>Ga0307375_10000730_pt1 | contig 39350 bp, 68 predicted proteins | sample TR1MG_FD_202531 | JGI IMG/M metagenome (GOLD analysis project Ga0307375, IMG submission 202531) | Soil microbial communities from Risofladan, Vaasa, Finland - TR-1 | ecosystem: Environmental > Terrestrial > Soil > Coastal area > Acid sulfate soil | place: Finland: Risofladan, Vaasa | collected... | reverse complement strand
CACCCGCACCCAGATCGGCTTGGCTTCTTTTGTTTTCCCGAAGCGATATCCATAAAACCAGTAATCTCCTGGTTCTGTCGGGAATTCCTTCGACCATACCGTATTGTTCATCTTTACTCTCCATTCTTTTTGTTAAGGCTGTAGCCCATTCTTCAGGCCCACCAGGAACGCCCGCACGTCTGCCAGGCAGTCCTCCGACCAAACGGCGACCTCGTCCATCCGCGTGACCCATTGCCGCCAGGGCGGATAGTAGAAGGCTTGCCCCAGGATGTACCCGGATTTTTTGTTCACGATCTCGTAGATGGGCTGACCCCTGTAGTTCTTATTCTTGCGGCGTCGGAACTCGATGAACTTGGGCATCGCGATTCTCCTCCTCCTCTGCCAGATCGGGATATCCCAGGTCCTCCAGCGCGGCCGCCTCGGCCTCGCCCGCCAGGCGCTCCACCAGGGCGCGCCCGTTTTTGGCGATCCTGACCACTCGGGCGAGCCCGTGTGCGTAGACCGCCACATCGTTGCTCGTCCCGCACCAGCCAGTGAGCCGCGGCTCGTGGCTCATGTTGGTGTGGGCAGGGTGCTCGGAGATGTCCCAGCGCTCCGTACCCCGTAGGTAATGCTCCCGCGACACCAGGAATCCCACCTCGCCGACCCTATACGTGCTCATCTGGGTGCCGATCCATTTTCTCATGACATCCTCCTGCACGGCGTGCCCCGCCGGATGGGCCCCGCGTCATGCCCCGCGAGGTGGGCGTTGGTTATCGTATCAAAAGCCTTGCGGCGTTGTCTTCGACGGGCCGGGGGTTGAGCCCCAGTGTCTCCCCTGCCCGTTCAGCGGGGTTTCATCCCGCCATCGCATAGGTCACCTCCCTTTCAACTGACGGCGCGGGCCGGATTCGAACCGGCTTAGGCTTCCCGTAAGGAGTAGGTAAGTCGGGGTACTCCTTGCCGCGAAACCCACCACTCCCCGCCTACGTGGGCACGTCCCACCGTGCCACCGCGCCAATCTTGCATTTCCAATCCCATCTTGTTAGAATCCCCCGTCGGCTTAGGCTGACTCACCACCCGCCTCGGCACCGTGCCGGGGCGTTTTTGTTTGCTCTACTGATTTTTTATCTCGTTCAGCGGCATTCCAACCGGCCAGGAAAGCGCGTTCCAAGCGGTGCCGCAGGTATTGCCCGTATGATTGATCAGAGAGAATGCCCGTTTCCTGGCATTTGGTCCCAACGTCACTTTTGAGCCACCGATTTATATTGGCGCGCAACTCGGTGCTCTTTTCTTGGGCCTCTACATCCTCCCGCAGCGCGTCCCGCTCATCACGCAGTTCGCGGAAGGCCGTTAGAATACGACCGCTGATTTCCTTGGCGTATCCATCACGGCTTATCCCTGCAAAGAACCGATGCGCCCCGAGTTCGCAAGCAAGCATATCTTCCGCGGTTGGCCCGGGGAATTTATCAGGTTCGCATATGACACACCCCGGGTCGGAATCGTCATGTTCGAAGCCACACGTTATGCACTTAATTATATTGCCCATGATCTATTCCTCCAGTTTTTGACTACTGCCTGATTCTTTTGCGGCACTGCCTTCCTTCGGGTGCTTGGCACGGTAGGCTTGGAGTAGGGTTCTTAGCCGTATCAAGTCGGCAAGATGTGGCAAGAACATCACTCCGTCGCCGTCGTATATGCCCTCAGTGAACACATCCACCGCCTCCGCCAGCGCTTCGGCCTCCGGGTTGGGGGTGCGGCGAAGTCCACAATCCCTACACCGTCCGTACTCGGCGATCCACTTGCAAGATCCGTGCTGGCCCACGTAGCACGGCTTCAGTTCCTCGCTCATGCTTCACCTTTCACTTTCCAGGGACAATCATCCTCACACTTTGTCAGTTCTTTCCACCCAGTACACCGAGAAGCAAGACCCCGTCCCCGGCACGTCCCGCCGGCAGACTCGCAGGCCCGGGAACGGCTGCTCCTCGAAGGCGAACCGCAGATACCGCCCGGCCTGGCTACACGGCGTATGACCATCTTGGTCGGGTCGAGGAGCAGACCGTCGTAGATGTAGGCGTTTCCGTAGATCAGGAGATGGTCCTCGACGAGCTGTCCCGTGGCCGGTCTGCCCAGGACGTTTCTCAGGTGGACGACCTCGTTGTGGAGGTCCTTGATCAGGCACATCAGGGATGAGGCCGTACCGATGGAGATCTTGATGTCTATGATTTCGGAGAGACTGGCCAGATCACCCAACTTGGCCACCATCTCTTTGGCCTTCTCGATCCTCATGCTCCACTCGGTTACTTCTTCGTTGGTCACGTTCCTTACTCCAGTTCTGCATAGCCTCGCGGATGAATGCGTCGATGTCGGCGAGACAGCCGATGTTGAAGATGGTCTCTGCTTCGGGGAAAAAGCAGTACTGCCGCCACGCCCCGTGCCACTTGATGTAGCCGATGAGGTCGTTGGACTTGTTGTTGTGAATCTCCCAGACGTCGGTCTTCTTCTTCGACGGGTCCCTGTCGTGCCTGACGAAATGGATGTACGCGTACTGCGTCTTCATTGATCCTCCAGACAGAAGTCTTCGATCGTGTACCTCCGGACACGCATATGTTCTTTGAGACGCTGCACACCCCGATAAGCAATCTCATGGACGCGCCGCTTGCTTATCCCGAGTTTTTTGCCGATCTCATCGAGGGTTAGAGGAAGGTGGCCGTCCAATCCGAACCGCATCCTGATGACCTCGGCGGTTCGTTCGGGGAGCTGCTTGATGATCTTAGCGAGCTCCTCTTTCTGCTCGTTCGCCTGAATAATGCTGTCCACAGGGGCGGAGATGAGCTTCACTCCGGAGAGGGCGTCCGTGATTTCGGCGTGAGTGAACTCTCGTACTTGGGACCGTTCGTTCTCCAGCTTCATTCCCACGCAGCCTTCCGGAACGATTTCGTCGATTGGAATTAAGAGGAAGAAGGCGATCCTGGCTGCGTGGTCGAACAGCGTCTCTGGATCCTTGGGGACGGAATAGTCGAGCTTCTCGAGGCGGATAATCGCTAATAGCGGGAGACCGACCTCCTTGGCGAGCTTGGTCTGTGATAGTCCGAGGGCTTTGCGAGCGGAGATCATTGCTTCGTTTCTGATTTTTACCGTTGCCCTGAGTCGCACGTGTATTTACTCCAAAAAAAAAAAGAAGGAGTCCTCCACACTTCTTATGACAGAAAGGTCGGCGTAAAAAGGGCCCGAAGGCCCTCAATTACCCCTGTCGAAGATGGTGAGTAATTCCTTCTCGAGCGCATCCCGAGCGATGTTGAGTTCACCTTGATGGTACTGGTCCTTAGCGAAGAGCTTCTTCAGCTTCGACGCCTTCAGTTTTACCTGGTGGTTGGTCAATCTTCCGAACACCTCAGACATGGCAGAGGACACGATCTGAAGGCCATCGTCGTACCCCCGTAGGAGTGCCTTGACGTACTCCTCATCCATCTCCTGTACGATCCCGGCGATCTTCTCCGCCAGTTCCTTGGGCAGCGTGACTCGGCTTCCTTCGCTGCTTGAGCCATTCCCCAGCCCGATGTTCGGATCATTCCACTCGCCGCCAGGAACCGCCAGGAGATGGATGAACTTGCTGAGCACGTCTCGCCAACGGTAAGAAACGGTTACGGTGATCTTGGTACCGTGAATGCCGCTGGCGCGCGCTATCATCTCGTTCAGTTTGGTCAGGCGCTCCACCTCGCATCGAGGGCAGCGGTCCTGGGTGAGCATGTCGGGATGCTTGGCGCAGCGATGACATCTCATTAGTCCTCCTACGGGTTTCTGATACAAGTCATGCAGAGGAAGTCCGGATGTGTCGGTTCGGGCTTGTTGCGGCCGCACGCGGGACACTTCTCCGGGACCCGGTCGTAGGTCTTGTCGAGGATTCTGGCGTCGCAGGGGTAGAACTCGCCCTCCACACCCTTGATGATCCAGGTCCCCTTCTTGACGGGCGGAGAGTCCCCCTCCAAGGTCTTGATGATGATCGTGTCGTCGCGGAGATCGGTGAAGTTTCCGGCGTTCCCCTTCGTGAACGCCATCACCTCATCGTAGTTGTCGCCGCTCCAGAGGATTGCTTCGATCACGACGGGTCTCTTCCTGAATCGTGGCATCAGTCCTCCTCTATTCGGTTCAGCAGCTTATGGTCATTGCATACCGCGCACCAGCCTTTGTCCGAGTTCTTCTCAGGTTGTGCTTCGTAGTCCAGTTCGTATTTCTCCTTGTTGTGGATGCCGTTTGCGTCGACCCAGCAGGGGAACTGGAACTGGACGTTCTTGCCGCCGCATGTGGGGCAGGCGTATCGCGGCTCCTTGGGAACATCTTCTTTGAGTCGTCTCATGACACCTCCCACTTGCAGGGAAGAATGGACGGATTAAACGTACTACGTCCGTCTGGCCACCTAATAGCTTTCTCCGGGATGATCCAGTGGTGCCCGAACTCCTCTTCGGAGTTCCAGTCGCCGTACTCGTTTATCCCGTGCCATGAACGAACGCCTCTTTTGGCGTCCATCTTGACGTGGACGTGGTTTTCGGTCACCTTCAGGACGACGCACGGCACGAGGCCGGAGATGCCGTCCAGGTACGCCTTGTCTCCAGCTTTTCCGATGATCATGGGGTCCCCCTCATCTGTGATCGGGTCGATCACGCCGTGCTCCTTGCAGACGCCAAGTGTGACCTTGCGGTCGTTACAGCCGGCCACAACCCAATGAAGGGCTACGTCGACTCGGCAGCGGGGACAGAGAAGTCTGGACAACGATCACCTCCTCGCTTCCTCGATCTTGCGGCACTTGAAGTAGCTCGTGCCCCACTCGTACTTGTTCCAGTCCGGCTCGAACCCACCCTTGTCGAGCCAGTCCATGAGGTCACGGCACCACTGGTCCACCTCGTCGCCGGACTTGCGGACCCGGAGGAAATCATCGATTCTCTTCAGACACTCGTTCGGGTCCATACTTGCGCTCCTCCGCTTCGAGAGCTCGCTTCATGGCGGCCTCGGCCTCTTCCTTGGTCTCGTACAGGCTGTCCCACTCGAACCACCCGGCGCCGGTGTGCTCCACCACGCGCCAGAAGCCGTACTCGGTGCCCACGGGAACCTCTTCCGGGTTCTGGTTGTACGGGTTTATTCGCAGATGCTTCACAGAGAGTTTCATTCGATTACCTCACGTCTTCTTGCTGTAGGGGCAGTCGTCGATGTGGACGGCGTCCGGGTTTCGCTTCGATGGATGAACATACAGCCCGCACCCGCAGGTGCAGCCCACGGGCATCGGTACGTTCACCCAAATAGCGTCGTAGTGGGGCTCCGTCGAGGGTGTCTCGATCCCCGTCGGGTGGTCAGGCTCCCCCCAGTCCTCCCCGAACTCGGCGTATCTCGCGATGGTGTGTAGCTGGCCATCCACATCGACCAGGGTCACTCCCGTGTTGGTCTTGAACATCTTGCGGGACCAGCCGTCTTCCCCGAGATAGTCGTAGGGTGGTGCCAGCTTCTTCACATCACCTCCTTGACGCTGTCTTATCCTTCCTGTCTCGAATCACCGCCCATTCGCTGTACGGAAGGTTGTAGTAGGCGTCGTTTGGCAGGCCGTCACGCGCGGCCGCCTTTTCCTTCGCGTCGACCTGGTAGATCATGGCCCGCACCTTTAGCGCCTGTTTGATCTTCTCGATCTCTTCCAGCTCCGCGATCAACTCGGCGTATTGCACGGCGCCTCCTCTTCCCCGTATCGGCCCTTTCCTCTGCCGAAGGATTTCCAACCACCCTTCCCATCCGCGTAGCATCGGACGCGTCGTCTCTGGCCCTCGATGACCTTCCTCTGGAGGACCTGGCAGATCGCCTTGGCCCGTTTCTCCTCGCAGATCAGGACGACGGCGCCGCCGTCGACGTGCCCGTCTGCGTTGATGTAGGTCTCGGGATCCCCGAGGACTTCTGGGGTCAAGAGGAGCTGTGCTGCGAGCCGGATGTCGTCGTAGGTTAGGTCGCAGACATTGATGGCGTATCGCATTGTTCCTCCTCTAAGAGATTCAGAAGGGCATGAATCGGGGCGAACCATCGGGCCTGATAACACGGGCGCCGAAGATGTAGATCGGCGCGCCGGGCTGTCGCCCCGGCGAAAAAACACGCGGATCGCGCATCGCCTGGAGTTCCGTTGCGAGCCGCTCGAACTCGTCGTCATATACGATGACATCGTTCGCCGAAGGCGCTTGGCGCCGGCGCTCCCGGATCGTCTCGATCATCGAGACTTGTTCAGAATCCATGCTCGTCATCCTCTGCGATGGTGCCGTCTTCGATATTGACGCGAAGCGCCTCCCTCAGCGTCTCCGTATCCTCGTGGTCGTAGCAGGCAATCCCGACGCTCTCCAGAAGCTCGACGATTTCCCGTCGGCTCAGCCAGTTCAGATTTTTCACGGATCCTCCTTCATGCACCGAGCAGTTCGGCGCATCTCTGGGCGATCTTGTAGGCGTGGTCCATCCCCTCGAAGGTCTTGCAGAGGAAGACCAACTTGCGTGCCTCTTCCGACCCGATCAGGTCCACGTGCACGTAGTGCCCCTCGCTGCCGCCGGTGACCGCATAACAGGCGATCCATCTTGGATTGGGAATCAGCGCCCAGAAGGGCACCGTCGTGTTGACGCGCCACTCGGCCATGCTGATCCCTTCGTCGGACAGCCGCTCCCTCCGCAGCACCCGGTCCAGTCGTCTCCAGATCTGCTTGACGGTCATGTCGTCTCTGAGCCGGAGCATCCGGCTCGGATTTTTCCCTGGCACGAACAGTGCGTGTCGCGCATAGACGTGCCAGGTGCCTGGTTCGCCATCTTTGTTCCTGCCTCCGATTTTCATTCGATCAGGATCCTTTCTCCTTCTCGCTCGGCGATGTACTTCCGAAGGCGCTTCATGAAGGAAACGGTCATTGGGGTGGCGCTGTTCTCGATCTTGGACAGGTACGTGAAATCTATGCCAAGGGCGTCCGCGAGCTGGCGCTGGGTGAGGCCGTCCTTCTTGCGTATCCCAAGCAGGACGGCCGCGCCGTCGCGCTGCATCTGTTTGAGTTCGGCCGAGAACAGCCACCACCCGTGATACCAGTCCTTGACGGACTTAACGGGGTCTATCCTTTTCATCGGGCTCTCGTCTCAAGAATGAAGGACCGGGCGGCCCCTCAAGTCGCCGTCGAACCACCTTTTCCACGCTTCCGCCCAGTCCTTGCGGTATTCGTTGGGTTCCAGAAGTCGGAACGGTTTGCCGTCCGTGTCCACGACCTCTTCGCAGTTGAAGACCGGACAGCGGTGGCACATTCCGCCTTGACCGACCTCGTCGTCGTGTCCCGGGCACTTGTCGGGGCAGCGGCCCGGAAATTCGATTCCCGCGACGGTCATCTTAGTTTTCATGCTTCCTTCCCTTCAGACGTCTTCGTTCTCGATCGCCAGGGCCAGCCCGTGAATGAAGTACCAGGTCTTGTCCGCGTTGCCCGCGAGCTGGCCCGTCTGCGCGAGGTGGTTCCGGTACCGGCCATCTCGCCGCTCGATGGACCTCTTGGCCGACTTGATGCTCTTCTCCGTCGGTTTCGTTGTCGGCATCTCATCCCTCCTTCTTTGGCGCCAGCCCGACTTCGTCCTGCCGCACGCCCTCTCTCTTCTTTTCCTTGGACCGGTAGAACTCTCGGAAGTAATCCTTGATGGGCTTCGGCACGTAGTTCCTGCTCACCCTCGTCAAGTTTCCCAGATGACGGCTCTCCATGTACTCGAGGGAGTGGGTGAACGGCTTGTTGAAGTTGCCATCCTCGCCGATCTTGCTGAATTCGAGGACGGGGACGATGAGCTTCCGTTCCCTGGTCATGGGAACAAAGACGCCGAGGTCCCTATCGACGTACCAGAAACTGAATATGTTGCAGCTCAACGCTCACTCCTCTCAAACCCAGATCCACTCGATGGCGCTCCACTCGAAGAAGTAGCTCGGGCGCCCCCGGTACACCCCCTTGTAGAACGAGATCCAGTCGGTGGTCTCGATGTCCTTGTTCGTGGCTCCGTCGAGGACCGCACCGATCTCCTTCAGGAAGTCTCTCGCGGTTGGAACGTGCTTCCTGAAGGTCTTCCACGTGATTCTCTTCGCGCTGTCCGTGAGGGCGTTGATGTCCTCCGCGGTGCTTGACACGCAGTTTCCTACGTACTCCATCAGTCCTCTCTTTTCTTTTTCGCGATCCTTTTGATCTCCTCCACTGCCTCCCTTCCCTTTTCCGTGATGATGCAGAACCACCAGTGATAGGGCTTCTCAATGTAGCCCTTCCGCACCAAGGCCATGAGGGCGTTGGCGTTGGCGGCGGAGCCCCCGCCCACACATATCGTGTTCGGCTCAAGTCCGTCGTTGATCTCCACCGACACCCATCGGTCTCCTGGAGCCCACCTACCGTCCTTGCATGAGGCGATCAATCGGAGATATTCCTCCTGCTTCTTGGACATTTTCATCTGTCACCTCACGCGATGGGCACCTTGTGGCCGTTCTCGTTCTTGCCCGTCTTGCGGATGTTCTGGCCGCCGCACTGGGGCGTCCCTCGGACCTCGCAGGTGTCGCAGGATTTCGGCCCCCACACCTGGATCAGCATGCATTCGGCGCTCATCTTCCTCTGTGGAACGGTACGAACCTGTGCACTCGACAGGTTGGCCATGAGCCGCTGTTCGTCGGTGCTGTCGCTCCGGGACGCCGCCCTCTTCAGCGCGGAGTCCATGTCGCCCGCCAGGTGCTCATGTCCGGTTTGGCCGAGTCGGTTGATCGTTCGGTCGAGGTGGTGGTTCACAGGGCCGTCCAGGGCCACGCATGCCTCCTTCAGCACCTTCTTCAGGGCGCTTTCGTTCGTAGCTCCGTAGGCCGAGTTGACGATGACCCTCAGGTCGTATGTTTGTGCCATCTCTACCCAGGCCTCTTCCGTGTCAGGGGCGTCCTCCCAGCCGCAGGATTTCAGGACTCCGCTCTGTTGCTCCGCTGAGACCATGGCTTTTCCAGGAACCAGGGACAGTTCGCCCAGGATAGGCATCCTCTTGCTCCCGGATATCTCGGCGGCCTCCTCCTCCCCACAGGCCGACACCAGGTCCGTCGTCTGAAGCACCCACCAATATCCGGTGTCGCCGGCCTTGCGGATCTTGATGAGGTCGTCTCCGTCCATCAGCGTTATCCAGTGCATTTGTCCTCCTTGGGCTTATCAATGGGTTCTATCTCCTTGGGCTTACCAGGGAGTTTAACGGCTCCGTGTTTATCGCAGATGCCGAACGTCTTCCCGGTATCGATTGTCCAGGGGATCTTGAGGATCGACTGGCAGAAGGGACAGAGCAGCGGCTCTTCCTTGTCCATGCGTCTTCCTTTCAACTCTTCGTCCGCTTTTTTGGCCACCTCGTCGGGGTCCAGGTCGCCCAGGTCCTTACGAAGGCTTCATTGAAGGCTCGCACAGGATCGCCGTCGTACTGTTCCAGGGTGATGTGGTCGACTGCTTGCTGGCGGCATGACGGAAGGCCCCCGTTCGGCCTGTGCTCCATCGGCGCGTCGTGGAGTTGGTCATCCTCTTCGGCGATGAGCCGTGCAGGCATGAACGTCGTATCCCCGAGCCGGCTACTGTCCATCATGTGGTTCTCGTAGACGATGATCCCGCCTCGTTCCTTCAGCCATTTCTGGGCAAGACCCTGAAGTGTTTCGAACGTCTCCCCGAAAACGCTCCATGGTCTCCGTTCTTTATTTATTGGATACATGTTTCTCCCTCTGCGCTGCGGCATCGACCGTATCGATGAATGCCGCGATCCTCTTGCCTCCGAAGCGTCGCTGCCGTTCTGAAAATTCCGGAACCTTGCGCTTCATGGCCCTGGCGACATCGAGGCAAACGTCACGGTAGAAGAACCATAGATCCTGATTCCAGCCACGTTTGCGGCTTTTGTCGTGGAATATGTCCTTCCACTGGAATTCGGAGGTGTGCGTGTCCTTTATCAGCATGAAGGCATGTTCGGGGGCCTGGTTTAGGGACATGATCACGTACTGCTCGTTTTGGGTGGATCTGTGCAGATCCGAGTTGATGAACGAATGGAGGATGACGAGGTCGTTGTCGAGAATGGCATAGTCGAAGCAAGCGAAACGGTCCTTGCTGCCGAGCACGTAGGTCCGGGAGCTATTCGGGGAGGTCAGCTCGCGTGCCTCGTCGCCTCTCTGATCTTTCTTGCTGAGGAGACGGCCGTGTTCGTCGGCAGGATAGCCATTCTTTTCTGAGACAATCTTTCGATAGGGGTAGTCCTGGTTCATTCGTCATCCTCCTCAAATAGACACCGTTGTCTGAAGATTTCTCGTGGCGATACGACGTATAGCCGGTCGTGGGGAATGCACGACTCCGGTGTGGTGTACTTCGTCCAGACGGACTCCAGAGTCTCTTCGTCGTAGCCGCTCAGGTAAAACTTGTTTCGCTTGGACTCGCCCGGTTTGATGCAGACGAGGTGAATGTGGGGCTCGGCGGGCGGCGGGTCCTCCATCTCGAGCGTGTCCAGATACTCGGGGCAGGTGCATCCGCGCGTGATCGAAAGGATCTCGTACGGACCCGACCCGTAGCTGGTCCGCACGAGCATCCCTTCGCGGAGTCTCATGGCCTCACCTCGTGATATTCGTCTTCGTGCATGACTGCGTCGAACCGGCACCCAGGGTGAAGGAGACGGATCTCGCGCTTGGCTCCCAGACAGGTTGGGGCCAGAACATCGCCGTTGCAGTAGCCCTGCTTCCCGTCTATCCAGTAGTACCACCTGGAGTCGGTGCTTCGTTTGTACATTGGCGTCCCGCGTCGCATGAGTCCTCCTGTAGCCCTATGGCCTCTCCTCATCCTTGGGCAGTTCTTCGGTCTTCACTCCCCAGAGCTCTTCCATCTCCCAATACGTCTGATTCGGGAGGGACAGTGACGGGGCTATCTTCGAGACCCAGTCGTAGAGGCCCGACTGGTCTCTGAGGCACTCGAGCGCGCCATCGTGTTCGAACTTGCTCAGGAAGTGTCTGATGCTCACGTCCGGGCCGTCAAACCCTCTGGGCTTTTTGTTGTACTTTACCACGGTCTCCTTGATCGTCCCCACGCCCCGCACAAACTGGATTCCGAACTCTGTCGGTGTCCACAGACCCGTGCGAACCCTGCCTGGTTTGTCTACAGACCCGGGGATAGTCAGGCCGTGAAACCGTGTTGTGGCCACACCCGTTCTCCACGGGGCGAAGAATGCGAGGTTGATCGGGTGACCGCGCTTGAGGTATCTCGCGACGAGGCCAACGAGGGCAATCGCTCCCATCCGTCCCACGCCCTCGTCCTGCAATTTGGCCGGCTTCTCACACACCGGACAGACCACAGTATCGCCTTGATCAACTTGATGGAGCAGTTTCTCGCTTTCCGCCCTGAGAACGATGTCGGTGATGGACTCCCTCTTTCTGGCGGCCTCCCTCGGCCACAACCTCTCGAGGAACGGATCCTCTTCGCCGCTGTCTTCGTCCTCTGGTCTCTCGTTGTTCTTCCTCCTATCCATCGGTCGGCTCCAGGATGGCCGTTGCGGGCTCCTCGCACTCGCAGCAGTGCCATTCGTCGTTGACACCGGGTTCGTTGATTGGCCCCAGGATGGCCTCCCTCTTCACGAAGTTCCCCCGGTCGTTGTAAACGCACGAGGTCATCGTCGGGACGTTTACCCGGAAGAGCTTGTGGTCGGAATTGCGCGGGCAGGTGATGGTCAGTTGTTCGGGCATGGGTCCTCCGATCTCTTGGCGACGCAGTCGTCGCACAGTAGGCCTTCGTCGTGTCCTCTCACACCCCCACACCCATAACACGGGTCCAGGTCCGTAGCGAAGAGGGCGTACGTGTTGGCAAGCGGTTCAGGGGCATCCTCGTGGCCTTTCCTCCACAGGGAGACAACAACAGGTCCAGACACGCGAACCACCTCCACTACGAGGTTGTTCACAGTTACGAGGAGGCGCGTCTGTTCGGGTGAGAATTCGCATGTGTTGTGCTTTTGGTCCATGTGACCTCTTCAGTCGATGTCGGGAAACCGGAGGTCGCCGGCGGCGAGGAAGTCCATGTACTCCTCCCTCTCCGGCTCCCAGTCGACTTCCAGTTTCTTGGCCACCTCGTCGGGGTCCAGGTCGCCCAGGTCCTTCGCCGTTGTGAACGAGAGGACGTCGATCCCGTGGCGGTGCGAGTAGACGGCGAGGCACTTCCGCTTTCCCGGGCCCGTGCTGACGTCCCTGCGCTGCTCCCGGAGTTCACTGACCGGCATGGAGATTTCCCACCGGAAGTACTTGTCGTCGTCCGTGCGCGGCCAGGAGAACTTATCCCTCCGGCAAGAGTGGCAGATGCCGATCATGTTGTCACCGAGCCCAGAGGAGCCGAAGTGCGAGCCTCCGCAATGGGGGCAGCGGAACTTCTTTTGGGCCCCGCTGAACACCTGAGAGATCTTGTCCATGGCGTCCCAGGCATCGTTGTCGTCGGTCTGGAGCTTCATCTTCAGGAGCTCGATGGCCGATGCGACGGACATCTCCTTGAGCTCGGGCAGCTCGCCCAGGAAGAGTAGGCAACCGCACGCCGGGCACGCGCCGGCGGGGCACTCGCATCCGGGCGAGATCCTCGTGTTAAGATCTGGCACCTCGTCCAGGACGACGTAATCGTCGCCGTCGAGGTCGCCGGTCCATTGGCAGTTTCCGCAGTGAATGGGGTGGTTCACGATCCCTCCTCTATCTCTCCGAGGAGCCAGTCCTCGAGCTGAATGGGGTTGTCGAACTCGAACAAGGGGCCCTCCACCGAGAAGATCTCGTGAAGGAGCTTCTCCTCGCGGCACATCTCCTTTCGGTACTTGGACCAGTCCGCGACGACCTGACCGCTGCCGTCCGGGAAGATGAGGAGGCGCAGCATTCCAATCCTCATGTTGTCTCGGATTCCTGGGAGCTTCTTCTTCTCGACGATGCTGAGAAGGCGGCAGATCCGGTTGATGTCCATCATTACTCGACAGCCTCCTATTTGACCTCCCACTCAGAAACACTCCAGTCGTCGGGAGATTCGTTCTCGTAATCCTCATCCGATCCGGACAGGCAGTCTTTCATATGGGCCGTCGCCTTTTCCTCAGAGCTGAATACGCCGACGACGTGACCGAACTCGAACGGCACGTCCCGATGGACGATCCACACACTCCGGGCTTTCTTGGTCATCGTCACCATCCGATCTTCTTGGAGATCTGCGGGCTGAAGCCCCCGAGCTCCTTGAACCTCTTGTTGAAGTATTCGTGAACTTCAGACCCGCTCACGAAGTACGGGTGGCCGGGTGGCGCGAAGCGCCAGAGTCGGCACATTGCCTCACGAGACATCCCGTCGATGTCAGCCTTGTGCTTCTGAATCTCCTCTTCGGTCATCGTCAGTCTCCTTGACCACGTAGGTGCCGTGCACCACGTCGGCGGTCTCTGGCCCCTTCCAGTAGGGGGTCAACCACTTCAGGACGTGTTTCTTGTTGCCTAACCGGTTCGATCCGGTCCAGTAGGTGTGCCAGTGACCCCGCACCAGGAACCGGACACTGACACGGCCTCCCTGGTGCGACCCTCTGTTTCCGTCGCTGACCTGCGGGATGTGGATGTAGTGGCCGACTCGGAAGACCTTGCCGCCCGCGTGCAGCCGGCGTTTCATATCTCGCCTGCTCTTTCCCTTTTTCCCCTTCATTCGAGCGGCGGTGTCTTTGTAGAGCCACTCTTCACGAATGTCGGCATTCACGGAGTTGATGTAGAGAAGGGCGTTTATCCACAGGTTCCAGACTTCTTGCAAATCGGACCGATTCTTTAGTGCAGAAGCGACTCCGCCCCCATCCCAGGACGTTTGGAAGACGCCGTTCTCAGCTCGCCACGAGAAGCTCTCGCAGTCCCAGTTACAGACGGGACCTCCGGGTCCGTCGGTCTCTCCTGGCGCGTGTTCTGCAATGATTCCGCTTACGACGTCACCAGCCTGTGGATATATTTTTCTAAGAGCCGCTCCGTCGTAGGACGGAACGAAAATACCTCTTGCAGATTTGGAGACATTATTGGGGGAGTTGATCTTTACAGGATTGCTTGAGATGTCGAGATAGATCAGATCGAACGGGACTTTGACGAGGTCCTCTGGTATGTCCGACACCTTCGTTTTCTTCAAGGCGTCGATCAGGTCCTTGGACAGAACGAACGTCCTACAGTCCATCGCGAGCATGTATTGCTCGATAAGTACTGCCGAGCTATTCTGTCCTGATGCGCTGTCGATGAAGGCCTGTGCCCATCTCGGGTCCTTCTGCGATATTTCATTTATTTTCCTGAGACCATCCCAATCGAGATTCAGTCCCGCTCGTTTAAGGATCGGCTCAAGGCCTAATAGTCCGGCCTTGTATACCTGCCATTTTTTATAGAACACCGGGAACGGCATATCCTTCGGCCAATCCATGGCTCCTCCTCAGGCTTCGGGCTCCTCCTCATTGAAATGGGCGAACAGGTGGCCGCAATCCCAACTGAACATGCCCATATTCATCACCTTTCTCATGACAGGAATCGAGACTATCCTTCAGCAGTCCCGTCCCTCGTTCTCTCGATGGCCAGGCCGGTCTCGGAGGGCCTGTCGGCCTCCTTCTTGTCGGCGCAGTTCCCGCACAGCCCGTTATAGCCCTCGCCGTCGTTGTTGTACTTGCCGCACTCGGTGCACTCGAACTCCTTAGCGTCATCGAAGTCGGCGTTGCAGCAGTCCAGGGTCTTCTCGGCGCACACCTTCGGCGTGATGTCGACGGTCACGCCACTCTCGTTGGCCCGAATCCAGACCACCAGGTTCTTGTGTCGGATCCAGACGGTTCCTTCGGGCAGTTCGTAGTCGTTGTCCTCCTGCTCCAGCCTGAGGACGCCCTTGGTCTCCTCGGGGATCGTCGTCAGTATGCCCGGTTCGGCCAATGCCTTCCGGAGCCTGCGAATAGCGTCTTCAGCCCCCGACTCTTCTCGAAGTTTTTCTTCGATGAGGGGGACCATCGCCTTGGCCAGGTTTTCGTAGGCGGCTCCTTCAGCCATCGCTTCTATGATCTTCTTCTTTTGTTCCATCAGAAAACCTCCGCAATCGAGTCGGACGTGCAGACGATGATGACAGTTCCTTCCTTTCCAGGGTTGCAATGGAAGCACGCACGCAGCGTCTCCTCGTTGTCCTTGAACCACGAGCGGTGCTTGGGCGATAGAATGATCCCCGAAAGGATCAAGCCACGCATGCTGCTGGCCGAGCGGATGGCCAGCAGCGTTCCGTCGTGCTGGATGCCGACGGCTCGAACTTCAGATCCCGACACAGCAACCTCCTTCGTCAGTCTCTGGAGCGGTCTACGTTCAGCCGGCCCACGGTGTTCCCGTTGATGTCCATCAGCTTGTCCGACGACTCGGGCGCGTTGCATGCGCTGGGCTTTCGGGCCATCTGCTTTCGGATCTTGCCCGGGACCGTCTCCAGAATGCGTGTGATCTCGGGGAGAGGGTTCCCCGAGAACGCATCATTGTCGCACTCCAGGTAAATCTTGATTCTCATGTCTTTCTCCGATCAGGTCGTCGTTTTGGGGCGGGAGGTCCACTTTCTTTTCGAATTCCGCAGCGTCAATCAGAGAACCCCTACGCCATACTTGTCCCAGATCGCATGGGTCTCTTGCTTGAGATCCTCGATGAACGCCTTGATCTGGTTGACGGTCAGGGCCGTGACGTTCCAGATGAATTGGACCTGGCGCTCCATCCGCCCGTGGTTCGGGCCGTAGTTCCAGTGTTTCTGGGTTTCCGGGCGGGACTTGTCCGTGTGCTTATCTTCCCGCATGGTTTCCGGCTTCGCCACCACCTCCTTGGCTGTCTTGTAGATCGCGTCCTTCGCCTCCTTGTCGTCCACGAAGAAGATGAATTCCGTGGCCAGGACGGTGACGAGTTTTCCCTTCTCGGTGCAGGCGTACACCCTGAACCGGGAGTCGTTGACCGCTTGCTTCTCCAGGACTGACCGGACCAGGTAGGATTCTGCCAAGGTGAAGGAGGCGTCGATTTGCCTGTCGATCGCCTGGGCGACTGCCTTGGCCACCTTGGCCTGGTGATCTTTTCTGCGGCTTGTCACGACCTTCTTGGGAAGGCCGATGTCATTGAGGCACACCGTGCCCCCGACCACTTGCTTGTTCAGGAACATCTCGCCCAGCGAGTTGATCGCGATGGATCTCATGGTCCTTACCTCCTCACTCCTTGAAGTAGTTCTCGTCGAAGGTCATCAGGTCTTCGCTGTAGAGGACGCCGATGCCCTCTGGAACCTGGCCGGCGGCGACGGCGATGTTACGGGCTTCTTCGCGATCCACGAACCGGCCTTCCGTGGTGACGAACCCGTCGCGGGAACCAATGGTGGCCTCTCGTTCGGCCTTCCCTTGAGAGCTCTGGATGATGGATTCGTGACACTCGCCGGTGAAGACACGGCCATCCTTGAGTTCGATCGCTGCCGCCTTGATCCTTTCCTTAGGAATCACACCGTCCCACCAGCCGAGGTCCACCGCCGTGTGCAGGAGGCAGTCCTTCAGCCAGCCGGACATGCCGAAACGGTCGGCATTGATCTGGAAGCTCCTGTACAGGTTTCCGTCATCGTGCCGCTCGGACGCGGCCTTCCAATCGGCCAGCATCTCGATGAGGTCGATGAGGTTCATCGAGTTGACGCCGGCCTCGAAGTGCTCCGGGTGGTGTCGGCTTACCGCGTAGTGGTAGTCCAGAGCAGGCTTCATGGCCGCCAGGAACCCCTTGTACTCCTCGCTGCCGTAGGTCGTTCCCTTGAGTTTCGGCGTGAATTCGTCGAAGACCGGCTTCTCTGGGGCGCGGAGCTTCGAGTCGTCGTGAAGTACGCCCCTCCGATCGAGGACGGCCTGGACCTGCCCGAGCAGCTCGCGGACGCGGCCGATGTGAAGACGCGTGTCCTTGTAGGAGTCGTAGGTCTCTGAGGCTCTGCACGGGTAGCAGACGTGTCGGCTCCAGTCGCCGAAATCGTGCTTGAAAGTTCGGCCGCACGCCGTGCAGGTCACACCTTTTGCGGCTTCGCGAAGGTTGTCGCTGGTGACCGGCTCCCGCTGCATGATGAGGCGCACGAGTGCCACGAGATGCTCTTCCCTGGTGTCGTGCTCCAGGTAGGTGAGGATCTCCTTGTCGGTCAGGTCGTGGGCGATGAGCTCGGCGACCCACTCGTCGAATCCCGTTTCACCCCTGTTGGGAATGTCCTTCTTCATCTGCGGTCTCCTTCACGATGCCGAGCATCACCAGGACCTTGTGGTCCACGAACATGAATCTGTGCTTGTGGGCGAATTCCTTGACGCCCTCGCCATCGAAGATACGGTCGAAGGCGTCGTCCTTGATGACGGAGAAGGCGCCCGATCTAAAAGGGTTGGGCAGCTTCTCCTTCTCCCACACGGGGTCGGACTTCTCCGGATCGATGCCGAGCAGGATGATGCCCTGCTTCATCCAGTCCTGGCACTTCCGGCAGGGGTCCATGTCGATGACTTTGTTGTTCAGGGGGCCGAGGTCCTTGAGCGGCTCCCCTTTTTGGTTGTACCTCGTGGCGAGCAGGATCCGATCCGACTCACCGCAGAAGTAGCACCTGACCAAGGCGACATGATCTTTATTCATCGAGATCTTTCCTCCTTTTCTCTGCGGCGTGGCGGGCCTTGATCGCATCTTCTTTCCTGGCGAAGGAGCCGAGATATTTGCGTATACCATTTATGTTAATTTGAGCGCACCACCTCCTACCCCCTGTGGGTTGATATACGCCGACCACGCCCGATGTATTATTTGACTGTTTTCGTTTGTTTAGGTTTTGTTCGCTGCTGGTAGCCCATCGGATGTTCCCCGGCTCATAATTGCCGTCGTTATCGATTCGGTGGATACTTAGACCAGGTACGATCAGTGGTTCCGCGTACTTCAGAAATGTTTCGAAGGAGTCGATCCAGGGCGGGTATATCTCGATACCTCGGCCACCGTAGTTCGGATAGTCTCCGCTGTTCGGATTGAGGCACCTGTTTTTCATGTACTGCCAGACCCTGTAGATGGGGCGTGTGCGTCTTTTTAGGGCGTATCCATGTTTTCGATTTCCTTTTTGGCAGCCGCATGACTTCGTATCGCCGCCGGTTAGGCTGCTGCTCCGCACAGTGGTCTCGTTCCCGCAGTCACATCTACAGAGCCACATCGTATTACCGTGTTTGCCGTTTTTGCTCTTCTCAACAATCACCAGCTTTCCGTATCGTTGGCCCACACGGTCTTTCTCGGGCATCACGCCTCCTTTACTTCGTCCTCACAACCCAGAACCATTCCTCGTTCTTGCGAAGAACGCCCTTGAACTTCTTCCCTTTCCGGTTGAAGTAGACGGTCTTCCTCACGTTGCCGGACACGACAACGTGCCCCTCGTTCACCTGGGTGCCGAGGAACGTCTTCACGTTCTTCCCGTCCCAGTAGAATCCGCCGCCCTGCCCCACCTCGCAGTTCTTGTCGAGACCCTCGATCTTGGCCTGGTCGAGGACTTTGTTGTGGATGTCGGCCTCTTCCTTGGTCACAGGAACTCGGCCGTTGTTCGGGCAGATGCTCGAACGATTCCACTCGAAGTGAATCAGGTCTCCGAGGCAGCGGTTGGTGTCCTTGATGGTGATGATGGACTCCCCCAGAAACTGGAGGTCATCCCTCGTCAGAGCGTTCTCTTCGCCATTCTCGCCCTCCTTCCGCCTCGGTGTCTCGGGGTCGGCCATCACCTTCAGCTCGTCAGGCAGATCCTCGTAGTAGATCTTGTCGTCCAGTTTCAGCACTGGCACCCGGACCCACGCTTTCACCCAGACGCTGTCTTCTCCGACGGAGAACCCGGTGGGGTCATCGATCTCGATGTTGTCGTCGCTCCCGTCCGCGTACCTGCGTCGGGCCTCATCGAGGTAGTACTTCTTCTGCTCGTCGGTGAGCTCGTTTCCAGCCATGTCATTCGACATCGTCTTCCTTTCCGGCCGGGACGGCCACATGGATGGTCTTGGGCACCATGATCTGCTTCTCCACGACCTTGTGGCTTCGCACGAACTCGATGAAGGACTTCACCACCTTCTCGACGGTCTTGTCGAAGTCCCACACGACGTTCACGCGCCACTTCAGCGAGTCGATGTCCCAGGACTCGAAGTCCTCTCCATCGTCGTCCACGCCCCTGAAGGAGTACGTGAAGACCTGCATGTGAGTCTTGGTGTAGTCTCGGAGGGTGCCCTCGGCGTGGCACCGGCCGCACGCGTTGCCACCCACTTTCCCGTTCTTCTCCACGTCAGCCTTCGCCCGCTCGACAAGTTCGAGTACCCTCTCTTCGGGGAGGCCGAGCTTCGTGATCTCCGACTGGGTCGGGTAGGTGTCGGGGACCCAGTGGTTCTTCAGGAGGACGTATCGGTAGCACTCCCACTCCGCGTCCGTCAGGTCCTCCGGCTTGGGCGGGATGTTTCGGGCGTAGTTCTGCTGGCCGCAGGAGATGCAGTGGCGCTTGTACCCAGACGGTTTCTGGCCGCCTGTGTAGAGCACGAGGTAGCCGCTGGAGCGGCCGTTGGAGAAGATCTGCCACTCGTAGTGGTGACGTTCCTCGAACTCGCGGATGATGTCCCTGCCGTCCCCGAAGGCCTCCTCGGTCTGGAGGAAATCGTACCCGTCGAGGTCGTTCGGCATGACCTGGTGGAGTTTCACGCAGGCGGCATAGCTCGAGGACCGGTTCCACGAGTTGCAAGTGTAGTATCGGAAGTGGTCACGGAGGTAGGCTACCATCGCCTTCCTGGTTCTCGGCTTTCTGGCCATCAGTCCCTCTCGAGTTGAGCCCGTACACGGACCTTGACGGCTCCGTAGCCGTCGTCCCGTGCGGGCGTGATCCCTACGACCTCGTAGCGGATGTCGGCGAGCATGGCGCCGGCTTGGTAGCCGGTGATCTTCTCGTCCGCGATGTCGTTGAATCCGTCGATGCCACCGCAGTCGATGATGTCGCCGAGGTCGATCTCCATCACCACGTCCACCTCGTCGTACCCCTTGAGGTCTTTCTCGGTGAGCGGCTGCTCGACCGGCATCTTCCTCACGTAGACCTTGGGTTTCTTGGCCATCAGTCCTCCTTCACGGGTTTCTTCAGTTCCCTCATGAACTGCTGTTCTGGACCTCGAGGTTTAATCGGGCCGAATCCGCAGCCTTCGGCCAGCTTGACCCAGATCTGCCCTTTCTTGTCCTTGACCGTCATGATCCCGTATTCGCAGACGGCCTCGAGGAGATCCATCGACTTGATTCGTCCGGCCGCGCTGATGCAGTGCTGCCTGAACGCGCGTAGTGCCCGTAGAAGAGCGAACTCCTTGCCGATCTCGGCGTTCCACTGGTCCTTGCGATGACACAGCGCGATCCCTCGAGACACGATGAACGGAGGACGATCGCCGGGAGTCTCCATGTTGATGAGGAGGCAGCTCATCATGAACCGGTGCCTGCCGGGCCCGCGCTTGGGCATAACAGACCGGTGGACGAAGAAGTGAGCCACGAGCTCCTTCTTTCGCACCTGATCCACGAGATGCGGCAACAGGGCCGCGGTCTTTTTGCGCTTGGACACTATTCACTCCTTTGGAATCGTTCGAGCATCTGCCCGACGTACAGTGCGTGCCCCACATCCGAGATCAGACCGCGACGAGCGATTGTCCGGCGGATGTGGGTGGGCGTCCCCTGGATAGTGGCGAGGTGTTCGCCCTCACGGGAATGCAGGGCCGCTTTAATGACCAGAGTACCGTCGGCATCTACGGTTTCGAAGGTCCACTGACCCTTCTCGTCGTACCACTCCTTGTAGCGGCGGTGTTCGTCAACGATCTCCCGGGCGGGCCCCCAGCAGTCCTCGTAGAGGTGGGCGCTCTGCGACACGATCACCAGGTCGCCCATGCCGAGGCCCTTGTCGTCCTGGTAGGCGCCCTCGAGCTTGAGGATCGCGCAGCGCACCCAATCCTGGACGAACCGGAGCCCGTAGGCGTTCTCCGGCCAGCCCAGGAACATGTCGTTGGACCGGATGGTCGCCGTCATGAAGAGCTTGCCCTCGATGATCCGGAACCAGATGTGGTTCAGGCAGGGCGAGCTTGAGCCCTGGTGGCCGGCATCCCACAGACTGATGACGGCGCTCCTCGATCCGCGGTCCTTCGCCAGCTTCTCGGCCACATACATGAGTTGGTCGGCCCCGAAATAGGCCCGCATGCGGTTGCCGTAGGTGTAGGAGACGTTCGGATCCTTCTCGCCGGACAAGAGACTCACGCAGTAGGCGTTGATCTTGGCGAGGTTGAAGGGCAGATACTCCGGAATCATCTCCGGGTGTGCTTCCTGCTCCGTGATCACCATGACCAGGTCCATGATCTCGAGGGAGTCCTGGTCGTAGTGGGTCATGATCCTCTTGCCGTAGGTGAGGATGTAGTGGAGCAGCTCGAGGTATCCCTCGCCGACGGTCTTGGCCCTGAGGACCTGGACGGAATCTGGCGCGGGGAATGTCGTCGGCTCCTCGCGCACGGGCTCGTACACCTGGGGCTCCCAGGCGCATCTCAGTGCTCTGACGCCGTGCATGGAGTTCACAGCGCGCACGACCTCCTCCTCGCTCTTTGCCACGTAGATGGCCATACCCTGTCTGACCGCCTCCACGGCTTCGATTGGGATGTCGGCCCACACACGCGCTCGTCTGTCGGCCACGGCGTAGTACTCCCGGCCGGAGGACGTCTTGACCGTCCTGATCTTTCGCTCCCTGTTGAAGTACTTGACGGCCTCGTCCGTGGCTCCGCTCCTGTCGTGGCCGCAGAAGATCAGGAGACTGATTGCGGGGTTGGCCAGGAGGTTCCTGAAGATCATGTCCAGGCCGCGCTCGGCCGTGTAGAGGTTCCCGATGCCGGCGACCTTGTCCATGATGTCCGGTTGGAGCTTCACGAGACGGTCGCGCAGGGGTTCGCGCTCCGACCAGCCGCACACGATGCCGATGCTGGACTCGGGGTTCCCGACAATGATCTGATTGGGGAGAAAAGCGGGCCAGTTCGTCATCTCTTCGGTCTCCTCTTAAAAGCGCAGAAGTCGCCACACGCCACGGTGAGTCGGCCAACCAGGACGGGAATATCCCAGTAGCCCGGGCTCCACCAGTTCCAATTCCCTGTAGATTGCCGGTAGGCGAGGATCACGGCCTCTACGGGCGTCTTGTTGTACACAAGTTCACCGCCCATGCTAAGGTTCAGAACTCTTGTCATCATTGTCCCCACCTCAGTAAAAAGAACTGAACTCAGTTCGTCTCGATACAAGACCGGTCATCCACTATTCTTATGACCAAAAAGGATATGTTTTTCGATCGAGGTAAAAAGAGGGGGGCTTTCGCCACCCCCTCCGGCCCGAAGGCCTTGCACTGTGATACCGGCTCCAACTCATCCCCTAAGGGGATGAGCAGCCTCAGGGCTGCCGCAGTTTTCTGCTCCTTCTGCTGCGATCTCGAGCGAAGAAGTCGCGTAGGTCTCTCTGGAGCTCTCCCGTGCCAAGTCTGTAGCCAACAATGGCCACGGACCCAAGCAGCAGGATGATCAAGCTCTCGAGGCCCCGAGCAATGCCTGGCGGGTGGTCCATTGACTCATCCTTCCAACCACGAGCGGCATCACAGTACTTGCCCAGAGGTTTCGTTTGGGTAGAATTCCCTTGACACTAATCTCGTGACGGAACCTGACCCGTTTTTTTGAGGTCGCTATGGAAAGCGCCATGCTTCGTATTCTGGCTGACCATGGTCGGGAGGACCTGGAGAAGAGGGCCTTCGGAGGGGACGACCAGAACCCGATCCTCCAGGCCATCGCCATGCACACCATGCAGGCGCCGCCTCAGAATCTTCCCATGCTCAGCAGCCTCTACGCCCAGAAACTGGAGAAGGACCTCCGGAGAGACCTCGAACAGCCCGATCCCATCGACGAGATGGAAGCCGATCCCTTGCATCAGGAGAACCGGCGGCTCAACCGCTTGGTGCACAACATGCACCAGAAGATGGAGATGATCCGGATGCAGCGGGAGATGGCGCGCGTCCAGGGCGAGGTCTCGGCCATGCAGGGCATGGCACCAAACCCGGCGGCAGCCGCGGCGGCCGGGGGTCTCCCTCCAGAAGCCGGAGGGGTCACCCCGGAAGCGGCTGCGGCTGCCCAGCCTCCCGTAGCCGCCATGCAGAGCGGTCCTCCTGTAGGTGGCGCGCCGGCGTCGGCGCCCCAGCCGCCCCCCGGAGAGGCCACGATGGGCGTCGGACCGGTCGAAGCCGCCAGTATGTAGGAGGAAGCCATGTTCAAGGTGGCTGGAAGGATCCTCGATTTCTACGATGACCCCGATTTCATCGCTCACATCGCCGCCCGGGGCCTGAACCTGGTCCCCCTCGAGAAGGTGGGCGCACTCACGGACAGGGACTTCGCCGTGAAGATCGCCACGCCGAACGGTGACGTGCGGCGCTGGCCCGTCTACAACAAGACGGCCACGGCCCTATCAGGCCGGTACTTCTGCAAGGTGGCCAGCGAGCTTCCCCGAAACCTGTGCAGTACCGCAGGCTATTTCCTGAAGCGCGCGCATCTCCGCTACGATCTCAACCTTCCTCACGGCCTTGCCGGCGTCTTCCCCAGGCCGACGAGCGGCTACGTGGCCATCGAGGAAGAGCCTGAGATGACGCCCCTCGACCCGACTTTCCTCGCTAAGAGCGCCCAGGAGGACTTCCTGTCCCTCATGGGAACCATGACGCCGAGGGAGCGGTTCGAACGGGCCAACAAGCTCTTCAAGATCGCCTGCGCCACGGGTGTGGGCCTGGACGAGCGCATCTGGGACTACGTTGAGAAGGAACATCACGGTCCGTTCCTCCGCAACGAGCTCAGGGACCGCCACACGCTCGTGAAGGAGGGGGCGAGTCAGCACCTGGCCGATTCTTTCATCGAGATCATGAGGAACGTCATCCAGTCGGGGACCGAGGCGATCGCCAGCTCCCTGGAGACCTTCGACAAGCTGGCCGGCCTCGAAGGCCGATACGATGACGGCCTGCGTGATCCGTTCCTCGCCGTGTACGGCGGCCTTTCCATGGAGAAGCTCGGAGGCAAGGACGAGGACATCAGGAAGTGGAAACTCCAGACCTTGGCCACCAAAAACCGGGAACTCGAGAAGATCTTCGATCCTCTCTTCGTCTCCAAATTCGTGAATGATCCTGAGGGGACGATGGCCGCGGCCGGGACAATGGAGAAGAGGATCCTCAATCATATGATGAGCCGTATCCCTGTGGCCAACGTGGGGAACGTGAAGAGGGACCTCATGGAGCCCGCTGCGGTTTCCGCGAACATCGGTCTCGGCGTCAAGCTCAAGGAAGTGGATCGAGACTTGGCTGGGGAGCGTCTTCGCTGACGCCTCCGGTGAAACGCGAATCGTAGTCGACGAGGAACTGTGGCAGACGTCACCGCCCTGAAAAGCGTATTCCGTGAGCGGTTCATTCCGCCCGGCATTTATCTGCGAATCCTGTCCGGCAAATACAGCAAGTCGTGGCTGGAGTGGGATCCTGAGACGCTCTGGACTGAGATCCGAGACGACTTCGGATCTGGGGTGAGCGACGAGGTACGGGACAAGATCAACGCTCTCCGAGTCTTTCTCACCACCCATAACTTCTGGGACGACTTCGACGTCTTCGAGAAGATCGTCATCGCCTTCAACGACCGTTACGTGGATGTTGAGCACATTCAGGTCTGTCTGCCCGAGGAGCTCGGATACGGGCTCACGGTTGCCAACTCCATCGTCATGCACTCGTTCAACGGGGAGATCAAAGCGTACATCCAAGCGTGCTGCCATCAGGCCGGCCTCTTGGTCTGTCACCGCTCCTTTGCTTTCGCTCAACCCTACTATGAGGACGAGGAGATTCGGAAGCTCGCCCAGGAGGTCAGGAAGGTGTGGGACATCGAGCGGTTCACGCAACTCACGATTCCAGAGAGCCAGCAGCACGACCCGGTTATGGTCCAGGTCGGCAAGCTCCACGACATCGAGGTCTACATCAGAGAACGCCTGGCCAAGGGCGAGGAGGTGCCGGCATGAACGCCGCATTCATGCGAGGATTCTTGGACGAGTTGGAAAAGGCTGCCCAGGGAGAGACCATCGCTGGCATCAAACAGCCCAAAGAATCCTTCGAGCGGTTCATCGGCCAGACCTCCGGGCTCGAGAAGGCCAACTACGAAAAAACCTTGAAGGAGGGGATCATGCAGGACCCTCTCCGTCCCAAGAAGGCCGTAGGGGGCGCTACTCCGCTTCCTGAGAGACAAGGACCGGCGCAATGAATCCGTTCATGAGAGGATTTTTGGACGAACTATCGAAGCATGCAAACTTCAAGGAGATCGTTCATCATCCGCTCACGCAGGCCTTAGGTTACGCCGCTCTCGCTGGTGAGGGGGCGCACGCTTTGGCAGGATTGCAGGGAGGTCGGGCGAAACACTGGGCCGAGAAGAGCACATGGGGCAAGCGTATCGGCAGGGGTACAATCGCCGGTAGTACGGTCTTTCTGGCGGCCGAGGCCCTTGCCGCTCTGAGCGAGGCTTTCAAGTCGAAAAAAGAAAAAAGGAAGAGAGCTAAGACCGGTGACGTTATCATTAACGTGCACCCTCCGGGCATCAATATGCCAAGGCTAAGAATAGGCAAGTTGCCAAGGGGTACGTCTCTCGGGCTCCGCAGTCTGACTCATGGGATCGGGTTCAAGAAATGAGCGACGTAACAGCACTGAAGGACAGGACGAGGGTCGGTGGCAAGTCGATCATGACGTATCCACATCCCTCGTTCGATCTGTCCAGCGCGTTCATCCCTCCTTCGATGAAGGAGCTGTACAGGTGGTGTCTCTACCTGTACATGACTCATTCCGAGATCAAACCCATCCTGAAGAAAAAGGTAGCGTACGTCCAGACGCCGCTGATCTACGACGGAACGGCGAACTCGAAGAAGATCTGGAAAGAGCTCCTCGAGGATATCATCAACATCAAGCGCGTCTCCATAGAGGCGTTGCTCGACATGAGTGTCTACGGGATAGCTTACCTCTCCATCGCCTACCCATTCGAGCGCTTCCTCATCTGCCCGGCCTGCAAAGAGAAATTCCCTATCAAGAATCTGAAGTGGACGTATGAAGGGCACACGTGGATGTCGAAGTGCCCTAAGTGCCACCATACGGGCGCCTTTCAGTCCGAATCGGTCACGGTCAGGAATCGCTCCAGAATCAAGATCATCCGCTGGCGTCCCATGGACATGGAAGTCCAGAGTAACCCGTGGACGGGTTTCAAGAAGTACGTCTATCGGGTACCCAGATACCTCATCAAGAAGATCGAGGATCCGAAGAGGAACAAAGTCCTGGTTGAGACAACGCCCGACGAGATCCTTGAGGCGATCAAGCAGAATAAGAACTTCGGCCTCGATGAGGACCAGGTCTACGTATTCACGGAGCTTGGCCCCTCGTCAGAGGACGATAACTTCCCCATCCCTCCGCTTCTCCACGTCTTCAAGGATACGTGGCTCTATCAGACGCTTCGCCGCGCCCAGGAGGCGATCAGCGTGGAGCACATCCTGCCCCTGACCGTGCTCATCCCCGCAGCCGCGCCGGCGGGAGCTTCGCCCCACCTGAACTATAACCTTCAGACGTGGTCGTCGAACATGCAGGACATGGTCCGGACGTGGCGTCGTGACCCGAATGCCATCTTCACGGCACCCTTTCCGTGCACAGTTGAGAACATCCGAGGCGATGCCAAGGCGCTGAACGTCTTCAACGATATGGAGATGGTCCGACAGCAGATCGCCGGGGGCCTTGACGTACCGATCGAGTTCATCATCGGCAATCTCCAGTGGTCAGGCGCCTCTGTGTCCCTGCGCGTACTCGAGAATCTCTTCTTGAACATGATCGAGGACCTGGTCCGATTCGAGACCACGTTCCTCGTTCCTCGCCTCCAACGCTTCCTGCGTCTGCCCAAGATCGAACTTCGCCATCAGGACTTCAAGATGGCCGACGACATCCAGCAGAAGCAGCTTGCCCTGTCCCTCCGCCAGACGAACACGATCTCCGATCGCACGACGGTCGAAGAACTCGACTTCGACTTCGATAAGGAGAAGGAGAACAAGCGGGCCGAGCGCGAACAGCGTCTGCGGGACATGTACGAGGAGCAGATCGAGCAGGCCAAGACCCAGGCCGAAGCCCTGCTCATCACGGGGCGCGCTCAGATGCAGCTCCAGGAGGAGCAGAACAACATCCAGCTCCAGGCCCAGCAGGCGGCGTCAGAGCAGGCCATGCAACAGGGTCAGCCCATGGACCAACAGGGTCAACAAGCCCAGCCTAACCCGGCCGCGCCCGGAGCCTCATTTCCTGGACCCCCTACATCCGGCGGCAACGGCTCTCAGCTTCCCTCACCGAGTATCCTCGGCCTCATGGCCGAGCACTTCATGAAGAACACCCCGGACCACATGAAGGACCAGGAACTCATGGCGTTGCAGGACACCAATCCGCAGCTCGCCCGCGCGATCCAGCAGCGCATGAAGATCATCCTGAACGCCAGGAAGGCGATTGCGAAGCAGCCTGAGCAGAAATCTTCGAGGGCGCCGGAGAAAGTTGGGATCTGATGCCCCTTCCGAGCCCAAGAGAGCAGGACACCTTCTCTGAGGCTGTGAACGCCATCCAAAAGGCGAGACCGACACCCCTTTCGATCTTCCGGGATGATAACGGCGAGGATGCCGGCCGGCGGTTCAAGGATCTCCACGACGTTGAGGTGTTGAATCTGAGTTTCGACCGGGACAAGATCACATGGCGCAATCTCCACAACAATCCCAACATCGAGATCGTCTCGGAAGCGGAACGGACGAGCAGGATCTCGACACTAACCTACATCAAGTTCATCCGTCGCGTGCCTGTGGACGAGCCCGACCCCGAGCCCGACTCATTCCAGGAGCCGTGCGAGGAAGACGATCCACTGTTCGATGAGCTGTGGGGAGATTAAAAAGGGACGGACCACTCCGTCCCTGATCGGTCATTCCCTTCTGGACCTTGTGTAGAATACCTTTCCGCAGGTGCATCCGACGTACGTGAGATGCCAACTTCTCCAGCTTGTTAGCTCGCAATGTGCGTGGCCGTCTGAAGCTCTTTTGAACAGAAGGACATTCCAAAGGCAGTGCCACCAGCGTCGAAAGAGGGCCCAAGCGAGTCTCATGCTCATTCCCTCACTTTCTCGGCCGTTTCAACAGGCTCGTCGATGATGGCTATGTACGGAACGCCCCCGGGGAGAGCCTTCCACACTGCTCTCGGAGCGCAATACTCCGCCAGGCCGAGACCGATTCCGAGCACGAGAAGAGCTTCGGCTGTGGGTTGTTTTCCCCACTGGTTGCCGTCCTTGTCGAAGGGCATGTTCAGGAACGAGCAGCCACCTCCGACGGACTTCATGAGCGTACGTGGGAGATTGAAAAGCAGATCCCTGACTGCTCCCCTTTGATTTTCGAGACGCCCAGGGTGGAAGGCGAAAGTCCTGACGAGGCCTTGTACGATAACAGCGTCTTCGGGCGGTTTCTTCAGGTCCTTCCATGTGGCCTGCTCCTCCTTCGTGAAGAGGCAACCCGACACGAGTCCGTGGACTACGTCTGCGCTGATCAGCGCCATGCTAAACTCCTTCTCGGGTATGAACCCGTCGAGCTGGGGCTGGAATCTCCAATCCCAAGTTGATCATGAAACCTCCTAACATTTTCTTCTCTTGACACAGATCCCGAGTTCTCGGATCCCGCGCTCTCGATGTGGACGCTTCTTCGCTACATCTCTCTTGAGCCTCTTGAAGACGGCCCTCAAGTGATGGGCCGGGCACTTACGGCCCATCCTCTCCAGGTCGTGACGCAGTTTCACGAAGCCGTTGCACATCTGGGCTTTATTGATCCAGCTTGGGAGCAGGATGCCGCGGTACAGTTCAGGGTCTTCGAGATGCACGAATAGACACCCCCCGTACTCGGTAGCTTTGAAGGTGAGTGAACCCTGTTCGGTCGACACCAGAATACTTCCCACAAAATCTCCCCCAAAATGGGCGATGAAATGGGCGTTGAGTCTCCGTAAAAGAGACCGCTGGTCTGCGGTCTCTCGTCGGTCAGTCCCCGTTCATATCTTCCTCGAGACCGTCGAGGAGCTCGTCCATCTGGCTCAGGGACATCTGGAGCTGCTTCTGTCCCATGTCCAGAGTGACGATTTGCGCCCTTGCGAGTCCGGCGCAGACGTCCACCAGGGTGTTCACCTTGTCCTCCTCGTGGGCGGCCTCGATGTTGGCAAGGACGTCGGCCCTTCGCTCGAGGGTGTTCTTGAGGGTCTCGGAGATCCTTTCCAAGTCGGACACGAGGGATTTCATGCCCCCGACCAGTCCCTTGAAATTCTGAAGAGATTTCGCCGTCGTCATGATTTCTCCTTTCCAAACGAACCTTCTTGCTGCTCATCTATCTTATGACACATGATATGGTCATTCTTCGTATAGCCACAAATCCCAGATTTTTATTGTTTCATGTCTTGCTTTCTATGTTACTTTAGTAGTGAGGACAGCAAAATTATCGGAGGTTATCGTCTAACCCCGCTTTACTGTTCATGAGGTGGATCATGGAGCCCGGAATCAGGGGGAAGACTCCGTTCATCGGAACGCCGACTCCCAATCTCTGTCCGGGTTGTGGGGACAGGCTGTTCTCCGTCAAACCCGGACTCCTGAAGTGCGAGCTCTGCGGGGCTGAAGTCGTGGTCCTGGAAGGGACTACGGCACATCTTCAGGAAGGTTGGGGGGGTCATGACGACGTGCCTCGTCTTGCGAGACCCTCGAACCTCTTCCAGAGGCAGAGGCAGAAGCGAAAGACCGGCATGCTCATGATCTGATGGACATGTTGGCGTAAAAAAGGACCTCACCCGAGAGGATGGGGTCCTTTTTGCTTTATTCCTCTGCGTGTTCGTGGTCGAAGCACTCCGTGCACCCGACCGTGTAGTCGTCATCCATCCGTCTCTTGCAGGTCTGGCATTCGATCGGGTTGATGTGCTCGTTCCACTCCTCGGGGGTGATACCGGTCAAGAGGAACTCCCTCTGCTCCGCATTGAGTCGAGGGAAGGCTTTTTGGATGAGCGCACCTTTCCTTCGTCTCTCCTCGCCCTCCCGAAGTTCCTCTTCGGAGATGGGGAGCACCAACTCCCCGATTTTTCCCGTGATGTTGGACCTGCGTCTGACTATGATGGACATGAGAACCTCCGAACTTACGTAAGCGAGTCCTGTAGTTGGGTTAGGAACGTGGTCAGCTTGCGCGGCGCATCCTTCCTCCGGCAGTTGGCGTTGATGCGCCTCGACATCGTCGGATGAGCTATGCGCACCTCTCCGGTTCGGTTGGCAATGTATACAAAGCAGCCGAGATGGCGAGCGGCTTTGAGGGCAGTTCTGAGGCTCATAGCCGGGGTGATGTTGATCCTTCCTCTCCGGAGTAGCCGCACCAGAGGCAGATGTTGCGCGTTTCCTTGTTGAGCCTCTTGCACTTCGGGCATTGAACAAGGGCTACTTGACATTTTACATCCGCCAGGTCCCTCTCCAACAGTTCTTTCGCCTTCCGATACTCTTTGGCTTGTGTCCTGTGTCTCTTCGCCAGCCTCTCCCATCGGCTGTTGGACTTCAATAGTTCGGATCTCGTCAGGTTCTCGTTCGACACTGTTTGGCCCTCCATATTTCCAAACGGTCCTCTTGAAGTGACGGATGCGCATCCCCTTGGCCCAGGACAGGTCACCCTCGACTTCGACGATCTTCCCGAACTTGACCGTTATTCGGAAGAGCCGTCCTGCGTAGTTTCCGGTCCAGACTTCCATCTTTCCTCCTTCACTCGGACCCGCCTGCATGCCTCTTGCTTGGCCGTGCACTTGCCATTCGTCAGGAAACAGCGCACTCCGGTCTTCCGATCGAACGATACGCATTCTTCGCAGCGGATCTTCTTGAGCTTCAGCTTAGATAGGTCTTTCGGGAACTCCACAACGTCTCCTTTCCCTAAAAAGAAGCGGCGTTGGCCGCTTCACTTGAGCATGGATTCGATCTGGCCCCAGGCCCACGTCAGGATGAACATGTCGTCCAGGAGCCCAGCCCCGGGGATGAAGTCCGGAATGCAGTCCACCGGCGAGATGAGGTAGGACAGCGCGCCGACACCGATGGACACGACGGCGTACCTGCCGTAGTCCTTCTTCCAGACCTTCTTGACGGCCCTCGTCACCTTCTTTGCCAGGGCGACGATTCCCTTCGGCGCATCCTCCATGGCGGTGATCTTCTGGATCTTTCCGGGGATCTTGGCGAGGATCTCCTCTTCCTGACCACTGTTGATCATCCTGTGGCGCTCGTACAGATCGAGCCATTGCCGTTGCTGTTCGGCCTTTTCCTGGGCCGCCATCTCGTCCTTGAACCACTGCGGAAGCTCAAGGACAATCGAGTCCTTCTCCGTTCCCACGATCACCTCCTCACCGGAGCTTCCTCGAGAAAGAACTGGAGGACGTCGCTCACGTCCCGTCCATCCCTGAGGTTGCTCTCGGCTATTTCCAGGGTGATGTTGTACTCGTCAATTTTCGCCGCTCTCACCCGATCAGTGCCCTCATGCGAGCCGAACCCGTACGGGAACCTTTCATTGATCGTGGCTTTGGCCTGTTCGCAGGCCTCTCTGATCTCTTCAAGGATGATCATAGTAGCACCTCCTCTCACCATTCTTATGCCACATTAGGTCGATTTTCTTCCGTCCTGCGCTATAGTTAAGACGATACGAACTGAGGTGAAGGATGATTGTCAGCCAGGAGAGATTCGCCGCTCTCCTCAGCAACCTGAAGGACCGTATTGGGAAGATGTTCCCGATTGCCGGTGAGCGGAACACAATCACGGTCTCCAATTTGAGGTGGACCAATACGGGCTCCGACGTATACGGCGACCCGGAGCTCCACAAGAAATACAAGACGACGGGTAGGACCCTCGCATCGAGGTTACTGGGTGACGTCTCCATCGTGGACATCAAGACAGGTAAGGTCTTGGACCGGCAAACGGGTCACCCCGTTCTCTCCGTCCCGCATCTCACGAGCAAACAGTCCTTCATCGTCGGTGGCAAAGAGGTCCAGATTGTCAATCAGATCCGCCTCAAGCCCGGTACGTACACCAGGTACACGGCTGACAACAACGTAGAGACTTTTATCAATACCGCTGGCGGTGGCTACCGAGTCCAGTTCGATCGCGTGCGCCAGATCTTCCGCATTCGAGTCGGCCAGAGTACCTACGTTTACCTCTACCCCATCCTCAAGGCCCTGGGCGTAGAAGACACTGAGCTCCGCAAGATCTGGGGCAACGAGATCCTGGCGGCCAATCGGGTATACGACCGTCCGGTGGAGCTGGCGAAACTCTACAAGAAAATGCGGCCTTACGCGGAGGATCCGAAGAACCCAGAAGAGCTGGCCGATGCCGTCAAGAGTTACTTTGCATCGAAACCTCTCGATCCCAACATCACGAATCTGACACTCGGGACCAGATATAGCCGCATCGAGCCGAAAGTTCTCGTCGCGTCCAGTGAGAAGGCGCTCTATTTGGCCAGGGGAGAGGTCAAGGCCGATGATACGGAGAACCTTGCCTACAAGTCGCTCCACTCCGTGGACGACTTTGTGTTGGAGAAACTTGAGCAGACCGTGCCAGTGGTCGAGAGATCCATCCGGTATCAGATCGATCGGCGCCCATCTGTAGTGGATGTGCTCCCGCCATCCCTGTTCACCAATCCCATCCAGCGGTTCTTCACCACAAGCGAGTTCTCTCGATACAGCGATCAGAATAACCCGATTGACATGGTCGGGATTCAATCTCTGGTCACGTCCATGGGAGAGGGCGGGATCTCATCCGTTCACGCTGTGAGTGATCGTCTCCGTGTGCTTCACCCGAGTCACCTTGGGATCCTTGACCCGATTCAGACTCCGGATTCGAGCAAGATTGGCATCAACGCGCACCTCGCTCTCGGTGCCAAGAAGATCGGGAATGAGATTGGCCTCACGGTCATCAACGCCAGGACAGGTCGGCGCGAGACGATGAAGGCGTTCGACCTCGAGGATAAGGCCCTTGCTTTTTACGACGAGTACGACCACGACAAGCGGCCTCCCAAGGCTAAGAACCCCCAGGTGAAGGCCAGGATCAAGGGCGAGTTGAGGATGGTACCGGCCGGCCAAATAGATTACATCGTGGATCACCCGTCCAAGATATTCAGTTTCGCCGCAAACGCCATCCCTTTCGTCCACACGAACAGTCCCAACCGAATTCTCATGGCCAGTCACCATATCTCACAAGCGGTACCACTGGCCAATCCTGATGTGCCCCTCGTGCAGAGTAAGTTCGGGGCGAGAGGTTACGAGACGGCCGTTGGGGAACGTATCGTGCCTCAGGCCCCCGTGGACGGCGTGGTGAAGCGCATCACGAATATGAAGATTACGATTCAGGGCGATGACGGACAGGCATACGTGATTCCGCTTCACGACCACTACCCGCTTAACTCCAACGCCTTCCTGAACGAGAAGCCCATCGTGGCTCCGGGGCAGCGGGTGAAGAAGGGACAGCCGGTGGCGGACTCCGATTTCACTCGCGGGGGCGCCCTCGCCATCGGGAAAAACATGCGTGTGGGTTTCATCCCCTACAAAGGGTACAACTTCGAGGACGGGATCGTCGTCTCTGAGGGCGCAGCCAAGAAGCTCGTTTCGGTGCATAAGCACGAACTGGCTCTAAACCTCGACGCCACGATCAACGTCGGTCTGCCCGTATTCCTGGCTCACTTCCCCGCGGAGGCCGAGGGGGTCGATCGATCCAAATACGGACCTGGGGGCATCGTAAAGGCGGGCGTCGTCCTCACGATGGGCGAGCTCGCCATCCCGGCCGTGAGGAAGATCAAAGTCCATGAGGAGTTCAGTTACGCCAGCCTGCACCGATCCCTCAGGAACCAGTGGCAGGACGTGTCAGTGCGGTGGGACAGCGAGTATCCGGCCGAGGTGATGAACGTCGTCAAGACGAGGACTTTCATTACGGTCTACGTGAAGACTAACGAGACACTTGAGGTAGGCGATAAGCTCAGCACTCGCCATGGCTCGAAGGGCATCGTCACGTTGATCCTGCCGGACAAGGAGATGTACCAGGGTGAGGACGGGGAGCCCATGGACGTCCTCTTCAACCCGTCCGGCGTGCTGGGCCGTGCCAATCCGGGAGCATACCTCGAATCGGCAGCCGGTAAAATCGCCGAGAAGACGGGAAAGACTTATCTTGTCCAGAACTTCGGGGGCATGCCAGATGCCACTGAGCACATGCGGAAGGAACTCGCGGCCAATGGGCTCAACAAGAACAACGCCGAGAGGCTCTACGACCCGACCACGAACCGGTACCACGAGGGTGTGAACACTGGAAACCTCCATTTCGTGAAGCTCAGGCACCAGGTATCCAAGAAACTGAGCGCGCGCGGTCACACGTCGTATACCCACGACGAGTCGCCGGCGAGGGATCCTCATGCCAGTCCCATGGCCATTGGGATAATGGAGCTGTATTCCCTCCTATCGAGCGGGGGCACGGCCTTCTTACGGGATGCGGCCACGATCAAATCTCAGCGCAACGACGAGTACTGGCGAGCCGTTCAGATGGGCCTCCCAACGCCACCGCCGAAGTCGCCGTTCGTGGTCGACAAGTTCATGGCCTACATGAAGGGCGCCGGAATCAACGTGAAGAAGGAGGGCCAGACACTCAAGGCGCTTCCTCTCACAGACAAGGACATTCTCGACCAGAGCAACGGCGCCATTGAGAGTCCCGGCGTAGTGCGGGCCAACGACCTCGCCCCGGAGCCGAAGGGCCTCTTCGACCGCGGTCTCACGGGAGGTTTCGACGGGAACTACTGGAATCACATCAATCTCGAGGGCCCAATTCCAAACCCGCTCATGGACCAAGCCATCATCGGCGTACTTAGCCAGCCCGGGACGCCATTCAAGAGAGTGGACTTCAACAGTTTGGTGAATGGGACACTATGGATCACGCCTGACGGAGAGATCACCCACGAGTACGCGAAGGAGAACGTCACGGGCGGCGAGGGACTCAAGAGGCTCCTCTCCAAGATCGACGTGAACTCGGAACTCCAGTCCCTCGGACGCATGGTTGGGGGCCTGAGAGGTGACCGTAGGGATTTGGCCGTCAAGAAGATGCGTTATCTCCGGGCTCTCAAGGCTATCAACATCACGCCGGTTCAAGCCTATATCAACTCGAAGGTTCCGGTTGTGCCGGCCAAGATGCGGCCCATTTATCCGAATCCGGATGGAACGCTGAATGTGGCGGATCCGGTCCACGGGTACCGCGAGGTCCTTCTGGTGAACAATCAGATCAAAGATCTGAAGACCCTCGGCGTGGACGACAGGAATCTCGCTCCCCTTCGGGCGCAACTTTATGGAGCCGTCAGGGGCCTTGTGGGGTTGCAGGAGCCGCTGACCAGGAGTCAGAACTTCAAGGGCTTCCTGGCCACCATCAAGGGCCAGCAGAACAAATACGGGCTCTTCCAGGGCCGCGTGCTCAAGCGCAGGCAGGATCTCAGCGGTCGGTCCACCATCATCCCAGATCCGAAGCTTGGGATCGACGAGGCCAAGATCCCCGAGGAGATGGCGTTCACGATCTACAAGCCTTTCATCGTCCAGCGCATGGGCATGCTCGGGTACACACCTCTCAAGGCCAGGGAACTCATAGAGAAGCGCGACCCTACGGCCCTGGCTGCTCTGGAGGCCGTTATCAAGGAACGACCAGTCATCCTGAACCGGGCACCTTCGCTTCACAAGTTCAGCCTGCTCTCCTTCAAGCCCATGCTCACGAAGGGGAAGGCCATCGAGATCAATCCTCTGGTGGTTAAGGGTTTCAACGCCGACTTCGACGGGGACGCTATGCAGGTCCACGTGCCCGTGTCGGAGGAGGCACGTAGGGAGGCCACGACCAAACTCCTCCCGAGCAGCAACCTCTTCAGTCCGAGGGACAACAGCCTCATCCATTCTCCGTCAATGGAGATGATCTTGGGCGTCTACCTCATGACTACGCCAAAGGGCGCGCCGGCGCACGCCGCCACGGATAACCAGGTCCTTCAGATGTACCGTGCGAGGAAGATCAAGGTGAATCAGGCCGTCATGGTGCACGGGAACAAGATTTGTGCCGGGCAGATCATCTTCAACGATGCCTTTCCAGACGGAGCGAAGCCCGGCCTCGCGCCTGTGGACAAGACAGTGCTCATGAAGCTCTTGCTCAACGTCGCGAGGAAGAAGCCGGCGGTAGCCGGGCAGGTGATCTCGAAGGTGAAGGACCTCGGAAACCAGTACGTCACTGAGGTAGGGTGGTCTTTCGACCTTGGGGATCTCGCTTCGTTCCCTAAGACCGAGCGGGACGCGATCCTCGCCAAGGCGAAGAAGAGCTCGAAGACGGTAGGATTCGCCAGGGCGTACGGCGCGGCAGCCGCTGAGATGCAGAGGGCAGTCAGGGCCAAGGTGGACAATCGCCTGGTCATTGGCGGTCCGCTCTCCGGAGCATTCGGCAAGTCCAACGAGATTACCCAGATGATCGCCTCTCCAGTGGCTGTGATCGATCACGAGGGTAATGTTATCGAGGTGCCCATTGAGAAGTCCTACTCCGAGGGGATGGACATGGGAAGCTTCTGGGCGATGATACCGGGCTCCAGGAAGGGTCTGATGGATCGGACGCTTTCCACGGCCGATACCGGTGCCTTCGGTAAGGCGCTCATCGCCTCCACCGTGGACACGGTTATCTCGATGCGAGATTGCGGCACGACCATGGGGCTCGAGATGGATATCACGGATCCTGAGGCCCTGGACAGGGTCGTGGCCAGTGGCTCGTACCGCGGCAAGATCACAGATCCACAGCTCATCAGGAATCTCAAGGCCAGGGGCGCCAGCAAAATCACGGTGCGATCGCCCCTTCGGTGTCAGGCCATCAGGGGAATCTGCGCCATGTGTTTCGGCCCAACGGAGAACGGCCAACTACCCGGTATCGGATACCATGTGGGCACCCTCGCGGGCCAGACCATCTCGGAGCCCGCAACGCAGCTCACAATGCAAGCCTTCCACACCGGCGGTGCTCTCGGCGGAGCAAGTTTGGGTTACCCGCGGTTGAAGCAGATCCTCGAGATGCCTACCAATGTTAAGGGTCGTGCCATTTTGGCACTCCAAGGCGGAAAGATTGACACCGTCGAGACTTCCGCCGCAGGCGGTTGGAATGTGGGTGTGAACGGGATGCGTCACTTCGTACCCAAGGAGGTGGGACTCGGAGTGAAGAAGAACCAGAAGGTCTACGCCGGTCAGATGCTATCGTCCGGAGGCGCCATTAAGCCTCAGGATGTGCTTGCTGCCACCAACGATATGAATATCGTTCAGCAGCAGATGATCGCTGATATGAGCAAAGTCTTCACGGACGCCAAAGTGCGTGTGAAACGGAAGATCTTCGAGACGGCCATCCACCCGCTCACCACCAGGGCCCAGATAGACGATCCAGGTGATGGGGACGTCGTATTCGGCGTCTACCGCGGAGATGTTATCTCTGTGAACAACATCGAGGCCATGAACAAGAATCTCAGGAAAAGCAGGAAGCAACCCATTGAGTTCACGCCCACGCTTATGTCCATCCGGAAGGCGCCGCAGTACGCCAATGATTTCATAGGACAACTCGTGGCTGAGCGACCTCACCAGACGCTGAAAGCAGCTCCCGGTCTCGGAGCTGTGTCGAACATCGGGCCATCCGGCCACCCCATTGCCACCTACGCCTTCGGCAAGTACTTCAACACGAAGGTGGAGGAAAACATGTCGAAAGTTGCGCTTGCGCACGAGCTCGACCTTATAATGACCACGATGATCGATCCGGAGGAACTTGCCCCGCCCGATTTAGATGAAGACGTGAGCAAGGCTCTCCAGGAACTTGCGGCTCGGTTCGAGGAATAGTATGCGCGCGGGATTGTTCGAAGTGCTGACGAAACAGGCGTACTTCTGTATGGGCTTCATCCGTTCCTACAATCCAGATACCAACATCTACCGGGTCGCTCTCGACGGCTTGAGTGAAGGAGTCGCTCGACCCATCACGAGCGGTTCCTACAAGCCTTACCCCATCGGAACGCGGGTGGCCTGCATCAGGTTCGCCACGTCGAGCTGGCTCATCATGGGCGAGGTTTCGGTCGCCAAACCTCCAACCAAAGAACGTCAATCCCCGTCCGGGTCTGTCTACCAGAAGGACCTTGAGCTCCGAAAGGCCCTGCATGACCGGTACAACATCGACCTCGCGGATTTCGGGGATCGAATTGTCGATCCTCCTCTCGAGGGCGACGTGGTCATGGCGAATCGGGATGACCCCAGAAGCTACACCCAGATCTACGAAAACGGCGACATTCTCAGTTTCGCGTCGAACTTCTGTTTCCAGCTCCTGAGCCGGGTGAAGAGTCTCGCCATGACCTGGGCGAAGGACTTTTGGGGGATCTTCGCCGGATGCAGCGTCAAGGTCCAAACCGACGACACGACCAAGCAGTCGACCACAACGGTGAGCATCAACAGCGATCCCTCCGACGAAGCAGACCGTGATTTGGACGTGGTCGCCGGCGCGATTTCCAACTCGATCAGGCCAACCAAGAACATTTCTGTCGAGACGAAAGGGCAGACCATTGCCGAGGGAGTGTGGGCCCTTTTGGGTATTCATGGTCTCTTCGAGGTGGATAATCAGGCCAAAGAGATCAGACTCTCTAAGGTGGCGATCCAGGCCGGAAAGGATACTTTCGGCAGGGATGCACAATTCCGGATGAACGAAAATCAGATGGGCCTGGTCTGGGGGAAGAACAAGGTCACCCTGAACGACAATCTTACGGCCTTCGAGCGGGGCGCCCACTCGATCGTCATGGACGACAAGAGAATCGCCTTTACATGGGCGCCCGACAAGTACATCGTCTTGACGGACAAGGGTGTCCAGATCTCGGGGATGCTCGAGCTTGTGGGTGGCCAGCTCAAGCTTAACAGCGAAACTGGCCAGACCTCGACCGTCCTCGTGGATGGGTCGAACGTCACAGTACCGGAGGGGACGGACGGTTTGCCCAATCTTCTGTACCAGGTGTCTGGGAGCAGGATCGATATCAGCGGGAGTGGTGCGGTGCTCGCGATCAACCTGAACACAGATCTTTCGGTCAGGAACCTCGGCCTTGTGGACGAGCGGTTCCTCGTGAAATACGACGCCGACATGGTGGCGGTCAAGGCCCACACTCATCCGGTTCTCATCACACCGACCACGCCGCCGATGGCCCTTCCGTCCGAGGACATTCAGGAGTCCTTGGATCTC
>Ga0307375_10000729_pt1 | contig 39355 bp, 42 predicted proteins | sample TR1MG_FD_202531 | JGI IMG/M metagenome (GOLD analysis project Ga0307375, IMG submission 202531) | Soil microbial communities from Risofladan, Vaasa, Finland - TR-1 | ecosystem: Environmental > Terrestrial > Soil > Coastal area > Acid sulfate soil | place: Finland: Risofladan, Vaasa | collected... | reverse complement strand
CTTCCACCTGATCCGTGAACGCCTTGCGCTCGACGCGCAAGGCCTCGGGCGTCGTCCATTCGATTTTGTCCGCGATGATCACCGGCGTCACGCCGACCTGCACCCGCTTTGCCAATTCGGCGATGTCCGTGTTGGCGAGCGCGATGCAGCCGTCGCTTGCCCGGGGCGCGCGCGCATACGTGTCCGATGGAACCCCGTGCAGCCAGATGCCGTAACCGGTGCGGCCGGCCATGCGATCCCATGCGTTCGGGTAACTGATCGGGAACGCGCCCCAGCCGTAGAGGTCGGGCAGCTTGCCGCCGGGAATTCGGGCTGTTACATGATAGACGCCTGTCGGCGTCCTGCGGTCGCCCTCGCGCAGCTTGTCGACGCCGTTCTTGCCCAGCGTGGAGTAGAAGTCCTCCACCAGACGCGGGGTGCCGCCGGCATTCTCGTAGACATAGACGCGAGAAAGCGTGGCGTCCACCACGATCGCATTTATTTGTGTGCGGTCGAGCTGCACAAGGTAGCGGGGAATCCTGCCGGAGGGCGGGGCGTCGCGGTAGGCGCGCAGCCGTGCCAGCGCTTCCGCACGCAAGCCTTGCAGGCGCTCGCCTGCGGCATCAGCCTCGTTGCCGAATCCTGCGATCGGCGCGCTGCGTGCGAGCAGCAGGTCCCCGTGTACCAACTGCGCGAGGCGCCAGTTTGGGTAGCGCGCGGTAAGGCGGCCCACCTCGTCGAGCGCAGCCCGCCCCTTGCCGGCTGTTACGTCCTGCAGCACGCGCTCGAAACGCGCGTCGGCGCTATTCGCGCCCGTATCGGGCGACGGGGCAGCCGCGAGCAACGCCGGCGCGGTCAGCATTAACGCAGTCAAGGCAAGCGCTCGCGCCCATACCCTGGTTACGATCGCGCTCGCCATCCCAAGCCCGTTCACCACCCGCATTTGTGCCAAGCGCCTGTCCATGCCGGACGCCGCGTGGATCGCGCGTCGTATCGGGTCGGGGACGGTCAGGAGGCGTTCATTTTCGGGTCGTTGCAGGGGCAGTCCAAGTCCCAGCGGAACACGCGCGGCGCCTTCTCGCCCTGGCGCTGGATGCGTAGTTCGATCGCCTTGGGCAGCGGCGTCAAAGCCTTGAAGCTCAGGACGCCGTTGCGATGGTGGCCGCCCGGGGCATCCCCTTTCCAGCCGGTGGGAATTTCATTTGTCTTGCCCGCTCGGTTCAGAATGTACGCGGTACGCACCAAATCGTCGCTCAGTTCCTGGATGTGAGCGATCAGCGAGACCTGGAACGACCAAGTGGTCGCTTTTGCAGAGACGTCCACAGGTTTGACGGCAATAGTTACACCGTCGCTTTCGCTGCTTTGCGCCACCAAATCGGCAGCAAAGGCGCTAGCGCCGAAAAACATCGCCGCGCCGAGAAAATAACAAAGCAAGGACCTAATCGAGTTGCGAGAATCCATTGGTGCATGCCCCTTGAATACTTGAATCACTCCGGAATAAGAACGCCTTCAACCCGGACGCGTTCGGTGAAATACCGACCTAGTCGACAAGCTTAAGCGTGCGCCGCTATCTCGGACATGACGAAAACATTACATTACCGTAAGAAATGAGATTTTGCGTGCGCGATCGCGATACATTTCGGTCATTATGCCGGCCGCGGCCGACCGTCCTGCCCAGGGGCTCTGTGCGCGCGCTTCGTGCAAGCTGACGGCGCGATGGCTTTCCTTACAAATAAGTAATCAAGCCGTCATGTTGACGACAAGCGTGAAGTCCCAGACTGAATTTGCCAGCCGACCGTGGCCGCCACCGCAACAGGCTGTCCGCAGTCGGAGCGATTGGACGATCGATCGCAAAAGCACCCGGCGTAGCACCGCCCCCGCAATCTCGCGCCTGTGCAGCACCGGTGCTCGACGCGGGCACAACGTGCGACCTGATTCAAGCAGCGGCGAATTGCGTTTCTAATGCTCCTCCGATTGCCTTGCCGCGATTTGAGGTGCAGTGTTCAACCCAGATATGCAAAGGAAAGCAATGAATCTCCAACCCAGGTTTTACCCCGTAAGTCGATTGCTGCTTGGCGTGTTCGTGCTGAGCTTGGCCTCTGTGTATTCCTACAAAGTGCGCGCCGCAACCGACCAGCCCCCCATACCTGGCGGCGTGCCGATGAAGTCGTGGCACGAGAATGGCCGCGGCGGGCGCTACCTATTGCAAATCATCAAGGGACAAGCCCCGAAAACCGGTAACAGCGTCACAGGGACCGTGACAAGCGATACGAACTGCGATGCCGATGCCGAGGGCTTGAACCATTGCCACAATACTATCAAACTGGCGAACGGGAGGGAAATTACGGTGATCGACACGCACGAGATGCACCGCAATCGTTGCCTGGGGGGCGGCGATCAACTCTCGCTGACCCGAATCAACGGGTCCTGGATCATGGGAACCTTGCCCGGAAAATGACCGCGGATAATCCGGCCGATCGCCGCTGGCGCGCTTGGTAGCGGCCAACTTTTTCCGTATGCATTTGCTTGCGCTCGCCCGCGACTCCGGTTGACGCTGGCGAGCGTCGACCAGCGTCCGAGGGACGGCGCATTAACCGATTCACAACGAGGGCGAAGATTATGTCGATGGGAAAACTTTCTAGATGGATGATGGCCGGGCTGGTCCTGTTCGCCGCAGCCGCGAATGCCCAAACCGCAGACCGAAGCGCGGCGGATGCGGCACAGGTCGATCGGATCAAGGATGCGGTCATCAAGGAACTGCGCGACAGCGGCGCGATCGACCGGGCGGTCGACGCGGGCATCGGCCGGTACGTCGAACGACAGCGCGCCGAGGCGGCAAAGCGCGAGGAGCGCGAAGCGGAAACGCGGACTGCCGCACTGCGGCCGGTCTCCAAAGCCCGCGACCACATTCGCGGGAATCCCGCCGCGCCGGTTACGCTGGTCGAATACTCCGACTTCGAGTGCCCGTTTTGTAAACGTTTCTACCCCACAATGAAACGACTGGTGGACGAGTCCAATGGTCAGGTGAGATGGGTGTACCGCCAATTCCCGCTCGATGCGCTGCATTCGAAGGCGCGCAAGGAGGCGGTGGCGTCAGAGTGTGCGGCCGAGCTCGGCGGAAATGATGCGTTCTGGAAATTCGCGGATCGGTTCTTCGAGCTGACTCCATCGAACAACCGCACGGACATCGGTGTGGTGCTGCCGCAAATTGCCAGCGAGATCGGCCTCGACAAGGCCCGGTTTGCGTCCTGCCTCTCCAGCGGGAAATTCGACCGGCGCGTTGCGGAAGATGTTCAGAACGCGACCGCCACCGGAGGCCGGGGCACGCCCTGGACCATCATCGTATCGAAAAGCGGCAAGACCTATCCGCTCTCGGGAGCGCAGCCCTATGCTGTTGTGAAGCGACTCGTCGACCTGGCGCGTGAGAACAAATGACCCGTGACAGCCCACCTGAACAATCTGCGCGTCGCGTTCGGCCAAGTATTCGCTTATCCTTCGTACGCCGCACTTGCGGGCGTTCTTGCGATCCTTGCGTTTCTTCTGGCGGTATGGCTTCCCAATCTCGGGTTGATCGGTGAAGTATTGTCGGGCTCGAACGCGCCGCTTGCAGCCGCGCTCGGCATCGCGCTGAGCCTGCTTGGCGGCATCGGCACGAATTTCAGCCTGCTCTCCGCCGGGTACACAATTGCGATCGCCATTCTTTTCGCGCTCACGACTGCGATGATCGCCTGTCTGGTGAAGCAAAGGCGCATTGCGGCGGCCGGACCGAGCATCACCATCGGTTCCGGCGCCTTGGCGAGCGGCGTGATCGGTGTTGGGTGCGCCGCTTGCGGATCGCTGATCCTAGGCGTGGTCCTGCCGTCACTCGGCGCCGCCGGCGCCCTCGCTGCGCTGCCGCTGAACGGTGAGGAATTCGGAATTGTGAGCGTTGCGTTGCTTTCTGTTTCGTTGTTGCTCATCAGCAAAAACATTGCGGAATCGAGCACCTGCCCGCTTGCTCAAACCGGGAACGCTCGACATCTATGAGCAAACCATCGTTAGTTCACTCTTCGAGCGCGAGGGGAAACATTTCAAACGCAGCAGTCCAATCTGGACCTAGAGTTATCGACCTGGTACAGGTATTGGCCCAAAACGTTGAGTGAACCGCCCTCCTCGAACGTTGCCGATTGTGGGCGACGCCACCCATAAAAGGCTGGCCCCGATCAATTGGGCACAAATCCGATTTGGATGTTTGCGGAAAGCATGTTGCGCTAACTCTTGCCCAGATGCGGTATTTGGACTTGCGCGTCGCTTACATTTGCTTCCATCCCGCGAACCGGGTCTGCGTCCTTCTCAGCGCGACGCCCCGTATCCTGTAGATCTCCCTTCTTGTGCATCCTATGCATGAATTTCATGTCCGCTACCAACCCAATACCGAAACCCGCGGCTGGCGCGATATACGTCCAAGGTCCACCCAAAGACTGGCCTACGACCAGCCCCCCGATCAGGCCTACGCAACAAAGCATCACGCCCCCCTTTCTTCTGTCCGGTTAATCTTCGCAAACATCCGACTACCTGAATGCGTTCGGTGAAATCGCCATCCGTTTAGCACGGTAACAACTTGCCACTGTCTTAGGCATGACGAGAACGTTACATATATGTAAGAAATGTGGCATCGCGCAGGCCAAGGCCGCGATGGTCTTTCCTTTCAAAGGCGTAATTACGCCGTCATGTTGACGACAGGCGCGAAGCGGCACAGTACGCAGGATAGCGGCGAATCCACCCGTGGCAAAAGTAGTCGTGGCCGAACTCCTGCAACGCGATCCTTGAAGGTTGGAATTTCGCGCTGGTTGCGAATGAGTCGATGGCTGGGTCCGCATCGTGCTCGCCCGCGACATCGCGTTGGTGGGCTCCTGCCCATCCAACCGACCACTTGAAGCGGTGGCACGAGTCGGAAATCTAAGGAGACGATTGCATGTATCCGGTATTGATTCAGATAGGGACTTTCCAACTTCGCTCCTATGGGGTCATTGTCGCCCTGTCCTTCTTTCTCGGACTCTGGGTGAGCGAGCGGGAAGCAAAGCGAAAGGGCATAGATCCCGGTCTCATTCAGGATTTTGCGTTCTACGCTCTTGTCGGCGGAATTATCGGCGCCAGACTCTATTTTGTTTTATTCTCCAACCCGAGCTATTTCCTGCAGAATCCGTGGCAGATTTTGGCGGTTTGGCGCGGCGGCATAGGCATTATCGGAGCGCTTTTCGGCGGACTCGCGACTGCGCTCTGGTACTGCCGGAAAAAAGGGCTGTCGTTCCGGCAATTCGCCGATACCTTGGCTCCGGGCGTAATCCTGGGACAAGCAGCGGGAATATTCGCCTGTCTGCTGAATGGCGACAGTTACGGAAAACCGACAGATCTCCCCTGGGCGATCACCTACACCGATCCTCGTTCCATGGCGCCATTGAACATTCCGCTTCATCCCGTAGAGATCTACGAGATGGCGGCTTACTTGTTGGTGTTTCTCCTTGTCTGGCAAACGCGAAAGAAGTACAAGACCGAAGGCTTCGCATTTTTGACCTATCTGGCAGGCTATGGCGTGGCCCGATTCCTGGTTGCATTCTTCCGCGGCAATCCGGCGATATTCGCCTGGGGCATCCCGGCAGCGCAGGTATTCGGCGTAGCGCTGCTTCTGTTTGCTATGGCGGGTTTCTACGTTCTTGAAAAAGGAAGAGTGAAGCGGACTACTGAAATCTGAGAGGAAAAGAGGAATTACAAGGTGAAAGCGAAGGCGAAAGAAACGATTCCTCCGCATTTTCGCGCCCATGCCTTCGGGCGATGCTCGCCTTCGCGCTCAAGCCTGCGTGGGAAAGGGCGCGATGGAACCGTTGCGGCGACCGGCGCCCCAGCTTGCATAGCATGTAGCGAGCCGTGCATCCACCCGAGCCGACGGCCGGAGTTAAACGTTGAGGGCAGCCGGCGGCGTGCCACCGGCCATTCGCCGCAACATGCGCACGAAGCGCGCCTCGGCGTAGTCGGCGCCCGCATCGGGCGGCTGCGCGACCGCGCTCAAAGGCGCGAGCGCGCGGTCCGCCTGTGCAGACGGCTAAGCAGACCGACCTGCGACGCTCAGAACAGCAGCCACAAGTACGCGAACACCGAGTTGTTGTCGGAGGCGTTTCGTCCGAATCCGTTGTAGTTGTCGCTCGCGCCGTTGAACTTGGTGTAGGCGGTGTAGCGCAGCCCCAGCTTCAGATTCTCCCTGTTCTTCAGCGGCAGATAATCGCCTTCGAATATCCAGCCCCGGGTATCCGGACTGCCGGTGGCGTTGCCCATGGCGCTGGGCATGCCGCCCATGCCGTACATACCCATATCGGTGCTGCCCCGGTAATCGAAGAAACCCACGCCGCCACCGATCTTGCGCTGGTACCAGTAGTGCGCGCTCAGGTTAAGCGTGTTGAGGTTGTCGGAGGAATTGGAAGCCGTCCCGGGGAAGCTCGCGTGCCAGTCACGCTTCTCATGGATGAAAAAACCGTGTACCGAGTACATGTTATCACCGTCGTCACGCTGGAACTGGCTGTCGAGCATCAGGTCGGTATAGCGATCCGTCGGGCCGCTTAGCTTATCCGGATCGGGAAAGACCTTCGCCTGCAGGGCATGCATGCCGATCTCGAAACTGTTGACGTCCCAATCCTTTTCCCAGGCGAACCGCAAGTGCGGAGCGTTGCCCTTGACCGCGGTGCTCAACTCGTCGCCCTAGTTCAGGGGCCGGAATATGCCCTGATGGCCATTGTGGTAGAAACCGATCTCGCCGTAGAGTTGGTTGTCGTAGAACCCGTAAAATCCAAGGCCGCCCACCTGATTAGCGAGCGTCATGTCCATCAGCGACGTGACCATGGGCATGATGCCTGCGTCCGACAGGTGAGGGAAACCCCACATCGGGTTCGTGTTCCACACATCCTGCATGGTGGGCGAATTGTTCATGGAAACGCCCCACACGAGTTCCTTTCCCTTTACCATCGTGCTGTCGGAGTAGCGGATGTCGACCATTTCCGCGCCCCATTTCCGCTCGATGCCGTCCCAGTTGTACTGCGCAAATGCTCCGACCTTGCCAGCGACTTTGCCGCCGTAGTACAGGGCGAACTGTTGCAGAATCGTCTTATCCGCGCGCGGAAAATCTTCGCTTGCATTTGCGCCCTTGTTCGGTTCCCCAATCGACGTGTTGCCGACTTGGACTCCCGCCGCCAGCGGAAGGTTGTAGGGGAACGACTTGTTGTTCAGCCCCGCCCCCATCGTATAGCCCCGCAGCTTGAACTGGCGCCCGAACGCCGTGAGGCTCGGAAACACCGTATGGCACGATGAGCACGGGTTCCCCGTCTGGCGCGCGAAACTCGGGATCGCGAACGCGGGCGTGGACAAAAGCCCCAGCGCGCCAATGCAGATCGAGAGCGCGAATTTGGAAAGGCCTGAAGGCCTCGCGTGTATAGCTTGAGACATGGTAATTCTCCCAAAAGAGTAGTGTCGGAATAAAGTAGACGGAACATTCGTCGCTACCGCAGCTTCGGCCGAAGGGTGTTGCCAGCGATCGAGCCGCGCCCCGGCACAGCACCGCTTCGTTCGAAGCGTGCGCGCCGGGGGAGGCATTCTCACAGCAGAAGACGCGCGCTACGCGCGCAGTAGGGTGCAATTCGGTCCGAGGGCCGATACCACGCCGTGTGCACCACGTACCCGACCGGATGGTCGAACGGGCCCACGCTTGGCGGCGGTAGCGGAAGGAGGGAGGCAGGATGAAGTGCCGCGAAATCCGCCGGCGGCGGCTTCGTGTTGTCGGTCAAGCGTACGCTGCCGCAGCAGCCCGCGTTGTGGTTGTGGCCGCCGGTCGTGACCGCGAACGCGATGATTGGATCGGCGGGGCGTTGCAGCAGTGGAAGCCGTGACGAGCCTCCCGCCCGGGACGCATGCGCGGCGGCGTTTGCTTCGATGCCGCACCAGCCGCAAGCCGTCGGCTGCACCACCAAGCCGATGACCGCGAGAAACGCAATCGGCACCGTCCGATAACGAGCCCGCCGCAGCCGCGCCAGCCACGTCGCGCCGCTCGTGCCTCGCAGCGGCTGACCCGGCGCTGCTTGGTGTCGGATACTCACGGTTCAAATTCCATGCAGCTGAAATGCAGGAATGTCTCCGGACTCGATTCCGGCACCATTCCAGAGCGATAGATTGAAAAATAACCGTATGGTATGTTGAACCCTGTCATTGTTGTAAGGTCAAGCTTTTTCTCCGCCCACGTTTGGCTGCGGGGCCTATTCCAACGATGCACACACCGCGCTTGACCTTGCCACGGTGGGAAGCCTTAACGTTGCATGCAAGGATAGGGCTATGCGGGGCAGCACTGACTCGCAGCAATTCGGCCACAGGAGATGCGACATGGATGGTATGCAGATGAATATCGGCGGCGCCGCGCGGCGGTCCGGCGTATCGGCAAAAATGATCCGCCACTATGAGCAGATCGGCCTCATTCCCGCGGCGCGGCGAACCGAGTCCGGCTATCGCACATACACCGGCGACGACGTGCATACGCTCGGTTTCATCCGGCAGGCGCGAAACCTGGGCTTCTCGATTAAGCAGATCGGGAACCTTCTGGGTCTTTGGAGAAACCAGCGCCGTCCGAGCAGCAAGGTGAAGGCGCTTGCGCTGGCCCACATCGCGGAACTCGACGAGCGCATCAGCGAGCTCGAGGCGATGAAGCGCGTGCTCATGGAGCTGGCAACGCGCTGCCACGGGGACCACCGGCCGGAGTGTCCGATTCTGGATGGCCTGGCAGCAAAGGCGACGGTCGGCAATGCACCGGCGAAGCAGCGCCACGAAGATCTCGCACCGGTGAGGCGCCACAATTCGAAGCGGGTACTCCAAATGAGCTGATTCGGCCTGAAGCAAGTTGCATCTCGACTGCTCCTTCGACCGCGTTACCCGGACCGGAGGCGCTCCGTTCAACCCCGATAGACGAAGGCGAAACATGAAAAACCAACCGAAACCCCACCGCGGGACTCTAGCGCTCATTGGCGGGCTGGTGCTTGGCGTGCTGGCGACGAGCGCAGTCTTTATGTATTTCTACAAAGGGCAGGCCCCAACCGGCGACGGCGAGCCGGCCATTCCCCGCGGCGTAGCGATGAGCTCATGGTTCGACAACGGTCATGGCGGGCGGTATCTGCTGCAGGTCGCGCAGGGACAGACACTGGCCGAAGGCGAGCGCATTATCGGATCAGTGGCAACCGACACAAACTGTGATCCGGATGCTCAGGGCCTGAGCCATTGCCATAACGCCATCGAATTGGCGAACGGCGACCGGATTACGGTGATCGATACGCACAACATGAGCGTCAACCGCTGCCTGAAACCGGGTGAACGCATCGCGTTGACCGGAACGGGCGGGCCCTGGATCATGGGAACCTTGTCCGGGGGGTGAGCGCGCATCGCCCGGCCGATTGTCGCTGACGCGCCGAGTGGCCGCTAACGCTTTTCCTTTGTGTTTGCTTGCAGCGGCTCGCGATTCTGGCCGGCGGCGTGCATTGCAAGATCCTCCAGTTCGCATTGTTCCAGGTAGTGAATGAAATCCCGCTGCAGTTTCTCGCCCCATCCATTGCTTAGTGTCGCGTTTAGTTCCACGATCTTGCGATCGATTTGCACGGCTGTCGCCTGGAGCAAGTCGTAGCTCACTTCCGCGGCTTCGATGCAACGTGGCAACGGAGTTTCACCTTCGACTCGCCACGGTTCGCGCCTCCCATCGACCACCCTTTCAACTGCTCGCACCGCGATCACGCCCATCATCGACAATAACGCGGTTTGCAGTTCGACGAATTGGGCTTGCGTAAGCGGCGAAGCCGGCACCATGCACCTGCGTTTGATCACTTCTACGCCTTTCTGTTTTGGCGCCAACAACCCGTGCCGTCCGACGTACAGTAGGGGCGCAGAGATGAAGCGCTCGCGGCATTGTTCCGAACAGAACGGGTAGCCCACGCCACGATATACAACCTGCCTTTCCCATTCGTCGACCATCATGCCGCACACCGGATCCCTTTCCAGGCGAACCGCTTCGTCCATTTCTAGCTCCAATTTACCCTGCGCTTGCGCTTATTCAAGCTTCAAAAACCGCTTGAGGATTCGTAGCGGATGTCACGCAGAAGCTCCCCCCAGCGCGGGTTCAATGTCTTTATTATGCGGTGATAACGTTGACAGGAGTTTGACGCGCAGATTACTTTTGCGTAATGCATTTCTTTTCGCCCGATGGGCCCAGTCGCCCTGGATCGACCGTAGCCCACCATGCTCCCGACCACACGAATTGACTTCTCGAGAGATCGGACCAGAAACCGTGCGCGGCTCACCTCGGCGAGAATGAGCAATTCCGTCAATATGTTTTGTCGTACCGATTAAACATCCGGTTGGAGGCATTCATCAGCACCGCTGAAGGGTAAACATAAAATGCTCTTGCGTCTGCCGGCGATAGGAAAGGACAGCCAAACCTGCGGCTTCGCACCAAGCCCGAACTTGGTCCGGTGAGACCCGTTCGGCACGCGGCGGCCCTTTCTCGCACGGACCTTCCGGATGAAATTCCCCGATGACAGCCGGCGCACCCGTTGGCAGCATGCGGACGACGCTGGCCAGAATGCCCATAGGGTCATTTGCGTGATGCAGGACCATGGTAACCAAGGCCGAATCGGGGCGGAACGCGTCAGGATCCAACATTGTCGCGTCTGCGACGATCCGCTTGATCTGCCAAACCCCGCGCTCGTATTGCAGGCGCGCCAAGTAGGCCAGGGCATCGGCTGATCGATCCACAGCGCACACGAGCCCGTTAGGACCTACTCGGTCCGCAAGGACAAGACTCACATAGCCCGGCCCGGCACCGATGTCCAGCACGCAGGCTCCGGGGTCAAGGTGCAAGGCGTCCATCCATTCCTCGACCAGGCTGGCGCGCAGGAGTTGGCGCGCAAACACTTCATCCCAGGTGAGGTGACCCAGGTCTTTCCGGTAAGGCAACTCCATGAAACGGCCTCTCTACAATCCGAACTGAGATACGGACCAACCCACGAGGCCGAGAGTCACAAGGACGGAGACGACATTCACAATGCGCATCGAAGTTGGCCGCCTTGAGTCGCGCGCCCGGTAGACCATCAGGCCGACCATCGCCAGGGACATGAGCAACATGCCCTGCCGAACCACGGGAAACATGGTCATGAAGCTCATGCCGGCACCACCGATCCCGATAGCGAACAGGAGCATGTGCAGGTTATGATGCTGGGTCGCGAGAAATGCTAGGAATGTCGCACCGAATGAGGTGATCCCGTCCGTTCGCATGATTCCCCCTTTCTCCTTGGAGTTCTCCCCGTTGAGATTGGCTGCCAATGCGCTTGGGCGCCGCGACTGCGAGGTGAAACGTCGTTCCAAATTCATCGGCATCTTCTCCAATAATGCAGCATTTGTACGCATGGTCGTGGCGCTGCTACGCGATCAAAACGACAAGTGGTCTATCCAGCTGAAATTAACGTGACTACCCGTTCACTTCATACACCACTCCCGGGGCACACGAGCTGAATCGCGGTATCGCAGCAGCGTTCATATTACGTCTTTGCGGATCCGCGGTGATATGATCGCGATCATACCAATACCGATACATCGTCTGACATGGACTGGAAAGCGCTGATCGGATCGCAACCGGCGTTGGCGGTCATTCCGCCCAAGTTGCGAGAGCTTGCGGAGCGCCGGGATATCGAAGCCGGCGAAACAATGTTTCGGCTCGGGGATCGGTTGCGGGGCATATTCTACGTCGTTGCCGGTGAGATTCGGCTGGTTCGCCGCGCCCGGAACGGGATGGACATTGTCATGCAGCGCTCGCGTGGGGGCTTTTTTGCCGAAGCAAGCTTCAATACGAAGGTGTATCACTGCGACGCGGTGGTTGCCAAACCCGGCGCGGTCTTGCGTTTTCCCGTTCAAGCTTTTCGCGCCGCGCTCGCCACGGACGTGATGTTTCGCAATGCGTGGATGGTCCATCTCGCCCACGAATTACTGAAGTCGCGCGCCCAGTGCGAGCGCTTGGGTCTCAAGAGCGCGGAGCAACGAATCGTTCATTACATCGAGTCGGAAGGTACTGACGGAATTGTTACGTTGAGCGAGTCGCGTAAGGCGTGGGCGACCGAGCTAGGCCTCACTCACGAGGCCCTGTATCGCACACTGCGACGGCTGCAAGCCAACGGCACGCTCGATATTGATGCGAATCGGATTATCCTGAGCCAACGGAAAAAGCGCACTTCGCCTGTAACGGGATCTGCGTCATAACGGGCCTGTAGACGCACTCGCCAGTATCCGATGGCCGACTTGCGGGTGTTCGCGCATGATTACCTATTCGGCGAGGCCCAGGGATCCGTGCTTGAGCAGGGCCGAATCGGGAATCCCGATTTTGTCTATATCGCGCAGCAACGCACCCCGGAGTATGGCGGACTCGAAATCACGCACCCGCAAAACCGGCAGGTTCGGGCGGCGGGATCACCCACCACGGCGTCGTTCATTGCTGCCTGGGCGAAAACATGCTCGAGAAAGCGTTGTACAGCGGTGCGAATACCAATCCGGTGTAGATGCCGTAAAGGAATGATTCGACGAGCCCGAGGAAAAAACTGGACCAGTTGAGCCAGGTGAATCCCGGCAGCAGTCTCACCCATGCCTCGTACATGCGTTGGCCGAAAGCCAAGTCGTAGGCCACGCAAAGCAGGTACGAAACTGCCAGAAAAGAACCCGTAGCCAAGCCAATAACGCGCCAGTCGAGCTTACCCATGATAATGCCCTCCATATTGAGTTCCGATTTTCCTGGTAGCGCCGATATATTGCTGCGGCGCCGGCATTCGCCCGGGTCAGGCCTTGAGGCTATCGCTAACCCGCTGCAGCAGCGCCCGCACTTCTTTGCCAAGCGCGTGCACGTCCGGCTTGTCAACCAACTGCAGCACGGCTTCCGGATCCATGAACGCCACGGTCACATCCCCGCTCGCCTCTTCCCGCACCACCACATTGCACGGCAACAGCAGCCCGATGTCGGGGTCCGCCTCGATCGCGCGATGCGCGAGCGGCGGATTGCATGCGCCAAGAATCCGATACGGTCGGCGGTCGATGTTGAGCTTGGCCTTGAGCGTGGCCTTGACATCGATGTCGGTAAGGACGCCGAACCCTTCCTTTTTCAATGCCTCTGTGACCTTGGCAACAGCAGTGTCGAACGGCATCTTGAGCTGAATATTGAATCCGTACATGAAGCTACTCCTTTCGTGCGATTGAACCGCTTAAATCTCATTTGAAAATGGAGGACGCATGCCCCCCTGTTCCTCGCAGTCAAAATCCGTCTCGGTGATTCTGAAACGGCTTCTTAGTGATGCTGATGTTCCGCACCACCGCCGACGGGCTGCTTCGCCGGCGGCGGTTTGACGATGTTGATCGTGATGGCCATTTCCATATCGCGATCGTTGTTCAACACAGAGCGGCACGAGTGCGTTCCGTACGCTTCGGCTCGGCGATCAAGTCGAAGCGAGCCGGCGCGCGTCAACCGCTGAGATCGCGCTTCTTCTGATCGAACTCCTCGCGCTGGATTTCCCCGCGCGCATAGCGCTCCTTCAGGATGTCGATCGCGGACTTCGCCGCAGGCGTGCTGGTGGAACCTTTAGAACCAACCAGCCATTTAACCAGTATGACGATACCAACGATAAACAGAACCAAGAATAAGAGCGTGCCAATGGTGCCGAGTCCCATCCCCAGCAAGCCACCGCCCCCGCCGTACCCGTAACCACCCAGGCCACCCGAACCACCGAAACCACCCATACCACCCATACCACCCATACCACCCATACCACCCATAATGCCCCCAGCTATAGAGTCTTTTGTCGATAACAGTTATCCTGCGCACGGTCGCGACCGCGCGGCACGTGGTGTGCAATACGGCATATAGACAAAGCGTCTGTCATAGCCGCACGCGGTTGAGCCGCAACGCATTGCTCACCACCGAGACCGAGCTGAAGCTCATCGCGGCGGCGGCGATGATGGGCGAGAGCAGCAGGCCGAACACCGGGTACAGCACGCCGGCGGCAATCGGTACGCCGATCGCGTTGTAGATGAAAGCGAAGAACAGGTTCTGACGTATGTTGCGCATGGTGGCGCGGCTCAGGCGCCGCGCACGCACTATCCCGCGCAAATCGCCCTTCACCAGTGTCACGCCGGCGCTTTCCATGGCTACGTCGGTTCCGGTTCCCATGGCGATGCCGACCTGCGCCTGCGCCAGCGCGGGCGCATCATTGATGCCGTCGCCCGCCATGGCCACGATCCGGCCCTCAGCCTGAAGCTTCTTGACGAGTTCGGACTTCTGTTCGGGCAGCACGCCGGCGACGACGCGGTCGATCCCCAGCTTCTTGCCCACCGCGTCGGCGGTCGCCTGGCTGTCGCCGGTAAGCATCACCACTTCCAGGCCCTCTTCGTGCAGTTGACGTATCGCTTCCGCGGTGGTGTCCTTGATCGGGTCGGCAACGCCGATCAACCCCGCGAGCTTGCCGTCCACGGCGACGAACATGACCGTCTGCGCCTCGGCGCGCATGGTTTCAGCCTGAATGCCTACCAGTTCACCCAATGCAACCTTCAGCGCTTCGAGCAGCTTGGCATTGCCGATTGCCACGAGGCGCCCGTCGATTCGCCCGCTTACGCCTTTGCCTGTATACGATTCGAAACCATCGACCGCGGTCAGCGTCAGCCTTTTGTTCTCGGCAGCCGTGATAATCGCCGCGGCCAGCGGGTGTTCGCTGGCGCGCTCGAGGCTAGCGCCCAGGCGCAGAATCTCGTCCTTGCCGAAACCCGGACTGGCCACGATTGCGCTCAGCTGGGGCTTGCCCAGGGTCAGCGTGCCAGTCTTGTCGGTGACCAGTGTATTGACCTTTTCCAAGACCTCCAGCGCTTCGGCGTTCTTGATCAGCACGCCGGCCATGGCGCCGCGACCGGAGCCGACCATGATAGACATCGGCGTCGCCAACCCCAGCGCGCAGGGACAGGCGATGATCAGCACGGCCACGGCGTTGATCATCGCATGTGCAAGCCTTGGTTCCGGTCCCCAAATCCACCACACCGCGAATGTGACAAGGGCGACCGCGATCACCACCGGAACGAAGTACCCGGCCACGGTGTCGGCGAGGCGTTGGATCGGCGCGCGGCTGCGCTGCGCTTGGGAAACCATGTGCACGATCTGCGCCAGCAAGGTGTCCGCGCCGACGCGCTCGGCACGCATCAGCAGGCTGCCGGTGCCGTTCACCGTGGCGCCGATGAGGCGCTCGCCCGCATGTTTTTCCACCGGGATCGGCTCGCCCGTCACCATCGCTTCGTCCACCGAACTCGAACCTTCGGTGACGATGCCATCGACCGGGACCTTTTCCCCGGGGCGCACCCGCAGGATGTCGCCGGGCTGCACCTGCGCGAGCGGCGTGTCCTCTTCGCGTCCATCGGCGCGCACGATGCGCGCCGTCTTGGGCGCCAAGCCGAGGAGCAACTTGATCGCCGCGCTCGTGCGGCTGCGCGCGCGCAGTTCCATCACCTGGCCGAGCAGCACCAGCGCCGTGATCACGGCAGCCGCTTCGAAATAGACCGGAACCAGTCCGCCTTCCGTGAGGATATTCGCGGGAAACAATCCCGAAAACAGCAGGCCGACCGTGCTATAGACCCACGCCACGCCGACGCCCAAGGCGATCAGCGAGAACATGTTGAGACTGCGGTTCACCACCGACTGCCAGCCGCGCACGAAAAAGGGCCAGCCGCCCCACAACACCACCGGTGTCGACAGCGCGAATTCCAGCCAGTGCAGCGGTCGCGGGGCAATAAGTCCGTTCACCAGTTCCGGGAACAACTCGGCGCCCATCGCCAGAATGAACACCGGCAGCGCGAGCGCGATGCTGACCCAGAAGCGCCGTGTCATGTCGATCAGTTCGGCGTTGTCCTCCACGGCACCGGCTGCGGTGCGCGGCTCCAGCGCCATGCCGCAGAGCGGGCAAGAACCCGGCTCGCTGCGCACGACCTCCGGGTGCATCGGGCAGGTGTACTCCGCTGCCGCCGCAAGCGGGACCTCGGGCTCCAGCGCCATGCCGCATTTGGGGCAACTTCCCGACCTCGGCTGGCGCACTTCCGGGTGCATCGGGCAGGTGTAGGTTACAGCGGTACCGCCGACATGGCCGCTGCTGCTGGCGGCGGGCTTGTGCGCATGCGCCGGTTCCGTCTGTTTCAGGTACGCGCCTGGATTAGCGTCGAATTTGGCCCGGCATCGCGCGGAGCAAAAATAAAAAGTGTTCCCCTGGTGCGCGCGTGTGATTGCCGTGGATTTTTCATCCACGTTCATGCCGCATACTGGATCGGTCGCCATGTTTAGTCCTTTCAGAAACTTTTCGCTTTACTCACATACATAATTCGAGCGCGCTGCCGGTCCGGTCATGCGTATTTGCCGCCGCAGCGGCACCAGATACATTCGCAATTCACGTGGTTGCAGCTCTCGTCGTGCCGCTTGCTCTGGTAGCGCCGCTGCGCCCAGGGGAACAGCAGGCGCCTATGCCATGAAGTCCGGCAAAGGCCCCGAAGGAACGCGCGTGCGTCGCGGCCCGACTGCCAGCGCAGCAATGCGCGATAGCCGCGGTTGCCGGCCAGGCCGTAAAGCCCGCGGTTGACGACCGATGTCGCAAGCAGGGGTCGCAAATCGCGTTGCCACAGTTCATCGTAGCTCCCCGAACCCAACAACGCGCGCGCACCGAGCACACCGGAGCGGATCGCGAACAGCATGCCGAAGCCAAACAGTGTGTCTTGAAAACCGGCCTGCTCGCCGACAACCGGATGACCACCGGACAGTGCTGTCAGCGGCAGGCGAAAATTGCCGACCCCTCCATGCGCCTGAGGATTTTTCATGCGCAAGCCCGCCAGGCGCCGGAAAGCGTCCACCGTGCGCTCGACGTAGAGCTTTTCCTGCTTGAAGCCGGAGAACATGCAGCTCTTCACCGTGCCGCGGCCACGCATGACGAGCAAATAGGCGTAGCCTTCGGGCGCCAACTCGTCGTTGCAAATGAACCAGAAGCCGTCGGCCATGTCGGTGTCGAAGTGGTAACCGACGGCGATCGCGTCCGCCGCTTTGGGCCCGACGGCGAGAAGGCCGGGCCCGGGAAGCCGTTCCAGACGACTGTTGAAGCGAACCTCGACGCCGAGAGCGCGCGCCCGTTCGAGCAGCACGGAATCGAGCGTGTCGGGACCGGGACCGCGCGCGACCATGTAGAACAGCGGCGCTGCCGAGCAAACCGGGTACGCCCGCTCCCACGCATCGTAAGCCTCGCCGCTGCGGCACGGCAGCGCGTCGAAGCCGGTGTCGATCCCGAGCTGGCGCAAGTCCTCGAGCACGTCATCGCGACTGGTCCAGTTCTCCAGACCCTGAAGGTCGCCCCCGAAGCGCGCGCCGACCTCGTTCCTCGCCTCGTGCACGACCACGCGGCGCCCGGCACGCGCGAGCGTGATAGCAGCCGCGAGGCCTGCCGGTCCCGCGCCGGCGATGACGATGCTGTCCATGCAATTGTGTAGACGATTACCGACTGGTTACGCCGAAAGCGCGGCCTGGTCGCCCACCTCTATCAGTGGTGCTGGTGCCCTCCCCCGTGTCCGGCGGCGGGCGCACCCGCACCGGCGTACTTCTCGGGATTGGCGACAAACGCCTTGTGACAGTCGTGGGAGCAAAAGTAATAAGTCGTACCCTTGTGTTCCGCTCGCGCCGCTGCGCGCTCGGGCTCGACCTGCATACGGCATACCGGATCGGTTTGCATGATTGATCTCCTTCGCAAGAAACTTTTGAACGTTAAAAAGCCGGCATCGCCGCAGTTGGTCAGCAGCAGCCGTGGCGGCGCTGCGCCTTGGGTGCGCCTTGCGCCGACGTCGCCCCTGCACCCGCGCTGGCGGTGTCGGCGACCGCAGCGGTCCCGGACTGTCCGGCGTCACTTGAAGGCGCTGCCTGCCGAAGTCCGCCGTCGCCCATTTCGTGCGTACCCGCGTTGCCGTGATGGTGAGCCGCAAGCCCGCCGTGGCCGAGGCCGCCGCGGCTCATCCAGAAAATGACGCCGATTCCGAGCGCCAGCCAAATCCAGTTCTGCGCTAGCCATTCCATGATTTCTCTCCTACAAAGTTATGTGAAGGTATCGAACGGAGGATTCGGCCGGGGCACGAATGTCCGCAGCACGAACTCTTTTGTCTCGGCCGTTCCAGCGCGTTCGACAGTTTCAACATATACCCATATAGGGTATTTGTCAAGTACCCCTACCGGGTATACTCTCGCCGCAGTCGATCCATCGCTTTCAATCGCGTTCAATCCTGGCAAGCCTTTTCCGAAGCGTGTAGGATAATTGCAACAGGAGGGCTAATGAATCCGTAGACATCGCGTTACTCAAACGCACGCCTTTCACCGAAATCACCTTGCGCATTTTCGAGGTCCCCCAAACGAATCATCCGGAGCCATATGCACCATATTGCGACTACGCGCTGGCAACACTCGCACAACTACGTCCTTGACACGTCAACTGCCGAGCGCCGCACCCGCGTCGTGATCGCCCTCACTGCCGCGATGATGGTGGTCGAGATTGCCGCCGGACTGGCTTACAACTCGATGGCGCTATTGGCCGATGGCTGGCATATGAGCACGCACGTCGCCGCGTTCCTCATTACGGCGATTGCCTATTACTTTAGCCGCCGTCATTCCATCGACGTTCGTTACAGCTTTGGTACCGGCAAGATGGGCGTCCTGGGCGGCTTTACCAGCGCAATCATCTTGTTCATGGTGGCGATTGCTATGGCAGGGGAATCCATCTACCGGATTTTCTCGCCGGCGCAGATTCATTTCGACGATGCCATCGCTGTCGCTGTAATCGGATTGGCAGTCAACCTGATTTGCGCGCTGATCTTCAAGGACAGTCACCGCCACAGCCACGGCGCCGAACACGGCCACCACCACGACCTCAACATGCGCGCCGCCTACGTGCACGTCCTCGCGGATGCGTTCACTTCGGTGACGGCCATCGTTGCCCTGCTCTCCGGAAAATTCTTTGGTTGGACTTGGCTGGACCCTGTAATGGGTCTTGTCGGCAGTGCGGTGGTGTCCGTCTGGGCGTACGGCCTTGTGCGCGACACGAGTGGCATTCTGCTCGACCGCGCGCCAGAGTCGTCCGATCTCCCCGACGAGATTCGCCGTGCCGTAGAAAGCGATGGGGACTCGCTCATTACCGACCTTCATATCTGGCGGATCGCTTCGGGCAAGTTTGCAGCGATCGTATCCATCGTAGCGCACGACCCCAAGCCTTCCGACGCATACCGGGCGCTATTCCGCGAGCACGAGGAACTGGCCCATGTCACGGTCGAGGTGCAACACTGTCATGATCGGGAACTGGTTAGCTGTTAGCCGAGCGGCATCGTTAGCAGCCGGGAGAACTGACATGCATCGAAGCAATTGCGCCCTGACGCCCGCTTATCCCTCCGCGTTAACTCTGGCAGTTGTCGGGGCGAGCTGATGTTTCCCACAGGCTATATTCAGACCGGGCAAGTTACCTGCCACGATGAGTCAGGACAGGAAATTCCCTGCCAGGGCAGTGCACAGGACGCCGCATTTGCCAAGGGTATTCCGTGGCCTAGTCCGCGATTCGTGCTGGACAAAAACACTGTGCTCGACCGTTTGACAGGTCTCATCTGGACACAGGATGCAAACCTAGCCGAGTTTCCGCTGACCTGGCTGGAGGCCTTGGAATGGGTCCGCCACATGAACGGAGAGCATGTCCTCGGTTTTTCGGACTGGCGACTGCCAAACCGTCGCGAACTGCGCAGTCTGGTCAGTCACCAGACCCGTCGTCCGGCACTCCCGACAGGCCATCCTTTTGTAAACGTGTTTCAGGGCTGGTATTGGACTTCTACTACCGCGGCAATTGCCCCGAATCACGCCTGGTATGTCAGCATGGACGGCGCGCGCATGTTTTACGGCGGCAAGGATCAGTCCTTCATGGTCTGGCCTGTTCGGGGAATGGGAACCACGTTGCCCGCTACCGGGCAAAAGCAGTGTTACGACGCGCACGGTACGGTGATCCCGTGTATGCGAACAGGGCAGGACGCGAAGTTTCAGGCAGGTGTGCCGTGGCCGGATTCCCGTTTCTTGCTCGATGCCGAAAGTATTATCGACCAATTCACCGGCTTGCGTTGGCTGCGCAATGCAGATTTGACCGGTTGTGCAGTATCCTGGCCAGATGCATTGGCGGCGGTAAAATCGTTGCAGCATGCCGCACCCGATGGAATTGCGTGGCGCCTTCCCAACATCAACGAACTGGAATCGCTGGTCGATTGCGCCAACCACAGCCCGGCGCTGCCCTTGGGGCACGTATTTACGAGCATTAGTGAGGCATACTGGTCCTCTACCACCAGCATGTTCGAGCCAGACTGGGCGTGGGCGCTTTACCTGGACAAAGGAGCGATCGGGGTGGGACAGAAGAGCGGACGTCACTTTCGGGCGTGGCCCGTGGCAGACCTATAGCAAAACAGGGACTGAATCTCGTTCGGCGCAACGATTCAGAGTGTCGGGGAACGATGAAAGGCGTGGCGCGGAACAAGTACCCCGGCCCTGCCCGATATGCCGTCACGCTCCGGACCGTGACAGCAAGGCTTCAAGCCTGGGTTTTTGCTGCGGGAAGGTGCCGTAGAAGAACGCATCACCAATGACGGTCACGGGGGCAACGCGCACGCCATAGCGCGTCTTCGCCTCGTCGGCCACGCCGGGTTGGCTCAAGTCCTTTTCGTCGTAATTGATCGCCTTTTGCTCCAGCCATTGTTTTAGGGCGGCGCAATCCGGGCAGCCGGGCGAAGTATAGATGAGGATGGCGGGTTGGGTCATGGTGCCGCTCCGGTTTTGTTACATGAGCACCCGGTACTGGGTGCTCATGTCGATGTGCAATGCCCGGACCCGCGGGCCCAGGCATTACGGCGATGGGCCTATTGCAACTGCGCCTCGTAGCCTTCTTCCTTGACGGCGGCGAGCAGCGCCTGGGTGTCGGCATGACCGGTGACCCGGGCCTGCTTCTGCTCCAGACTGACTTCGGCCTGCTCGACGCCGGGGACGTTTTGCAGGGCCTTGGTGACGGCGGCGACGCAGTGGCCGCAGGTCATGCCGGTAACTTTGATCGTGGTTTGCATGGCAAGTACTCCTTTGGTGGTTTGATGAAATGAGTCGATTTGGCTCATGTCTAGTGGGCCGGCTGGACAAGGACGTCCGGCGCGGGTGAGTCGGCTGCAACCCGTGCGGCCGGGATCAGTGCGCTCGCGCGCAGCCGCCGCAGGCGCAGGCTGTTGGTGAGGACAAAGACGCTGGAGAAACCCATGGCCAAACCGGCAACCATCGGGTTGAGGTGCCAGCCGAAGAACGGGTAGAAGATGCCCGTGGCCAGGGGAATGAGCAGGATGTTGTAGAAAAACGCCCAGAACAGATTGCCGCGTATGGTGCTCATGGTGCGCTGCGCGACGCTCAGGGCAGTAACCACGCCGGCGAGGTCGTCGCGGGTAAGCGTCACGTCCGCCGCCTCGATGGCGATGTCGGTACCGGTACCCACGGCGATGCCGACCTCGGCCTGGGCCAGGGCCGGGGCGTCGTTGATACCGTCACCAACGAAGGCGACCTTGCGGCCTTGTTTCTGCAAGGCGATCACCGCGGCGGCCTTGCCGTCGGGCAGGATCTCGGCCTGCACCTCGTCGATGCCGGCACGCCGCGCGATGGCCTCGGCGGTGCGGCGGTTGTCGCCGGTGATCATGGCAACATGCAAGCCCTTTTCCTTCAGGGTGGCGATTACGGCGGCAGATTCGGCCTTGAGTGCATCGGCCACCGCGAGGACGGCACGCACCTTTCCGTCCACCGCCAGATAGATCGGCGTCTTGCCTTCGTGCGACAAGCCGAGGGCGCGTTCCTGTAACGCGGCAATGTCGATGTTTTCCCGATGCATGAAGCGGTCGGCACCGAGCAGTACCCTGTGCCCCTCGACCTCGGCCTGTACCCCGTAGCCGGGGATGGCCTGGAACGCCGAGACCTCCGGGATAGTTTGCGCGTCAGCGTTGGCCGCCTGGACGATGGCCCTGGCCAGCGGGTGCTCGCTGCCGGCCTCGACGGCGGCGGCAAAACGCAGCGCTTGGGCATAGGCTTCGCTGCCCTGCCCCGTGCCCTCCACCGGATCGAGATCGGTCAGGCGCGGATGGCCTTGCGTCAGCGTGCCGGTCTTGTCGAAGACGATCGTATCCACGTGCGACAAGGCCTCCAGGGCTTCACCCTTGCGGTAGAGCACGCCCAGCTCGGCAGCGCGCCCGCTGCCGACCATGATGGCGGCCGGCGTGGCCAGGCCCATGGCGCAGGGGCAGGCAACGACCAGTACCGCCACGGCACTGACCAGGGCCAGGGTAATCGCCGGAGGGGGCCCGAAGGCGAGCCAGGCGAAGAAACTGATAAGAGCAATGGCAATGACAACCGGGGTGAACACCCGCACAACCCGATCCGCCAGCCCCTGAATCGGCAGCTTGGAGCCCTGGGCACGTTCGACCAGTCGGATGATCTGGGCGAGTACGGTCTGTTTACCCACCTGGGTGGCGGCGACCTTGAGCACGCCGTGCTGGTTGACGGTGCCGCCGACGACCTTGTCGCCGGGGCGCTTGGCCGCAGGGGCCGGTTCGCCGGTCAGCATGGATTCATCAACATAGCTCTCGCCCTCACGCACCTCACCATCGACGGGCAGGCGCTCGCCGGGACGGACGACGATGAGGTCGCCAGGTTTGACGCGGCTGACGGGAATTTCTTCCTCGCGACCGTCACGCAGCACGCGCGCGGTCTTGGCCTGCAGGCCGACGAGCTTTTTGATCGCCGCCGAGGTGCGACCCTTGGCGATTTCTTCGAGAAACTTGCCGTAGAGAATAACGGTGATGATGACGGCCGCCGAGTCAAAGTAGAGATTACGTGCCTCGGGCGGGAACAGGCCGGGGAACAGCAAGACGACGAAGCTAAACAGCCAGGCAGCCCCGGTGCCGGTCATGACCAGGCTGTTCATATCGGGCGCGAGGTGGCGGTAGGCAATCCAGCCCGGACGGAAGAAGCGCCGCCCCGGTCCGAACAACACGACGGTGGTGAGAATGGCCTCGGCCCAGTCCCACACGGGGGCCGGCGCCAGGGCCGTCAGCCCGTGCTCTATCGAGGTAAAAAAGGTCGCGCCCATCGAGAATATCAGCACCGGCAGGGTCAGCAGGGTCGCGATCCAGACGTCACGGCGCAGGGCCTTGAGGCTGGCGCGCCGTGCGGCCGCCTCGCGATCCTCGTCCGCTTCATCGCCGAGCCCGCCATCGCCCAACGGACGCGGTTCATAGCCGGCATCTTCGATTGCGCGGGCGATGTCGCCGGGCTCCAGACTGGCGGGCAGATACCGCACCATGGCACGTTCCGTCGCCAGGTTGACGCTGGCCTCGATCACCCCTGGCAGATTGTTCAGCGCCCGCTCTATCCGCGAGGAGCACGAGGCGCAGGTCATACCGCCAATGCCGACTTCGTAGTCATCGGTCAGTGGAATATACCCTGCGTCGGTGACGGCGGCGAGGATGGCTTCGGGCGTGATGGCGTGTGCGTCATACTCGACGCTGGCACGTTCCGTGGCCAGATTGACCGTGGCGTGCTCGACGCCGGGCAGTTTGCCCAAAGCGCGCTCGACGCGGGAGGAACAGGAGGCACAGGTCATGCCTCCAATTCCGAGTTCAAGTTGTTTCATGGGTTTACTCCTTTCGCCGGGGTGAGCCGGCTAATGTCCTTTTGTCCGGTAGACTGCCAGGCAGGGTGTGTTTGCCAGGCATTGTGTCTATCAAGAAAACTTGCCTTTCAGCTGTGGCCGTGATTCAAGGCGTACCTATCCGGTTGTTGCTCACGATGGAGCGCCGGCCCACAATGGAACTGAAATGTCCTCTCGTGCGGCAGATTCGGCCGGAGCGCGGACGCCCGAAGTGCGGGCTCCATTGTCGAGGCCGTTTCAGCGCGTCCGAAGTACCAAAGATATACCCATATAGGGTATATGTCAAGTACCCTTGTAGGGCATTTGTCGTCCTAGCGCCTCCGTGCGCTGGAAATGTCGAATCCACGCACGACCGTCGATAATCTACTGTACCACTGCGAGCACGCGTCGGAGGGCGTGACGCGTCCCCACCGCGGCCGGGCGAAAACGGAACCCGGCGCCGTAGAACCACTGCGCCGACGAGGGCGCAGACTTAAGCTAGAGCCGGCATCGAGCTCGATTGCCGATGGCGAAGCGCGCCCGTGGAGAACTTTACTCGTCAAATTCTTCAACCATCGTGAGCACTAATCGGCAAAATCTCGCTTCGCGCAACCCGATCCCGGCTTGTTCACGATCGCCGAAATACGCAGGCCCACCTAGCCGCGCAAGCCCCACAGGCTGGCATACGCCCCAAAGCCGGCGGCGAGCGCTATTACCGTAAAGACCACGAACGCATAGGTACCCTGCGAGCGGTAGGGCGCCGGCAAGCGCCGGGCCAACAGGTACAGGAATCCGAGGACGAAAGGCAACAGCAGGGCGTTCATGACTTGTACGCCCACGCTCAGACTCACCAGGTTGGCGTCCGAGGCGACAAGAATTCCCGCCGAGATGAGCGAGAAAGTATAGATGCCGTAAAACCATGGCGCTTCGCGCGGACTGTGGTCCAGCGAATGGTCCACGCCGAGCACCTCGCCCAGAGTTTTCGCCGCGGTGAGCGTTACTACCACGGTGGCGACCAGAGCCGAGCCGGTCATACCAAGCGCAAACAGGATGCGTCCAGTAGTCTCTCCGAGAAAAGGCGTGATAGCTTGGGCGATCTGTTGAATCGTTTCGAGCGGTGCGTTTTCCCGCGCGTTCCCAATGGTTGCCGCGGTCGAGCGAGCGGTAGAGCAAGGTGAGCATCAGAAACGCCCTTGGGATGCCCCCCCAGATGAGCGCCGGTTCTATTCTAGTTTGCAGCCGTACTTTTTCCGCTGCAGCCGCAGAATCACGCGTCCGTACCAGAAATATCCGCCAAGCGGCAGTCCGCCGATCAGAGGCGCCGCGGTGCTCATGACGCGGCGCTGTTCTTATCTCGGCCGATGAAGACCTTACTACCGCTCAGGAAATGATGCGGGGGTATCACCAGGTTGGTGGGTGCAGGCACGCCGCTCCATACCCGACCAGCGAGATCGAACTTCGAGCCGTGGCAAGGGCAGAAATATCCTCCGTCCCAACTGGCGCCTATATCCGCCGGCGCGACATCCGGGCGGAAGTTAGGCACGCAGCCAAGATGGGTGCAGATCCCCACCACCACCAGGTATTCCGGCTTGATCGAGCGGTATGCGTTCCGGGCGTAGCTGGGCTGCTGGGTTTTCACATCCGAATCCGGGTCTGCCAGATTTGCCAGGTGACGCGGATCATCCAGTGTTTTCAGCATCGCCTCCGTTCGGCGCAGGATCCAGACCGGTTTGCCGCGCCACTCGACGGTAATTTGCGTGCCGGGCTCCAGGTTCGCGGCGTCGACGCTGACCGGCGCGCCCGCGGCGCGCGCCCGCTCGCTCGGCATCATCGCGGCAATGAAGGGAACCGAAACCGCGGCCACGGCTGCCCCGCCTGCGACGCCCGTCGCCGCCACAAGAATTTTCCTGCGATCGGGATCGGGAGCCGAGTCTGGTTTTCCCGGCGCAGTCGAAACCAGATTGTCTAGAGTATCGTCCATCGTTTCATCTCCTTATTGCGAACGTCGATCGATCGCGGCACCTTGATTTTCGCGGCGGCCAGTGCGCGGTGTTGCGGCCGCTGCTGTTCGGCCCGCGTCGCAGCCTCACCAAGGAGTCTGTTCCTGCTCGTCCCGCGCGGCGCGGCGCGCGCTGACGAACTCCCGCCAATGTCCCCAGCGTGGAATAAACATCGGCACCCGCTGGCTATAGGCGCGGAATTCTTCTCCGAAATGATCGAGCATGCGCTTCTCCTCATTGCGCGCGAGCAATCCGTAAGCGAGCGCGATGACGGGGAACAGACCGACGGAGAAAAGTGTCGGCCAGTGCACAACGCCTTCGCCGAACAACCCGAGAAGTAGGCCGGTGTACTGGGGATGCCTGACGAACGAATACAGGCCGTCGGTCGCAAGGCGCTTCTGCTGGTGCGCACGGTACAGCTCGCGCCAGCCCTGGACCAAGACGCCGAGACCGACAAAGGCCAGCGCGTAGCCCAGCAGCATCGCGATCACCATCCCCGTCTCGCCGACGCCGAGCAGCGTGGACCAAAGATTGGCGTCGAGGTAGCTGCGGTCCAGGCCGGCGAACCGTACCAGCAGATAGATGGTCAGCGGGAAGCCGTACATCTCGGCGTACAGCGAGATAATAAACGCCTGCACCAGACCCGAGACCGCCCATTCGCGCCACGACTTTGGCGCGAAGTAGCGGTAAAAGAACCAAGAGACCACGACGATCATGATCGCCGCGATACTCCAAGCGCCGGAATGTTCAAATGTTTCATTCATCTATTTTTCCTTTTGCGGCTTCGCGCGGCCGCGCTTTCGACCGCGGTCATAATTCGCGCGAAAAACCATGTTGACCAGAGAGTCGTTTGCAACTCCCGTAAAGACGGCTGTTTCTTGACGTCGTCACAGCCGCGATTATTTTGCGCGAGAACGAGCCAATGAACTCCTCGTGCTCAGCCTCGGTGCAGAAGCCCATACCCGTTCGACACCGGCACGGTTACCGCACAATTGAATCAGCGCGCATCGCCATCCTCCAATACGGCATCGTCTCTCGGTTTTCAATCGGGCGTTCCGCGTATACGCGAGCCTGTCGTTTCGCGCGGATACCAGCGAAAGTCACAGCGCTCCGCACCCGAAGCGATCGTGCCGGTTCGTTCCAACTGGCCGCCCCACGTTTCCGCAAGCGGAAAGTCGAGCTGGCAAAACGTTTGAACACAAAGCTCCGATGCGTCGTGGCTGGCAAAAAACTCGGCGACCGGACACCTCAGGCAATCGAAGGCGACTGCACCATCCAGACTTGGAGCGTCTCGCCATACGTAGCTCGGCGAACCGAACGGGAACGTGCGGAACATATCCGTCGCCAGCTTGAGGCACTTGCGAGGATCGCGCGTAAACGCGCTGGCGATGAGCAGCGGGGGTTGGCCCATCTGTCGGTACAGGCGCCACGCGATGTCGGACATCAGCCGACGGGATTCCGAGGAGGCGACACCCTGTCGATTGAGTACCTCGTACATCGCGAGGATCAGAGCGGCCGCGTGGGTGGTGAACACCGCGCCCAGCGTAGGCTCCACATGGACCGAAGGTTCGAGCTCGTAATAACGATCCAAGGTCTGCTTCATGACATCGCGTACCGACCCGGCAAGTGGCGTCTTCATCAGCTCGACCTTGGCATGGCGCTCAAGCAGCGCTTGCCAGAATCCGCCATCTTCCAACGCCCGACGGATCGTGCTTTCGAGCTGATCGCGCAGTTCGCCGAAGACCTCGACTGTCGCCTCCCAATCCCACGTCTCGTCGAGGGAATCCGGCGGCGGAAGCTCTCCGAGCAGGAGGAGCTCCGGCGCCAGTTGCGAGGCGCGCCGCTTGAGGAGCTCGAGGGATGCGGCGCGCGCGGCATATTCGCGCGCGATGAACCGCCGGGAAAGCTGCTCGAAGCGCGCGTCCGGATCCAGCACGAAGACGAGCGTCTCGGCCGTTGTGAGCGCCTTGGCATGGAGCATCAACTCACTCGGAAAGACGAAACCGAACTCGTAGCCCGCCAGCATCATGTTGAGGTAGACTTTGGTGAAGCTCATCTCGCTCAACGGGGACGTGTAGAACTTCTCGGCGAGCGCGGTGAATCGCATGAAGAATGCCTGTTCGTTCGCGCCGGGTAAGATCCTCGTCTGGGCCTTGAAATGGTGAAACGCGCGCCGGGTTTGGCGCTGAATCACAGCGAACCAGTAGAGGATGAACCGATCCCTCTGCCGCTGCGTCAACTCACCATACATGCCGAAGTCGAGCAGAGTGACGGTGCCATCCTGGTGAAAGAAAATGTTTCCCGGATGAAGGTCGGCATGAAAGAGTCCATCGGAGACGAACATCTGTAGCAAGACGTCGACGAGTAGCGTGACGAGCCGCTGTTTTGCTGTTGCATCGAGCGACTTGGCCGCCTCGTGCAGGCGCAGCCCTTCCACCCAGTCCATGGTGAGCACTTGGGGCCTCGTGTGGCTCCAGTATACGGTGGGAAACTTCACGTCGGCCCGGTTTCGAAAATTGGCGCGGAAGCGGTCAATGGTCCGCCCTTCCTGCGAGAAGTCCAATTCCTGGAGCGTGTATCGGCGGAACTCCGCGAAGAATGCGAGGAGATTGGTCCGCTGGATGCGCTTCGGAAACAAGCGATTGAGCAACCCCAGCCCGGTCTCTATCGCGTCGAGGTCGCGGTGGACCAGCCGCTCGATATTCGGTCTCTGAACCTTGACCGCGACGACCGTGCCATCCTGCAACGTTGCCCGATGGACTTGCGCCAGCGACGCTGCGGCGACGGGCTTCGGCGCGAATGTGGCAAACAGCATGTCGACAGGTTTGGCAAAAGCGCTCTGAACAGTACCGCGGATGGTTACGATTGGAACCTCCGGCGCGTTCTCTTGCAGGCGCGAGAGCGCATCGACATATGCCGGCGGCAATAGATCAGGGCGCGTGCTCAGCATCTGGCCAAGCTTGACGAAAGCCGGGCCAAGTGTAACCAACCGCGAGGCAAGCCGGGCCGGTGCTGCGTCATTACCGGCGCCGCAGGCAAATCGGCGCAGAGCGCGGCACTCCGGCAGCAGCACGCATACTACAGAGATCAAACGCAACGAGTTTCGCATTGCGCTGGTCTTAGCGGGCATCTGGCTCGGCGTCGAGTCTGTGTCAACGATTCGACGAGCGATCCTCACGCTTTAGATAAACCGACATTCCCATTTGGTTGCGTTTCATAGCCGTCTTTGGCGATTCACTCATATCCATGCGATCTCGCTCCTGCGGCCGGTCGCAGCGAGTTAGCTGCAGCAACACCTTTTGCCTGTGTCACGGTGAGCAGCGTTGGTGGCATCCACGCCATAACCCGCGCCTTTCACGGCCGATTTCATTTGCTCGGGCGAGGTCAGCCGCTGGTCGTATTGCACAGTGGCTTCGCCAGCAGCGAGCGAAACAGTTACGTCGCCGACTCCATAGACTGCTTTCAGCGCCTTCGTTACCTTGCCAACGCAGCCGCCGCATGTCATTCCTGTTACTTTAATAAGTTCCGTTTGCATGGTGATGCTCCTTCTATAGAAGTAAATAAGAACTACACGGTAATACGCCTTCGAGTTGCCCGATGTTCGTCGACGATAATCATAGTGCCCACTATATTGCGCTGTGGCTGGATGTCAGCAGTGGCTGAGCTACAGCACCACGGGTATGTCTGGCAATTCATTCTGTCCAGGACCGGAAGCCGGGTCATTGCGCCGGCCTCAGCCGCGGCTGTGGCGGCCGGCGGCCGACTTTGATTTGCAGCCCGAGTTCCTTGCCGTTGCGGCGGATCTTGAAATCGCCGCGAGCGCCCGGAGTAAGCGCAGCAGTCGTGTTAATGAGCCCTGCGGTATCCGCGATCGGTTTGTCGTTGATCGCCACGATCACGTCGCCCGGGCGCAGACCCGCGCGATCGGCCGGGCCTCCGCGCTGCACGTCCATGATGCGCGCGCCGCGAACGGTCGCGTCGTATTCAGTGTCCTGGGCGGCGACGCACAGCCAGCCGTGATCCACCCGGCCTTTGGTGATAATCTGCTCCATGACCTGCCGCGCCAAGCTCACCGGAATGGCAAAACCGATGCCCTGAGAGCCCCCGCTTTCCGAGAAGATGGCGGTGTTGATGCCGACCAGCGCTCCGCGCGAGTCGATGAGCGCGCCGCCCGAATTGCCGGTATTGATCGCCGCATCGGTCTGGATGAAATTCTCGAAGGTGTTGATCCCGAGCCGGTGCCGGCCCGTGGCGCTGACGATCCCCTGCGTGACCGTTTGCCCGACGCCGAACGGATTACCAATGGCGAGCACCATGAAGCTTTCGGTATGTGGTGCGGTAAGCGGCGGGTTAGCTTCCTCGCGCACGGTGACGATCTGGGCCGGGGGTGCCACATAGTCCGGGGTTACGGCTTTCCATGCCAGCAACCCGCCCACAGCAATGGTGACTACTTGGGCGAGCAGCAGCCAGAAACGCTTTAGCATTGGTTTCCTCCAATAGTCACAATACGTCTCCTGGCGTTAGCAACCGCCCCCGCCTGCGGGTATGTTGGTCGGCAGTTCCGCCAGAATCGACGCGACGGCCGGCAAACCTTGGGGCATACTCTTGCGGCGCGGCCTCGAAGCGATCGCGGTTTTCTCTGGAAGCGAAGTAATAAATCGGTCCCCGGTAGAGCGTAGTGAGTGCCTTGTCGGTGCGCACCGGTTCTCCATTGACCGGGTCGATAGTCGCCTCGGGCGCGTTTGAAGGAGCGCCGCCGTCGGGCTGCGCCCCATGCCCCTGACCCACATGGCCGCCAGCGTAATGGCCGAACCCACCCCGCCTCATCATGAAGATGACGCTAATTCCAATTGCCAACGAAATCCAGTTCTGCGATAGCCAACCCATGACGCCTCCTGACTTAATCTAGAGCGAAACTACGAAGCCCGCGCCCGCCGAAGCAGAGAATCAATCGACACGCAGTCCACGGCCGGTTCCATCTGTTCTTCGAATTGCATGTCCACACCATATACCATAGCGGGGTATATGTCTAGTACCCCCACTGGGTATTGCCGCGCGTGAGTCGCATTGCGCACTGGTCGAGGGGGTACGCTGGAGGGATCGGCGGAGATCAATCAGGTGATTGACCGGAATATGCTAGATCGTTCGCGCGGCGGTCCTTTCTTTCAAATCTGTAATCAAGCCGTCATGTTGACGACACGGGCGAAGGTGCAGACTAAGTGCACGCAATTCGGGGATGCTTACGCCCACCACGGGGTGAACATGCTGGCGATTTATTCCAGATTTGGCGTCAAGAAGCAATGTGCATGAACCGCTGACACCCGGCGTTATCGCGCAGCCCGATTATGGCGCGCAATTTTACGAGGAGCCAGACATGAAGACAGACCTGAATTATTCCCCCCAGCGGCACGCGCGCGCTCATTGGCGCGCCGGATCCGCATCTGCAAGCGCCGCACCGTTGGCAAGCAGCGCCCGTTACACCTGCTCGACCCAGCCGGAGACAGTGCATGGCGCGCCGACGGGCTATCCGGAGCACGACATGCCGTCGATACCGATACCAGAGACAATTGCGCGCGCCGCCATGTTGTTGAGATCACTCTCCGTGGTCACCAACGCATTGCGCCTTAACCGGGTCTAGCTCTAAACGCGGGACAGCAATCAATCCCGTGAGGACGAATGTCTGACTTCAAGCACCGGTGACTTCCTCAATTCGGCGAAACGTGGCGGCGCGCCCCGACCCGGCGTGCTGGGCCTGTCTGTTGTACTTGGTAGAGCCTGACCTATTGAATCGAAGATCGCCGGATCGACGATGGGCGCGACGGCACAGACTGGGCCTGTCCGCCAATCTTGAACGGCCGACTCGGCGGGATTTTGGCAATTCTCGCTAACCGTTCGAGGTAAATGACTATGAAACTGACGCACACCCTTGCCGCCAGCCTGATCGCCATCACGGCGGGTCGCGCTCTCATTGCCAGCGCAGCATCCGACTCCCAGCCGAGCGCAAAACGGAAACGGCCGGGGCGGATAAAAGGAACCACAACCAGCTTGCGCGCAAACTGGAGCGCATGACAATTGATGCGCCGGGCGATACGCGGCAGATCCTCCGACGTATCGCCAAAGGCGACCTGGCTCGACTTCCAGGTTCGGAGACGATTGGGCGTCGTTTCAACCCCAGTCTATCGTCGCCCGTATTATCGCTTTGCGTCGCGACCGCCAACAACGCTGAAGCTCGCCGTCCAAATTCGGCGCAACGACCAACCCTAATGATGCATTCCGCCCATCATCGCGGTTACCGTGTTCGCAGCGGAAGTTACCGTCATTCCCGCATTTTCCATCGCGGTCTGCATGGACGCCGCAGACGTCATGTCAACCGTCGCCATGTCAATAGTTCCATCGGCTTTGACGATCGGCATCGTTACGTTAGTTGCGTTCTGAGCGTTCAATGCGGCGAGCACGTTCGCCGACTTTGTTGCATCGGCCGTGACATAGCTATTCATTACGCCCGCCATTGCCGTAACCGCACACGCAAATTGCTGTGAAGTCGTCGTTCCTGCGGCATTGCAGGCGACGCCGCTGGCATCCTTGAGCAATGTGGAATTCTTAGCCGCCATTGCCACCTTCGCCAATTGCTTGACCATATTGGCCTGCAGGGTCAAGGTAGCGGCATCGGAGCCATTATCTTTGAGGTCCACCATCGGCATCACACTCATATCGATGCCAAGCGTCGACATGGCGGACTGGACCGCGGCGATCGCCTGGCTGATTGTCGTCACGTCGATCGTAGTCGTACTCACGGCACTGGCAGCCATTTCACTAAACGGCGTTACGTAAACAGTCGTCGTCGCGCCTACCGCTGGAACTACTGCCCGCATTGTCATATTGTAGGGAACGTCAGTACCAGTGGTTTCATCCACCATCGTGCTTGCCGTACCTGCCGTGCTTGCCATCACCTTGACCATCGCTGGCCCCGTGTACCCGTCACTAAGGGTGACATCGTAAGAACCATCGTTCCCCGTAGTGCCAGTGGCACATGAAGCATCGGGCTCCGGCACCCCGTTAGCAATCCGGCAAACAAGAACTTTTGCCTGCTTGATGATTCCCTTGGCTGCCGTACCGCTGACCGATGTTGCAACAGGCAAAGCCGCAGCAGGAGCGCTTCCACCGCCCCCACCCCCTCCGCAGCCGGCCAAAACTAAAACGGATGCTAAGGTCACCCCAGTAATCTTGATCATTTCTCACCTCCCTGAAAAAGCAAAAAATCGGATCTTGACGTCGCCAACCAGAAGAGATGTTCGCACTCGAGGTACGCAAAGAACAAGAAACCGAGCCGATGATCGCGAATTGTTTCCCCAAAGCGATAGAAAACAATCTATTGGGGCATCAAAATCTGTCACAAGTCGCATCGGTTCCAATTTAACCCTACTCATGTAAGCGCCACGTTGTCAATTTGTACGCCGGGGCCGCGCCGGCCCGCGTTGTTACGCTGCGTTACAAGATCGATCCGCAGTCCAGCATTTGACGGCAAAATGCCGTGTCGGCGCGGTGGACGCTCGTTCCACGAGCGTGGCGATCCCGCGTCGGGCGATGTGTGGGACCGCGAGCGTTGTCGGATATTCCGGAAAGACCCGTTCGCCACGTTGATGCCAGCGAGCAGCAGCATCGAGGCACCGGCCTTGGCCGCGGAATGCGGCGTGCCGACCTGTTCCGGGTCGGCCTGCCACTCAACGCCGGGAGAATCCTCAAGCACAGAGCGTGGCAGTACGGCCAGCGATCCAAAGGGCGCCTAGCCACCCTGATGATTCTGAAACCGCAAATATACCCCGGCAGGGTCTTTCATATACGCCCTGAACGGTCCGGCGCAATATATAGCGGATTAACGCGGCCGGAGAAGCAATCCGCTCACGCCTTCAGCCAATACCATCGCCGCGGCATCGATTTCCTCCGGCGTCGTCATCCATCCGACCGAGAGCCTGACTGCGCCCAGTGCCCGACTCGCGTCGCAGCCCATTGCGGCGAGCACGCCGCTTACGGTGTCGGCTTCAAAGTGACACGCCGACAAGGTTAGCACTTGAATGGGACATTTCAGCAAAGCGGATGCGTCAGTGCCGTATGCCAATTACCGCTCCCCAAAGTGCGTTGCTTAAAGCTTTACATAGTGGCCGGTTAGCGACTGTCAGCACGCGCACCGGACAAACGTTCAAGCGTAGAATTACTCGCAAGCTCGTTTACCCAGTGGCGGCGACATGATCCAGGTTAGACGTAGACATTCCTGATCGCGTCGGCTGCGCTTGCAAGCGGTGCTAATCATCGCAACCGGCCGGCAAAGCGCGAATCGGCAGCGGCCAGAGCAGGAGAGGAAGCATAATCGTGTGGACGTATGGACCGTGGGGTTGGTATCCGTGGATGTGGGTATTTCCGCTGATATTCTTGGTCATAATGTTGCTTTACCTTTTCCGCGGGAAACGGCCGGCTCATGCGCGGTAGCCATAGAACCCGCGAGCGAAACGAAAGCGCGCGTGAAGTTCTTGACCGCGTTACGCTCGCGGCGAGAACGGCCGCGAGGAATATCAGCAGATGAGAAAAGACCTCAAATGACGACTGAAGGACATTGCGTATGACTCTTCAGGACCAAATGTTTCTCGCAACGGCGATGCCGGATAAGGACTGGTGGCACGCCTTGTGGCCCGACCCCGATGGCGTCGTCAGCGCCTTGCGCATAGAGCCCGCAATGACGGTTGTCGATCTGGGCTGCGGAGACGGCTATTTCACCGCTGCCATCGCCCGACAGGTCCGCTCCGGTCAAGCGATCGGTTTCGATCTCGATCCCGCCATGCTGGAGCAGGCCAGAGCGACGTGCAAAGGGATGAGCAATTGTGCTTGGCAACTTGGTGATGCGATGGAGTTGGGCCGCTTGATCGCTGCACCGATCGAGTATGTCCTGATCGCAAATACCTTTCACGGCGTGCCGGACAAAACCGCGTTGGCTCGGGAGGTCGTCGCCGTCCTTAAGCCGGCCGGCCGTTTCGCCATTGTTAATTGGTATCCCCTGCCGCGCGAAGAAACAATCGTCCTGGGCCAGCCCAGGGGTCCGCGCACTGAGCTTCGCATGTCCCCAGAGCGCGTTCGTTCGGCGGTTGAACCGGCTGGCTTCCGGCTGGAGACGGTTGTGGAGCTTCCGCCGTTTCACTACGGAGCGATTTTCCGCAAGTTGCAGGCGGCTGAAAAAAGTACGGAGATTGAGCGTGGCTGAATCGAATAGTTGTGCGAACCATGAGGAGCAGCACAATCAAATCCAGACAATGTGCACGAAGCTGGCCTTGCAGCCCGAGCACGAGTTCCCCTGGGCCAAGGTTAAAGTCAATGCGCGCAGCCTTGGCTACGCCGCCGCGTGGCTGGATGCTCTGCCCGATTCGGTGTGGGAATCGGCGGCCGCCGTCGGCAATCCCTTTGCCCTGGAGCCGCTGCGGGCCAGCGAGGTGGTCGTGGACATCGGTTGCGGTGCCGGCGCCGACCTGTGCATTGCAGCGAAGATCATTGGTCCGAACGGGTAGGCCATCGGGTTAGCTTTCATCCCAGCGACGATCTCCAAGCCGCGTGATAACGCTCGGCGAATCAGTTTGAGCAACGTGACGATGCACGAGGCGGACACGGGCCCTAACTGTTGGTATCAACCTATCTGCGGCTGGCCAGATGTGCGAGGACATTAAGTTGGGGACCACCCCAAGAACTGGCGATGCCCCCTCAGTGCTTCGAGTTTCCAAGTCCGCTTCGGAAACATGAAGTGGCAAATATGCGTGGCCATCTTTCGACCCTAACGCAGATTCAGCGTGGCGCAGCCACAACGTGATGATTATCGCAGCACTCAGCCAGTGTTAATCATTTCCATGTGTGTGCTCGTCCTGTAGGCGACTTTGAGGAACTGGCATGGTTTCGCCTTTCATCGGGCCCATATCTTCGTCGGGTGGCGCTTTGGCGACTACCTTTTTGTATTGATCAGAGGTCATGCCCGGCAGCTTCTGCAGGAAGGCAACCATGCTCCAGATCGTCTCGTCATCATGGCTCTTTCCCCAGGCCGGCATCGCGCTCATCTTGATACCGTGTTTGATGGCCCAGAATGCCTCGCGTGCATCGACGGTAACCGTACTTAAGTTGGGCGGCTGAGGATACAGGCCAGATCGAAGCTCCGAGTCCCTCATTCCGGGCGCCAGATGACAGTTGGTGCACATTGCGGCGTATTGGCCGGCGCCTTTCAGGAACAACTGTGGATCATTTAAATTGCCAGGCAACGTGATACCTGAGGCATGGCGCTCGATAGCTTGTTCACGCGCGGCCTGCATCAACATGTAAGTGATCTTCCAGTGCGGGCTATCCGCGCCAGGGTTGTATATACCTGACCATACAAACACGCCGACGCCAAGCGTCAACGCGAAAAGTAGACCCAGTGTCGCCCTTATATATTTCATATACCTCACTCAACATACGTATCAGAATTGTCGTGAGCGATCAAGAGACCGCGATTATCTCGGTCGCCATTATCCCACGCCGCAACGGCCGAGCATCGCGATTGGGCGCTGCCTACACTATTCGTCTTCCTAGCGCTCACCGCATGGTCGTTCCGGGAGACCCGCAGCGAGCGCAAGCCTCACGTGGTGTTCGTCGGCCTGCCGCTGGGAGGAGGACCGCTGCTGGCAAGCACCGCCTGGCATGGCGGCGAACCGGTGTACCGCTATGCCCTTGGGGATGATGCCCCCTAAGGCAGAAGGGCGAGTGTCATGACCACGAGCACGCTGGCGGCCACGCCCACGATCACGAACACTATACCCAACGGATTTCAGTGCCCAATGTTTGGTATAGCGCAACCCGCTTGCAGCGGGCGGCTAACGCGGCTCACTGATTGCCGTTCGTTTGCTGTTCGAGGAATGCATCGATGTCCTTGATTTCACGCTCGCCGGGAAGCGGCATATTGGTCTGCCGCATATGCACTTCCATGCGCGCGACGACGCTAGGCCATTGCCCGGCACTGTGCTGTCGCGGATCGGGCAGCGCGTGACATTGGGAGCAGGTCTGTGCAAACAACCGCCCCGCGGGCGAATTAAGATCAGGGTAACCCTGTTGCCGGTTTTCCTCGTGGCTGCTACCGGACCCAGGCGCGTCCCCGCCCATCATTCCACCACCGTAACCACCCATCATTCCAGGGCCGCCGCCACCCATCCCGTAGCCGCGGTACTGGGCATCGGCGATGGAGGAAGCGCCAAGTCCTGCAATTCCGACCAGGGCGGCGGCCATCAAAGTCTTGCCAAATCTCGTCAGTTTCATCATCAATTCCTTTCGAGTGATGGGGTGAACGCGGTAGTGGTGTGCCTACCCCAGCGGGGTTTAGAAGGTAGTACTATCGCCATACGGGGGCACAATGCTAAGCCCCGCGAAGATCCTTGCACCTTTGCTCAAACTCAGCTTTGCCGATCTCTCCCTTCGCGTAATGCTCCCGTAGAATGTCCAGCGGCGATTTGCCGCGCACCCTGGGTTCGCTTGCGACGGAACTGGACGTTTCACCGAACCCGCGCACCAGCATTACTATGCCAAAGATGATCAACCCCCAGAAAAGTAGCGTGCCGATACCCATCCCGCCACCTCCATATCCGAATCCGTCATATCCCCACATCATGATTTTTTCCTTTTGACACGAGGCGGCCGGAGCGCCGCCTCGCAGTTTTGTCGATTAGCGAACGCGTGCGCCGGGCCCGCCGAAAGCTTGCAAGCAATATGCCGGGCCGTACCCGCCGAAACTTTGGTCCGCGATCTGTTTCTGCTCCGGAGTAAGGGCCGCATAAAGGTTCTTCAGCGCCGCCGCGTTGGCCTCGAGTTCGGCCTGACGCTGCTTTATGAACTCCGTTTGCTGGGCAACGAACTCCGGCGCCGAGCCGGCGCTACGCGCCTGCTGCATCTTGGCGAACCACGCCTGAAGGTTTTGGCTCTGTTGCTTGGCGCTTTTGACGAATGCCTGCCATGCGCCTTCCTGCGCGGCCGTAATGCCGATTTGGGCTTTCAACGTCGCCAAGTTGTCACCCACGTTGCCGACGTAGCCGCCGAACATCGCCTGCGGTCCCATCCCGTAGCCGGGACCGTAACCGTACATCATCCCTGGGCCCATGCCATAGCCAGGACCGTAGCCGCCCATGTGCCCGCCCCAGCCCATGCCGTAGCCCGGACCGTAGCCATACATCATCCCAGGGCCCATGCCGTAGCCCGGCCCTGCGCCGTAGCCACCCATGTGCCAGCCCGGGCCGTAGCCATAGGGGTTGGCGCTGACTGTTGCTGCCGCAAGTCCAAGGGACAGGGCCGCGCCGACCGCAACTGCAATCTTCGTTACGCGCTTCATGATCGATCTCCTTTCAGTGAGTTTGGTTTCGCTGCGGCGTTCGACACCTTTCATCGAAGTGCTACGCCGCATTGGTCTCCACTCTAACGACCCAATGTAGGTGCCCTGTTGCACTTTTGTACGCCACGGCGACACAAACTCGCAATTGATACACTATGCTACAAAACGATCGCGAAGCGATCATAACTGCCCGCCTTTCCGCGCTACAGCCCGATGCGGTTGAGCCGCAACGCATTGCTCACTACCGATACCGAGCTGAAGCGCATCTCAGCGGTAGCGATGACGTGCGAGATTAGCTAGCCGAACACCGGGTATCCGATTCTTGTTCATCGGCTCCCGGTTTCGCTCCATGCGTCCTTTCCACGCTCGGTCACCCTCGCACAGTGATACTTCACTTCGCTCGCCATTGTCGACTCGCGGGAGGACTTTCACCACCCAAGAACGCGCCCATGCTGGGCGCACAGACGAACCCCCGCGTTGCGCGGGGGCGTGTTGAATGGACAACCCGGCAATCAGGCCGCAACAGCTTCCTGCTTGGCCTCTTTGGCTACCTGCAGTTCCTCGGCTGCTTTTAACTTGACGGCTTCGAACGAAATGATGAGCAGTGTCGAGGTAGGCTTGCCCTCACGGTTGAGATAACTATCCACCTTCAGCTTGCCGGTTGCCTTAATGAAATCACCCTTGCCTAGTCCGGGGTCGGCATCCTTCATTACACGCACCGTATACCAAGTCGGGCTCTTCACATCACCCCGTTGGTTCTCACAGAGGCGAAACTCGTAATACCCCTTCTGGGTAGTTTTCGAAACTTTGCGGACCGGCTCTGTCGCGACATTGCCAAATGCTTGCATAGTGGTGCTCCTTCAATAATTATGGGTCTGGACTTGCAGCAGATCGATGATCTGCTTACATGTATAGACACCAGTTCGTCAAAATCACGTTTGCGAAGCACAATTATTTTGTCTTGCGATTTGGCATCGGTGGCCAGGCTTGTTCATCGCGCCTGGCATAGGGCAGCCAGTCCTGGTCATACCAGCCTTCCTGGTTGTCGCGAATGTCCGGCAACATCTGCGCCTGTACGCGGCCGCAGCGGAAATCCTGGGCCGGCCGCCCCGGCCTGTCGTCTGCCATGGAGGGGCGGTACCACACATCGAAGACGCCCTCCTCTGTGGTTGGCTTCAGGTAGC
>Ga0307375_10000728_pt1 | contig 39416 bp, 52 predicted proteins | sample TR1MG_FD_202531 | JGI IMG/M metagenome (GOLD analysis project Ga0307375, IMG submission 202531) | Soil microbial communities from Risofladan, Vaasa, Finland - TR-1 | ecosystem: Environmental > Terrestrial > Soil > Coastal area > Acid sulfate soil | place: Finland: Risofladan, Vaasa | collected... | reverse complement strand
GTTTGAGCCGCAATCGCAGACAAAGACACCTACCCTGATATCTTCATTCATTGAATGTCCCTCTCTGTGATTTCCAATCTGTCATCGTTTTGGCACCGTTTGTGTTAATTGGAATGGTGGAGTAATGGCGTAATGGAAAAATAAATAATCATCACTCCAACAATCCAATACTCCATTACTCCGTTCTTCTTAGGGTTGCTTTCATGCTCGCTGCACTCCCCTGAACAACCGATTCAGAAATATCTATGGGACCAGTAGCTCCTCCACACATATATATCCCTTCAACACTGGTCTCAATGTAGTCTTGCAAGTGAAATGAGAAATTTTTGCACGTATTATGAGAAAAAGCAGGGCCACCCTGCGTTAGGACGTAAAAAGCCTGTCCGAGTCAAAAGGCCCGGTCAGGTCTGTCGGGATGGGCAAATTTCCTCCCGTAATCTGAAGAACAATAACACCGATTTAATAGCTCATAAAAATCGATTTAAACCGGGTTAAATGGCTGCTTGGATATACACACGAAGCATACCGGCAGCCATGTAATATTTATTATAATCTATTTCACCAAAAGGTGAATATAGCCCCAGAAGACGCCATTTTCGTTTGTAGGATCATAAACTGTAAGCTTGGCGGTGTAGTCGCCTTCGGTAATTGATTCTCCACCTAGAGCGAGTATAAGCTTGCCGGTTGTGCCTGTATCCCAATCAAATGCATCGGGCGAGTCATCGGAGTCAATAGTAGTCGTTTCGTCTAACTCCAGTGTCATCTGTGTCACCGCAGAGAGATCCTGCGCGCTGCCATCGGCCTTGAGGAGCAGATCAATCGTGTTATCTCGAGCGAGATATACAATTTCAGTGATCATTAGTTGCCTCTTAATTAGCTCATTGCGATATCAAGATCTCCGGCCGGGAACCGCACGGTGTCGCCGTCGCCTACGGCCTGATCGGCCACTCCGTTATCATAAAAAAGCAGATTTCCCACGGTTGCCGCATCCAGGATGGCAAGGGCCACAATCGTGCCCCAGGATGCGGTTGCCTCGGCGAAATCCACATTATCGGTATTATCGAGTGCCCCTGCTGCGGCCAGATCCCAGGTTGGCGAACTGCCGCCATTGATATTAACCTGCTTTCGCGCATAGGCACCGCCGCTGGGCTCCGTGATGGTCGATCCGGTATCAGCGTCTGCAACGGTGGCCGTTGGCAATGCACAATAGGTATCAGGCGTGCTATAAGCCTGATTCCGAAACATGAGATCGAGGAGCTTATTGGCTAGATAATCGGACACATAGCCCGCATTAAAGGATACGGTCACCTCTGCACTCGCAACCGATGGCGTATTGCCTGAAACTACCTCCTTTGATGCTGCCAGAGCGCCGTGTGCCAGCATATTGCCGGCTGATTCCGCATCAAAGAGCGCCCAGTGGGTGATCGTGCCCCAGGCACCGCTTGCCTGGGCAAAGGTCACAACCCCGCTCTGGGTCACCACCCTGCTCGCAGCCGCCCCAAAGGTGATGGCCTTTCTAACATAGCCGTTTCCGCTGGGCTCTGCCAGGCCGCTTGCGTCATCGGTCGGGTCCGCCGTGCTGAGCCCCAAATATACCGTGGCAGCCGGTGTGTATGCCGCATTGCACACATGATCAAGCAATTCAATTTCTGAGTAATCCGCTAATGATCCCATTTTTCCCTCCTATGTTTTTTCGATGGTTCGCTCAGGCGTGAGGGATTCAAACATCCTCTCCGCTGTGAGCGATGATATAGTTCGCTTTGCCGTCAACGATTCTATGGTCGCATCAATAATCACACCCATGCCCCCGGTAATAAGCGTGATTGCACTCGTCAGGGTCTCCGGGCTAATGGTTGCCGATGCCTGCCGCACAACAGAGAGAATCGCACTTTGTGTCGTGCTCCCAGCAGCGATCGCTGCGGTAATCTCACGTAAAATCCCCAGGGCGGCCGTTGCCGTATCAGTGCCGGGCAGGATGCTTGCACTAAGCGCCCTTAGCAGGAAAAGGGCCACATCATCGGGCGTAGCTGATCCGGCCTGGATGCTGGATGATACCTCCCTTAAAACGGCCAGATCTGCCTCATCCGTGGTTGCGCTTTCCGCAGCGACCGCTGATGAGATCTCCCGTAATACCGCACACATTACCGTATCAGATGACGCACTCGCCGCGCTGATGGCCGCAGAAACCACAAGGATGCCCGCAATAAGCAAATCCACGTCATCGGGAGTCTGTGATTGTGCGCTGATGGCCGCACTCACTGCCCTGAGCACGGTCAGCGCTGCCGCACTCGTATCGGATGCGCCTTGGATGCTGGCCGTAAGCACCCGCAGTAGGCCGAGCATGATATCATCCGGCGCTGCTGTAGCCACCTGGACATTTGCGCTGAAGACCTTGATGATAAGCAGGGCTACATCATCGGGCGTGGCTGATCCGGCCTGCATGGTTGCGGTAAGTGCATGCAGGATCCTGAGTGATATACTCGCCGTCGCCGAATCTATCGATGCGGCGGCGCCCAAGGCCCGCAAGACATCCAACGCAATTATATCAGCCGTTGCACTGTTTACGTTTATGCTGGCCATAAAGGCCTTTATAATGGCAAGGGCCACGGTATCCGGCGTTGTACTGCCAACAGGCATACTTCCGCTTACCGAACGAAGGATATTGAGTGTGATATCGGATGTATGCGTCTGCGATCCTGTATCCAGGTGCGCTTCCGATGTTAAAGTGGTTGCTGCGATGCTCGCCACAATCTCACGTAAGATCCCGATGGCAACGGTATCCGATGCGGCGCCGGCACCTGCAATATTTGCCACAAGACCACGTACTATTGAGAGCGCTACCGTATCCGCCGTTGCACTTTCCATAGTAATAGTGGCGCTGAATACCTTAAAAATGTTGAGCGCTACATCATCGGGTGTGGCTGATCCGGCCTGAACATTGGCAAGCAGCCCTCTGAGAACCGATAATACAACATCAGTAGGAGTTGCCGTCCCGGCCTGGATAGTTGCGGCCAATGCTCGCAGTATATTAATCCCTACCGTATCAGGAGTTGCAGATACCACAGGGGCCGATGCCGACACGCTTCTCAAGACGTTCAGATCAGTCGCCGGCGTACTGCTCGCACCATTGATCGATGCATTCAGCTGATAGATTGTTCCGGCCGTTGCCGTTGTAATAGTCGTTTGAAGGATCGCCGTGCTGGCAAAGTCAATAACAACCAATTGTAATTCGTATTCCTGGTTATCCAACGCACCAGAGCCAAATCCCAAAGCCCATTGAATCTCACCATACATGCTCTTGCCAATATTAAGCAGGTAAGCAAGATTATCCCCCTCATTCTCTACACTCCCATTATCAATGGGAGATAAACAACCTGATGTGAGACCTGCCTCAAGAGCCAATGCATCAGTTAATACCGTACTTGTCCCCCAACAGATTTCGGTATCTGCTCCTACATCAGCAAAAGAGCCGCCTGCCCTGCGCCATTGGAGTTTACAGTCTGAATCAGGATTGACAGAGTCAGCAAGAGCAAATGTAGATATAATAAACTCATTGATTTTAACCCAATCAGTGATGTCAACATTGCAGACCGCCTGCCAGGCTCTATTAGCATCTGCTATTCTTGAATCTGTTTGAGCAGTAAGTGCCATTTTATGCCCCTATACTCGCTGACAATTCCCGTAAGACATTCATGCCCGGCGATCCCGTAGCGCTCGCCCCGCTGATTAATGCACTCAGCTCATAGGTCTCGCCGCCTGCCTCCGTTCCGATTGCGTAAAGGGATATTGTATCATCAACTTCAAGGTTGAAAGTTACAGATGAGCAGGGAATTTGATCATTAGCTACCCACCACATGCCAGCAAAGCCAGAAGAATCTCTATCTATATTACCTCCGCTCCAGTAGATTCCTATATATTCACCAACATTAATATTAAATGCCGTAAAATCACCAGGCGCATTATATTCATTTTGCTGATCCCCTATCGCACCTAAATTAGAGCCACTTGTATTACCATTAGTTGACAGAACCTCACTACCCTCATCAGCAAAAGAGGCAAATTCTATACCAGACATATCACTATCGGCATAAACACAGACATAATCTATAGTACCCGCAGCATTTGCCGGATTGTCTTTAACTATAAGTGAATAATTTGCTGGCCAGGTAAATCCCCTATTACCACACCCTGGTCCTACATCAATAGTCATTTATGCCCCCAAACACCATGAACGCCTTACAAGCGTTAATTTTGGAATATTACTGTCAATGCTTTCAGCAAAGGATATTAATTCAGCCTTGCTCTTGGCGTTCTCTATAAAATTATTGAGATTACGAGCCTCAGCTTCCATTTTTGTAACATCATTCTGAATGTCTGCAATATCAATCTCTATGCTTGTTAGTGCGGTTTTGACTTTGTTTGCTCCGTATTTTGAAATGAATTGAGTTATCATATTACGATAACCAAGTACGTTTTGGCCTGTTCGCTTTCCACGTTCTTTAAGCTCTTCCAATGTGGCATCTCTGAATATACCATCTTCTTCCTGCATTTGAAATTTATTGCCAAGTTGCGGGTCTACTTCTTTTAAAACCCATGAAGCACAATCCAGTAGATCATTCATAATATTGACAAATCGCACCAAGTCCTGTGCTATTTGAATTTCCTGCCTTGTTGCCATTATTTACCTCCTATATTATTCTATACGAATAGCCTCTAATCAGCAATTTAGCTGTTAGCAGCTCAGCTCATAGGTCTAAATTGCTATGAGATATGAACTATGAGCCGCGTTTATGCAAGCCGAAACGGCTTAAACAAATTCATTATCCAGGCGATGATCTTTTTAATCAGGCTCACCAGAAAGTTTTGTGGCGGTGCCGGGGCCTGGGTATCTATTGTTTTTGTTGCGATATTGCTCGGATCGCTTTCGTTATCTCCCGTGTCGATTGCCGTCCCATACCAATGATAGGTCCCGTCAGGCACATCCATTTCGGTCCATGTTTCTGTCCCCATCCCCGTATGCGAAATTGGCTCTGGATTCACTTTGTGCCAGGTTGCTTGACCATCATCCGAACGATAGATATTGTAATGACTCATATCCGGCTCGGTGTTACTATCCCATTCAAAGGTGACATCTGCGCCGGCAAGGGCCAGGGACGGCACCAATAAAACGATGAAAAACAGGATTGTAATGAATGTAAATAGTCTTTTTCTCATGATGAACCTCCTTTTTGGCCGCGGATTTACACAGATTTTCACGGATATTTTTAATTTTTATCTGTGGTTATCTGCGTGTATCTGCGGCAAATTATTATTTCTTCTTAAACTGCACCACTTTACCATTCTCAGGATCGCTCGGCTCCTCGAGGAGCGGGATCAACAGGAGCATTTCCTGGCCGACCGCGTCCGGGCCCTTTTCCGGATCAAAGGTGATGGGCCGGATCCCGAGGTCGACCTCGATCTCCTGGAGCTCGTTAAACTCTTTGAGGTATGCCTCGAAATCGATCCAGTCGGGATTGCCGTTGTCCAGGAAGATGGGGTCGCCTTTTTTCACCTTACGGGTTGCGGGTTGCGACTTTCCAGTTTCAAGTTTCAAGTTTCCAGTTTCAATCTCCCCATCCTTCTCGTATTTCTTTGTATGCTGCCGAATGAGCTTTTGTTTGATCTCCAGATATTGATTCATCTCCTGGATAATCCTGTCAAACACCCGGCCCAGCCAGTACCGCGGCTTGAACTCCCCCGGGAATATGTTTTTTTCGAGCAGGCTCTGAAACGGCCCGGAGAACATGGGCTGCCGGTTCGGTCCGGGAATGATTAGCCCCTCGAAATAGCTGTTTTTGAGCCGGATTGTATTCTCATTGCCGGTTTTTTTATCGTTCATGGCTTCCCTCCTAATAATCTTGTGGTAATTTTCCCTCTTCTTTTAGTTTATCAATGGCCATCTCTTTTTGTTTCTCATCTATCATGTATATATATTGCCTTACTATAGTAAGGGCATTAATTTTATTTTCATCTATTGATATGCCTTTCCCTTTTTCTCCTGTCCAGGCCTCCCTATTCTCTCTGGATTGTGGTAGTTCGGACTCATCAACATCATCATATTCCAATCCCTCAAGCTCTCCCTGCATGGCCATGCCAAATACTCTTTCAAGCCACTCACTTTCCGTTTCATCCTCCCTTTTTGATTTTGGAGCTGGGTGAATAACCACCACAGATCTATCGGACCTATATACTATCCTTACTTTCATTAGGTTTGATCTCCTATTGCAATAACAGAAATCATGGCATCATCCCTGAATGTTGCGGCATCGTCATGTATGTTAATAACAACACTGCCAACAGCGAAGGATGAAATTGATACCCTTCGATTCACACTTGCAGACCCCGCAACGACATAATCGTTATTCGCAAAATCTCTGTCCCATGTAAGCGTATAAATCCCTGTTCCCCCATCTGCAATAGAACTCACATTAAAGCTGTCCGTAATGGATATTGTCCCCGTGCCGTCGAACCGAATCCAGCCTTTGACTATGTTATCTTTGTAGATGGCATTAGCAACCGGGACACCACCGGGAGTACCAGAGATAGCCATATAGCCAGCGAGATACCCATTCTTAAATTTGAACGCATCATTTCCCAAATCAATAGCTCCAGTTACGGAAGGGAGCAAAACAGCGGGATCTCCATAAAATGTCAAAGCATACTCAGTTGCGCCATTCTTTACTGTAAGCTTTATACTTGCGCTATCTGAGACAGCACGAGCTGCTATCTTTGCATAGTGAGTCGCATCATACAAGGATGTTACTCCCCAATCATGGTAGACATAATTGTAGATTCTGTAGTATTTCTTATATACATTATTGACAGGATCAAAACCCAAACTAAGGTAATCTTGGTTTTCTGTAGTAGGCCACAAGCACAAACCTCTTGCAGCAGTGTTACCAGCTCCAATATTATGGGCAGTAGAAAATTTTAAAATAGAAGGATTCGTATCGCTGGGCGTCATTATAATATCACCACCGGCCAATACCTTTATGTTCCCCCTGAAATTAAGCTCTCCGGCAGAATGGTCATATTTCAACCCGGGATTAGTATTGTCATAATCACCGATATAGGCATCGCCCTGATCTGTGCCATCATAAATAAATTGCAGGATCTTCAGCCCGGCGGAGGTATATCCTTTCAGGTCGGTATTGTTTATAATCAGGCCGCCGTTTGTGGCCGGATCGGCATTCGTCCTGATAACGCCGGATGTGTAGATCTCATATACACACTCTTTTATGATGCCGCTTGAAAATTCAGGGGCGTCACCGTTCGTGGGCAGTGTAAATGTTGTGCCGAGTACCGAATCGTACCCTGTCAATCCTGCCGCCGTCATATCGACATAATTATCGCCGGTATATGCCCTGATTCTATTATTCGCCTGATCTAATTCTATGCCAGTGATCGATAGTTTCGTTGCCCCGATGGTCCAGCCGCCGATGGTGCCGCCCGAGGCATAGATCAGGGTGCAGTAGAGATTGCCGTTTTCATCCACACGGAACGGTGCGGATCCGGGTGTGGCATGACCGGCCCAGAAGCGCCAGTCCACACCGCCGGTTACCTCCGCATTCATGCCCACCTGGCCGCTCTGGCAAGTGAATTTCTGCCCATCGACCGCCCATCCGGACAGGGTATTGACGCCCGAACCGTCCAGTTTGAAGATGGAGGTGCCGGCGTGATCCAGGAATTCGATGCCCCAATCATCGGTGCCGAGGTCCCCGATCCGCATACGGGTGATCCCGCCCTCCACGAATGTTTGTATGGGCTCCACCGGATCGAATAGGATATGGTTGCCGGTTTCTCCGATTCTGAGGCGGCCTTTCAGAACATTGCCTATGTGATTGCCGGCATTGTCCAGTGCATCCGGGCCAACAGTGACAACCTCAAGATGGACCGTTCCTGCATCTTCGACGACAGTCAACGCACCGGGGGCTAAATCTTCCCAATCATCCAGGGCCTGGCTGAACCGTGTGGCCTCGATAGCAATGGAGAGATCCCTGTTGATGGTCATGGAGTCGATCAGGACGTCATATGTGCCGCCGTAATCGGCGTGATCCAGGGTGATCACATCGTCGCATTCCAGGGCCAGGCAGGTGGCTTTAAGCGTGAAGCTGACCTTGGCAAGGGGAAGGAATTTTCTCTGAAGGGCAAGGATGCCGAGTTTCTGGGCGGCCTGGGAGTCCTGCACATAATCGGCGCTCACCACATCGCTTGCAATATTGTTATAATTTCCTTTGACTGTGACAAGTGCTTTAAGAGGATGATCGAGACATTCACCCTGTACTTGATAGGATACATAGCCGGAATCCTTTTCATCTTTTTTCTCTATCAGCTCGTATTTAAAGGTCCCCTCGCCCCGCTCCTTTTCCTTTATGATAGAGGCCTTGGTTACGGTCATCTGGCTGGTCTTTGAATGCACCTTAAAATAGATCTTATCGCGGACGATCAGCTCCGTATGGCACATTTGAAGAAGGCGGGCTAATAACTTTTTACGAGACTCCTTATTGAATAATCCTGTATTCCAGGTAAGACCCCACCCTGCATAGATGCTGTTCGCAGCCGCCTGTGTTGTTGCATCTATTCTGGCGGAGGGGATCCCCCAGTCCTCGAGGATATATTCCAGAACATTCGCAGGGGCTGTTATTGCCTTTTTTGAATCCTCTTCATATTCCGCCGGAATTGGTTTATGTCCAGCTGAGTCGTAAAAAGCTAAACAGGCATCGAGAACACCATCCCTATCATAATCCAGACAGATAAATTCACCAAAGGTGTAGTCATTCCCATCCAATCCGGTTTTATCGATATAATTAAACGTATAATCAGCTTTAGAAAATGTTTTTGCCTCCCCACCCCAATCTGTGGGCGTTTTTACATTGTAGACATCATAATCGGCCGGTGTTCCCGTAGTCGGCCCCAAAAGGTATCCAAAAAAATAGGAGGGGGCTGGAAAATACACAGGCATTATGGGTATACAAGGTCTGCCAAGAACCAGGGGAATACAAAATTCTTTTGCCGTTTTGATAACTTCCAAATACGGAAAAGTTTTTATTTGCTGTCCCCAAAAGATAGATTCAATTGTTGTCGTATTGGGATAATCGCCTTCGAGAAATGCCTGGAGCCAGTCGACGCAGTGAAAGACGAGTTTCTGATATCCGGGATCGATCTCGGTGATCCGAAACGACCAGGATCTCATCACTGCCTCGTTTGCGCCCGCCTTGACCACGAGCAGGAGATTGACGCGGGCGGAGGAGAAATCGGCGGTGGTCAGGACATTATTCTTATTATGAATGGTAAAGGTGAACTCGGACGGGGCCTGGATGCCGGACTCGGACTGCGCACGGTTCATCTCTGCTTCAGAGAAATCGGTTATCTTATAAATATAATCATGCCCATCCCAGGTCTTGGTCTTGGTGGACCAATAGTCATTGACGACGTCGTTGCCGGTTCTATCGATCTGAAAGAGCCAGGAGATCTCGGCCTTATTGTCCGCGGCAACGATTGCAAGTTGTGTTGCGTCGAATGATAACATTTCATTTCCTGCCGCTGATCTTCGCTGATCTTCACAGATATTTTAATATTTTTTATCCGCGTGATTCTGCGTGGATCTGCGGCTAATTATTGATTTAGTCCGCTATCCTTCCCATCACCTTAAATTTGATATTCGCAAATTTAAATTTGGTATATTTCAGCGTGCGTGTCGCATCGGAGCGGAATTTCACCACATAGGTATGGCCGTCCGATGGATGCACCCACATAAAGCTCTCCGCCATGCCATTACCTTTTGAAGCGGAAAGGTAAAAATCCAGTATGGTGCCTGCGTCGGATGCCGTGAGCTTCGGAAAGACCACGGTGGCATAGTATATTACAGCCGGATCATAGGTGATGACCTCGTCTGAGCCGTCGTCCCCTTCATGTATCTCCTGGTTTATGAAAGGCTCCTCGATTACGTCGCTGGGCTTTGGCGTGGTGAGCGTCTCCGCATTGTCCGGGGCGACCGTGCTCAGGTAGTCATACATTTCTTTTGCGGCCATAATCTAATCCTTTGCCACGGATTTACGCCGATAGGCGCAGATATTTTTTATTTTTTTGATCCGCGTTCAGCTGCGTATATCTGTGGCTAAGATAGCGCCCTTCTAAATCGATCCAGCAGGATCCTATCGGTTTCAAGAATATGAATCTGACTTTTTGTTATCTCTCTTCCATCCACATAGAGATGGTTATGGATTGAAATGTTTCCGGTAAATTCATCTCCATATCCCAGGGCCTTCATCTGTGCAGGGGTGAAAATCCCCTCATCCTTTTTTACGATCACGCCCCGCTCATCCGGCCCTAATCCCTGGTGCGCCCGTTGTGCCCCGGCAAAGACATCGGAAGATACAAGTCGAGAAGGCCGGGATCCTCTGCCCACGATACCGCCTTCATGGTAATAGGCTGCCGGCTCCATCTTCTGGATAGCCCGTACATGGGCAATACCGACTCCCCAGGCTATAGCCCTTGCCGCCATTGCGGCAGGCAGCCCTCCCCATGTGGCAGCCCAGGCAGCGGCCTTGACCGCGAATTCATGGGTTTTCATCAAGGTTTCCATAACGGAAAGGATCTTTGCTGCGCCAAATGCCAGATTACTCCCCTTGGCAAGCTCCTTGAATGCCGCGGCATACCAGGAGATCATCGATAGCGAGGTTTGATAGGTAAGGGCAGCCTTTGCCTTCTCATTGGCTGCATATTGCTTCATATAGTCCTCATTGGCGGCCATGACCTCTTCATACCGTGCCAGCTCCTCCTGGTGGGCCTGGGCCTTGATTTCCTCCAGGGCAAGGTAGGCCTCTGTCTCCTGCTCCCATTGTGCCTGTTCCGCCTCGTAAAAATCCTGTGTCACCTGGCCCCATTCTGCAAGGGTGGCTTTATGATGCTCCAGGTCCGCCTTTTCCTGGGCCGCCTTTATGGCGTAGAAATCGGCGGTCACCTGCTTCCATTCTTCCAGCTGGTCTTTATAATAATCTCCTGTCACGGGAGAAGGTCCGCCTGGTGCGGTGGGTGCGCCGCCTGGTGTTTTCTTTTCCTTGTCTGCCAGCAGGGTTTGATTGATTAGTCGTAGATTCGCCTCACGCATGGCGATAATTTGTTTCGTTTTTTCAATCTCTTCCTCGAGCCGTTTCACATGGTAATCGGAGCCTGCCTCCTGCATGGTACCCAGGCGCTCCTGGAGCCGCACGAGCCTTCCCTGGGCGAGCTCCAGTTCCTGGTAAAAGATGATCCTGTCCTGCAATAACTTCTCGGTATCCGTCGGTGGGGTGAGGGCCTCTTTCCAGAATTTTGCGATTTCTCTCAGGTGCCCGGCCCAGCTCTTGAATGCCGGGAGCAGATTTTCGGTGATGGCCATGACCAGGGCGCCGATATCCTCTTTTGCATCGCCCAGGAGATTCCCGAGCTGCACGAGCCCGCCGTATTTGGTGCTGGCCAGTGCCTCTGCCTGGCCGCCGTATCGCTCGCTGATGAGTTTTAATACGGCGGCGAATTTTTCGCCCTTGGGGATCCCTTCATCCAGGATAATACCATAGCGTGACAGGGTCTGTGTCTCGCCCACGAATGCCTTGCCGATAAGCTCACTGGCCGCAAAAAGATCCATCCTCTTGGCCGCGGCCAGATCCTGGGTTGCCTTGGTGGCCTCCTTGATCGTGGCTATCTGCATACCATATCCCTGGAGATTCGCCATCAAAGCCAGAGTAGCCTCATCGCCGAACCTGGTTACTTCCTGGAGCTGGGAGGCATAGGCCTTGAGCCCTTCGAGATCTTCCTTCCGGTAGGTGCCCGCATTGCGCATGGCCTGCTCCAGGGTGGCCACTGCATCTTCCTGAACTCCGGCCAAACGCACAAAATCGGTGACCGCGGCCTTGATCTTAGTGATGGCAAAAAAGCCGATCGCTGCCGTGGCAAGATTTTTCAGTGTGCCGCCTGTCTTTTTCGCCTGGGTCTCTATCTTTTTAAAACCCTTCTCGGTCTCCCCGGCGAATTTCTTGACGTGGACCGTGCCCTTGTCGTCCACAAAGAGTTCTATGGTTACTTTATTTGAGGCCATTTTAAACCTTCGGTTTTGTCCGTAGTTCGTGGTCAGTTGTTAGTTGTTTTTGGCCATTCGACAGGCTCATGGTCCTGAGCAAAGTCGAAGGACAACGGACTACGGACAATGGACTACGGACTATTCTTTCTCCGCATAATGCTCCTTGATCATCCGGTGAATTTTGACTATCTTTTTGAGATAGTATTTCCTTTCCGCCCCTCGCCGAATCCCGAAGGCGTTAAAGGCCATCTCTATGTAATCCATCTCGCCCCAGGGGCAGGCAAGATCATATATGTCAAGGGCCTTTTCATTTTCCTCTGAGATCTTTTTGTATTCACACCCTATGCAATCCGGCTGCCGTCCATCCACTCGTAAAAATTCCATGCATTGCGTGCAATTTTTATGCGGGTTATTCAGCCTGAAGAGGACGGCCTCTATGAGGTTTTTTTTTCTACCTCTTCCCGCTCCCGGTTGAACCGCTCGATGTCCATGCACACCCGGTTAATCCATACATTAAAGACAGGAGAATACTGCATCAGCATGGCCTTTGCTGCATCATCGCATGCGATATCACCGGTAAAACCGGCGAGCTTTTTGAAGTTTTTCAAGAGCACGAGTTTTTTGAGGTCCGTTATATGGAGCCCCTTCCAGTCCGCAATCACATGCCCTGAAAAAAGCTTTGTATAAATCTCATCATTAAAGATCACCTTTTGCTCCATTGTGGCCTCGTCCCATTTGACCTCGCGGCTTTTCTCCAGGAAATCTTTATGCTTGTTTCCTATAGGCCGGATAAGAACCTGAAAGGTTGTCGAGTCCGGGTAGGCAATCCAGATGGGAGCCTGATCGTCTCGAGTATCGATAATTTCCTTGAGATCCATAAAACCTCCGGTTTGGTCCGTTGTAAGTTGTTTGTTGTCCGTTGCAACGGACGACTGACTACGGACAACTGACAATCCCACGGGATTACACATTCAGCTTAAAGCTCGGTATCCCGTGCAATGTAAACGCTATGGCCTCTTTGACGATCTCGCCGATCGGGGCATTGACATTGACGGACTTAAATATAACCCAGACATTGTAATGATCACCGGTCTGATCCTGGTCCGGGTCATAGGTAAATAATTGAAGGAGAAAATAGGCCTGGGTTCCGTCTGCCCCGTCTTTGAAGGCCTCGAAAAACGAATCCTTTCCCGGGAAATACGATCCCGCCCCGCCCTCGCCGCTTGCACCGCCCGGGAGCCAGGATTTCCATTGATCGCCCATCGCGGTCTTTTCTGACAGCTCCAGGGTAACATTAAAATTCCATTCAAAGAGATAGCCCACCTTTTCCAGGCCGCTCTCCAGGATATAGCCGTTGTTGCCGGTGACCGTGACAACCGTGACGTTTTCGTCAAACACCGCCTTGCCCTGGGTATAATCGATGGTCAGGACATTTTTTGCGCCGGTGTCCGTGAATACGGGCAGGGCATTGGGATTGAGCAGGCGCCGGGTAGCCAGGGTGATCTGGGCCTCGGTACCTGATTCCGTACATGCCTCATCCTTGAGATTGCCGATGGACCACTGATCAGTCAGGGTGTGGCCGGTGGTGGCTGCGAATGTTATAGTCTGGCCGTCGCTCAGGGTTTGGGCAGCCCCGGTGATAGCCACGTCCTCGGTCCAGGAGCCGCCATCCTTGCGCCATTTGAAGGTATCCGGAGTCCCTATTGCATCGATGACCACCTCAAAGTCGGCGCTTGCTGCGCCGGAAAAGGCCGCACCCCAGGTGACGTCATTCAGGCCGTCTCCCTTGAACCCGTTCGGGCGCAGGCGATAGATCGCGCCAAGTTTTCCGTGTGTTGCTCCCATTATATTCCTCCATTTTCCGCCGCTGATTTTCGCAGATTGTCACAGATATTTTTTTAATCCGCGTTTATCTGCGCGGATCTGCGGCCAAATGATGATTTATCCTATCGTCAGATCCGGTTCACCGTTGCCTTTGAATGAGAAGGAGCCTGTCACCTTTCCGCCCAGATTCGCCGTAACAGGAAACGAGGTGAGAATGACATCGCCTGAGAAATAATCCCCTGAATCCTCCATTAAGAATTTTATATCGGTGAGCTTTGTACCCGGCGTGGCATTGATGATGTTATCCATGAGCGCCTTTTGCTGGGTGTTGGACGGATCAAACATGAATTCCATTGTGCCGTCCCATTCCCCGCATCCGGGCAGCCAGGATTTCCAGTCGGCGCCCTGGGCCGTGACCTCGTCCAGGTCAACATTAAAGGTGCATGTCCAGCCGGTGGTAAAGGCGACAGCAACGCCGCCCTTGTCGATCCGTGCGACCTTTCCATGAATTGGGTATGCCATGATAAACCTCCTTTTTTGGCCGCTGATTTACACAGATTATCGCTGATATTTTTAACATTTTTCCGCGGTTATCTGCGTGCATCTGCGGCAATTTTATTATTATGTAAATTCGCTAGGCGCCTTGCGCTTCCCTGTTTTTATCTCCGGTGACCGGTACTCAAAGATCACCTTCCCATCCAGGTCCAGGATCCGGGTAACTGCCTCCGGGCAGTCCATGCACCCGGGTTGAACATCATTTTTTTTGAGATTCCGCAGGCAGCCCGATTTTTTTTTGCATGTTATCTGTATAATTCCTTTATAAGGGATCATGGTAGGCCTCCTTAACTCCAATCCTCAAACTCCTCTGCCACGAGCAGGAGCTCGCAATAATGACACAGCACTGTGCCGAATACGCGTGGTTCCACTATTTCGACCTGCATTGGTTCGGTATCCTCTGCTGTATCATTAAGGGTGCGTTTTGCCCTGAATGCGGCGCAGACAGCTTCTATGAGAGCCTGGAATGTAATTTCGGTTTCATCGGCATCCCGTAATCCATAATAGCCACGGATGCGAAAATTATGGCTTCGTTCATCATGGTCCGTTGATGCGCATTTAGCGGGGGTCTTTTCTCTTGTGATGGTCCAGCCATTGATTTTGTCATTGCTATCCTTAAAATATCCAAGGAATGTATCCCACCGGTCTGCCCAACGTTGATAATCGTATACATTGCTGACCCCGCTCACCCCGGATAGTATCGCTTTAATCTGTGCACGTATTAAAACCTCGCTCATGCCTGCAATCTCCTCACGATCTCATCAGGGATCTCGTTCAAAATCCGGAGTACCCGCGCCTCATTCTCCTCGAATCCCGCGGAAAACATCTTTTTGCCCTCGGTGCCTCGCACGGAAATGGCACGAGCGATTAAAAACGCCACGCTGGCTGCTTCATCCCCGCTATACCCAAGCTTTCGCTCTACCCAGAACTGAATCGGCCCTGTAGGCGGAAAATGCGGCTTTGTGCCCATCTCGACCGGCTCGCCGTATTCAACCGGCGTGCCCACGATACCGGCCACTCGTGCGCCGGAAATGCTCACCTTTCCATGAATGGTATCCCGCATATGGATCGGGCCGGCGCCATAAGGCGCACCCTTTTTCACCGCCCGCTCGAGCAGGTTCACCGCCTCGGTGATCTTGGCGTATCGGGCGGCCTGCGATTCCTTCGGATAGTGCTTTGAAAGCTCTTCAACGCCCGTTAAATCCGTTTTTATGCCTAATTCAAACATTGTTGATCCGTTTTCCCCTATTTAACCAATCAATTAATTAACTATTTAACTCTCACCGATACTTCCCCTTATGCGTCAGCTTATCACTTCCCCAGGATCCTTTCAGATCCTGATCCCTGGTCACGCTGGCGGCCGGTGCCTGGCCTTCTTTGATGCCCAGATGATCGAAATAGATCTTCCGGTATGCCTTTGCCCGCGCCGCGTAATCCCGCGATTTGCTCGTGTGATCCACGCTGTCTGCGGCAATGGTCGAATCCTGGTTCTGGGCATAAAAGGTGGCCAGCATATCGCAAAAAAAGGCCGCTGCCAGGGTCTGCACCGCCTCATCGTCGAATGTCTCTACGGTGCACGCCGTATCCGTGCATGTATGCAGGGCCGTATATGTTACGCGAAAGGACTCCGTGGCCTCGGGCGTATCTTCCTTGAAGCGCAGAAATACTCCTGACGGCGTCTGATACATCCGCCACTCGTCGTCCTGAAGGATATCCGGCGTCTCATCGTCGTCATCCACCGGATACTCCACGGTCTTGATCACGGAAAATCCGGCAACCCAGGAGGCCAGATCGGTCACGGCATAATCGAACCCGCCGTCACCGGTCTCGTCCTCCACGATTATCTGCGGCCGGCGCTTGGAATGCTCCTTAACCGCCTGGCTGATCGCAAGGATCTTTTCCCCGACATCCAGCGCATGATCGCCGGATACCAGGTAATCGATGGCCGTTACATAATCCTGTCGTGTGCTCATACATTGCTCCGCAATAATAATTTAACTGATAGCTCATACCTCTAAGTTCCGATATATCGGTACTATAAGCTATGAGCTAAATTGCTATCAGCTGTTTTTATTGAATCCCGCACTCCCAACTCACGATAGTCAGATCGGATATATTGGTATCATTAAGAAAATAGAAAAACGGCACCACCACATCGCCGCTGTCGATACTATGTGCAGCGGTCGCGGTCGGAGCCGCCCCGTCGATCTGATAGGTCACTGCGCCGGCTGCACTAACAAAGACCGCCAGCGTATGTGTCTCACCATCTGCCCAGGTATCCGTGGTATCGGTACTTGTCGTGGAGCCGTTATCATCGATGGTCTCAATATAGATAGCGCCCGATATCACATTCAGTGCGGCCATGTCGTTATAATCGTCGATAGCCGCCTGATATGCCTCGTCCCCGCGGAATCCAACAGCACAATCATCGGTGCCGTCAACATCCTCGATGATGAAATTCACCTTCAGATAAAAAGCATCGGTTCCGACCGTGAATGCCGACGGGCTCCGTGCCGTGATGCCCTGGCCGATCTCCACGCCGTCATCCGCGGTGTCGTCCAGATCCGCCACCAGCCCGTTTGCATCGATAACCGGCGCCAGGATGGTCTGGGTGCCGAGGATATGATATTCGAATACATTCTTCCCGAATATCATCACATTCTCATCGCCTGCGGCCCCGGTTGCAGCCCCGCCCGCGATGCCCGCGGTGACGGGGTTGACAGTGAAATATTCGACCGTGAGATTCGGATCCCGCGTATCCGTGAAATCGAAATAGTAGTCCGTGGAATTAATCGCCACCCCTACCTTATGGGTCCACTCGGGCGGGCTCTGGGTGACCGCGCCCGCGGTCTCGGAGAGATAGCCTGCACGGCCTTCTTTCAGGCCGGACCAGCCCGTGAGTATCCCGCTGGTAATAATCTCGATTGCTACCCCGTCCCCGCCGGTTTTGCTGCCCACGATGCCCACGGCGGGCCTGAGATACGTGACGTTTGCATCCGCCTTGTATGCCTCGCCGTCCGCGTCCTTGATCGCGACCACCTGTCCGGTAACGACCGTCTCCCCGGCATTAACAGAAATTCTTGAAAACACCTTTTTTACGCTGTATGCAGCGTGTGCCTGTGGCAGCATGAATGCCAGTATAATCGCGACGGCAAACATGGCCACTATGCCTTTTTTAAATACTTGTTTCATGATACTATCCTCCCTGTAAATAAAGCTCGTTTACTGGTTGGGGTTATGCAGCTCGTTACGTTACACGTACTACGGTTACCGGAACGAGCAGCGCAACCGTATAACTCAACCGATTTTTATTTCCTACACTTCCGCCTTATATGCCCCCACATAATCGATGGGTGCGCCGGCATATTCGTGCCTGATCTTGTGCCGGATCTTATCCGCCACGAATACCTGCTCGCTCTGCGGGGAATCCGCCACGAACATCTCGGGCTCTTCCCTGCCGTTCAGGTAGCCCATCTCGATCAATTCCGCTATATCGGGCGGGACCACCATAAGCCAGTCATTCGCATCGGCGCTGAGCAGGCTCAAAACATGCCCTTTGATCAGTCCCAAAATCGGATTGGGCAACTTGGTGGTCAGATCGTTGCTGGAATAATAAAACTCTTCCTTTTCAATCCTGGTGATCAGATTCTTGATCGCAGGCGGGCCGATCAGATTCAGCACCACATCACCGGCATCCAGAAGACCCAGGTACTTGCCGGAATCCTTCTCTGTCATGCCCGCAAGGGCAGCCCAGGCAACATATGCCGTAGCATGGCTCAATGCCGAACTTCCAAGGTTTCCGTGTCCGCTCGTAAAGACCGCGGTGCCGTCCACGCATGTATCGTTATCGATATACATATCCCACACATACTGACCGTGCGTTCTGCGTGCAGCCCTGCCGACCTTATTCACGACCCGCTGGACAATCGAGATATCATCATTGATGATCGTCTTTCGGGTAATGGTGAGCAGGTTTCCTTTTTGCCCCAGCGTATAGGTCACCTCTTCATCGGTGATCGCTGCGATCTCTTCATAATCCGCTGTCTCGGGATCCACCGTTGAAAGATCCGGGAATCCGCCTATCTTGACCGCCTCCTGTGTCCGGAAATCCTTCACATTCTTTCGCACGCTGATAATCAGATTCTCCAGGTAATTCGCCTCCCGGTATTCCTTTACCAGGCGCCTCCCCAGGGTATTGCCCAGCACATACGTGAATGTGGACGAGGTGACATCCATCCTGCTCCGAAGGTCGGGCGGCAGGTTATTCCTGCTAAAAAACCCGGTCACATTGGGATCGCCGGTGAAGAAAGCATACATCTCGCGTAAGGTGCGAAAGCTCGGCACATCGTCATAATCCTGCACATCCTGTACGCTCCGCACATGCTCCACCGAGGCACCCAGCCTCTCCGTAAAAAACGGCTGGTGTTCCAGGGTTTCCATCTTGGCGCACATCTCCACATCGTCCTTTTTCAGGCCGAAGAGCTTATCCACCGCCATCTGCGCACGCTCCAGTGTTCCCATGCCCACAACGATATGCGAGGCGGGCACGCCCTCGCCGCCGGGCTGGGGTGTCATCTTTGCCAGGTAATCTTTTTCATCCGCAATAGCCTTTTGGAGCTGTTCGCCGGTGAATATCCGTATCCGTTCCACGCCGTCCACGGTCTCGCTGAATGTGGCCCGTATGTGGTTCTGTGCCGCATCCGGCAGCTCACTCTTGCCCAGCACCTTGTCCAGATCCATCTCGCAGCGGAACCGCGCGAGATCCTCTCTGGTGACCTTGTCCTTATCCGGCTCCGGGTCGTCATTTCCGCCGCCGGCCCCCCCGTCTCCTCCAGGAGGCGCGGGGGGATCCATAGCCATGCGAGCAAATTCCACGACCTGCTCGTCGGTGACCTTTTCCAGGTCTTTTCCTTTGAGCAGATCCGGTCTTTTCTCGCCTATGAGTTTGAGTAATTCTTCTCGGTTCATAATATCCTCCCTTTGTTTATGAGCCATCTGTTGTGAGTCCGGTCGAACGATCGACGCGATGGCCCGGTTAAATGCCCCACCCGCAGCCGGGCGGGTCACGATATCCACAGAATCGACTGCCAGAAACTCCAGGAGCTTCATAACCAGCCGATTATTGATAGATTCCTTTGTAGCCTTTACGCCCGCATCCCAGGAGAGCCCGTACACCGTGGCCCCTTTATTCATGGCATCGAGCAGATTCCGGCCCATCCACTTGAATGAATCCAGAAAATGAAGCGTCGCCTTAATGCCTTCGCCCGCCACATACCGTGCCCCTTCGAGCCAGCCGGCCTTGTTTTTCACGAGCAGGCTTTTGACATCGAACAGCGAATGATCGACATGTGTGGCGCCCTTGGCCGGTATCTCGTAAATATTGACGTCCGTGCCCTCAAAAAGCGCGGCGCCCTGTCTGAGCACCTTCTCGGGCAGGTACCAGCCGTTCTTGGTGAATCCCGGCACGCACACCGTAACATCCCAGGCGGTGCCCTCCTGATCCTGCACCTGGCCCAGCCGCATAAGCATATTCAGCCCATCGTCGAGTTCGGTCTGCTTGGATTGTGTCTCCACCCACACGCGCTCTACCTCGATCGGCTCGCTGCCGAGCTGCACCTCGCCCTCGAGGATGGAATACGGCAGTTTGAAATATTTCCCATCTTGCTCATAGATCAGATACGAGCCATACACCTGGTTCAGATAGATATCGCTTCCCTTTTGCTCCAGGGCCTCGTAGAGCATATTCCTGACATCATCCAGGCTGATGTCCGTTTTTGAACGGTCAGGCGGACCGCCTTTATTTTTTGTTTTGACCTTCATGATAACCTCCCTGAATTAGTTAAATAGTTGATTGGTTGATTAGTTAAATCGTTTTAACTATTTAACTGTTTGACTATTTAACCAATTTACTTCTTTTTCCCCGCCACAACCCGCGGCTTCTTCCGGGGCTTCCCATCCACCCGCACCGGATCGAGTATTTCCACCTCAATGCCCTTTTTGAATCGCACCTTGGCACCCCCATGTGTTACCAGGATTGCCTCTTTTGTATGCGGATCAATCCGGGACTTGAGCAAATATTCTTTGTCAATCCCGTATGCCTTGCACCCATCATCGATGAGTTTTTGCTCATCTTTGGTGAGCGGCTTTTCCTCCGCCTCTGCCGGCGCTATGCTTGGGCCTTTTCCGGCCAGGGCCTTTTCCTGATCCGCAAGCTCCTTCTCACGCTTATCCAGAAACTCCTGAAGGTCTGCGAGAAACTTCTCCTTTGCGACAAGCTCCTCTTCCTTTTCAGCCACCGCCTTTTCCCGTGCCTCAAGATCTTTTATTTTTTCATCTCCCATTGCCTTTCCCTCCATTTAATAAATTGCTAATTTTAAATTTTGCATTTTTCATTCCGATCAAATGGCTATGGCTATTTGATCGGCGACTTCCTCCCACCTGGGATGATACGGAATACTGCTGCATCCGCAGTTAACGGTATTCGCTGCGGAGCCCCCCGGATCCCGCGGGTACATAAGCTCCTCGCCGCCCACATTAAAGGGCTTATCCACGTCCCGGATCTGTCCATCCGCCGCCATGTGATCCAGCCGCGGCATCTTCGGCGAATGCCCGTAAAACCATTGTTTTTGTAATCCGGGGACCACCTGTGCGGCCTTCTCCTTGCGTGCTTGACCGGCCGCCTCCAGCACTCTTCCTGCCTCTGTCCTTGTAATGGTCTCCGCCCGTGCCGCAATGGAGCGAAAGATCGATTTATCCTTCAGATTCCGCCCGACTGCGCCCATGACATCATAGGGTGATTTCTGGCCCATGAGACCCAGGGTAAGCTCCTGGTTAATCTTCTTGATCGCATCCTTACTCAGGCCCCCGATCAGGTCCGCGCTGTAATCCTGTAGAATAGCAAGCGCCGTGGTATCGATCTCCGGGATGGCTATATAAATTCCAACCTCCCGCAGCGGCATATCCACCCGGTCGATTCCTGCCTCCCAAAAGGAGCGCTGCGCCTCTTTAAGCTCGACGCCGTATTTTCTGCCACATTCCTGCATGGCCCGCTCGACTGCGCCCTTCATCTCTCCCAGGTGATACACCTGCCATTCCGTGGATGCCACGGTGGCAGCCACCTCCTTGCGCGCATTATTCAACAGCCCGATCACGCGTTTCACCGCCTGATCCTCGAGCCGTTCCGCCTGTTTAATAAGCTGCTTCACCTTTGTTTGAAATATCTGTTCTTTACTCGCCATAAATTGCTCCGCAATTAGCAGTTCAGCTCAAAGCTCATAGCTCTAAGTTGCTATCAGCTATCAGCTAAGCTGCTATTTAAGATAATCCTCCAGCCCCTCTTTATCCTTCCGTTTCTTTGCATTCTCCAACTCGGCCTCCACATCCACCTCGAACCCGAGCTGGCTCGCTACAAACCCGAACAGGCGTACCGTGGTATCATGTGCGATCCAACCGCTATCCTCTGCCACGGTCATGGCCGTTGCCAGTTGTGGTACCCCGGTCACAAGCGAGGTAAAATCCGTTTTGGATATCTCCGGCATATTAATGGTAAAGCCCGCCTCGGCCCGCTTTTCTGAAAGCCGCTTATGGATCACGGCCTGGTCGATGGCGAACTGGATCACCTGGATATACATGGCCTTTACATGGAGCTGCCGTTCGTCCAGGTCCTTGATCGGCACCTGGCCGAACTGCTCGGCCTCTGTCTGATATGCCTTTCCGCCCCCGCCGAACCAGGAATCGGGTCGCCCCGCGGCCCCCATGATAAACCCCTTGATCGCATCGAATCCCGACTTCATATCGACGGCATTCAACTGCGGCGCCACGGCTTGCCATTTCACCCGTTCATTGTGCGCCCGGATCGAGCCCGACTGCGGCGGCGGATTGTCCCTGGCCCACTCCCTGATCTCCTCTTCGCTCATTCCCTCGAGCAGCACATCCCAGATAAAATTCAACAAACCCTCAGCCCGCTCCAGATAATTAAATCCGTACCGCTCCAGGCCGTCGATCCAGTCATACAGGGTCAGGAAATCGGATCGGCCCCGCGGGCTGTTGGGCGGATGATTGATGGAGAAGAAGAAACACTCGCCGGTGAGCTTGCCGAACCCGGGCGAGTTCACATCGCTCCAGTCCTGGCGGATGATCTCCATTTTTCTGCCCGGCCGTCCTGCCCGGCCCCTGAGCTCCACCTGCCATGCCTCCTCGATATTGTCCGGGTTCAGATAAATCTCCTTGATGTGGGACGGATCAACGTACAAAACCCGCACGTGCCCGTTATGCTGATTCACCTCCACGGGCCAGCACTGCTCCCCGAGCAGTCCGAGCCACATGATCCGGTCCGGAAATTTGAGCATCATATTGTTCGCCGGGTCATCCTGAAACGCATCGATAATCTCCTGGACGGCCTCATCCTCCGAGCTCACCGTTATGGGCTCGGCAAATAAAAACCCCTTATCCATCTTTGCCATACGCTTGGTCATGGCGGAGGAATCCCACATGAAATAAGCGACCTCGAACATACGGTCCTGGCTGATGCTCGAAAGATCCCGCCGCTGATGGCCGTCGCCGGTCAACCGGCGGTACCCTTCATTCTTCGGATCATAATTGGCCGAGATCGGCAGGGCCATGCGGGCCTTCCTGATGCCCATCTGCACCTGCTGCTCGATGATATCTTTTGCAAAATAACTGACGATTTTTTCCCTGATTCCCACTATGCAGCCCTCCTCATCGACCCTGAGCCTGTCGAACGGGTTAATTTTTCCCTGAACCGTCCGAAAATCCCTGCGCCGCCCGAGGCCCGGCGCAAGATATCGTGCCCGCGCCCGCTCATGGATTCCGGCCGCTCCGGATCATGGCCCACGCTGACAGCCATGCCCGTTCCCTGCACCTGGGCCACCGCCCCTTCCAGGGAATCGGGGCCGTCGTCGTGCACGTTCGGATCATCGATATAGATGAGCTGCTCCACCAGGAGATCCTGATCCGATTGCCCCTTGACGAACCGGAGTTTTCCGAACTCGATAAGCGGCTGAAGCCGGTTCACGATCCGGGCAATCTTGTCCGTGGTATGCAGCATTTTGATCAGCCGTACATAGCGCCCGGCCTTATCGGCATGGTTTTGATACGAATCGATCAAAAAATCCTGGAACATATTGATCTCGACGCCCATGCCGCACCCGAACTCCTGGTCGACCTGCCAGGCCATGTCCCACATGGCATTGATCGTGGCGTGCCGGATCCAGGCATGGAGCACATCCATGAGTCTCGTTTCCTTATTTTTGCCGACCACGACGATCGATTTGAAATCATTTCGCTCATTACCCTTCCCCGAGGGATCCAGAAAGGCCGCGACCTGCCATTCCTCCCTGGTCCAGATCTCGATCCTTGGCACATAGATGATCCAGTTTTCCTTGATGGAGCTGTCCTCCGCACCCACCATGTTGCGCATCTCGCGGTTAAACCGCACCGTGCCCATCTGGCGCCTGCGTTTCTCCAGGCGCTCCGCGGACCACAGCGCCGGCCACAAGGGCCGCTGCTCAGGCTTGCCGTAATCGATCCAGCAATCATAGACCCGTGCGTGCGGATATAATCGCTCATCGGTTTCCTCATCTTTCATGGCGATAAGCTGTGAGAGTACGCTCCGGGGTGCAAAGAGGTTACCCACCATGAGCATGGAATAGATTTCGGCCAGCGAACCCAGCACCGCCTGAAGCAGCCAGTCGAGCCCCTCTTTGACGAGCCGGGGATTTTTGACGTTCTGATCATTTTCGAAATCGTCCACGATCACCCTGTCGGGCCGGTACTGGCGGTGCTTTAATCCCCGCACTTTCTCACCCTTGCCGCGCGCCATCACCCGGATATTATTGCCGGTCACAAAATCGTTTTTCGTCCACGTGGCGGATCTCCGCCCGTACGTGCTCTGAAGCTCGCCGAAATCATGTTTGATGCGCGGGTTCTCCTCGAGCTCCGCGCGGATCGGCAGGGTGAAGCCCGTGGCCTGATCGTTGCTGTCTGAAATAATTATTTCGAAATGCTTCAGCTCGAAGGCGATATCATGCAGCGGGACCCCGAAGGTAAAAAAGGTACTTTTAGCATGGTATCGAGGGGCCGCCACCGGCACGATCTCATCGTTCACATCTGCGAGCTCACTCCATTCCTCATGAAAGTCCTCGAACTCCCCGTAAAAATAATGCGGCAGATATGTCTTCATAAAGAAAAGCTTGTCCCACTTTGCGCGGGCTTTCCTCTCTTTCTGCTTCTCCGGGGTGTCGTCCTCGAACGGCGAGACATTCTCCTGGATCCAGCCGGCCAGATCCTCGACCCACTGATCGAATCGATATTCGGTTATCTTCGGTCGCTTTTTCATATTCTTTTGCCACGGATCTACACAGATCTTCACAGATTATAAAAATTAAATATCCGTGAAAATCAGCGAAAATCTGCGGCTAATTGTTCTCTTCTTTCCACCTCTTTACTATCAGCCCGAAATGTTTCCCGAACAGTTTCAGCGCCACCGGATCCACCTCCTGGAGGATCTTGACGGCAAACTCCATATCCTCGAGAAACATTCTGGGCCGGTCGATGTCCGGCTCCTTTTGATCCTGCGCACCCTCTTTCCTGGTTGCTACGCGCAGGCGGGAGAGCGCATATACCGCCTGGGGATCCAGGGTCTCCAGGGCCTTTTCAGTCAACCGCCTCTGGAGCTGGATCGTATCGTGCTTAATGGCCAGCGCCGCGGTCCGGTATTCCTTTTTTTTCTGAAACCAGCCCCCGTCGGACGACCACTGTTTGAGCGTAGGCATGGGGATCTGTGTCTTGTCCGCCACCTGCTCCAGTATCAGCCCTTCATAGACGTAGAGCTCCTCTGCTATTTCTCTGGTGTCTTCAGGATAGGTCATTATTCCCGTCCCAATATCTTATTGGCGGCCTTGATATCGGCCAGGATTTCCTTATACTCCGCCCAGGTTGCCACGAGCTCCGTCATCTGTGAAAAGGCAACATCGATTTCCAGCTCTGCTATTTTCTCCAGGGGATCCAGATAAATCCGCACCGATTCAAGAAGGCCCTTGATTTTGAGCTCAAGCTTTACGGCCTCCTGTTTGTTGAGCGCCAATCGCCCTTCATGTAATTGTTTTTCTTTGTCCATGAAATTGCTCCATAATTTAGTCCCGATAAATCGGGACTATGAGCTCAACCGCTATCAACTGCTTTAATAACCTTTTTTTTGTCCACCCGTTGCATGGGACAATATTCATTCTGCCGGATCTCCCCCGAGAGAGCGGTAATTGCCTGAGTATTGACGATCACCAAATCCTTGAAATCCGAGGCTATGCTCTCATAATCCTTGACTAGGCTCACGTTGCTTTCGTACATCCGGCGCTGCTCAGCCATGTCCTCCTTGTATTTTTCCAGAATTTTATAAACCTTTTTCGAATCAATCCACCAGAGCACGATCACGAGTCCGACTACCCCGAAGGATTTGAAGACCTCAAACAGCCCGACAAGAGTGATGGTTTCCAAGTCTCACCTCCTACGATAGTTTCTTTCCTATGGCAGCGGCCATATTAAGGAATTTACCCGGTGAACCACCGGCTGCAATTTTCTTGTCTCCGTATCTGGCGACCGTGTATCCTGTGAACGAGGTCATGAAGGCTGAAAACAGGAATCCGCCGATCCAGATAATAACGGAGATGAAATTCGCAATAATCGCCTCTGAAAATCCGGCATGGCCTGCGGCGATGACCGAAAGCGGCGCATAAAAAGCATACAGGATGGAATAATTGCCCACTTTAATCATCATGCGCGGCCGTGCCTGGCGCACGATGGGATCGTTCGAAAGAAGGGCGGTTTTGACAACCTCGCGGCCCCCGGCCGCATCGTCATAGGTGAGCTTTTCTTTCTTGTATCCTGTCTCGGCGAGAGCCACCTCTGTATCCATGCGGGCCTTCTCGAGCTCTACCTGCTGCTCCGGGCTCATGGGATTTTTCCCGGCCTCGGTAAGGCCATCGCTTACAACAGAAATACCATTCTTGATCTTCTCGCCCGCAGCGCCACCAATGACATCGGCCACCTTATCCAGGCCGGTGAGGATCGGCCCCACGCCCGGGATAAAGGAAAGAGCGGCCTTGCCGATATTTTTTAATAGTTCAAATCCCATGTTTCTGTCCTCCTGCTAAAAGATCTTTATGACACTTCATACAGCCCTTGCGTTGTGTCTCGGTAAAATATTTTCTCTCGTATCGATCAGCCTTGCGATCAAACGTATATAAATAGATCTCACCATTCTTGAAATATTGATATGCGAACACGTTATTCTGTAAATTTTCAGGATTACTTGCACGTTCTGTATAGGGCTGGATGCATCCGGATTTTTGACGGTTACTGTACCGATCTCCGGGGAGACCATACGTTGCGAAACCCGGGGCCATTTTAGGAATTCATTCGGATCCAGCTCGCCCTCCCAGGTGAAAGGATGCGCCGCCCGTATGGCAAAGATCAGGATGCACGCACTGATGATTGTGATAATGAGTATTAATATGAGTGATTGTCTCATCATAACTCCTTTTTTTGGTACGCAGATTTTCAGGATTTTCAGGATTTTAAATATCCGTTTTTATCTGCGTAGATCTGCGGCTAAATATTTCTTTACCCCTCCCCCGATGGCCTGTGCCAGGGCAAGCTGGTTTTCCGGCTCCTTTAAAAAGCGCCTGGTTTCAGGGTTGCTGATAAACTCGCATTCCACCAGCGCCGCCGGCATGGTGGTATAATGCAGCACAAAAAAATTCGATCTCTTGACCTTCCGGTTGGTATGATCGATAAATTTTTTAATGAGCCCGGCCTGTATCCATGTGGCAAGAATCAACGAATTCTGCGAGCCGTGCATATAGATATGCGTTGTGATCCCTTTGGCGGTGATGTTGTGAAAGGCGTCGGCATGGATGGAAATGAACACATCCGCGCCCCAGTAATTGGCCATCGCCACTCGGCGCTCCAGGGGAACCGGCTCGTCACTTTCTCGTGACATCCGAACCTCAAAACCGGAAAGAAGAAGATCATATCGGAGCAAAAAACCAATATTGAGATTCAGATCATCCTCCTCAACATAGTCGTACTTCTCACCCCAGGCTGCGCCATTGTCGGGGCCGCCATGACCGGGGTCGACGAAAACTTTAAAGGGTTTCATGCGCTACCTCTTATTGCCGCGGATTTTCGCCGATAGGCGCAGATATTAATTTTTTTTAATCAGCGTTCATCTGCGTATATCTGCGGCCAATTTCCCATAAAAAAAGCCCGGCTCTTCGGTCCTCTTTCGAGAATCGAATGCCGGGCTTCTGATGAGTTCTTACGTTATTACTTCATTTTACAGAACTCCGTTTGCCCCTGATCCCGCTCTCAACTCCGGGCGGGATAAGTTTTCTAATTTTCTAAATATTAAAAGATATCTTTTAGTTTGTCAAATTGTTTTTAATCCCAAACTGCATGTCGCTTTAAAATTGATTTTATGGCTTCAATCACCTTGATCGCCGTGGACGTATCCAGGAAATTCTCATGATCCACCCGGAACCGCTTGCGCAGAAATCCCCGCAGGGCGACCTTCTCTTTTCCAGGTGTATAATATATGCCTGCCAACTGGTACCAGAGGACGTAGATCTTGCCGATTAATGCCGTTCTGGGTTCTGGGTTCTGCGTTCTGGGTTTTAATTTTGAACCCTGAACCCTGAACCCTGAACTCCTGAACCCACACCCCTCCAGATGCCTGACCAGCTCCAACCATCCCTGATAGTTCATCTTTGTGAGCGACCGGTGGCCACCGAATTCGGCCTGGATCTGGTGCCGGTCCTCTTCGCCGATCCCCAGCTGCCGGAAGGCTACAATCGCCAGTGTTTTTTGTTTATTTGACAACGGCATAATCGTTCCCGTTCTGGATTTAGGTTTTCAAGTTTCCAGTTTCCAGTTTCCAGTTTCAATCTCTCCATCCATACATCCTGACCCTCTCCTCGTATTCGGCATAATTATAAACAGAGGCGCTAAACCGCCAATCTTGCGGCCGTTCTGTGACTATCGCTCCTGTCCAGTAGCCGCATTTCCACCTGTCATCCTCCCAGTAAAAACATTCGACATGCCTGGTATCATTACAATAATCACCCTCGACGATGACGAGAGGATATGTATCCTTTAAGGCCTCTATCACGGCCAGTGTATTATCCAGGCAGTTTTTCTCCGGTGGTTTTGTATGGCACTCCGAGCCCAATGAGATATAGGCAATTGCACAAATCAGAAATGCCATCCAATGATGTTTCATAGTACCCTTTTTTAAATCTGCCTAACGCTGCGGTAACCCGCCGCAGATTTTAGTGGTCGGGTTTACTCGCCTTGTTAGGTGTGCTCATCTTGTTCCAGCAACCATGCTGCCACATAGAGACACTGGCTCCAATAGCGATATGTTCTTATTAGTGAGCTCACTCTTTCAGCTGGCATATCAATGATTTTGAATTCACCTGTTTCAATTTGATCCGCAAATTTGTTATTATCATTTGCCAGTTGTTTAAGTCTCTCTATCGATTTTTTCATAAGCACACTTAACGCTTAGATAACCTGCCGCTTAGGCGGTCTGGTTGATTTGATTGTTAGGAGGTATGTCTGGCAATGGACACCAACTTGGTATTTGCTTTATGTCCTTAATTGTTTTCTCAGCTTCTTTGCACCGATGGGTAGCATATCCAATACAGTGCAAACATCCTTCACAACTATTGACTTCAATGATAAGTACTTTCATTTCTTTACCTCCTAACAGCTAAGATACATAGAAAATTTTCCGCATATCATCCTTACGCCACCTTCTCCAGCAGCCCGCTCAACTTATGTGATAGGGCCTGGATCTCCCCGAACATCTCCCTGGGTAATAAGACCTTGCCGAACTTATCACGCAGGAGCCGCAGCTCGTTGGCATATTTTTCCGGCTCGCGCGTCATCTGGTCCAGGAAGGTCGATACCATCACTACCGGTGCCGGTTCATGTGCAATGGGTTTAATCGAAATCGCTGCTATGGCCGGCCGTGCGGTCTTGAGCTCGTCAAACTCGAATGTGAGCTGCTTGACCATATCTGCCAGCACCGCCTGCTTGCCTCGGGCCGCCTTGGTGAGCCCGGTCATGGCCCGGCGCCGGAATGTCTCGTAGAACTCGTCGACCTCTGCCTGGCTCTCTGCAATCCAGTATCCGCCGGCGCTCCCTGCCTTGCTTAAAATTGGCTGGTCATGGTCGATCACCAGGTGATTGATCATCGACCGGACCTCCCGTTTCCACATCTCGATCCGCCGCTGGTATTCGTTATATGAGACCTTGAGGTAGTCCATATGCTCGCGCCACTGTACGGCCAGATCCTCTGCCGGGATCTTGCTATATTTGCCGACATACCCAGACAGCACCCCCATCATGGCGGTCTCCGCCTTTGAGAAATCCCGGGTATGTTCACCGGTGTGCGGGTCAATCCCCATATCCTCGGCTTTCATTGTAAACCTCCGGTTTTTGCCGCAGATCTTCGCGGATCATCGCGGATTAATCTGTGTTTATCTGCGTATATCTGTGGCTAATTTCTTAAAATTCAATTGCCCTGGCTCTTCCTGGGTAGCTCTGCCCTGAGCCTGTCGAAGGGCCTCGCGCTCTTGCTCTTCAACCGCACTCAATCCCTCGGCGCTGATCCGCTCTGACGTTTTCATCAGCATTTTATAGAGATAATTGTGATTTTCAAATCCCCATAACTGCATATTGCAGATCGCCGTCATTGCCTTGATCGCCTCATGCCAGTTTGTGCGATATCGTTTCCCCCGGTACGAAAAAATCAGGGTATCATAAAACTGCACGATAGATTTAAAGATCCGCAGCCGTTTCGATAGATCAACATTGCCATACTCGCTCTGTCTGAAACAATCCGAATACTCATATACCAGCCGCCAATGCTGCCCCAGTTTTGCAGCAATGTCGTGCGTTTCCGACTGTTCCAATTCCCTGACGGCCTGTTCCATTTCAAACCGTGATCCGCATTTCGGGCATTGCAATTTCATATAGTCGACTCCTTTTTTGCCGCGGATTTACACAAATTATCACAGATTATTTTTAATTTTTATCCGCGTTTATCTGCGTATATCTGTGGCCTCAATTCCTAAACATATCAACAGCCAGGGCCACGACCCCGATTCCCAGGCTGATGGCCAGCCACGGTCCCAGCCAGAACCAGTTCATGTCAAATACTATTTTTACGTAATCCATACTGCTCGCTTTCCTCCATTATTAGAGCGATTTCTTGCTCCAGGAGCTCCTTTCCCTTTGCGCACCCTTCACACTTCTTTAACCCTTTTTTGAATCGATGGATGCAGACCGCTTCATATATTTGCTGGCCCCATGTCTCACACCAGAACGATTTTCCTTTATTCCGCATACTATCCCCCTAAATCATTCCGCCCAACTACGAGCCACCGATAAGCTCGGGATACCATCAACTATATCCACCTCGTCTTCTTCGTCGTCGTAATAACGTATATCGACTTCGTCCGGCTCCTCAATCTCAGGTCTTTCTGTTTTTCTTTTGCTATCAGCTATCAGCTGTGAGCTATGGGCTTCTGTTAGAACTTCCACCATCCAATATTTATCCACCTTCATGAAATCGATCACCGCTACATTCGCAATCACAAACTCCCTCACCCATTCCGGGCGGATAAACCATTCATCCCCTCCCTGCTGCGGGGTGCGGGCCGTGCCGCGCTTCTGTGCAGTGAGCCAGCCCTTTTTGATCCACCGCGCAATTCCGTGATCGTCGACACCAAAAAGCCCTGCGAGCGATCGGGATGTATACCCGTTCATGGTCGCGCGGGAGAGCTGCAGGCGTTTCATCTTGAGCTTGATCCCTTGCTGCGATCTTCGATATCCCGCCCGCTTGAGATATTTCTGGACGACCTGCGGGCTTCGATGCGCGCATTGATTGAGAATCCAGATCTCGGTATCTGAGTAGATCGGCTCCTTTTTCTGTACCGGTACCACGTCAAGCTCGCCCGCCCGTTTGCTCACCTTCCACCGGGGCATGCCGAATTTCTCGGCCAGCTTCTTGACCGGGCCGGTATAGGCCACTGATTTCATGGACACTTTATTTCGGTACAGCTCGCGTATCTGTTCATCCATCTCCGGGGTGAACAGCCATTTTTTCCGCTTATAATTGCCGGAATGAAACCGCCGCCTGCATGCCATACTACAATATTTCGGCACCTTCTGTTTCGGGCTCCGGTAAATCATTTTTGTTTTCCCGCATGGACATTTCACTTCATGATGTGGCATTTGTTACCTCTATTGATTCAATTTATTTTATGACCCTGAGCCTGTCGAATGGGATGAAACGGCATAATATGGGATCTCGTAAACCTCCGCGTATATGCCTTTGAGAGGCCTGCCACATCCGCCTGCAGCTCCTCATTCTCCTGGATCAACGTGAGAGGTTGACATATGTGAACCATCAAAGCCGCCCCCAGGCATGCGCCTAAAAATATGATTGCCAAAAATCGCACAATCCGCATACTTAACTCCGTAGCTATTTGTTTAATTTTTTATTTTCTTTCCTTTTATATCCTTACCTTGCCTTACCGCGCCTCACCATGCCATACCTTTCCTCGCCTTACCGCGCCTTACCCGGCCATACCTCGCCGCGCCGGACCTCACCTAGCCCGACCTAACAACACCAGACCCCACCTCGCCACGCCGTGCCATAAAATTATTCAAATTTCGTCACGATAAATCTGCCGAACGGCCCGCCATTCGACGGTCTGAAATCGCCGATGCCCACGCGCCGTCCCGCATAATCCATGATTTCTTTTAACGTACCCTTATGAATTTCATCTTCATCGTATTCAATGGTAAATTCCAGCGCCCATTCTTTGAGCATGGGGCGCTCCCTGACAATCCTGGCCCGTTGAACCACCACAGGACGCCTGTCTATTTCCCAATCCTGCTTTTCATGAGGGATCATGTCGGGGTCGACAATAACTGCGCCGGAACCCATAAGATTTTTGTAGGTCATCTTGCCCTGGCCCACTATCTGGTATTTTGCGCCTGCCTTTTTCAGGCACCCGATGATGTGAGTCGAGGGCTGCGCCAGTTTGCCTTTATCGTTCAGATATAAATAACTCTCAACATTGTCCTGGTTCTTTTTTTGGTCCCGTGCCTTGCTCTTTGCATCTTCATCCGTCATTGGAAATTTATGCATCAGCAATGGGCTTATGCCTTCGATTCGAACCGTTATTGTTTGCATGAGAATTCCTCCCTATTAATTGTTATTGAATTATATCCTTACCTTGCCTTACCTTACCATGCCCGACCTAACCAAACCAGACCTGACCCGTCCAAACCCGGCCGCGCCAGACCTTGCCCGACCTCGCCGAGCCTCACCTCGCCATACCAAACCAGACCATACCTCGCCAAACCTCATTTTCTTATTTCTCCTCCCGCTCTTTTTGCATCAGGAATTTTTCAGCCGCCATCAACGCCTCGATATCTGTCAGGATCGGCTGCTTTTTTTTGATTTCCAGAAACATCTCCAGCATATATGTGACATTACGCAGATGGCCTTTTTCCCTGGCCTTGCGATACAGATAATCCATCTCGTCTTTTCCAAAGCCCCGTGGATAGAGCGAGTTGATAATCAACTGCACGTCGTTTTTACTGATTTTTATTCGGTCTCGCTTAATCGCGATTCTTGAGTAGATCTGGTCAAACAATCTGGCTTTGTTAGTGTCACCGGTCATCTGATTATAGAGTTCTTCCTGTCCCAGATACACAACACCCACACCCGCGCAATCATAGAGCTTCCGTATTACCTCCAGGCCGGCCCAGGGGATAAAATGTGCATCATCGACAATCAATAACCGTCTGGATCCTTTTAATTTTTTTAAGACTTTGTTGAGCATATCATCGATGGTATTTGTCTTTGGCCTGCCCCCTACATGATCTACCAGGAGCCGCATCGTGGCCCCGAGCGTTCGTGTGGTGGAATTAGCCGTGATAATCATAGTAGCCCTGTTCTGTCTCTGATATTCTTTCGCTGTTTCGCTTTTTCCTGAGCCGGATTCCGCAATCACCGCCCCCATCCTGCACCGCTCATCGCAGTATTCAAACACCTCCCAGATCAGGATGGATGCATTCGTGCTGCAAAATGTGGGAGATCGCATGGTGAGCTCAAATTCTTCCTCTCGCCTCAGGAGATTTTCGATATCCTTTTCGATGGCCGGGATATCTCCCTCGTACGTCCGGTGAATATATCCATGCACCAGTGCCGTGCTCCGGTTGATCATCTTCGCTGCCTTTGCCAGTGATGCCCCGCTCTGGTCCATCCATCTATTAAATCGTTCATGAAGCTCCTCGTTGTACCCGGCTGGTGGCTCGCTTGATTTAATGCCTATTATTTCATCTTTTAATGCCTGTTGAATTGTCATTTAATCCTCCTTGTGTAATTGCTTCATGCTTAGTTTGAATAACGGCTTATATTCCTTCTCCTCATATGCGTGCATCCTGGCCTTTGTAGCATCAGGATGAAATTGCTTCCGAAATTCCTCGAGTGGATCGCCGCCGGCCTGGATGCTTATTTTTGTCTCCCCTTGCTCTTCCATTTGCTTTTCCAGACTTGTTTTTCTGATCCGCAGCTCAATCACTTTGCTCACCTCCCGCGCCTCGCGCTCGTGCCGGTTGATTTTGCGCACCGGCTTTGTGGGCGGCGCATATTTTTTGTATGTTGCCCGGATCTGATCGGCCAGGGCCTTTTGCTCGGCCCGCTTTGCCTCCACCTGCGCCGGTATCTTCGGATTGATCATTCCCCATTCCTCCGCCTCGCAGATGAGCTTTCTTTCCACAAATACCCACACGCGCCAGGGATCGAACGGATTATACCGGACCTCTGCCATGTAGCCCTGATAATCCGCCAGCGCCCGGTCGTAATACACTTTCTTCCCTAACCATTCGTGCTGAAAACTTACCTGACAACGCCGGATCAGGAGATCGCGCTTTGGAAGAAAGATATAATCCAGGGTATCGTCTGAGAGTGTGGCGACAGGGTGTTGTTTCACCTCATCTGTGTATATTTCGAGCGGTGACCGCCCGTTGTCATTATTGCGGTTTTTGAAATGGTGTTTATTCCAGCGTGATAATTCACCGATCAGTTTGGCTGCCAGATCAGGGATGTTCCACAATTGATTCGTTTTAATCCATTGATTCAATTGTTTCTGTTGAAGCTCATTTTCTCTGGAATCTTTCAGGCGTTTGCAATAACCGGGGATCTTTGCATTTTTGAGCCGGCGGTCGAAATTCCCGAAAAATCCCTCGATCGGCTTCGCCTGCGGATGGCGGCCCTCTGCTTTTATATGGTCGATAGACTCGGTTGTAACGCCGAGCCCGGTAAGCTGCTCTATAAGCAAAGTCATGTAATTAGATTCTTCCGGCTTGCCCCAGTCCGTGTAGCAGACAGAAGGCAGGCCCCAGCCCACTGCATTAATAAGAGCCTGGCCCACCGTATATCTATTATAATGCTTGTAGCTGACTGCGCCCCATACCATCTGGGAGCGAAAATCCATCCAGCAGAAAAGCTCGAGCGTGGCCACCTTGCCGTTGGAATCGATCGCATAATAATCCGCCTTGTGTTGGTCGCCGATCAACACCTCCATCGGGCGGTATGACGTGGGATCCCGACGGATGCCCGGAATGATATCCTGTCTGAGGCCCTGGCGGCCTTTATCGCGATACGTTTTTATGGCGCCGCCAATTTTTTTCTTGAGTCTCATGAACGATGCATAAGTACCTATCGTGAGATTTTCGGCCTCGGCGGTATCCTTTATAATAGTATACAGCGTCAGGCCGTCTTGATGCCTGCGCTTGTTTCCCATGATCAGCTCGATCGACATTTCAGCGGCCCGTTCGTCCCATGCCCTAAGTGTGATGCCCAGATCGGCCTTATGAATGCCGTAGTTTTTTGTAGGCTTGATCAGGAGCTCCCCTTTTTTGACACGATCGAGGAGCCGGTACGCGGTCGCCTGTGCATACCCACATGACTCCGCTATCTCCCGGATCTGCGCGCTGCGATCGTTGACCTCATCCGGTATTGAGAGGCAGCGGACAATCATGCGGACCTTTGATTGTATTTTTGGATTTATGAGTTTTTCCGGCGGGATGTTGATCTTAAAATCGGCTGCCAATTCCTGGGGAGTAAGCTCGGTATGGTTGTATTTTTTTTGAAGGTAGAGGTTTTGCGCCTCGGTTGAAAGTGAGGAGAGAGTGATCTCTAATCGCTGGCCTCCGCGGCCGCCATTTTCCGATTTTACGTAGCGAAAGCTTTTGTAGTGATTTTGCTTAAAACGCTTCCAAAATGCTCTTTTTTTAATATTTTCGAGTGCACTTACCTCTTCCTGGCTCAACCATATGTCACTCATGACGTAATATCCTTATTTCCTTAAATAATTTCAATTTCAACACCCCTAAAATCGCTTGAAAATCACGTGCACTTACCCGTGCACTTACTGTGCACTTACCTCCACGCCGTTTTGCACGCTCACCCGGTACTCTTTCATCACCATACCGAGCGCCTGATCCTTATCGATGTGAAAATCCATACCGATTTGGTTGGCGATATTCCGAAACGTCTCGCCGCCCTCTAACCCGGTGTGAATAACGCTGCTAATCGCAGCCTCGCGCTTGTCCTTCTTAACCTCTCGGGTTAACTTCCTCTCGGCTCGTCTGCCCATTGTTATCCCCCTCATTTAACAATTTTTTTAACTCCTTAATCTCCTTTAATAATTCTTCATAATAGGCATCCACCTCGTTAATTGTCATAAGATGATTTTTATTATCTCTCGTTAGACCCTGAGCCTGTCGAAGGGCTCCTCTATCGTTCCTATTATATACAGCGTTCATTTTTTACCCCTCAAAATAAACAATGTGGTGTTAGATGGACTTTTCCATTCTTCACCGCTCTGGCAATCAAGCCATTTTAGTCTTCCCATGCTTCTCAATTCTGCGCCTGCTTCGAGTAATAAATTTATGTGCAGCATGGTATTTAATATAATCACAGATGAGTTACCCTGTCCCTGCTCGCATATCGCCCGTCGGGTAAATGCTGTTGGCCCAGCGCCAAATTTAAAATCACTTTTTCTGAACGGTGGATTGACATAATTTGATTTTCCCCAGGGAACCTCTAACCCATTAAAATTTTCTGGCAATGGATAAGGACACGGATCAAAATCAAAATGAAATTCTTCATCCAGTTTTTTGTATATTTCAGGGGGCGTAATCCAATATTTTTTATTCATCTCTTCAACCTTAATTCCTTCTTAAGCCGCTGCATCTCCACGATTGTTTCATCCAACTTGCCCAGCGCCCACTGCCGCACCTCGCCCTTACTGATCACCTTTGCCTCCTCGGCCTCTGCCAGGCACCGGGCCGGCTCCAGGGATTCCGTGATCCGCTGGATCGCAAACAAATAAAAAGCCGGCATCGGATATTCCGCCGGCTTACTTAAAAAATGATTAAACATATGGATAGAAAGCTGCTTTCCCGATCCATCCTTGCCCAACCCGAAATAATCATTGATGGCATCCACCATTTGCTCGCGGCTCATATTTGTATTACGGATCGCCCGCTTTACCGCGGCCGCCATCTCGATGCAGGCCTCTTCAAAGGACTGATTTTGTAGTGATTGTGACGGGGTGTTGACAATCTCATCTTTAAGATTGGCGTATTCTTCGATCTGCTTATTAAAGAGAAAGGAAAGTTGATTGGGGTCAATTCTTTTTTTGGACTTAGACATTGACAACCCCGAATTTATAGGGTTATAAAAAGCCAAGGGCTTTAAGCCTTTGGTCCTTCTCATCCTCGACCTGACGCTCGATCTCCTCAGTGATCAGCTTTTTAAGGAAATGATCGGCATTAGGTCCCCAGATGAGATCATAGGGATAGCCTAACCAGGCGGCGATCTTCTCACGGACATGGCGGGTCTCGTAGAATTTTATGCCGTTTTTGGTTTTAGAATGCGCCCGGATAACAACCTTCTCAAACAGGTGATATCCGACCTTCACCTCTGCGGCTACCTCTTTTAGGGTCAGGCCCTTGGCTTTTATCAGCTCTTTAACCAGATTCATTTAAAACCTCTTGAAAGGTGGTGATTAAAATTATGGAGAAAAGTGAAGCTATAAAAATGGCACACGAAATTGTCAAAGTGCTTCTTGAAACAAAACAAATAAATTTACCTGCTAAGGATTCTTCAAAAAATATTCTTGATAAATTAGAGTCCCTGGCAAAAGGAATCATAAAAATCGAAGGTAAAATTTAAAGTTCTCTTTGTTTAATGGTAAATCTTGGAAATTCGGCTTCTACAAAAAGCCGAACCACGTAAAGTTCATCATTACTGTCTTCAGGGATATTTAAGGCCTTATAGGCATCAATTAATTCCTGAGCTTTTTTTAATTGTTCTTTGGGGTCCATGATGCGCTCCTTTTTATCTATTTAAAATTGGTGTAATGATGATGTAAATAAAACCAAAAATAATAACAAAAAGCCCTGAAGTAATCGCAGTTGGTGCTATTATGGTTATCTATCTCTGGGAGCTTCCTAAGATTCTTCTTCTTCACGATAAAATTCCTTACGCAGTTTTTTTGAGTGTCGTAATTCTTCTTCATCTCCTACTAGGATATGTATGTCTCCGTCTTCTTCTTTTATCTGTACAACGTATTTTCCAGAACGGATTGCATACAGCAGCACGAGATCTGCATATAACGATGACCAAATTGAACCAACTATTAGAATTATCAGTCCAAGTCCAAGAGCAATTGCAAAAAACACTTCAACAATATCCGACGGATCGGGAAGATTCATGACTTTTGCGCTCCTTTTTATCTATTTAAAATTGGTGTATAGATAACTAATAACCTTTATAAACTGCATTTTGCAAGGATGTCAAGAAAAAATTTACTTTATGCAAGATATTTCCCAGATTTTAGATTATATTATGAAACTTAAGGGTTTTACAAAAGTCTCTGAGCTTGCTAAACTCTTTAACGTTGGGGATTCTACGCCTTCTTCCTGGCGTAATAGAGGTACTATTCCTTTTAAAAAAATATCTGCAATTTGCAAGGATGAAGGGTGGGATTTCCAAGAAATTCTACTTGGTGGGCAAAAAAAAGCACTTTACAAACAAGATGATAAGATTATATTTTATACTGGAGAGGGGGATCCTATTTATCTAACCAAGGAGACAGGCGATCTCCTTAATATGGCCGCTGAAATACTTACATCAGATTACTCCAACGCCTTAGCTGCTAATATCCGCGCTTTTTATACTGCTATCCAGGATAAGAAAGATATTTCGGATCTTAAAAAAAGGGTAAATTCCCTTGAAAAAAAGGGTATTGGAAATGCCACGGCGGGCTCTGGCAGCCAATCCCATACCGGGGCTGCTACCGAAAAGAAGGAAACCTAATTAAACCCATCTTTAAATAGGAGGGTATTATGGCTAAAAAGGAAATGTTGTGCACCAACTGCGGCTATCAGGGGAAGTCTAAAAAGAAACTTGCTGGTAATAGTGGGATAGAGCTTATTTTATATCTTTTTTTTATTATTCCTGGCCTTCTTTACAGCTCCTGGCGTTCATCTGCCGCAGCTATGAGTTGCCCTGAATGTCAATCGATAATGATCCCACTTGATTCCCCGGTCGCTCAAAAATTCATAAAAGAATTATAATAATTTTTCTCAATTTGTGTTTGAATAAATTATGAAAATAGTATATTTCCAGTCGGGTTTTTCGCATTTTTCGTATTAACGCAAATTTTATTTTTATACGTTAAGTACTTAATATAATTATATAAATTATTCATTTCCTACCAAATCCCATCTTTCACATAATATACTCCCCCCCCTATGATTTACGGAACCG
>Ga0307375_10000726_pt1 | contig 39448 bp, 30 predicted proteins | sample TR1MG_FD_202531 | JGI IMG/M metagenome (GOLD analysis project Ga0307375, IMG submission 202531) | Soil microbial communities from Risofladan, Vaasa, Finland - TR-1 | ecosystem: Environmental > Terrestrial > Soil > Coastal area > Acid sulfate soil | place: Finland: Risofladan, Vaasa | collected... | reverse complement strand
AGATTTATAAAGGCCTTCGATAAAGCGTGTCTGCCTTATCCCCATTTGCGGGGCGGTTTCTACTATGTATGCATCATCCAGAAGCGGAGCTCTGTTTTTCTGGGTATTCCTGAAATGTTCAAACACCTTCAGCCTGGTATCGATTTCACCTCTGGTAACATCATCAGCATTCACGCCATCAGTATCTGAAGTTGGCCCCCATAAGATTAGAGAGTTATTAGTAAGTGGCCCTCCGAGTTTTTCAGAGTATTCAGGTTTAACATTAACTTTATACATGAGGCAGTTTGGTAAATGCTTATCTTTATTCAGGTCGGCCTGCCAGTAAGGAACTCCTGCTTTGTATGACACTGAAGCATCCCCACTTGCATCAATTATTACTTTTCCAAAGATTGCCTGCCTGCCTGAAATGTTTTCAATTATTATACCGGCAATATTGTTTCCCTCCATGATGGAGTCAACAAACATTGTGTGAAACAGAATATTTACGCCTTCATCATATAGCATTTTTGTCAGGACATACTTAGTTTTCTCTCCATCTATTGCATAGCTATAAGACATCTGTCCTTTTTCATCAGGATATTGTTCCTGTTTGTAACTTGATATTCCAATTCCTTTAATTTCTTTCAGGTTTAGGATCACTTCCTCAGGAATACCTTTACTGGTTTGCAATCCATCAGGTTTGACCTGGTTACGGAAGCCATTAATATTTAACATTAGAGAAGCCGTTGCTGTTCCCCCAAAAAAAGGATATCTCTCAATTATCAAGGTCCTGGCACCATTTCTTGCACTTGCCAGTGCAGCTGCAAATCCGGCAGGGCCACCACCAACAACAATTACATCAAATCTGCCATATACTGGCAAATCCTTTTCAGGTTCTTTGAACACTTCTTCAGAATTGAAAGCTAAATTGGCGGGAATTTGTCCGGCCAATTTTGCACCTAATAACGAAGACGCACCAATAACAAGGGAATTGTTCAGAAATCTTCTTCGGTCAATCTTTTTGGTTTTCATAATTTTATCATTTTGTTTGGACAATTATGATCATGTGTTTTGTTGATTTCAGCTTGTCAAATAATATTGTGCCGGGCAATCTCAATATCTATCTCCTCTTCCCATTTTGCAATAATGTCAGTAGCTACCGAGTTTCCATTCAGGTTTGTTATTGCTTGTGTCTCGTTCATAAAGCCAGATAAAAACGGCAGTTAAGGATTTTTTGTAATAAAAATCACAAATTTTATTATGCAAGCAAATATAATACTATATTTGAATTCGTCGTTTTTTGACAGATTGAGACTCCACGTAATTGCTTTATATTTAGTTAATTAAATAGATCGTTAAAGCTTATTAGGTGATAATAGATATTAACTAAAAAGCAATTATAAGTCATTAATATTCAAATAATTGTTATAAAAATATTATTATTCAGGCACAATTATTTAAATTTCACATTATTTGTAACTATTCATGAAAGCAAAATAATATGAGCAACCAGATCAAATCCCACCCGTTAGTGAACACATCTGAACCCAATCTCCTTGAAGGAACCTTCAACTATAATCTTCCGCCTCTTATCAAATTTGACGGACCTGTGGTTGAGTATATAGATGGAAAGCCAGTTGAATTTGATCCCAAATCACTGCTTAAGAGGGATATTTATATTACAGATACTACATTCAGGGATGGACAGCAATCCCGTCCTCCCTATTCTGTCGAACAGATAGTTAAGATTTATGACCTGTTATATAAACTTGGAGGGCCTAATGGAGTAATACGCCAGACGGAGTTTTTCCTTTATACAAAGAATGACAGGGATGCCCTGGATAAATGTCGGGAACTGGGACATAAATATCCGGAATGTACCGGCTGGATAAGGGCAAACAAGGGTGATTTCCGTCTTGTAAAGGAAGCAGGCCTGAAAGAGACGGGAATGCTTACAAGCTGTTCAGATTTTCATATTTTCCACAAATTGAAATTTAAGGACCGCCAGGAATGCCTGGATTCATATTGTGAAGTTGTTGAAGCTGCATTTGAAGCAGGTATTAGGCCAAGGTGTCATTTTGAAGATATCACCAGGGCTGATATTGAAGGATTTGTTCTTCCTTTTGCAGAGAGGCTTATGAGAATGAGTGAGCAGGTTCCTGAAGAGTTATCGGCTAAGATCAGGTTATGCGACACAATGGGATTTGGAATAAGCTACCCGGGAGTTGAATTGCCAAGAAGCATTCCCAAGCTGATTTACAAACTCAATAAGGAATGTGGTGTACCGGGCAGCCGGCTTGAATGGCACGGTCATAACGATTTTCATAAAGTTCTTATTAACGGAGGAACGGCATGGTTGTATGGTTGCGATGCATTAAATACTACTTTATTCGGACTTGGCGAACGAACCGGTAATCCTCCACTAGAGGGAGCAATTATTGAATATATTGCAATTAAGGGAGACATGAATGGTATTGATACGACCATGATTACCTCAATAGCTGAATATATGGATTCGATAGGAGTTAAAATTACAGATAATTATCCATTTGTAGGGAAGCATTTTAATACAACCAGGGCGGGTATACATGCCGGAGGTCTCAGACAGTCTGAGCAGATATATAATATTTTTGACACTACAAAATTGCTCAACAGATCACCCCGGGTTGCCATTACTGATAAGAGCGGTGTTGATGGCATATCAATATGGGTAAATGAGTATTTTGGTCTTAAAGGGGAAAACCGGATAAGCAAGATCAAGGTCTATAAAGTGGCCCAGTGGGTGATGGATCAATATGAAATTGAGGGAAGGCTTTCAACAATTACTGATGAAGAACTTGAGGCAAGGGTAAAAGAATTTATGCCTGATTTTTGTGCAAAATATGGGGGTAATCTCAGGAATCTCAAATAGCAAAAAACATAAAAGCTTTTCAAAGGTTCAACATTGAAATGTAACGATTTATCACAAAAAAATATTTAAAAATGAACAAAGAAGAAATAAATGCCAAAGTAAAAAAAGTGATTGCCGAAGTACTTGAAAAGAATGTATCTGATATAGGTGATAACGCGAATTTTGTTACTGATTTAGGAGCATCTTCTATTCAGAGTATTCGACTGGTAGCAGGTTTTGAAGAGGAATTCAACATTGAAATGGATGAAGATAAGTCTCTTCAGGTTGAAAACGTTTCCGGGGCAGTCGATTTCATAAGTACCTATTTGTAGGAGGATAAGGGTACCTTGGGGTTGTTTTGCCTTAGAATAAATACTGGTGTTTTTAAAATATCGGGGACAAACCTGTCTGATATTCAAAATTGCATGTACTAACTTAAAATTAATATTTCTATGAGAATAATTATTAAGAAAGATGCGTCCGAAGTTGGTGATTGGATCGCGAATTATGTAATTGACAGAATAAAAAAAGCAAAGCCTACAAAGCAGAAACCATTTGTACTTGGCTTACCGACAGGATCTTCTCCACTACCTGTTTACAGGGAATTCATTAAAAGGTACAAAGCTGGAAAAATTTCATTCAGGAATGTTGTGACATTTAATATGGATGAATATGTCGGCTTGCCTGAAAACCACAAGGAGAGTTATCATTATTTCATGTTTGATAATCTGTTTAACCACATTGACATTCCCGGGGAAAATATCAACATCCTCAACGGGAATGCCAAAAATCTTAAAAAAGAGTGCATTGAATATGAAAAGAAAATTAAACGATACAGAGGTATTGATCTTTTTCTTGGAGGCATAGGACCTGATGGGCATATAGCATTTAATGAACCAGGATCTTCACTTAGTTCAAGGACAAGAATAAAGACACTTAGTTACGATACAATACTGGCAAACTCAAGGTTTTTTGACGGGGATATGAAAAAAGTACCAACACAGGCCCTTACTGTTGGTGTTGGCACTGTTATGGACGCAAGGGAGGTTCTGATAATAATTACAGGGTTCAATAAGGCACGAGCTGTAAGGGAAGCAGTAGAGGGTGGCATCAGCCACATGTGGACGGTATCCATGCTGCAGATGCATCAGAAGGCTATTTTTGTTTGCGACGAACCTGCAACAATGGAACTTCAGGTTGAAACAGTGAAATATTTCAATAATCTTGAAGGGATAAATGAACATACACTTCCTTAAATTAACTTCTTAATTAAAATGTCTTACAGATCATTGACTGACAAAGAAATCAGTTTCCTGGTTTCTCAGGGTTGCATTTCGGAAAACTGGTCTGAAATATCTGTGCATAAAGATTTTTCAGCCCTTAACATAAAAAATACCCGTTTTGAAGGCAAGGTAAAACTAGGTGTCATCTCTCGTACTATACCTGATGTTGAGGGAATTACAAGAAAATGCGGAATATATAACAGCTATATCCGCAATTGTGAAATTTCTGATAATGTCTGCATTACTAACGTAAAAAACCTGGCCAATTATATAATTGGTGATAATGTGCTGATTGAAAATGTGGGTTCACTGGTAATGGATAGCGAATCGACATTCGGCAACGGAGTTGAGGTTGATTCTTTGAATGAAGGAGGTGGACGAGGGTTGCCAATATTTGACAGGCTTACATCACAGATAGCTTATCTGGCTGTATTGTACCGTCACGACAAGGAGTTTACAGCCAGGTTGATGAGCATGATCGGAGACTATGTAAAGTCAAAACGATCATCCATGGGAAGGATTGAATCAAATGCAAGTATCAGAGATGTACTTATAATCAGGGATGTATCGATAGGATCATATGCAGTTATATCAGCTTCTATACTGCTGGAAGAAGGTACAATAGTAAGCTGTAAAGAAGCTCCGACATTTGTTGGCGAAGGTGTTATTGCTAAAAAGTTCATTGTTCTGTCAGGATCATCAGTCGATGGAAATGCATTGCTTGAGAAAACATTTGTGGGGCAGGGGGTAAAAATAGGTAAACAATATTCTGCTGAAAATTCGTTATTCTTTGCAAACAGCGAAGCTTTTCATGGTGAGGGTTGCAGCATCTTTGCAGGTCCTTATACTGTAACTCATCATAAGTCGACTTTGCTGATTGCCTGCCTCTTTTCTTTTTATAATGCCGGTAGCGGGACCAACCAGAGTAACCACATGTATAAGCTTGGTCCTGTTCACCAGGGGATTCTCGAGCGAGGAACAAAAACCGGTTCTTTTGCATACCTGCTTTTACCATGCAGGATAGGATCATTTTCTGTTGTAATGGGTAAACATTTTACCAACTTTGACTCATCGGACTTTCCTTTTTCATATATAACTGAGGAAAAGGGTAAAAGTGAACTTACTCCTGCGATGAATATCTTCACTGTGGGAACCCGAAGGGATAGTGAAAAATGGTCTTCAAGAGACAGGAGGAAAGATCCTGAAAAACTTGATCTTATTAATTTTGAATTGTTCAATCCTTATATTGTGGGAAGGATATTGAATGGTATAAGCATACTAAATGAACTAGCTGAAAAAACCCCGAAAACACAGGATTTTATAAATTATAAGGGTATTAACATTCACCGGCTGCTCCTGAAGACTTCCAGGAAATACTATGAAATGGCTCTGAAATCATTTATTGGAAATGAAATAGTCAAAAAACTAGGGGATATTGACAGTATTTCATCAACTGATGAGATAAGTAAAAGGTTGAAGAGTGTTGGGAAGGAAGGTATTGACAAATGGATAGATGTGTGTGGAATGTTTGCACCGGCATCGAAGATACAGACTCTTACAGATGATGTCAAATCCGGGAAACTGGGATCAATCAACGATTTGTCAGAGAGGCTGAGGGGAATATATGAAAATTATGAACGCTTTTCATGGGAGTGGAGTTCAGAGATGATTGGCAACCAGGCAGGAACCAGCCCCGAAAATATGTCAATCAGTAAACTGATAGAGATAATCACTGACTGGAAAACGAATACGGTGAAGCTGAATAACATGGTTCTAAAAGATGCTGAAAAAGAATTTGATAAAGGCACAAGACTGGGATTTGGCATCGATGGAGATGAAAATACAAGAGACCTGGATTTTCTTGCAGTCAGAGGTGAATTTCAAAACAATAAATTTGTCTTAGGACTGCAAAAGGAAATTCTGGACATTGAATTAAAAACGGATAAACTTATTTCAGTCCTTAAGAGACTGGAATAAGGTTCAGGAATTTAATAAACCAGGATGGCTTATCTTATTCTTTAACAGACCATACCAGGGAACTGGCTCCAAGAACAGCTGCATTCTGAGTACTCAGTTCTGATGCCAGTAGTTTTACTTTTCCCTTGTAGATACTCAGAAGGTGTTGTTCCATGTATTCTTTTGCAGGTTCAAAAATCAGATCTTCAGCAAGAGCAAGTCCGCCAAAGAGAAAGATAGCTTCAGGATTGGTATGTGCCACAACATCAGCAAGCTTAAATCCAAGCATACTGCCTGTATGTCTGAATGCCCTTTTTGCCAGGTAATCTCCCCGCAGGGCAGCTTCATGAATCATTTCAGCATCAAGCTCCTCAAAGCTATATTTTCTCAGTTCACTTGGCTGGGTGCTGTCGGCCATAATTTTAAGCAGTGATCTTTTCAGTCCGGTGGCAGAGACATATGTTTCAAGACAGCCTTTTCTTCCACATCCGCATTCACGGTTGGAGGGTCCCGGGCGAATTGCCGTATGACCTATTTCTCCTGCAAAGCCATCATTCCCGTAGACAAGTTTTCCGTCTATAACAAATCCACTGCCAAGGCCGGTTCCCAGAGTGATCACAACAAAATTCTTCATCTCTTTTGCACCACCGTAAATCATCTCTCCCACAGCAGCAGCATTTGCATCATTTGTTACAATTACAGGAAGTTTCGTATGCCTTTTAAAAACATCTGCCAATGGTACAATCCCTTTCCATGGCAGTCCGGCAGCATGTTCAATAGTTCCTTTGTTTATGTTCCCCATCGGAGCCCCTATCCCGTATCCCACAACCTCTACTCCATTTCCAATCTGCTTGCTTTTAACCAATATCTTTTCATATAAAGCTGCAACGAAGACCTCAATTTCATCATATTGTGTGGTTTTTATCCTGTCTTCGCCAAGAATATTACCCTCCCTGTCAACAAAACCAAATACGGTATTTGTTCCTCCTAAATCGATGCCTACTGCTACTGATTTTTTTGCCATGGCTAAAGATTTTAATTATTTATCAGATAAGAGCTTAATAAAGTTAAAGGGAATAACATGAGAATAAGTTATGTTGAGATATCTTATATCAATCTTAAGAAACCAGTTTATGCAAATTATGATATTGCTTCCATTTAAGACTGTTTTGTTGTATGATATTTGTCACCTTTAATGATGTACATAAAATTGCAGAGGTTTAAGGATAATCATAATGGGTAATAGATAATAATAAAGTCAATATTCTTTTTTATACTCCAATGTTATTAGAATAAGAAAATGCTTAAATTTATAGAGGAAGCTGGTCTTTCATTTAATGGTAATTCAGGTTTAAGTGTTTCAAGGAGGAGGGAATTCAATTATCAGATAGTCACAATTTCCATAACTGAGGAGGCTGGTCAATTTAATCTTAATATATTGTTCATTTTTAGAAAAATATAATTTAGAGCATTTGAAAAGAGAGGAGTTTTTAAATAAGGTTTTATATGGGATGATTGCCCTTAATATGAGATTTTCCTTAAAGGAGAAATTAAAAACAATTCCCATTAATGAATCCTTTTTCAGAAAAAGAGATGACACAATATTTACCTGGCTTGGTATGGCAGGAGCACTGATTAACTGCCGCGGGACTATTATTTTTATAGATCCGCTTATCAGTTATGGTATTGACAATGAAACATGTGAAACAGGAAACCGGCTTTTGGTGCCACTGCCGGTAACTGCTGATAATGTGCCAAAAGCTGATATTGTCTGCTATACACATGCCGACAGCGATCATTATGCTGAAAAGACAGCCAGGATCCTTAATTCCAGGCTGGAACCCAAATTTATTTGTCCCGGACCGGTTCTTGAAAAACTGAATGAAATTGGTATAGAAGAAGAAAGAACGATAAAGATCAGAGATTTTGCAAGTTATAAATTTGATAATGTTGAAATTGTAATTACCCCGGCATTGCATGACTGGCAGGAAACAGATCCATGGCAGAGAGAGGATTGCTGTGGTTATCTGATTAAAACGCCTGAAGGCACTATCTGGCATCCCGGAGATACAAGACTTATACCGGAGCTAGAAGAAATTAAGAATGTTGATGTTCTCTTTTTTGATGTTGCTGCTGTTGATTCGCATCTGGGTCCGGAAGGTTCTGCAAGGATTGCTGCAACATCCGGGGCTAAGGCAATGATCGCATACCATTATGGGACATTTGATCTGCCTCCCGGCTCCTATGGAGGATGTGATCCGGATGATTCACTGCCCTTCATCAAAGACCTGAAAGCTGAATTTTTGAAGCCGGATCCAGGTGAGGTCCTGAGACTTCCTCTTCGTAAAAAATGATTTCATGAAACGTTTATAATATGTCATTGGTTTTCCGACTCAGGATGAAATGCAATTCTTAATATTTGATAAACATGAAGATCCGTTCTGTTATTTTATTAACACTACTATATTCAGGAATTTCCAACCTTCATTCCCAGAATTTAACACCCGGGCAGAATGGGATCTTACTGAATGCCAGTCAGGGTGAAACAGTTAATCTGTCAGGATTTCTGACAGAAAAGCTGCCTTTGATAAATTACAGGAAAATAGTACTTCCAGGGCCACAATACATTATTTCCGATGATCCTGAATATATAAGGATTCCGGAGGCTGTAGCAGTCAGGGAAAAAGTACAGCCCGGAACAGTCAGGTTATATGTATATAATGTAAATGCCGTACAGGAGCCTTCCAGGATTGACAGGAAGATAACTGCTGTCATAAAGAATCTTGGGACAGAGGAAATGCATCTGCGTATGCTTCGATACTCTTCCCAGAAGCCTTCAGCAGATTACTACCAAATTGCCAAACAGGGACTGGTTGATTATTTTAATTCAGGGCCAGAATCAATATCCGCTATAATTAAACCAGGATCGGTTGCACCCATAGACAAGCAAATGGAAAAGAACATTGTGAAATATGATGAGCTTGTTCATGGTTTCTATGAATTTGTGGTTGACCAGCCCGGGGAAATAAGTGTTGTACAGACAGATCCACTGAGTTCCGGGGCCGACGCTGCAAATCGTATAAGCAATGTTCATCCTTCGAGCCGGACGAATGCAGGCCGGGGTTTGTTTGGAGTCTGCAATTACCTGATAATTACCAGGGATACGCTTAGCACCCTAAATCCAGCATCGCAAATCATTGTTGCCGACGGAAAGACAGATCCCTGGGTAAACGGTATTGACGGAAGCACAGGAAAGATAATGAACCTGTCGGGAAATTATGGGGTTATGTATGATATAGAGCTGAACTGGAAAAGCCCTGACGGGAAAGGTCTGGCTTTAATCACGTGGAATGCCAGGGCCGGAGCCAGGTGGTGTGATGGAATGGTTAATGTTGTCAGAGTAAGTGAAGGTAAATTTAAAGATGGATTTGTAAATGTACCTTCAGACAAATTGTATAACAGCGGATCACCGGAGGCTGTACTTCTCCAGATATTCCCTTCCGATCCGGAAAAGGAAATCCAGAAGATCAGAATTACATTTACACCACCGGGAGCAACCTGTTTGCCGATACCACTGGTGTTTGTTCCTGTTAACCTATACTGAATTCATTATATCTGAATCAGATAAAATCGTATCTTCCTGGAATCTCAACAGGTTCAGGCTATAATGTTATTTTACCAAACATAGGTTCCAACAGCTCCAGGGTTGAGTAGTATTCTTGCATACTGTCCCCGGTCTATCGGAACGCAGGAGCGAGATGATCACATATGAATGAAGCCTGTTCAGGAAGGCAAGCCGTTATAAACAAATTTTACTATTTACAACTTAAGTTCAATTCCTACAGGGCAATGATCAGAACCAGTAATCTCTTCAAGAATAAAAGCAGTTTCTACTGAAGGAAGACAGGCCTTACTAACCAGGAAATAATCAATTCTCCAGCCAACATTCTTTGTTCTGGCGCCTGCACGATAGCTCCACCAGGAGTACCTCCCTTTTTCATCGGGATAAAAATGGCGAAATGTATCTGTCAGTCCACCGCCGGTGAATCGGTCCATCCCATCAATCTCCTCCTGCATATATCCTGCATATTTGTTATAATTTTCTTTTGGCCGGGCCAGGTCGATAGCTTTGTGGGCGACATTAAAATCGCCGCAGACAACCACAGGCTTAACCTTTTCGAGGTTTTTAAGATAATCATAAAAGGCTTTGTCCCATTGCTGGCGGTAGCCTAATCTTTTCAGTTCGCTGCCGGAATTAGGAACATAGACATTGACCAGGAAATATGTCTCGAATTCAAGACATAATACACGCCCTTCAGTATCATGCTCCTGAATATTAATACCTTTTATCACATTCAGTGGTTTGATTTTAGATATCACGGTTGTTCCGGAGTAGCCGGGTCTTTCTGCAGAATTTGAATTGATATTATAACCATTCAGGGGTTTTAGGGTTTCTGCAACCTGGTGTTCCTGGGCCTTGGTTTCCTGAAGGCAAAGAATATCAGGTTCCAGAAGTTCAAGATCAGTAAAGAATGTTTTTTTTGCAATAGCACGAATTCCGTTAACATTCCATGATAAAATTTTCATATTTTTATTTTTAATTATTTGTAAATGTAGTGAAGATTTCTGTCCGGCAGGATCAGCCTGCTCAAGCCGTTTAATGAGCCATATTTTACAGAGTCATGCTTGAACTTGCCTTTCGTATCTCACGTGTTTTCAAAACTCCCCCTGGAGAGGTTTTCTCTTATATAGAAGATGAAGGAAATGAAAAGTGAAAAGCAAACCACTGCACCTATGACTGAGCTCGAGAAGAACATCTATTCTGTTCTGGAGACTTATTCAAATGTTCACCGTGGAAGTGGTCACAATTCTCAGGTTACATCAAAGCTTTATGACCAGGCAAGGTCTATTGTACTCGATTATCTTGGTCTGCCGGCAAGTGATTACATAGTAATATTCAGCACTCCCCGACGGGCAGCACTTATGGTTAAGGGGATTAATCCGGAAAAATATGTGGTTGTCTCCAGTGAAGATTTAGGACTATCACTGGGGGTGCGTGCTGTAGCTCTAAAGAAGGGCATACTGCCTCAGAATTTGCACTGCTTCAGCGGAGGAGGCACAGCCCGGCTTGTATCTCCCGGCTGGGTAATCTGGTCAAAAGGTCCGGAAAGATATGAACCAGGAACACCGGCAATTATCAATATCATCGCATTCACCAGGGCTTTAATTCTTTCCAGGGAACATGGAAAATCAGAATTTATCAACGGTAATATACTTAATTCAGACCAGATACTGAATGAAGATAATCTTTCCCTCTTTTCAGGTAGAATGATGCTTGAGGAACTCAGGAAAACAATCATCGGGCGTGATCTTGAAGTAACTACGGTTCATGGTCAGGCAAAATACATTAACCTTGATAATGCTGCCAGCACACGTACATTTATTCCTGTGTGGGATGCAGTACGCAAAACACTGAGCCAGGGGAAAGAGGTTAAGAACCAGATTATTGGTGCTGTTAGGCAATTGATCATGGAATTCACCGGAGCTCCATTATCAGAGTATGATGTTATCTTCACCTCCAACACTACAGAGGCGATCAGCCTCGCGGCAGAAAGTCTTTCGCTGGAGCAGGAGAAAGGTACTTTTGTTGTTAACACCATTCTTGAACATAATTCCAATGAGCTTCCCTGGAGGAGTTTTCCCGGATTATCTCTTTTAAGAATCAAAGCTGATAAAAACGGGTTTCTGGACCTTGCTGAGCTTGAAGAACTTCTGTCCGGATATAATAAAAAGAATGTACCAGGTACAAATAGGATAGAACTTGTGACAATCACGGGAGCATCGAATGTACTCGGAACTTTCAATGACCTGGAGGCGATCAGCCAGATAGTACATAAATATGGTGCAAGGCTTCTGGTAGATGCTGCACAGATGATCGCACACCGGAGTATTGACATAAAGAAATGTGCAATCGATTACCTGGCATTCTCCGGACACAAAGTCTATGCACCTTTCGGGGCAGGTGTGCTGGTTGTACGGAAAGGATTACTGAGGTTCAGCACAGATGAATTTTCATTTATCAATTCATCAGGAGATGAGAATGCTGCAGGGATAGCCGGTTTGGGCAAATCGATTGTGCTTCTTCAAAGAGTTGGTATGGATGTTATCCATGATGAAGAAAAAGAACTCACTTCCTATGCTGTTAAATCTATGTCAACTGTTAAAGGGATGACTCTGTACGGGATAAATGATCCTGATTCCCGGTTATTTATCAGCAGAGGGAGTGTAATATCATTTTCATTAAAGGAGAAACTAGCTAATAAGGTTGCTAAAACACTGGCTGACAGAGGAATAGGAGTTCGATCGGGATGTCATTGTGCTCATATTCTTGTGAAGTATCTTGTTAACATTCCTCCATACCTCGAACAGTTCCAGGGGTTTCTGCTAAAACTGTTTCCCAAGCTCAGCCTGCCCGGAATTGTAAGAGTAAGCATCGGGATTGAGAATAACAAAAAGGAGATTGACCTTCTTGTAAGGGAGCTGCAGAGAATTGCCTGACAGAAGGTTATTTTACCCTGAACTTTTTTCTCTCATCCCTGCATATATACTGAATTGCCCATTTCCCTGACTGGCCGGCAGGAGGCAATCCTCCACCCGGGAAGAGCCATTGCCCGGCCATATAGAACCTTTTCAACCCCGGAATAAAAGAATTGAGGTTGTCCATCAGATTCTTGCTTGATGGCATGAATCCTTCATAAGCACCTTTCCAGACACCTGTATATTTTACATCCGTGACAGGAGTTGCAACATCGATGGTTTCAATATCAGCAGAGATCCCCGGGTAGAGTTTTTCAAGAATTGAACCTGCATCTTTTCTTATCTGTTCCTTCTCCTCTTTATATTCTGCATCGCTAATTTCTTTCCACAGGTCCCAGGGCGAATCAAAACGCATCACAAGTACCGTTTTTCCTTCCGGTGCCATTGTGGGGTCAAAGCAATAATTCATTATCGAATATCCATGAATTGTCTTTGTCCTGCCAATGGATTGATCCTTTATGATCCATGATTCAACCGGGAATTGTGATTCAATTCTCCTGTTGATCCCGAATGAGACCTGCACTATCGGTGTAAAAAGTTCCCAGTTCTTATATGCATTGGTGATTTTCTTTGTAAGGTAATTTCCTTCGAGCATTTCAAAAATTGTTGAATATCCGTCAGCAGCACTGATAATGTAATCGGCATCTATCTGTCCGCCGTCTGAAAGGACAACACCTTTTACCGTGTTATCTTTCACCACAATCCTTTTAACCCTGGCTCTGGTTGTTAGTTTACCTCCAAGGCCGGTAAATTTCTTTGTCATCCTCTCAGCCATCGGAAGTGATCCTCCCACAAGGTATCCGGCATTTTTCTGGTTGAACCAGGCGAACATCATGATGAATGCCAGGGCAGAGAAATCGCGCGATCCGTAAATGCTGTCAAAGAAGTCAAGAAGTGTTTTGTTGGTGAATCCCAATTTTCTGAAATATTGATTACAATCCATCCGGCCATATTTCATGAATAGCATCATTACAGGCATCATTTTGAAAACGGAACCTAATGATTTGATCGGATTCCTCAAACCGGGTGGATCGGGAAATGGCTGGAGAAAAGCTGATTTTCTCATATCCCTGCACATCTTCCTGATCCTGCCATTATCTTCCGGCGCCAGTTTGCAAAGGTACTCCTCCCACCTGTTCAGATCGGTATAGAGGATGAACTCCTTCCCTTCGCTGTTATAAAGCTTTGTATGGACTTCATGATCAATTATCCTTACCTCGTTGTTAAGCACCCCTGTCTCTCTCCAGATATCATTGAACGGGCCCTTGCGGGTACCTACCAGCCAGTGGAGACAATAGTCGAACCTGTAGCCTTTTCTTTCCCAGGCTGTGCACTGACCACCGGTAATAGAATGCATCTCGATTATTTCGGTTTCAAAACCGTTCAGCCGGGCATAGATGCCAGCTGAAAGTCCGGCGACACCTCCTCCTATAATTATGATCTTCTTATTCATTTTTCTGTTTTTTAACGAATTAACTAAACAAATAATATTTCTGGTTAAGATTTTCGGTGAATAGCAGAATTAATCCGGCAAATGACATTTTAGTTTGAAATTAAGTTGTTTTAACATTAAAAAGTAATCGCGTCATCTTTCATTTTACTATTTTTGTTTACCAACCCATTAACACGACAAATTATGAAACGCAGGGAAGTTATAAAAACCTTATCAGCAATTCCTGTGGCAGGCGGTATAATGTCGATCGAGCCACTGGTAGGATCATTTAACCAGAAAAAGCCTGTAATTGATGCAGGACTTCTATCAAATCCGGAACAAGGTGCTTTGATTCTCGGGCCGCAGATATATCAGTCAATAGGTGTTGAACCCGTAATTAACTGCAAGGGAACATTCACGGCAATCGGTGGCTCCATTGAACTGCCGGAAGTTCGCAAAGCTGTTGATTTTGCCGCACAGAACTATGTACATATTGATGAGCTGGCCATGGCGGTAGGCAAGAGGCTTGGTGCAATTACAGGTGCCGAATGGGGAATGGTGTCATCAGGTTGTGCTGCAGGCATGAAGCATGTTGCAGTAGCCTGCATTACCGACGGTGATCCGGAAAAGCTTGTCAGGGTTCCTGATCTTACAGGATTTACAAAAACAGAAGTGATAGCTCCCCGCTACTCTCGTAACCAGTATGACCATGCCATAAGAAACTCAGGAGTAAATCTGATAACTGTTGATACTATGGAAGAGTTTAAAAATGCAATAAGCTCCCGTACGGCTATGATCTATCTTTTCTCTGCTCCCCAGGGATATGACACCGGACCCTTATCGATAGAAAATGTGGCTGCTGTTGCAAGAGATAAGAATATCCCAATATTAGTTGATGCCGCTGCCGAGGTGCTTACCATTCCAAATATACATCTGAAACGTGGTGCAACCATAGTGGCATACAGTGGAGGAAAAGCAATCAAAGGTCCTCAGTGCGCAGGACTTCTCCTTGGAGATAAAGACCTTCTTTTCTCAGCATGGCAGGCCAGTTCACCACACCATGGTCCAGGAAGAGACAATAAGGTTGGCAAGGAAGAACATATAGGGATGCTTGCTGCAATAGAAGCATGGGTAAAAAGAAATCATCCCGAAGAGGAAAAGACATGGATCTCATGGCTCGAATATATTTCAAAGAAGGTAACTGCAATAAGCGGGGTGACCACAAAGATCACAGAGCCACAGGGAGTTGATAACCGAAGTGCCCGCTTGTCCATAACATGGGATCCGGCAGTGCTGAATATCACAGGAGAAGAAGTTACCGATGACCTTGGTACCAATAAGCCCAGGATTGTACTTGGCGGCGGACGAACAAATTCAAGGGAAGGTACTACTTCGATCTCAATAAGCGCTCAGATGATGCAACCAGGAGATGAAAAGGTTGTAGCCGACCGGATCTATAAAATACTCTCTCAGAAACATGAAAAGAAGAGTGAAGTTAGTGAACCCCCTGCTGCCAATTTAACAGGTAACTGGGATGTATCTGTTGAATACTATTCAGGTAAGGGAGAACATAAGTTATTTCTTGAGAATCAGGACGGGAACGATATAAAAGGCACTCATAAAAGCACATTCTCAATGCTTGATATTGCCGGGAAAATTGATGGTAAAAAAGTCAGACTTCAGAGTAATTACAGAGAAAATGCCGAATCAATTCCTTTCACTTTTAACGGGATTATAGATGGAGATACCTTTTCAGGTGTATTGTATCTTGGGGAATACCGCTCAGCCAATTTTATTGCAAAAAGGACGGAACACAGACAAAGACCTGTTAATAATATAACAGTGCCATCGTACGGAGGAAAGAAAAGCGATTCATGGTAGAACAGGTATAAGCCGGTCATTCTATTTCGGTGAAAAGAGGCCTGTGTCACCTGCTTCTCCAAGGTATGCACAAACCAGTCTGCTGTCGTTCCTGATAAAAACATGCCGGTTTGCGAAAGCAGGGTGAGTCCAGGTAACTCCTGTCCCGTTGCGGTTAAGCTGGCCGGTGGTTGGTTCTATCAATCTGGCGCGGCTTATTATTTTCAAACCCTGAGGTGAAAGCTCTGTAATCAGAAGTTCTCCATGTTCATTGAACATCCATGTTTGTTTTCCATGTTCAATAAGATGGATATTTGCCCACCTGTTTTTATTGACTGCGGAAAGATCCTCCCATACCCTGTCACCTGTTTTGAGCCGGAGACAACGCAGTTCTCCATAGCTGTCAACTCCGTAGATGAACTCATCCCTGATTACAGGAGTATTAATCACACAGTGGAGTGCATCAGTCTTATATTCACTTTCTCCTGCCCTCAGCCATACTTTTTCCGCTGAAGTAGTTTCGGTGCTTAGTTTTACAAGCAGGGAGCCGCTGAAGAAACAACTGACAAACAGATAGTCTCCATACCTGACAGGTGTGGAAATACCCATACCCATTCTCACGGCGAAAGGGATTTTCCAATACACCCTTCCTGTTTCCGGATCCAGACCATTGAGATTCTCAGCTGTCCATATCACCACAACAGGTTTACCTGCCTGCCGGGTAAGGATTGGGGCAGAATAGGAGATCTTATCATCAGTTGCACGCCAAAGTTCTTTTCCGGTATTTTTATCAAGTGCAAGAACTGAGGCGCCGTCACTTCCCCCTATCTGAATTATTAATTTATTCTCAAATATCAAAGGTGTTGCAGATATACCCCATGTGGGCATCCTGATCTTGTATTTACTGTTGAGGTCATGATGCCATATTACTGATCCGGTTTGGGCTTCAAAACAGAACAGATGACCCATCGTTCCAAGCGAGTAAGCTTTGCCGTCATTGATAACCACTGAGGCACGAGGACCATTCGGATAACTTACATTTCCGTACGGACATTCATAACTATAACTCCAGATTATCTTCCCATTATCTGCATTTACACAAAGCACTCTCTCTGATTCTTCCGGTTTCTCAATCCGGTCGGTCAGATAAACTTTTCCAGCGGCAACTGTGGGACCGCTGTAACCAGGTCCGCATGGGATGCTCCATTTCAGGGGGATTGTGTTAGATGTGAATCTCCCTATGATTCCCGTTTCTTTCCATATCCCGTCACGGTTACGGCCACGCCAGTCGGGCCACTCCTGGGCTGACGATGAGGCGGCCAAAAACGCTGAGGTTAGGGTCAGTATCAGTATGCGAAGACCTGGGCTGTAAATTTTCATCACATTATTTTTTAGTTTCATGAATTTATAAAGGGATCCACTTATTGTTTAGATCTGACTTAATGAGTCCCCGAATCCGGTTGCATCTATATTGAAACGATATACAGGTGAAGAATCACACTGAATCTCAACATTAATTACACCTTCGCTCTGAAGCACAAAGATCCTGAACCGGCTGTAATCATTGTTATTCTGTTCAATTAATGTACCACCCGATTTATTCCATCCTCTGGATGAAATCATCTCTAATTCATTACCGGCTGAATTTTTAATCTTTATCTGAACCGGACCGGTGAATTTCTCCGGAGGATTTGATCTTTTGAACCGGTGCAGCAGTATTCCTGCATTTTCTTTATTAACCAAGATTACAGCATGGATGTAATTATTTGATACAGTTTGATCTGAAAAGGTTCCATCAGCATCAAACCTTAAATATTTTCTTTCTGTGGATTCACCATTGGAATCGACATAGTTTCTGACTAACCAGGGACTTGGCACTGGTTTAGAAGCCTCCGGCTTTGGTTTTGAAGGCGATTTGGTTTTAACAGTATTTGCCGGCGGTTCAGGCGCGTTGCAGCTCACCAGAATTATAAACAAAGGGAATAAAATCTTTTTAATCATGCTGTTAATTTGATTTTGTTGAATTTATAATTCTCCAGGATATGTCTGAATTCCATGCTATAAACTGTTTTACATTGGTTTTGTGAAAAATAGCAGTCTTTCCGTTTTCTATTAAGAATAACCGGGCTGACAGACACAAAAGCCGGGTGCCAAAAATACTCATAATTTTAAAAAAATGGCATGCCTCTGGTATCCAATTTCCTGATCGAGTTTGTCACAGTGACACTTCGGTTCTCCTTTCAGGGATTATTTTTCTTTTTCAGCCAAACTGATTGTACCCGAAAGAAGGTAACTTTAGGTATTGTAAATAAAATCACTTCTTAACCGGTGACTACATTGGATAAGACGTAACAAAATAATTTGTGGTATTCGGGTATTATGAATAATATAATATTTGTAATTTGGTTCTAACCAATAGAGTAAGCTTAGAATTTTATCTAAAGAGTGTTATGAGAAAGATAAAAGGCATTTTTGTTTTGTTCTCTCTGGTATTATTATCATCAGGCTGCAAAAAAGAGAGAATTAATGAATATAAGTATCATATTCCTGAAGCTTCAGTTGATGGATGGGAAGTCGATTCTTCTGATAATGTCGGGATCAGTTCCCTTACCCTTTCCCAAATGATGGATCACATTAATGGAAGATCCGGTCATAATATTCATAATATTCTGATATTCAAAAACGGGAAGCTGGTTTTTGAAGAGTATTTTGAGGGCTATCTTTATGTATGGGATCCACCCGGATCGAATGGCGATTTTATTCAATATGACAGGGAAACCGACCACTTCCTGGCTTCAGTCAGCAAGTCAATTACTTCGGTCCTTTTTGGAGTGGCCATGAAGGAGGGGTTTATCAATACTGTTGATGACAAAGTCATCGATATTTTCCCTGAATATAAAGAAATACTGACAGATGCCAAAGCTGATATAACAATAAAACAACTTCTGACAATGTCATCGGGACTGGCCTGGGATGAAAGTTCAACTTCATACGAAGATCCTGCAAATGATGTGAGGGCCATGTTTGATTCTGATGATCCCCTGGATTATGTTCTGTCACGTCCCCTTTTGTACCCTCCCGGGACACAATTCCTTTATAACAGCGGAGGAACAAATGTGCTGGGTGCGGTTATACAGAAATACTCGGGAAAAAGCCTTCTGGATTTCGGGAATGAGTACCTTTTTAATCCGCTGAATGTCGAGGGAGGGGCATGGCAACGCCTATCACCGGATTATTATTTTGCCTCAGGAGGGATATTTCTCAGACCAAGGGAACTGGCTAAGATTGGTTATCTGTTCCTTAACAATGGTTATTGGGGCGATAAACAGATAATCACTCCTGACTGGATAGCAGAATCTGTAGAGAAACATATTGCAACCCAGGGAAGAACGCTTACTCTGGCCCATGGTTACGGATACCAGTGGTGGCTTGAAGATTTTCAGGTTAACGGTCATACCTATAATTCCTTTTTAGCTGCCGGATGGGGAGATCAATATATGTTTATTTTTCCGGCAGAGGACTTGATGATTGTGTTTAACGGAGGTAACTATTTAAAAGGGGGGAGTATTTCTCCGTTCTCCCTGGTTGGTAATTATATTCTTATTTCTATACAATAACCTGGTGAATTTCTTCCACCTTCAGGGATTTTAACTTATTCCTTTCCAGTTTTTAGCTCGGTTGAGTAAACGGGTTATGCATATAAAAACCAGGGCAGGCATAATTGGCTTATGCTGCATTCTCTTTACTGTTTTTGTAAAATGGATCAGCCCGACATTAAAATCTAAAGAATCAATGAAAATCAACAGTGCTAATTCCATCCATCCGGGTTAAATCCTGGATGGGTGGACTTTAGTTAAATAAAATTGACTTTTGCACACAGATGTCCTAAATTTGTATTACTAACATCTTGCTTGTCATTCATGAAAACAATAATCAAAATATTGTATCTGATATTGATTATAGCAGGATTATGTCAATGTAAAAAATATGACCCTCTTGTTGCAATACCGGATAATAACTTCTTAAATGCTCTTAAAGAACTAGGTATCGATAAAGATGGTGATGGCATTATAAGTAAAGTTGAAGCAGCTGAAGTAACTTTTTTAAATGTCTATAATCGCAACATTTCCAGTTTGAAAGGCATTGAAGCATTTGTAAATATGGATTCTTTGGATTGCTCTTATAACCAGTTGACCAGTTTGGATGTATCCAATAATCCTTTACTATTGATGTTGAACTGCTACGACAACTCATTAACCAGTCTGAGTGTTTACAATAATTATATTCTACGTAACTTGCGTTGTCGGAACAATTTATTAACCAGTCTGGTAGTATCTTCTAATCCTTTGTTAAGAGAATTGGTTTGTTATAATAATTTAATAACAGGTCTGGATGTATCCCATAATCCTGAATTACAGAGCTTATGGTGCTCGGACAATCCATTAAGCAGCCTGGATGTATCCAATAATCTCGCACTAAAGTATTTGCAGTGCGATGGGAATTTATTAAGCAGCCTGGATGTATCTAAAAATACTGCTTTAAAAAGTTTCTATTGTTCGAATAATTCATTAATCAGCCTGGATGCTTCCAATAATTCTGCATTAAAAATTTTAACTCTAAAATCTATGCCTTCTTTATATAAAGTTTGTGTATGGACAATGCCATTCCCTCCAACTGGTGTAACGGTGGATACAACCGACAGTCCGAATGTTTATTTTACAACCGATTGCAGTAAATAATTATTCAGGATGATCTCCTAGTATAATCCTTGTCACATTATAACAACAATAATTTTGAATGATCTTGCTGAATTTCTTGATATCAATAAGTGCCATAACCTAAGGATTCAAATTAAAAGGAGTATAAAAGATAATTAACCAGGTTAATAGGTGTGAGGGTTGCTCTCTTTATGTTGTATTGCAGAATAATGTTGACTTTGGTTTAAACATGGTGTAACTTTGATAGTCTTCGTTAGAAGTACAGTTCTTTAACTGAATGTACTGCTATGAAAAACAACAAGCTTATACTATTCATTCTGCTTGTAGGTTTAATAACCGTCACCACCTGCAAGAAGCTGGAAAAGTCAATGCTGGTTTCAACAGGAGATGTAACCAATATCCTGACCAATTCTTCAGATGTTTCAGGCATGGTTGTTGATATTGGTGAAGGAGCCACCCAGCACGGCCATTGTTACGGTACCTCATCAAATGTAACTGTTGCAGGATCAAAAACACAGCTTGGCACACCTCCTGTGGGAGGATTTACGAGTCAGCTGATAAGTCTTACAGCCGGTACTAAATATTACATAAAAGCATACATAAGCGATGGAGCAGAAACTGTTTACGGTAAAGAGATAAGTTTTACAACTCAGGCCGCTTCACTTCCATCAGTTACCACGGCTGAGGTTACATCTGTCACTACAATGACTGCAACATGCGGAGGTGATATTACCAATGATGGAGGTGCCCTTGTAACTGCAAGAGGAGTCTGCTGGAGCACTTCAACAAATCCGACATCGGAAGGCAGTAAGACATCAGATGGTCCCGGGACAGGTGTTTTTACAAGTAATCTTACCGGATTGACTCCAAACACCACTTATTATGTCAGGGCATATGCAACAAACAGTGCAGGAACGGCTTATGGTGAAGATATTACATTTACTACAAATCCCATTGTACCAACACTTACTACATCTTCCATATCAAGTTTAACATCTACATCTGCATCTTCAGGAGGAAATGTAACTTTTGATGGAGGAGCTGCTGTTGAGATGCGTGGTGTTTGCTGGAGTACAAATCCGAATCCGACAACCAGTGATTTTAAAACAGATGATGGAACAGGGATAGGGACATTTTCCAGCGAACTTACAGGTTTGACTCCAGGAACAATTTACTATGTAAGATCTTTTGCCACCAATTCGATCGGTACAGGCTATGGAAATGAAGTCAGTTTCAGGACTTTCTCATCAGATATAACAATAAGTGATATTGATGGGAATTCTTATCATACCATCACAATCGGATCGCAGGTCTGGCTTGTTGAGAACCTAAAGTCTACAAGATATTCTGATGGTACTTCAATTCCTCTGGTAAGTAATACTCAAACCTGGAATGAACTTACTTCAGCCAGTCTGGCATACTGCTGGTACGATAATGATATAAACTATGAGGATACTTATGGAGCATTGTACACCTGGGCTGCTGCAATGAAAGGAGCAGAAGGCAGCAGTAATGTTCCAAGCAGAGTGCAGGGAGTATGCCTCACAGGGTGGCATGTGCCAAGCTATGATGAATGGGTGGAATTGGCCACATACCTTGGAGATAATAATGGAGGCAAACTTAAGGAAACAGGTACAGCTCACTGGGAAAGTCCTAATGAAGGGGCAACAAATGAAAGCGGCTTTACAGGTTTACCCGGGGGGAAACGCGATATTGACGGTCAGTTCTTTAATCTTGGCCGAAATGCATACTGGTGGTCGGCTACGGAGATTAGTACGTCAGAAGCTAATCATCTAGGTTTATATTACGCCAACAATTATCTGGGCCACGATTTTCAGTATGACAAACGTCATGCCTATAGCGTCAGGTGTGTCAAAGATTAGATATCCATAAAGCTATTCGTTTATTCTCTTTATTCATTCATCCATCTGATTAATTAGGTAGGTGGATTTTTATTTGCCTCTTATACAACTCTTTCATAACTTTAACAAAATGTTTGTATTATGGCAAGTCTCATCCAGGGATACGAATATGATATCTTCATCAGCTACCGCCAAAAGGATAATAAACATGATGGCTGGGTTACGGAGTTTGTTAATAATCTGAAGGGGGAATTAGAATCAACTTTCAAGGAGGATATAAGTGTATATTTTGATATCAACCCTCATGATGGACTGTTGGAGACTCATGATGTTGATGCCTCCCTGAAAGATAAACTGAAATGCGTTGTGTTCATCCCGATCATATCACGAACATACGGCGATCCTAAATCATTTGCATGGGAACACGAGTTTAAGGCATTTATTAAGCATGCTTCGAATGACCAGTTCGGCATGAAAGTTAAATTACCCAATGGTAATGTTGCAAACAGACTTATCCCAATTCAGATACATGATCTATATCCTGAAGATAAGGCTCTTATTGAGAAAGAAATTGGTGGTGTTCTAAGGGCTATTGATTTCATCTATAAGGAACCAGGAGTAAACAGACCTTTGACACCAAAGGATAGTGAGGAGAAAAATTCATTTAAGACAAATTACAGGAATCAGATAAACAAAGTAGCCAATACCATTGATGAGATTATACATGCCATAAGGAGCCAAGCTTCAACTGAACCTGTATAGAGTAAAGCTGAATATAATACTGAAGAACAAAAATCTGAGAGAAAAACAAATAAGATATCAGATGAATCAACATTAGTAAAAATCAGAAAAAGTTGGTTGTTGACTGGCACAGCTGCAATTATTATCGTTGCAGGATTATTTGTAATCTTCAGGATTATTGGGAACAAGAAACAGGCTGAAGATATTTCCAACATTGAGAAGTCGATTGCAGTTCTGCCTTTTGTTAATGACAGTCCTGATAAAGAGAATGAATATTTCTGCAATGGAATGATGGATGAGATTCTTAATAATCTCCAGAAGATAAAGGACTTCAGGGTTCTTTCTCGTACATCAGTTGAACAATACAGAGGTATATCTAAACCGGCAATACCGAAGATTGCAAAAGAACTGGATGTAAATTATATAGTTGAGGGGAGTGTTCAAAAATATGGTAATACATTCCGTCTTCGTGTGCAGCTGATTGCAGCAAACGATGAAAAGCATTTATGGGGAGAATCATATGAAAAGGAAATAAAAGAAACTAAGGATATTTTCAAAATTCAAAGTCAGGTTGCACAAACTATTGCTGCTGAGTTGAAGGCAACAATAACACCTGAAGAAAAACAACTAATTGAAAAATCTTCTACAGGAAATCTTACTGCATTTGATTTTTATCAGCGTGGTAATGATAGATTGAATTTATTTAATTCTAAGAGAGATTCTCCCACTCTGAAAGTAGCCGAGGAGATGTTTAGGAAAGCCTTGGAATATGATTCTACGTTTGCGAGGGCATATTGCGGATTAGCATACGTATTTTTGAAAAAACACTTTTATGATTCATATTTTTCAGAGAATTACCTGGATTCCTGCTTAATACTTGCGGATAAAGCTCTTTCATTTGATGACCGTTTAGCTGAAGGTTATTTCATCAGAGGGACATATTATGTATTAAATGGAAGAACAGAGGATGGTATTGCTGAGGTAAATAAATCTTTGAAATATAATCCCAACAACTGGGAATCATATTATGGGCTTGCCCATAGTGCATATCTGTGGAACAACTACTATGCTGATTGGATTAAAGCAATAGATTATCTACAAAAAGCAGTAAATCTTAATCATGGGAAAGAGTTACCAGATATTCTTTCACTTCTGGGTGTAGCAAATGGTTATTTTGCAGGATTTCCAAACAAAGCAATACAATATTTCAAGGAGGAATTAACACTTACGGGCGATTCAATAAAGTATTTTAATAGTCTGGCACAGTTAGAGATACAATATGGAAATACCGAAAAAGCTTTTAAAATAGCAAAAGACAATTACCTCAGAGATTCTACCAATCTAAATACTATCTCGAGTCTGGGCAATTTTTATATTAGAGATGGTCAGTATGCGGAATCACTAAATTACTACAAAAAATATGCTGAAGGATTGACTGCAAAAGGGGAATTTCAGACAGGATCAATGCTTCCAATCGGTTATGCTTACCTTCAGAATGGTTATAAGAAGGAAGCCGAATACTGGTTCAATGAACAGAAGAAATTAAGTGAAGAAGCAATAATAAAAGGACGCTTATACTCATCCTGGGGATATGCATATTTCGATTTAGCAAGTCTTTACGCAATTAAGGGAGATAAAGAAAGAGCATTTGAGAATTTAAGGTTATTTGCAAAAGCCAAAGTGTGTTCCAAGCCAAGTATTGATAATCTTAAAGAATCTCCTTTTTTTGATAGTATTAGAAACGATCCTGAGTTTAAGAAGATTATTGTAGACCTTGAAGCAAAATACCTGGCAGAGCATGAAAGGGTCAGGAAATGGCTGGAAGAACAAGGAAAACTTTAAAGTATTATTAATCAGGTAAATAGGAGTTCAGGTTGCACCCTTTGCGTTGCACCAGTATCTATAGGCTCAGGCGTGCAACACAAACTGCAACCCTCACTATGGATTAACGCTCGGCCCTTCGCGACGGCTCGCGCCAGACTGAATTTGATTGAGGGCAATTGGAGGGATATGGAAAATCCGGTCACTCAGAGCACCTCATTCCGGATCAACAGAACAAACGATTCCGGAAATGATTGAGCACCATAAACCGGAATGTAAACAGTACAATATCAGTACAAACCAACAGAACAATTTATTTAATTAGAGACTGCTCTCTCTAAACCGGAATAGGGTGCTCACTAACACCGGAACCTCCAGGTATACAACATAAATCGCAACCCTCACTATGGATAAGTGCTCGCCTGCTGCAGCCAATTTTATTCGGCACTCGTGGGTTTGCATAAAGCAATATTTAGTCATTTATAATTTTTATTTCTAAGGTATGATTGAACCTGCAAAAAGAACTTATGAAGTAAAAATGAAATTCAAACTTGCAGGTTTCATAACACAGCCCTGCTTCGTCAGACTTCGCAGGGCGAAGTAAGGCCAAGCCCGGGTGGGTTACTTCATAAGCCTTGCTTTTGTGATTCAATAACCCCACTTCATTTGCCGAAAATTGTCTGCTACTCGCTACGGCGAGCCGTAGACTTAATTTGATTGAGGGTATTTGGTTGCCATTTGTTTGACAAATGATATTTGGTCTATTAGGTAAGGTATTGGTATATGGCAAATAGTTGATTGATGTAAAGATAAAATTGTTCGCAATTACATTAAATCTTAAATTTGGTAACAGAAACTGGAATAACTAAAACTATTGCAACAATACAAAGTTTAATGGATAAATTTATGCGTGATAACTAATTTGAATAAAGGTGATTACAAAAAAACAGAGATACATGAAGATTACCGCAATAATAGTATTACTAATCATTTTGATTGTTTCATTATCATGTGAAAGAATTCTACGTGGATATAAGTATAACCAGGGCAGTCTCCCTGAAATACCAATAAATCTGACGGACTTTAATACCAAGTACGATGACTATAATTCCACAGCTCCAAGTTTAGGAGAATTAATTCCTTTTTGCTTTTCTACAAATAGGAAAAGTCAAGGGAATGATTTTGACATCATTTACATGCCAATGAATGTAAACTTTGATAAAACATCAGGCATTTTAAAAGTTACTAATCAATATAATAATTGGGGAGTATATGCGGAAGATTATGAAGTTATCAGAACAGGACTAAATAAAATAGAAACTGTTGGAAACGAATTTGGGCCAAACCTGATAACTGGACATAGTATAGATAAATTTAATTTTACATTGTTGTATTCAACCGATGTAACAGGGAATTCTCAAATAAATTTTGTTTCAAACAGGACTGATGAAACTTTTTCAGAACCCAAAGAAGTTGAGTTCCTAAATTCAGAATTTGAAGATATGTATCCAGCTTTCAATTCTGAGAAATCCAGGATTTATTTCTGCTCAAACAGAAATGGAAAGGATTTTGACTTCTATTACGTTGATGTGAATCCTGAAATAGACATTGAATTATTGTTATCAGATAATTCAAGTTACCAGATATTAATGGACAGTTCATTGTCAAGCAGTTCGGATGATAAATGTCCTTTCATTTTTGAGAACAAAATGGTTTTTGCATCTGACAGAGCCGGTGGATTTGGCGGATTTGATTTGTATTATAGCAATCTTGAAAATGGAGAATGGAGTGAGCCAATTAATTTTGGAGAAAAGATTAATACTGAATTTGATGAATATAGACCAATTTTAATAGATGAAGGTGTTTCCTGGACTCAGACAATGATGGTATTTTCATCGAACAGAATAGGAGGTAAAGGTGGATTCGATTTATATTTTGTAGGAATTGAAAATGAATAAATACGGTGTGTAACAATGTATAAAAATAATAGACGGTTTAGTTGTAAGTTCAAGGATTGTAGCCCGCTTCAACTTTCTTGTAACTTGACAGGAATGAAGTCCGAAATCGACTACTATTCTTATACTCAACGTTAGGTATAAAATTTGTCAATGTATCTGCAATTCTCCACCCCAATTCCCCAACTATCCCTAATTACTGTATAGCACAGTATTTCAACCATAAAATACTTTAATCATCCTTGTGTGTTGTTTATTGTAGGTTGATACTTAAACCCACCTTAAAAGTAGTTGTACGTGCCCTTGTACGTTTACTCTAGGAGGCATTATCTCCTACAGACTGGCACTCTGCTATTAACTCAGGATCAGGAGAGCTTAAATCATCAACGTTATCATGACGTACAAGTTTATCAAAGTGCTTCAAAGCAACATCTAAACTCCTAAAAGCACCACTGCCATCTGTAAGGAATTGATCATTACTGGTTATTAATTCAGATTCTTCAAAGTCTATCCCAAAAGCCCTATGCTGACGCATTATGTAAATTCTACATACTTAATAACCATCTGGATCTGATGAAGGACCTAATTGAAATAGTGCAACCTTATCTGTACGTTTAAGTAACGTATAATCAAGACCATTCTTCCTGAATTCTGTTTTCAGTATTTTCATTGTTGTATTATTAAGTTGTTAAGATTATTCCGGATCAAACTATGCCATTAAACCGGATTAACAGACACGAATTGTGCAGTACAATTGTATACGTTTAACAAACAATAAAGTTACTTAAAACACACTATAATAGCACATTAGATTGTAGATTTCCAATTGCAATTTATTCTAACTGTATATACTATAATACCTATTATGCAACTCTTCTGCTTGGAAAGTTGGGAAGGGTAAAATAAAATTGTTTCTAAAATTATAAAGTTTAATTTTGATACCACTTATATATAAAATTAAATTATTAATCATGAGTAACGGAACAGTAAAATTTTTCAATGAATCTAGAGGGTTTGGATTCATCACCCCTGATGATGGGACTAAAGAGGTATTTGTGCATAAAAATGACCTAAAAGATAAGATAACTGAAGGAGATAAAGTAAGCTATGATGTAGAGCAAGGTCCAAAAGGATTGAACGCAGTAAATGTCAAAGTAGAAAAGTAGAATAATATAATATTATTCATTGATTTTCTAGAATTGTATAAGCCTGTCTGTAAAATTGAAATGCTTTTTTTAAAGTTTTCAAAATTGATTTTTCCTAATTAAGAGAGTATTATATATTGATATTTATTAACTAACATCGAACCACAATAGTAAGGTTTGTAGTATTTGCTATAGATTTGCATATCCCAACCCCAATTCCCCAACAACTTACAATAACTGTATAATACAGTATATCAAACACATACAATGCAGCCACAATCCACATAGAGGCTATTTTTAGCCCATTTAAGCCACTATCTCCCATTCAGTACTACCATTATCGAAACACAAAAGTGTCGTAAATCGCTTTAAAACAGCTAATTAGGGCATATGCCATAATTGCACTATTCTCTAATACATTCTATATCAGGATATTATTTATGTAACAGTATAGCCTGGGACTTTGGGACCGGACTTTTTCATTTCTTTTATAATCAGTCAATCATTTATTAAAATTAACCAGTCAAACCGAGTGCCTGAAGCCGAAGTATAACCAGCACAATATCAAGGCAAGAGGTTAGCAAAATTTAACTATAGACAACCTGTTTCTTTGAATCAAGAAAGAGTGTTAAATATCACTTAATTTGCAACTGGATTGCAGATTCAGTTATCCTAAATAGGTCTTTAATACTCCACTTATTGCAGGATATTTTAATCTTTTGATCGCCCTTTCTTTGATTTGCCTGACCCTTTCTCTTGTGAGATTTAATTTCTCCCCAATTTCTGCAACAGTGTGCATTTGTTTGCCGTTTAATCCAAAATAAAATCTGATAATGTCGGCTTCTCGTGGAGTCAATTTATTAAGGACTCTTTCAATTTCTTTCCTTAATGAATCAATGAGCAATTCTTCATCAGGACTGGAACCATCTTCGTTCAATAAAACATCGTACATGTTACTTTCTTCACCTTGTACAAACGGGGCATCTAATGAAACATACCACCCAATGTTTTTTAAAGCTAAGGTCACATCAGTAGAAGTTAGCTCTAGGGCCTGTGTAATCTCAAGGAAAGTTGGTTCTCTTTCATACTTTTGTTCTAGTTCAGCATTGTTTTTTTTTATTTTATTAATATGATTTATTCTGTTTAATGGTAACCGAACAATTCTTGCGTTTTCTGCTACAGCTTGTATTATAGATTGCCTTATCCACCAAACGGCGTAGGATATAAACTTAAAGCCCCTTGTTTCGTCAAATCGTCGTGCTGCTTCAATCAAACCAAAATTTCCTTCATTGATCAAATCTGTAAGACTCAAACCATGATTCTGATACTGCTTTGCAACAGATATAACAAATCTGAGATTTGCATTTATCAAACGATCCCGTGCTTCCAGGTCCCCCTTGTGTATCCTTACAGCAAGATCAACCTCTTCTTCAGCAGTAATCAGCTTAATCTTGGATACCTCCTGAAGGTATTTATCCATAGATAAGTCCTCTCTGTTGGTGACCTGCTTGATGATTTTAAGTTGCCGCATTTAAAGGAGGATTTGCGCTTATGATGCATAAGTAAATACTTTATAAAGGTACTAATAATAATAGGGGAAATTTATCCCCATTGGAATTCGTTGATTTTACTTTTTCATTTCTATTTACTCAATAATCAAACTTATATGAAAACACAACAGACTGACATATCAGAAGTACAGATTATCTACAGAACAAAAGTTAAAGCTTCAGACAGACAACAGATTAAATGCTCAAAGGATGCATATGAATTGTTTATGGAAACTTGGGACATTGATACCATAGAACATCATGAAGAATTCAAACTGATGTTATTAACCAGGTCAAATAGAGTACTTGGAATTGCTTCAATATCGAAAGATGGCATTAATGGTACAGTAACAGATGTCAGGATTGTATTGCAATATTCAATTAAGGCTAATGCCAGTGGATTAATTGTATGTCATAACCATCCGAGTGGGAACCTGAATCCAAGTGAATCTGATACTGCAATTACCAGGAAGATTAAGGATTCTGCTATCCTGATGGATATTCAGTTGCAAATCTCCAATACTACTTACTGACGGCTGTAAATATGTCAGAGATGATCTACAATCCTTCTGGTTATTTGATGCAATATTAAGTTACCAGAATCATAAGGCACTTAAAGATGTCAATTTCCAGATATGGGAGTTTAAGCAATTGAAAAAGGACTTTACCTGGCTACTTAACGTGCAGGGAAGATACAGGGAAGAAACCACTGATATCACAATCAATTGAGTTCTCAGACTTCCCAATCGATTGCATTAAGATCTGGGTGATCAATAAAGTTGTACTACTACCTTCAGAATATTGATTATGACAGATAATGAGAAGAGGAAGTACATTGAGGAGATATTCAAGTATTGTAAAACTGATAGCATTCTGGTCCTATCAAAAACGGGTCAATTACAGCGATTACAATGCCCGTTCGAAGTTTTGGTGAGATCTGACGTTGGCGAATTGTACAAAGGTCTTATTTGCCTTGTTTCTGCTGTTAAAATTGATTTAAGTCTTATTGATGTATACATTATACGGAACAAAGCCTATTACTTCTTTAATTTAAGAGTATTACAGCGCAAATGAAGGAATTCCAGGTACTAGGTCGTATAGCTCCGAATCCTGGTTAATAGTTGAGTCATACTGCATTTTTTTACTGTTGTTCTGAGATGGTTCAACTCAACTTTAAAATCTAAAGAACCACTGAAAACAACCGTGCTAATGCCATCCATTTAGGTGAATTCCTGGGTGGGTGATTATTTTTTTGACTTGTGTCATTGTCTTTCATAGCTTTGACATAAGCAATTCATAAGTAGTAACTAAAAATTCTACAATATGAAAAGAGTAATTCATTCAAAAATCATTGTATTGTTGATAACATTAGTTGCGGCACTATTAGTTCAATGTAAAAAATACGACCCTCTTGTTATTGTACCGGATAATAACTTTTTAAATGCCCTGATAGAACGAGGAGTCGATAAAGATGGCGATGGAATTATAAGTAAAGTTGAAGCAGCTGAGGTAAGGTATTTAAAAGTTTCTAGTCGCAACATTTCCAGTTTAAAAGGCATCGAAGCATTTGTAAATCTTGATACTTTAGAATGTAATTGGAACAAGCTGACCAGTCTGGATCTGTCAAATAATTCTTCACTAAAAGAATTGATTTGCGACGACAATTTATTAACCAGGTTGGATTTATCCAAAAATCGTGAACTTAAGGAATTATGGTGCAATTCTAATTCATTAAGCAGCCTGGATTTATCCAAAAATTCTGAACTCAATTTTTTGTTATGCATTGGCAATTCTTTAAACAACCTTGATATATCACATAGTACTGAACTAACCTTATTGCGTTGCGGTGTCAATTCTTTACACAGCTTGGATATATCACATAATCCTGCACTAGAGGAATTGTATTGTGGTAATAATTTTTTAAGCAGCCTTGATGTATCTCATAATCCTGCACTAGATGTACTAATGTGCTATGACAATTCATTAACCAGCCTGGACGTGTCGAATAATCCTGCATTAAAGAGCTTGGAGTGCGGTGGCAATTCATTAACCAGCCTTGATGTATCTCATAATCCTGAACTAGCGAATCTGGGATTCAGTTACAATTCATTAACCAGCCTGGATATATCCAATAATCCTGGACTCGTATCTATATCTTGCTCTGGCAATTTATTATCCAGTCTGGATGTGTCCAACTATCCTGAACTACATCAACTGGCATGCAGTAACAATTCATTTACTAATCTGGATATATCCAATAATCATGTACTAGGTAGGCTTTTTTGCTCTGGCAATTCATTAACCAGCCTTGATGTATCAAATAATCCGGAATTAACTCTTTTGCATTGTGAGGACAATTCACTTACCAGTCTGGATGTATCCCATAATACTGCATTACAATTCTTAAGATGCGGTGGCAATTTATTATCTAACCTGGATGTATCCAAAATTTCTACACTAATTTACTTGTATTGTGATGGGAATTTATTATCCAGTCTTGATGCTTCCAAAAATACCGCAATAAAATTATTAACTATAAAATCTATGCCTTCTTTATATAAAGTTTGTGTATGGACAATGCCATTTCCTCCGATTGGCACCGAGGTAGATACAACTGATAGCCCAAATGTTTATTTTACAATGGATTGCAATAAATAGTTTTTCAGGATGATCTCCTAGTATAATCCTTGTCACATTATAACAACAATAATTTTGAAGGATCTTGCTGAATTTCTTGCTATCAATCGGTGCCATAACCTGAGGATTCAAATTAAAAGAAGTATAAAAGACAATTAACCAGGTAAATAGGTGTGAGGGTTGCTCTCTTTATGTCTCAAAAAGAAGCAAGCTTTAAGAAACAAGGAGACAGTATCTTTTTGTTAAAGCAACAAACTAGATGCCTTTCTTTTAGTGTAAATATTTTGAAATAAATATATTTTGTTTAATCTTAAAAAATAAATTGCCATGAGAGTAAAGTTCTTCCTTATCCTTATCTCCGTATGTCTTATCTCTTTAAAAACAAATGCCCAGAACCCTAAATCGGATTTTAAAATTGTCGGATATTATAGCATTAACGCGGCAATGGAAGCGGATACTTCCCAAGTTCCGTTCGATAAGCTTACCCATATAATTCTGGCCTTTGTCAATCCGGACGTTTTAGGGAATTTTAACCGGAACTTCGATGCCTTGGTCCCATTCATAAAAGCGGCGCATAGCCATGATGTAAAGGTTCTTTATTCCATTGGAGGAGGAGCTAGTCCAGAGGAATACCATGCACTATTGAAACAAAACAAGACAAGGCAAGGAGTTATTAAAAATTTGGTATCAAAAGTCCTTCAATATGATGTGGACGGAGTAGACGTGGATTTGGAACTAGGTTATGTTTTTGGGCCAAAAAGTATGGCAATATCACGTTCTTTTCCAAGAGAAAACCCTGCTATACCTGGGACAGATCCCAATTACGGGATTTTTATAATGGAACTTGCACAGGCTTTAAGATCCCACAATAAGCTGATTACGGTAGCGTTGCCCAGTCGTCCCGCCGATGTGGTAACACAAGAAGTACTGTCCCAATTTGATTTTATCAATATCATGTCGTACGACCATACCGGACAGAGCAGGCCAGATCGTCCCGGCCATCATTCTACTTACGTAGATGCGATGGACGATCTGGATTATTATCGATTTACGCTCTTGGTACCAAAGGAAAAGCTGATTCTGGGCGTGCCCTTCTACGGCCGCGGATTTGGTCCCGGATTGGCCGATCCTGTTATTACCTCTATGAAATATGTTGATATTGTTTCGACGTATGCAGGGGCCGAGTGGGTAGACCATTGGGACCTTCCCAACGGTTATATCATGTATTATAATGGGATACCTACAATTAAGAACAAAACGAAACTGGCGAAAAAGGAAGCTGCAGGGATTATGATATGGGAACTTCGTTCTGACGCTACCGGTAAAAAATCATTGTTAAACGCAATTAATGAAGCGGTTCGTGATAAACTAAATACTTACTGATTAAAGTAAGGAGATTAGGTGTTCGGGTTGCTCTCTTTATGTTGCATTGCAGAATACATAGGCTGTAGGTATACAACATAAATCGCAACCCTCACTATTGATAGATGCTCGCCTGCTGCAGTTAATTTTAATCGGCAAACGTGGGTTTGCATAAAGCAATATTTAATCATTTGCTATTTATTTCTAAGGTATGATTGAACCTGCAAAAAGAATTATCAGTTTAAAAAATATAATTTAGCTTGCAGGTTTCATAACACAGCAAGGCCAAGCCCCTGGGTTATTGCATAAGCCTTGCTTTAGTCATTCAATAACCCCACTTCATATGCCGAAAATTCGCTCCCCTGCAGGCAGGCTCATCACTAAAACAGCCTGCCAGGCTGTTTATTAACGCTTGGCCCTTCGCAACGGCTCGCCGTTAACGGAATTTGATTGAAGGTTTTTGGGATCCCCTTTGTTTTACAAATGATAAAAGGGCTAATGATGGAAAATCCGGTCACTCAGAGCATAGCAAATATGGAGGCCCATTAGATAGTTCAGGATATCCATTAGATGATGATTTCGGATGTGTGGATTTTTATTTGACTTGCATCTAACCCTTTCATAACTTTGTCGTGACTTTTACAAGTTCTTTCATTCCTAATAAATAGTAACACAAATACTATGAAAGGAATTATAAGTAATCTCTTTTTGCTTGTTTTTACAGGGCTATTCGCAATAGTCACAACTACATGTAGGAAACTGGAAAAATCAATGCTGGTTTTAACAAGTGAGGTTACAAATATCCTGACCAATTCTGCAGAAGCATCAGGAATGGTGATAGACCTGGGAGAAGGCGCTACTCAGCATGGTCATTGTTACGGAACTTCACCTGGTGTAAGCACCACAGGATCAAAGACACAACTTGGAACACCTCCGACAGGTGGATTTACCAGTCAGTTAACAAATCTGGAATCCAATTCAAAATATTACATAAAAGCATACATTAGCAATGGAGCTAAAATTGTATATGGGAAAGAGGTAAGTTTTTCTACCTTATCACCGTCAATCCCTACAATTACAACAATTGCTATTTCATCAATCACTGGTACATCTGCTTCAAGTGGAGGAGAGATATCAAATGATGGAGGAGCACCCGTTACTGAACGTGGTGTTTGCTGGAACACAACTACAAGTCCTACAACTGCTGATTCAAAAACTTCTGATGATACAGGATCAGATATCTATTCAAGTAAAATAACGGGATTAACAATTAGCACTACTTATTATGTAAGAGCCTATGCAACAAACAGTGCAGGTACTGCTTATGGGAATGAATTGTCTTTTTCTACAAGTTCAATACCACCTGAGATACCTAAGCTATTAACAACAGAGATAAGTGCTATAACAATAACTACAGCAAACAGCGGTGGAAATGTAACGGATGATGGAGGAGCTTCTGTTATATCAAGAGGTGTATGCTGGAGTCCTGATACAAATCCAACAATAGCAGATTCAAAAACTTCTGACGGAACAGGAACAGGTTCTTTTGTAAGCAATCTGGACGGATTAACAGGAGGAACGACTTATCATGTACGGGCATATGCAACCAATTCAGTTGGTACTGGGTACGGGTCAGATATTTCATTTACTACCAATACCGTTGAAGTTCCAATAATTCCAACAGTAACTTCAACAGCAATTTCCGGGATAACTTCAACAACTGCAACTGGTGGTGGAAACGTAACGGCAGATGGCGGAGCTGCAGTGACTACCCGAGGAGTTTGCTGGAGTATAAGTCAAAACCCGACTGTTACAGATAGCCATACCGAAGATGGCGATGGTACTGGCGTATTTATCAGCAGTTTAACTAATCTTACTCCGGGTACTACTTATTATGTAAAGGCTTTCGCTTCCAATAGTGCAGGCACAGCTTATGGTGTTGAGGTTTCATTTACCACCTTAGGTATTCCTACCATTTCTACAGCAGCAATCTCTTCCATTACTGCTACAACAGCAACATCTGGTGGAAATATTACATCTGATGGAGGAGCTGAAATAACTGCACGGGGAGTATGCTGGAGCACAACTGCAAATCCCACAACTGCTGATTCAAATACTACTGATGGTACAGGTGTAGGTATATTTACAAGTAATATAACAGGATTAACATCCTTAACGATTTACCATGTACGGGCTTACGCAACTAACTCGGAAGGTACATTTTATGGTGATGATATAATTTTTACCACAAGTGCCTTTTTACCAACTGTTACAACTGCGGAGATCTCTTTAATTACTTCTTCAACAGCTATATCCGGTGGAAATATCGCTTCCGATGGTGGTGCTGCAGTAACTGATCGGGGAGTTTGCTGGAGTATCAATCAATTCCCCACTATAACAGACAACAAGACTAGTGATGGCATTGGAACGGGCAACTTTACAAGCAATATTACAGGCCTTTTACCCAATACTAATTACTATGTAAGGGCATATGCTACTAACAGCGCAGGAACTACTTATGGCGACCAGGTAAGCTTTGTCAGCAATATCTTAACTGTTACTGATGCAGATGGGAATGTCTACAACACGGTGAACATCGGAACTCAGGTCTGGATGAGAGAAAACCTGAAGACTACTAAATATAACGATGGTACAGTAATACCCAATATAACAGATAATGTTGCCTGGGAAACCAGTACTACAGGTGCATACTGTGATTACGATAATACTTTGGATAATTCTGATATTTATGGCAAATTGTACAACTGGAATGTGGCTGCCTCAACTAATCCTAAAAATGTATGTCCCACGGGCATGCATGTACCCACCAATGCTGATTGGACAATCATGGAAGATTACCTGATTGCCAATGGCTATAACTATGATGGCACTTTCAGTGGTAATAAAATAGCCAAATCTCTTGCAGCAACAACAGACTGGGATGGATCATCTACACCAGGAGCAGTAGGTAATTCAGATTACCCAACTTATCGCAATAAAAGCGGTTTTACAGCGCTCCCAGGAGGCCAACGTGATTCCCTTGGGATCTATGCGCACCGTAGAAGCTTCGGTTTTTGGTGGAGTTCTTCGGAGGAAGATCCGATAAATGCTTTGTTTCGGCGTCTGTTTTTTGAAGAAATTGTTGTCCTAACAGGGTCTATCAATAAACAAAGCGGCCTTTCTATTCGTTGCCTCAGAGACTAATTAACCAGGTTAATAGATATAAGGGTTGGTAAATGCAACTGTATCAAAGTTCAGATATATTTTAAGATAATGCAAATAAAAAGAAGGCGACACTCGATGTGAAGTCTACTGCAATACAATTCTGTCAACTATCTGATAAAAGGAAGTGGTAAGTGTCGCCTGGAGATATCCTAATTAATTATTACATGTTTAAATACAGCTTACCAAATTTATAGTATTTGATTATTATTTCAAAAAAGTTCAAGTCTATTCTGGGGTACATAAACAGAGCCAACACGCTAGCTTCCGTTTCCTTCTTGCGAGCATTCATACTTTCTTTTGAAATTCGCATACAGCTCAAATTCGAAGAGTGGATTAGATAATTTTGTTGAAATATTTTAAAGAATTAGCCAATCTTAGGGTGTAAATAATTGTTGGAAATATTAGATTCTTATTCCCATGATCATAACATCATCAACCTGATCATTCTTGCCTTGCCATTCTAAGAATTTATTTTCAAGAATCGTTTTTTGTTCATTCATTGGTAATTTCTGAATTTCAACAAGCAGATTTTTGAAGTTTTCAGTTCTGAATCTTTTATGTTCAAGGCCACCTAATTGGTCAATATAACCATCTGTAAATAAATAAATCAGATCATCCTTATTAATTTTCAGTTCCGTATTGCTGAAGGATTGATCTTCCTGCTCATCGATACCAATTGGGATGGTATCTGCTTTAAATTCTTTTAATTCATTATTTTGAATTAAAATCATTGGTCTGAAAGCTCCTGAATACTGTAATTTTTGTTTTTCAAAATCCAGAATTACCAAGGCTATTTCCATACCGTCTCTTGTTACATCATTCCTTCCGGTCTGATGAAGTGACTTAATAATCTGGACTCGAAGTTGATTCAGAATCTCATTTGCCCTAAGGTAAAAGGTTCTGTTTATTATTTCATTCAGGAAAGAAATCCCAAGAATACTTAAAAAAGCTCCTGGCACACCGTGTCCGGTACAATCTGAAACAGCAATAATTACTTTCTCATCCTTGTGAGTTATCCAGTAAAAATCGCCACTAACAATATCCTTTGGTTTGCTTAGTATAAAATATGATTGTAATGATTTAATAACCTCTTTATCAGGTGGTAAAATTGCTTTTTGTATTTTGCTGGCATATTTTAAACTTGCATTTTGTTCATCTAATAATTCCTGTAAATTCTTTCGATGTTTTTCCAGCTCTTCTTCGTTTTTCTTGGCAATCGTAATATCTTCTGCAATACCGAGTAAATATAAAGGCCTTCCTTGTCCATCGTAAATAGGGGCTTTAATTGTTCTTAGAACCCTTCGGCCTAAATGAGGTGTGTCTATTGGTTCTTCAGAAATAATTTCAACTAAACCTTTCAGTAAAGTTTCCCTGTCCTTTTTTTGGAACCATTCAGCCTGTTCCTTAGGAAAAAAATCAAAATCCGTTTTATAGATTGCATCATTTGATTTTATGCCCATAAGATTCTCATGTACCCTATTCCAATAAACGAAACTACCATCAGTGGCTTTTTTTACAAAAACAGCAACAGGAAGGTTAACAAGCAATTTTTCGATAAAACTTTGGGTATCTGCTTCAATACCTTTACGCACTGATATATCCCGGATGATGCAAAGAAATATATTCTTTGAACATACACTTACATAAATTTCATAATCCTTTATCCTATCGTTCAATGAAATCTGCAACTCCTTTGGGGATGATTCTTCAGAAATTTGCAAATTTCTTATATTATTATTTATTAATTCCACTAATCGGGAGGGGAGAATATTTGAAATATTCTCCCCGACACTACCAACGGGCATAAGTGTTTGGTACTCAACCTTTACTTTGCCAATTTCAAGAATTATTCCATTCTCACCAAGTAAAAATGCCAGATCGGGTAATGAATTAAGCAATTCTAGTGAGTCTAAGTTATTGATGCTCATATCAGTCTCAATTATCTATTATTTAGTTGGTTTTTAATAAATCATGAGCCCAATTAATATAACTCCACCATAAAAATACAAATTCTAGAGATTCAAGACATTAAGAAAGCCGTTAAATACTTAACTGAAGAAGACAGAATTCTTAAATGTATATACATTATGAGCTATCAGAACATTTATGATGCTGTAAATTTGGTTGCAACTTTTGTGCATTTGGGGAACCAAATGATCAAGGAATATCACCAACACCAAAATCCCTCATTCCTCCAATCTCATGGAACTTGGAGCTTACCAAATAAATAGCTTATACACTAGAATTGTTTCAGTATAGTTTCAGCAGGGAGATAAAGAAAAAGCGCATTCAGTCATTATTTCACTGTTTGCGTTTTTTTTATTGTGGGCCCAGCTGGGATCGAACCAGCGACCCCCTGATTATGAGTCAGGTGCTGCTAACCATCTGAGCTATGGGCCCCGTTAAAATCGGATTGCAATATTAATCATTTAACA
>Ga0307375_10000723_pt1 | contig 39519 bp, 30 predicted proteins | sample TR1MG_FD_202531 | JGI IMG/M metagenome (GOLD analysis project Ga0307375, IMG submission 202531) | Soil microbial communities from Risofladan, Vaasa, Finland - TR-1 | ecosystem: Environmental > Terrestrial > Soil > Coastal area > Acid sulfate soil | place: Finland: Risofladan, Vaasa | collected... | reverse complement strand
CCGGCTGGCCGGAGACAGCGGCGGGGGCAGCCGCCCCGCCCCCGGTGCCCGCGCCGCCAGCGCCGGCCAGTGCGTCAGCGTCGGCCAGCGCGTCAGCGTCGGCCAGCGCGTCAGCGTCGGCCAGCGCGTCAGCGTCGGCCAGCGCGTCAGCGTCGGCCAGCGCGTCAGCGTCGGCCAGCGCGTCGAACGCGCTGAGGGCGTGGTCACTCAGCATGCTCAGCGCAGCCTGGGCCGCGTCCCGCCGGCGCGGCGTGCAGTTGCGGGTGAAGCGCCAGAGGAACTCGGCCAGCGCCGGGTCGAGGGACATCGGGACCTGCACGGCGCGCGACCGGCCGGCGATCGCCCGCAGGCCCTCACGCAGGATGGCGGGGTCGGGCAGCGGTGACACCAGGGCTGGCGTGATCCAGCCGGCGTTGCCCAGCGACGCGCCCGCCGCGACTGCTGTCCGCTCGAGCACGGTGACCTGCATCCCCCGCTCCTGCAGGAACCAGGCCGTGCACAGTCCGACCAGGCCAGCCCCGATGACGACGGCGTGCCGGGGTCGACCGGCGACGGACACCTCGGCTACCCGAGGAGGAACCCGCTGCCGAGCGGGTCCCCCGCGGCCAGCATGAACTGGTGCAGCCCGGTCAGGAACGCGCTGCCGGTCACCTCGGTCGCCACCTGGACCCACCCGCCATCCTCGAAGATACTGGTCACCCGCGCCTCGAAGCGCGTGCCGATGATGCTGTCGTGGACCAGCGTCTGGCCGTCGGCCAGGCCGTGCCCGGCCAGCAGCGCCAGCCGCGCGGTGGTCCCGCTCCCGCACGGCGACCGGTCCACCTGGCCGTCGCCGAAGATCGTCACGTTCCGCTGCCGGAGCTGGCCGTCCGCGACGCCCAGGTCGTCGTAGAACGTGACGCCGTAGATGCCGCTGAGCCGGTCGTCGGTGTCATGGCGCGCGGCGCCCGCGGCGGTGAGCTGCCGCTGGATCAGCCGGCCGGCCTCGATCAGCTGCGGGAGCTGCGCCACCTCGACGCTCAGGCCGAGCGCGCTGGCGGGCAGTGAGGCGTGGAAAGCGCCGCCGAACGCCACGTCGGCGCGGGCCGGGCCAAACGGGGTCTCGACCGGCACGTCGCGCTGCGCGACCCACGCCGGGACGTTCACGAAGGTGATCGCCGGATGCGGGCCGCCGCCGCGGACCCGCACGCCGACGCGGCCGGACGGCACGTCGATGCTGAACGCGGTCCGGTCGGGCGCGACGCGGCCGGTCTGCAGCGCCCAGGTGGCCAGCGCGATCGTGCCGTGCCCGCAGGCGGTCGAGAACCCGGACCGGTGAAAGAAAATCGCGCCGAACTCGGCGCCCTCGTCATCGGGCGGCGTGACAAAGCACCCGTACATGCCCGGGTGGCCGCGCGGCTCCTCGACCAGCAGCCGCCGGACGTGGTCAAGGTGCGCGACCGCGCTCACCCGGCGGTCGGCGACGGTCCGGCCCGCCGGCACCCGGACGCCGCCGGTCACGATCCGGAACGGCTCGCCGGCGGTGTGATAGTCCGCCGTGGCCACGATGGCCGGATGGGGCGGTGCCATCGCGCCCGAGTCCGGCGGTGCCATCATGCCCGGGCCCGGTCGACGACGAGCTCGGCCAGCGCCCAGTCCTGCGCCGCGATGCCCACCGACTTGAAGATGGTCAGCCCGCCGGGTGGCTGCGCCGGACTGGCGAGCAGCCGCCCGATCTCCACCAGGTCCTCCTGCCGCAACTGGCCCGCCTCGATGGCCTGGATGATGTCGCCCGCCTCCTCTAGCGCTGCTTCCAGCTGGTCGATGACCACCGCAGCGGCCTGGCCGAAGGCCGCGGGCGGTACCTCGCACATGTCGGCCCGGTAGGAGCCGACGGCGTTGATATGCACCTGCGGCGCCAGGTCGCTCACCTCGAACAGCGGAGTCTGCGACCGGGTCGCGGTGCAGATCACGTGCGCGCCGCCCACGGCGTCGGCCGCGCTGGCGGCCGGGAGGAACGCGACGCCCGGATGCGCGTCCGCCAGCCGGGCGCACAGCTGCTCGCGCCGCTGCGCGCGGCGACTGAAAACCCGTACCTCGCGAATCGGCCGGACCGCGCACACCGCCCCGATCTGGTCGGCTGCCTGGCCGCCGGACCCGAGCATGGCCAGGATGCTGCTGGCCGGCGCGGCCAGCAGCGACGTGGCCAGTCCGCTGGCGGCGCCGGTGCGCAGGGCGGTCAGCGCGGCGGCGTCGAGCATGGCCGTGATGCGTCCCGTCGCGCCGTCGATCCACAGCACTCCGCCGCCGATGCTCGGCAGCCCTTCCTCCCAGCCGTCGGGCTGCAGGCTGATGACCTTTACCAGGGCGCTGCCCGAGGAGTGCTCGGTCGGCATCACCAGGACCCGGTGCCGGGACAGCGCCGAGCGCAGCGGCCCGGATAGCTCGCCGTTGGCGGCGGCGGTGAATGCCCGGCGGCTGGCCTCGATCGCGTCCGTCATGGGCACCAGCGAGCGGAGCTGACCGCCTTCGATGATGACCGGCCTGCCGGTCGCGAAGGCGCTGCTGGAAAAGGCGGGGGGCGATGTCGTCATCGGCGCCTACTCGCTCTTCCCGGCCCAGATGCCGCGGGTGTGCTGCAGATGGTGGGTCATGATCGCCGCGGCGGCGGCCTCGTCATCGCGGCTGATCGCGTCCAGCAGCTTGCCGTGCTCCTCGGCGGACTCCCTGAGCTCCCCGCGCTCGGCGAGCTCGTGCAGCCCGTACAGGCGCGCCTGGTAGCGGAGCCGGGAGACAATCTCGGTCAGCCGCCCGTTGCCCAGGGTCTCCAGCAGGCCCAGGTGAAACTCGCGGTCGGACTCCAGGAAGCCCGGCACGTCACCCTCCTGCGCGCGCCGCTCGATGTCGTCGGCCAGGGCCCGGAACCGCGCCATCTGGCTCTCGGCCGTGCCGCGGCGCGCGATCTCCGCGGTGGCCGGGACCTCCAGCATGAGCCGGACCTGCAGGATCTCGTCCAGGTCATCCTGGGTCAGGCCGACGATCCGGAATCCCTTGTTGGGGACCGCCTCGACCAGGCCCGCGGCGGCCAGTTCCAGTAGCGCCTCCCGGACCGGTGTCACCGATACCCCGAGCACCCCGGCGAGGACCGGGGCCGAGTAGACCCGGCCCGCCGCGATCTCGCCGGTGACGATGCGCACCAGGAGGGCGTCCTTCGCCAGTGCGCTCAGCGTGCTGGGGCGCACCAGGTCAGACGCGGCCGGACCCACATCGCTCGCCGCTGCCACCTTTCTCCGCTGACGGTCGTCCATGACCTTGACGAACTCCTGCCCGTTCCATGCCCGGCGCGTGCGTGCCGGGTCTGTTTCGCCCGCTGACTGATCCTGCCGCTGCCCGGGCGGGTCAGCCGTCCCCCGGTATCTCCGGCAGCACCAGGGCCGAGGGGTAGTCGCTGGTGTGCCAGACCGAGTTGACCGCTGTCACCATCTCAGTGGCGGTCGCGATGGGCGCGCCGGTGTTGAGGTTCCGGTCATATTTGGGGAAGGCGCTCGAGCTGACCTGCAGCCGGACCCGGTGCCCGGCCTTGAAGACGTGCGAGGTGCTCCACATGTCGATCTCGAACGCGGTCACCTCACCGGGAACCATGCGCGATTCTGGCTCCAGGTAACCGTTGCGGAACCGCGCCCGGACCATGCTGTCGCACAATCGCTGGCTGAACCCGTCCGGATGCACGTCCAGCAGCTTGGCGGTGAAGTCGGTGTCGACGGCGCTGGAGGACGCGAACAGCTCCAAGCGCACGGGCCCGGTCACCTCCAGGTCCGCTTCCAGCGGCCCGGTCGTATAGACCAGCACGTCCGGGCGCTCCTCGACCGCCGCGTAGTCGTCGGGCCCGCCGATCTGCGATGACGAGGCGAAGTCGCTGATGAACGGCACGGGATCGGCCGGATCGTAGGTAAAGACATCGGGCGGCGCGTCGGCCGCTGCATCGGTGTTTGCGGCACAGTCGTCCTCCCGCCGCAACTGCCCCCCGCCGTGGCGGGTGTTCGCGTCGCCGTCGCTGGCCAGGAGGTACCGGGTCCACCGGATCCGCGCCAGCGGCCATTCCTGCTCCTCACGCCAGGCATTCTCCCCCATCACGAACAGTCGCACCGGCGCCGGCGGCGGCGCCTGCTGACCCAGCACCGCCGTCAGCCAGTCCCGCTCCAGCTCAGGCAGGTCGGTCTCCGCGCCGGGGCCGAAATCGATGGCGCCCAGCTGCCGGTTCCGGGTCCGGGTGCACCGGTGATCCCACGGGCCGACCACCAGCCACTGGTTCTCCCGGACCTGCGCGGGCGCCTCTGGCGACGTCAGCAGCGTGAAGTTGCGCATCGAGCCGCGCTGCACGTCGTCATACCAGCCGGTGATGGACAGGACCGGCACGGTCACCTCGGTGATCCGCGGCTGGTACCGGACCGGGTCCCAGAACTCCCGGTCGGTGATCGGCCGGGTCAGGAAGGTCCGCCAGTGCTCGCTGTAGAAGCCAGCGTGGGTGTCCATGCTGATCAGCGGCAGGTGCCAGGACACCGTCGGCCAGTCCACCCGGTCGACGTACTGCAGCACCCGCCCGTCGAGCATCCGCATCCAGCAGACCTCCCACAGGATCGGCACCCCCGTGGGGTTGTCCTCGAACGGGTCCGAGGAAGCCACGTAGACGATCATGGCCCGCAGGTGCGGCGGCTGCTCCAGCGCCGTCATCCACTGGATGCAGCCCAGGTAGGACTGGCCCCACGTCACGACGTTCCCGTCGGACCAGTCCTGCGCCGCGATCCACTCGATGGTGTCGTAGCCGTCGCGCCCCTCGTTGCGCCACGGCTCGAACGTGCCGTCGGAGTCGCCGCGTCCCCGGACGTCCAGGTGGACGAAGTTATAACCGCTGGCGGCGTAGGCATGGGCGCGCTCCTGCTGCTCCGCGGTGTTCTTGTTGTAGGGGGTGCGGGCGACCAGCGTGGTGCGCGCGCCGCCCCCCCGCGGGCGGTAGATGTCGGCGGACAGCTGCGTGCCGTCGCGCATCGGCACCCGGGTGTTCCAGTCGATGCTCATGCCGGCCGCCGGGTCACGAGGGGATGCTGACATGGTTGTTGACCGCTATCTGGGTGAGCGAGATCGAGCTGGTCGCCACGTCCATCACGTACCTGGTCACCGTCGGCCCGGTAATCACGATGTTGCGGCCCCAGACGTAGGGAACCCAGGCCATGACCTTGGTCATCATCACCGTGGACCCGAAACCGTTCCGGTACCAGCACATCACCCCGCCGGGCGGGATCCGCCGCACGGTCCAGGAACTGCTGGAGCAGGTGGGCCTCAGCCCCGAGCATTACAACCGCCATCCGCAGGACTTCTCCGGCGGTCAGCGGCAGCGGATCTGCGTGGCGCGCGCCATCGCGCTGCGGCCCAAGCTCATCATCGCCGACGAGCCGGTCTCGGCCCTGGACGTCTCCATCCAGGCCCAGATCATTAACCTGCTCAGCGACCTGCGCGACCAGCAGGGCATGGCCTACCTGTTCATCGCTCATGACCTGTCGGTGGTCCGGCACATCAGCGACCGGGTCGCGGTCATGTACCTCGGCAAGATCGTGGAACTCGCCGACAACGACCTGCTCTACGCGGCGCCCCGCCATCCCTACACCCGCGCGCTGCTGTCGGCCGTTCCCGTCCCCGACCCCACGGCGCGCCAGCAGCGGCTGCGACTGGCCGGCGAGCCGCCCAGCCCGCTCAACCCGCCGTCGGGCTGCCATTTCCGCACGCGGTGCTGGAAGGCGCAGGCCGTTTGCGAGACCACCGAGCCGCCGCTGGCCGGCGCCGGTCCGCGCCACCAGGTCGCCTGCCACTTCCCCGAAGACGGCTAAGCCGACCGGTATTCCGAGCCATCTGCACAGCCGAATGAATATGTTAGGAAAATCGCCGGAGCGGCCTTTCTCAGGGTCTCAGTGATCACTGCGCGGGAGCGAATGACCTGCGGCTACTGGCGTCGGCCCGCCTAATAGCGCACACTGAGTGTGCCGGGCTCGCGACCGGGGGGCATTATGTTATTTTTTCCTGACTTTACCACAACTTTACCTTTCGTCCAGATCGTTCCATCAGGTATGGAAGCAGGATAAAATGCTCACCCTCTCCGCGCGCCCGAGACTGCCATTCCTCCTCCGAATTGCTAGTACCGCCTGCGCCGCCATCTGCATAACGACGGTTGCCGCTACCTCCACACCTGCCATCGCGGCCCGGGCAACTGCGGGCGCCGATATGGCTGCGCAGGGAACTTCCCGGCCCGCGGCTTCGCAAATTACGCAGCCCTGCGGCAACGCCGGCACCCCGGGCCAGGTGCAGCACGTCATCTGGATCTGGATGGAAAACGAGAGCTATGCCAATGTCATCGGCAATTCAAATGCGCCGTACCAGACATCACTGGCCAAGCAGTGCGGTACGCCGACCAATTTCCACAATGAGAGCCACGGCTCCCTCAATAACTATATCGCAGCGACCAGCGGCCAGAATATCCTCGGTACTAGCTTCATCAATGATTGCACGCCGAACCCCAGCGCCAACTATTGCGTGAACTCGGGCCCGAGCATCTTCTCGGAGACGCAGGGTGCCGGTGAAACCTGGCGTAGCTATGCTGAGGATATGCCGTCCAACTGCTACCAAGGCACTTCCGGGAACTATATCGCGCAACACAATCCCGCAGTTTATTATACTTCACTGACCACCTGCGGCCAGTATGACGTCCCCATGGGCAGTGCCGTCACCCATACCGGACAGTTTTACAGTGACCTGGCGAGCGGCAATTTGCCAGCGTTCAGCTTCATAACGCCTAACCTTGTCGACGACTCCCATAGTTCAAGCACCGCGACAGCGGATACCTGGCTCAGTCAGATCGTGCCCTTGATCACGGGCGGCCCGGACTACCAGAGCGGCGATACCGTTCTGTTTATTACCAACGATGAGGGAATCGGCTCGGATTACAGCCTCAATGAGGATTGCACCAGTCAGGCACTAGACGCCAGCCAGCCGTCCTGTCTTATCCCGACTATCGTAGTTGCTCCGCATGTTCCTGCCGGAACTGTCGATAACACTTTCTACACCCATTATTCCATGCTCCGCACCACGGAGGAACTGCTCGGCTTGCCACAGCTGGGGCTGGCCGCCAGCGCTAACTCGATGACGTCCAACTTCAATCTGGGCGCGGTCAGCGGCAGTCTGGCCCCGCCTAGCGCGCCTACGAACCTGACGGCCACCGCCACGAGCTCCGGGCAGGTAGACCTGAGCTGGACAGCGGCCACACCTGGCGGTGCGGCCATCAGCGGTTATCAGATCTCGCGCAACGGCGCCGTCATCGACACTGCTGCCAGCACGGCGACCACCTACGCAGACGCGACGGCCGGCCCTGGCGTGACGTACAGCTACGCCGTATCAGCTGTCGATTCGGCCGGCAACGTCAGCGGGCCCTCTAACTCGGTCTCGGTGACGACACCCGCCGCGGCGAACCTGCTGGCCAACCCCGGCTTCGAAACCTGGTCAGGCGGCCTGCCCGCCGGCTGGACCACCTACGGCGCGCACACCACCCTCACCCGCTCCAGCGACGCCCGCTCCGGCAGCAGCTCCGTCCTCATCGCCACCACCACCTCCGGCTACGCATCCGCCGGCCTCGACGACGGCGCCACACCCACCGTCGACTCCACCGTCGCCGGAACCACCTACACCGCCAGCTGCTGGGTCAAGGCATCCAGGTCCATCCCCATCACCGTCCAGCTAGCCGAGCGCCAGCACAACTTCACCCTCGTCAGCCCCAGAGTCACCACCACGCTGACCGTGCCAACCACCACCAGCTGGTACCAGCTGTCCGTCAGCGACACCGCCACCGGCAACGGCAACATGATGCCCTTCTACACCTTCACCAACTCCACCTCCGGCGGCGGCGCCACCTTCGAAGCCGACGACTGCTCCCTATCCGCGGGCAGCACAACACCCCCGCCTGACACGACGCCTCCGTCCGTGCCCACGGGTCTTTCAGCGAAGGCAGCCGGCTCCGCCCAGGTGAACCTCACCTGGAATGCCGCCGCCGATAATGTCGGCGTCGCCGGTTACGACATCACGCGCGACGGCGTGCAAGTGGGCAGCACCACGGGGGCCACTAGTTACGGCGACACCGGGCTGAGCCCCGGCACCACGTACAGCTACGCCGTCATCGCTTTCGATGCCGCCGGTAATAAGAGCGCAGCGTCGGCCGGTGTCAGCGTCACCACTCCAGCGGTAGCCACGCCTCCGTCGGCTCCAGCTAACCTGACCGCCAGCGCGGCCAGTGCCAGCCAGGTGAATCTGACCTGGGTGGCCTCCGCGGCCGGCTCAGCGCCGATTGCTGGCTATCAGGTGACCTGTAACGGAGTGCTCCTGGCCACCGCTGCCGGTACGACTTACAGTGACACCGGAGCCAGCCCCGGAACTACCTACACCTGCACGGTCAGCGCTATCGACGCCAATGGCGTGCTCAGCGGGCCCTCTAACTCGGTCTCGGTGACGACACCCGCCGCGGCGAACCTGCTGGCCAACCCCGGCTTCGAAACCTGGTCAGGCGGCCTGCCCGCCGGCTGGACCACCTACGGCGCGCACACCACCCTCACCCGCTCCAGCGACGCCCGCTCCGGCAGCAGCTCCGTCCTCATCGCCACCACCGCCTCCGGCTACGCATCCGCCGGCCTCGACGACGGCGCCACACCCACCGTCGACTCCACCGTCGCCGGAACCACCTACACCGCCAGCTGCTGGGTCAAGGCATCCAGGTCCATCCCCATCACCGTCCAGCTAGCCGAGCGCCAGCACAACTTCACCCTCGTCAGCCCCAGAGTCACCACCACGCTGACCGTGCCAACCACCACCAGCTGGTACCAGCTGTCCGTCAGCGACACCGCCACCGGCAACGGCAACATGATGCCCTTCTACACCTTCACCAACTCCACCTCCGGCGGCGGCGCCACCTTCGAAGCCGACGACTGCTCCCTATCCGCGGCCGGCTAACGTCAGGGCCGGCTAACGTCAGGCCGGCTTCGGCCCGGAGCCGCCCTGACCTGCGGGTATTAGCGCACGTCGAGGCGGAGCCGCCCGAACCAACGTCGTGCCTAATTCACACTATCTATCTCGGCAAGTCGGTCCAGCAGATTCTGGCTTAGACTCTTAAAGTCCTGGAAGCATCTTTGAACGTACGTCTGCGTGCTTCCGAGTGCGCCATCGGCAGACCGAAGATCGAACATCGGCTTCCGCGCATCGTGTGCAAGTGGCATGAGGCTTTGGTAGTTCTTAAGAGTAGCAATTTCGTACGAGCGATCTGACGGATCAAAGAATTCTTGGCCAAGAACGGCGGTAGCGAAAACACTCGGAATCCGGTCAAGCCAGCGCTGGTACGCTTTGACGGGCCTGTCGAGCCGCATAGTCGGCTGCATGATTACATATCCCAATGGCTCCATAATTCCCCTCGGCGCCGAGATTTCACCCGGAACTTTCGGCAGCACGAGATCTTGCCAACTGGAACGCCATTCGCGAAGTGTAGGGCCAAGGTTGCGCAGACCTCGCAAGGAAAACAAATCAGCCGCAAGTGGCATGAGGACAGTATCAGCAGCCAGCAGCGCGGCTCGATTTATAGCCCCCAGGTTTGGACCAACATCAATCAGAACGATATCCGCATCGATCTGATCTGCAGCATTTGTTACTATTCGGTGAAAAGCGGTAGTGGTTCTTATCGCCGCGACGTCGGTCCCAGTAAACCCCCTCGGCCATGCATCCGATAGCCTGTCTTCGAATGCACTGAGATCCAAATCGCCCGGAACCAGCCAAAGTTTCTCACGTATCTCCACGGGGTCGAAATATTGAACGTCGCCGATTCCTTCCATAATCGGCCGTACCGCGCTAGCCACGGTCCCAGGGTGGTTCGGCAAGTAACGCGGAGTGCTGAACGTCTTCTGCTGGGGCTCGTACCAGGCAGGGCTCTCCGGTTCATCCCAAAGAACTTGCAGATCATCCTCGTCAAGGAACGCGGCGGTTAGATTCGACTGCGGATCGAAGTCGACAGCCAGGACTCGGCGCCCGAGTCGCTGCATCATATGAGCCAGATGGTATGTCAGCGTTGTCTTGCCGACCCCGCCCTTATTATTAAAGAGCGCGACCGAGATCAACTGACCCTCCTGAGGGTAACAGTCCATGAAGAGTCGTCCACAATGAACTCGGGTGCTGGATTCCCGTTACGCTTCAGCGCCGCACGGATTCGGCCAATTCCTCGCCCGAAGCGGTTCACGTATCCTAGTGATTTCATTGCTGCAGCCAGCGACGGATTACGATAATCGTTGACTCTATCAAAGTTGTCTTCTCGTACTTGGCCAAACGGCCCCCCAGGGTTCGACACTTCAACTCGATCTTCAAACCAGGCAATACGTACTGGCGCATAGGAAGTCTCATAATTGCGATGCATAATTGCATTCATGCAGACCTCGCGAAGCGCCTCGAAGGGGTAGTTAGGCAGTTGGCCTTCGCGAAAGCCGCCAATGGCCACGAGTTGAGTATGCAAATGCCCCCGAAGAACAGCCTCCAGGCGCGTAGCGGTATCGACTACATTATCGCGTATCTCCTGGTCGTCATTGACTGGCGAGTCAAGGTCGTACCCTTGATATCGGATGAACTGAACATAAGCCCCTGGCACATACTTGCTGGGGTCGAAGCCCGCTACCAACATCCCTAGTACCGTGGGGGTCTGGGATACGTCCGCCAGTCCCACAGAGGCCAACTGTTGAGGTAGGGTCCTCTCGTTCTCCTCTATGACCTCCGGGGCGATAACAGACGGCAAGTAGGTGGATCGGCACAATTCAAGATCAAGATCAGCTAGGGAACTTCCCTGGACCGCACGACTGTCGTAAGGAACATCTGCTGCCCTACGTCGCTCACTGAGAACCCGTTCGTCTTCACGCGTTGCACGTCGCGTCGTCGGCCCCGGACGGACCCAGACTACGCCCTTAAAGCGGACGGGTGGCGTAGCCGAAGCCTGCACTCGGATTCGGATGACCTGGCTGCCGCTGTATTGGGCCACTTCTACTGTCATAGACGGGCGATCCAGAATCCGGCCATCGTCCCGAAAATCGGTAAGGGCCAGAAGTTCGCGATCTGACACGTCAACTGACCCAACAGTCGCCCCGCGGTCATCTACGCCTATAAGTAGGTCGCCCCCGCCCGTCCCGGCCAGGTCGTTCGCAAATGCGCAGATAACCTGACCGATCGCATCCCGGTCTCTGGCTGCCTCCTTGAACTCTAGGGCGGCAGACTCTCGTGTCCCAAGAAGCTCGGCTAGATCGGTGCTCATGATCTGCATTCTGCCGCATGCGTGACGCGTCACAGCCCCCTACGGTCCGTGACGTGCTCAGCGCACGCCAGCCGTCCAGTTGGAGCGCCCCGCCGGGCGAACAACCTAGACGGCTGACGCCTGGCCCGCTGGGCGTGCCCAGGTCGATTGCGGGTGCCTGGCTGGTGAGCCGCCGGGCCATGGGAGCGATCATCGCCCATTTGACCATGGCCTCGTGGTGCTCGGGCAGTCGCTCGTAATCGCGGACGCAGCGGCGGTGCTCGCTGATCCAGGCGAGGCTGCGCTCGACGATCCAGCGTACATCGCATTACCCAGCGTCCTCGCGCCCTCGTCGACGATGCTGGCGGCCAGCGGGTCACCATGCCGGGCAGCAGCCAGGACATCTTCGGCCCGCCGTGCCGTCCCTCCACCGACACCCCGTTGTCTTCGGCCAGGGCCAGTGCGACGGTCTGCAGCGGAAGGATCTCCAGGACGGGCAGGGCGTGGTCATCCGCACGTGGCAGCCCGCGCCTCCGGGACCTGCCGCTCGATCTCGTCAGCGACCCGTTCCCAGTCAGGCCTCCCGGCGGCCCCCGTCAGCATGTCCCGCACCAGTGCGAGCGCCGCCACGGTCCCGGTGTATCCCAGGGTTCGCACCCGCGTTTGTGCGATCCCCACAACTCCGGCCGCGAAACACGCTTAGTCCCCGCCATTCCGGTATCCGGGGGCAGCCGAGAGTATGTAACCCCGGCTGGGGCGGGGACGGCCGCCTGTTTACCGTCTTCGAAAGGCCCGCTCAGTGTTCAGTCGTGTCGCCATCGTCAACCGCGGTGAAGCCGCCATGCGGCTCATCCACGCCGTTCGGGACCTAGCCGCGGAGACGGGGACACGGATCGAGACCGTCGCCCTGTACACGGACTCCGACCGGACGGCCACGTTCGTCCGCGAGGCGGACATCGCCTACGACCTGGGGCTCGCCGCGAACCGGCCCTATCTGGACCACGCGGTCCTCAAGAAAGCCCTGGTCGAGACCGGCGCGGACGCGGCCTGGGTCGGTTGGGGCTTCGTGGCGGAGGACCCGGCGTTCGCCGACCTGTGCGCCGAGATCGGCGTGACGTTCGTCGGCCCGAGCGCCGAGGCGATGCGCAAGCTGGGCGACAAGATCGGCTCGAAACTGATCGCCGAAGAGGTCGGTGTGCCCGTCGCGCCGTGGAGCCGCGGTCCGGTGGAGACACTGGAGGACGCGAAGGCGGCGGCGGACCGGATCGGCTACCCGTTGATGCTGAAGGCGACCGCGGGCGGCGGTGGTCGTGGTATCCGGATGGTCTCCAACGCCGACGAGCTGACCCATGCCTACGAGCTGACGCGCCAGGAAGCCGCGCGCGCGTTCGGCAGTGGCGTCGTGTTCCTGGAGCGCCTGGTGACCGGTGCCCGGCACGTCGAGGTGCAGGTCATCGCGGACGGGCAGGGCACCGCGTGGGCGCTGGGCGTGCGCGACTGCTCCGTGCAGCGGCGCAATCAGAAGATCATCGAGGAGTCCGCCTCCCCGGTCCTGAACGCCAAGCAGGTCGCCGAGCTGAAGGCGTCGGCCGAGCGGCTCGTGCTCGCGGTGGACTACCAAAGCGCGGGCACCATCGAGTTCCTCTACCACCCCGGTGAGCGGCTGTTCGCGTTCCTCGAGGCCAACACGCGCCTGCAGGTCGAGCACCCGATCACCGAGATCACCACCGGCGTCGACCTGGTGAAGGCCCAGCTGCACGTCGCGGCGGGCGGCAAGCTCGAGGGTGACGCGCCTGAGGAGTGGGGTCACGCCGTTGAGGCGCGCCTCAACGCCGAGGACCCCGACCGCGACTTCGCGCCCTCACCCGGCCGGATCGCGCGGCTGGCGCTGCCCGGCGGCCCCGGCATCCGGGTGGACACCGGGTTCAGCGAGGGCGACACGATCCCCGCCGACTTCGACTCGATGATCGCCAAGATCATCGCGCACGGCCGTGACCGCACGGAGGCGCTGGCCCGCCTGCGCCGCGCGATGACGCAGACGACCGTCATCATCGAGGGCGGCGTGACGAACAAGGGCTTCGTCCGCATGCTGCTCGACGAGCGCGCGGTGATCGACGGGTCCGCTGACACCGGCTGGATCGACCGCGTGCGCGCCCAGGGCGGCCTCGTGTCGCACCAGCACTCCGCGATCGCGCTGATCGCCGCCGCCATCGATGCCTACGAGGACGAGGAGGCCGTGACGCGGCAGCGCTTCCTGTCCACCGCGCACGGCGGCCGTCCGCAGTCGCAGCACGAGAGCGGCCGCGCGCTGGAGCTCAAGCTCCGCGATGTCGGCTACCGCGTCCAGGTCGCCCGCACCGGTGTCCACCGGTTCCGCATCGGCATCTCGGCGGGCGGCCCCGAGCATGCGGCCGACGTGGACATCGAGCGCTTCGACGAGCACAGCGGCCAGATCACCGTGAACGGCGTCCGCTTCAAGGTCGTCACGGGCACGCACGGCCCGATCCACCTGGTCGAGGTCGACGGCATCACGCACCGGATCAGCCGCGACGAGGGCGGCATCGTGCGCTCGCCCGTGCCCGCGCTCGTGGTGGCCACGCCGCTGCAGGCGGGCGACGAGGTCGAGGCCGGAGCGCCGCTGCTCGTGGTCGAGAGCATGAAGATGGAGACCGTGCTGCGCGCGCCGTTCCGCGGTCGCGTGCGGGAGCTCGCGGTGTCGGTCGGCAGCCAGGTGGAGGCGGGCGCCCGCCTGCTCCGCCTGGAGCCGCTGGGTGACGGCGACGAGGCGGCCGGTCCCGCGGCCGCGGCGAAGCAAGTCGAGCTGGACCTGCCGTCCGAGCCGGTGGACGTGCCCGCGGCCGAGCGGGCCGCGCGTGGTCTGCAGGACCTGCGTAGCCTCCTGCTGGGCTTCGATATCGACTCGCGGGACGAGAAGCGCCTGCTCGCCAGCTACCTGGCCGCGCGCGCGCAGCTCGTTGCGGAGGGTCAGCACGAGCTGGCCGGTGAGGTCGAGCTGCTGCGGCTGTTCGCCGACCTGAGCGAACTGAGCCGCAACCAGCCCGCCGGCGAGGAGTCGAAGTCCGGCTCCGCGGTGCACAGCCCCCGCGAGTACTTCCACACGTACCTGCAGAGCCTCGACTCGGACCGGTCCGGGCTGTCGGAGAGCTTCCAGCAGCGGCTCACGCACGTGCTGTCCCGCTACGGCGTCGAAGGCCTGGACCGCACGCCGGAGCTGGAGGACGCGGTCTTCCGGATCTTCCTGGCCCAGCAGCGCGCGTCCGCCGACGTCGCCGTGGTGACGACCCTGCTGCGCCAGTGGGTGAACGAGGCCCCGCCCGCCGAGGCGGACCGTGTCACCGTCGGCCTGGCGCTGGAGCACCTGGTCGCCGCCACCCAGGTCCGGTTCCCGGCCGTCGCCGACCTGGCACGCGGCGTCGTGTTCGGCTGGTTCGCCCAGCCGCTGCTGCGCCGCACCCGCGCCAAGGTCTACACGGCCGTGCGCAAGCACCTGCGCCACCTCGACCAGCACCCGGACGCGCCCGACCGCGCCGAGCGGATCTCCGCGATGGTCGCCAGCGCCGAGCCGCTCGTCCGGCTGGTCGGCCAGCGGATCGGCCGCGAAGGCGCGGACCCCGTGCCGCTGCTGGAGGTGCTGACCCGCCGCTACTACGGCAACCGCGCGCTCAGCGACATCCGGGTGAGCAAGGTGGCGGACTGCACGTTCGTCGTCGCCGACCACCGCACCGCGACCGGCAACGGCCGCGTCGTGACCACAGCGGTCGACTTCCCGGCGCTGGCCGAGGCGGTCAAGGCGGTCGACGAGTTCGCCGGTGACGGCGAGCTGGTAGCGGACATCTACCTGACCTGGTCGGACGGTCCGAGCGACCCCCACGAGATGGCCACGCGCCTGCGCGAGGTCCTGGTCGCGCAGCAGCCGTCGAACCGGGTCGGCCGCATCACCACGACCGTCGCGGGCAACAGCGGCGCCGTGATGCACCACCACTTCACCTTCCGGCCGTCCGCGGACGGCTTCGTGGAGGAACGGCTGCTGCGCGGTCTGCACCCGCGCATCGCCGAGCGCATGCAGCTGGAGCGGTTGCGCGACTTCGACCTCACCCGGCTGCCCTCACCCGACGAGGAGGTCTACCTCTTCCGGGCCGCGGCACGGCAGAACCCGTCCGACGAGCGCCTCGTCGCCCTGGGTCAGGTCCGCGACCTGACCCCGTTGCGCGACGACGAGGGCAGGCTCGCCGCGCTGCCCGCGGCCGAGGACATCCTGGCCACCTGCCTCGACGCGATCCGCCGGGCCAAGAAGCCCGGCGCGAAGACGTCCGCCACGAACCGGATCGTCATCTACGTGTGGCCGCCGACCGACTTCTCGCCGGACGACCTGAACACCGTGGCGAAGCGCGTGTTGCCGACGACAGCGGGCGCGGGCCTGGAGGAGGTGCTGTTCCTCGGGAGGCGCCGCGACAGCGCCACCGGCGAGCTCGTCGACATCGCCGTCCGGATCGGCTACGACGTGGGCTCCGGCGTGCGGCTGTCCGTCGTGCTGCCGCCGACCGAGCCCATCGAGCCGCTGGACGACTACCGCCAGGAAGTGCTGCGCGCGCACAGCCGCGGCACGCACTACCCGTACGAGCTGACCGGCATGCTCGCCGGGCCGTTCGGCTCGTTCACCGAGTACGACCTGGACGAGCAGTCGAAGCTGGTACCGGTGAACCGGCCCAAGGGGCGCAACACCGCCGCGCTCGTCGCGGGTGTCGTCAGCACGCCCACGCCGCGCCACCCGGAGGGCATGACCCGCGTCATGCTGCTGGGCGACCCGACGAAGGCGCTCGGCGCGCTGTCCGAGCCCGAGTGCGCGCGGGTGATCGCCGCACTCGACCTGGCCGAGCAGATGCGGGTGCCGCTGGAGTGGTTCGCGCTCTCCGCGGGCGCCCGGATCTCGATGTCGTCCGGCACCGAGAACATGGACTGGGTGGCGGCCGCGCTGAAGCGGATCGTGAACTTCACCCAGGACGGCGGCGAGATCAACATCGTGGTCGCGGGCATCAACGTCGGCGCCCAGCCGTACTGGAACGCCGAGGCCACGATGCTCATGCACACCAAGGGCATCCTGGTGATGACGCCGGACTCCGCGATGGTGCTGACGGGCAAGCAGTCGCTCGACTTCTCCGGCGGTGTGTCCGCCGAGGACAACCATGGCATCGGCGGGTACGACCGGATCATGGGCCCGAACGGCCAGGCGCAGTACTGGGCGCCGGACATCCGCGGGGCGCGGGAAGTCCTGATGTCGCACTACGACCACAGCTACGTCGCGCCGGGAGAGAGCGGGCCGCGCAAGACGGTCACCAGCGACCCGGTGGACCGCGACGTGTCGACGTTCCCGCACGCCGTGCCGGACAGCGACTTCACGACAGTGGGCCAGATCTTCTCCGTCGAGTCCAACCCGGACCGCAAGAAGCCGTTCGACATCCGCACAGTCATGCGCGCGCTGTCCGATCAGGACCACCCGGTGCTGGAGCGGTGGGCGGGCATGGCCGACGCGGACACCGCCGCGGTCCAGGACGTCCACCTCGGCGGCCGGCCGGTGTGCCTGCTGGGCATCGAGTCCCGGTCCGTGCCGCGTCGCGGATTCCCTCCCACCGACGGCCCGGACACCTACACCGCGGGCACCTTGTTCCCGCGGTCGTCCAAGAAGGCCGCTCGGGCCATCAACGCCGCCAGCGGGAACCGTCCGCTGGTCGTGCTGGCCAACCTGTCAGGGTTCGACGGGTCGCCCGAGTCGATGCGCAAGCTGCAGCTGGAGTACGGCGCGGAGATCGGCCGCGCGGTGGTGAATTTCAAGGGCCCCATCGTGTTCTGCGTGATCTCGCGGTACCACGGCGGGGCGTTCGTGGTGTTCTCCAAGGCGCTCAACCCGAATATGACCGTGCTCGCGGTCGAGGGCTCGTTCGCCTCGGTGCTCGGCGGTGCTCCGGCCGCCGCGGTGGTCTTCGCGCGCGACGTCGACAAGCGGACCGGCAACGACCCCCGCGTGCTCGCGCTCGCCGCCCGTGCCGCGGAGGCGCCGGCTGCCACGCGGGTCGCGCTGGCCGCCCATCTGGCCGAGCTGCGGTCATCCGTGCGGGCCGAGAAGCTCACCGAGGTGGCCACCGAGTTCGACCGCGTGCACAGCATCCAGCGGGCGGTCGACGTCGGCTCGGTGGATGCGATCATCAGCTGCGCGCAGCTGCGGCCGCGGATCATCGAGGCGGTCGGGCAGGGCCTCGCCCGACAGGCCTGACCTGGTCCTGAAGCCAGATGCCCGTGCCTCTTCGGTGCGGGCGTCCGGCTTTTCGCGTTCCTGCGGAGGTGTCCGGGTGAGCCTCCCTTTTCAGGTTCGCGAGCGATGGCCATGGACGTGTGTGGATCAGCTCTCTCTTGTACGTCGCGAAGAACGATTCCGATACGGCATTGTCGTAACAATACCGAGGAAATGTACTGGTAGCCGAGGCCGGAATGGAATATCACTCCGGCAGGCGGCTTGCGGTAGCTATTCATCCTGAGTGGGCTGGCGTGTGAGATCAGCGGGCAGGGATCGGCTGCGGGCCCGCTCGCCGCGGACCCGGCCCGTGCTCAAGTCATTCCGGCACACTTTCGCCGTCAATACGCTGATCGGCTGGCACCAGGCCGGCGCCGACGCCGATGCCCGCATGCCCGTCCTGCCGGGCTGGCTCGGGCATGCGGGCCCGCAGTCTACCTACTGGTACATCTCCGCCGATCCCGCGCTGCCTGGCCTGGCCGCCGGGAGAATCGCCAGCGCCCGAGGGCAGCACCCCGCCGGCTGGCCCGCGGAGCCATGATGGCCAGCCTCGCCCCGATCCTGCAGCGGTTCTTCACCGGCCGGATGATCACCCAGAAGCACGCCAGCGAGCACACCATCGCCGCCTACCGCGACACCTTCCGACTGCTGCTCACCTCACCCGTCGGCTCGTCCGCTCGAAGAGCAGGCACCCGGCCTCGCGCTCCAGCCGCTGAATGCGGCGGCCGAAAGGCTGCTCCGAGATGAAGTGACGGCGGGCAGCCCTGCCGAAATGCAGCTCATCCGCCAGCGTCACCGCGTAACGCAACTCCTGAAGGTCCATCCGAACGCCCTGTCCTGGAGGGGAGTGGCCGCTCCGCCCACCGCAGCGCCTGCAAGGCTAACGCACCCGTCCCGGCGGAGCCTCCGGGAGCGGGTCCGGGAGGCTCCGCCGTCGGCGATCACGAAAGTGACATCCGCTCCAGCGATAGGTAGGTGTGCGCAGCCCAGGAGACTGGATCACTGGCGAAGTCACGCTGCAGGGCGCGGTCGTTGAGCGCATTGTCCAGCGCAGCCATGATCATGGACTGATCGAGCACGAGGTCACGGTGACCGATCGCTCCGGTAGCCGGGTTAACGGCGTCAAAGAATCCGTCGGTGCCGTACACGCCCGGGTAGAGCGATCGCAAGGCCTGGATGTTGGCGTAGGCCTGCTGCGGCGCGACGTCCAGGGCCAGGAACGACGCGTGCGGGGTCACGACCTCCTCGGTCGCGCACCCGTGACACTGCGACAGGCCCTCGTTCGGCTGGCTCGCGTTAGCTCCTGTCCCGTAATAGGGGAACGTCAGTCCCTCGACGCCGTAGCCGCCGTAATTTCCGGTGTCGTCAGCCGTACTGGACGGCGACATTCCCCAGACCGGGTAGTGCAGCTGCCGGGTGGCGTACTTGATCTGCACTACAGCTGTGCGGGCATCGGCCAGCCCGAAGCTGCGGGTGCCCCAGCTCGTCTCCGGCACGATCTCGTTCGGCATCAGGCCCTCGAACATGCCGCCTGAATAGGTCGGGATGAAGGTCAGGCTGGTGCCCGGGTAGGTGTAATGGCCTTCCCACACCTCGAACTTCTGGCCCGACTGCGGGTCGGTGTACGTCTGCCAGTAACCGCCCATCGGCCACTGTCCCTGCCAGGAGAAGTCCGGGTCGGTGCTCTGGCAGTCGGCGAATGGTGCCTTCGGCGGGAGCTCCCGCCAGCTGCGCCACCAGACGTTGCCAGGCATCTGGTGCAGGCCCATGCCGATGTAGGCCGAGATCCGCGGATCGCTGTAGAACGCGCCGTTGTGGTAGTAGTGCATCCAGTTGTCTGCCTGGCCTGGCGGCAGCCCGGCGTAGTACCCGCCGTACATCTGGCCGGTCGGCTGGTTGCCCGCAATGGCCGGGTTCGTGTTGCAGTGCGTCTCGGCCCCGCCGTCATAGAAGATGCCGAAGTTCATCGGCGCGATCAGGCTGTCCGCCAGCTGCCTCAGCTCGGGCATGGCTTCCCGCACGACGATTAGCCCCGACGCGTACCAGCCGTTGTCGACGTTGGAGACGAAGGAGCAGTTGTCGAACGCCGGTGCCGCTCCCGCGGCGCAGTCGGCGTTGCCGGGGTTGCTGAGTACATCTCCGTTGGTCGTGTCGTACCACTGATACAGGAAGCCGTCGTAGCGCTTCAGGTGCGCCACCTCGGTCAGCGTGGCCCGGACGCGTGCAGCCGCCTGCGGCTCGCTGATCAGGCCCAGGTCCCTGGCCGATACGACCGCCCACAGATACACGCCGACGTTGGCAGCCGAGGTATACCTGCCGTAGGCGGTCGGCGTCGCCGATCCGCCGGCGAAGGTGAGGTTGTCCATCGGCAGGTTTGTGGCCGGGTCGATGTCGGCCCCGTAGAACTTCCAGGTGTCGCGGGCAACGGAGAGCAAGTCTGCCCGCTGCGCCTGGTTCAGCCCGCCGTAGCTAGCCACCGGGTACCCGGCAGGGCTGCTCCCTGCCAGGGCCTGCTGAACCGGAGCCACCATGGCCCCGATAATCAGCGCAAGCGCGAGCCAGTACCTTGGCCGGGTCAGCCGCAGTAACCTCGTCATTTTCTGCCCCTGTCTGTCGTCGGGATGTCTGCGCCTGCGGCCGCGAAGGGGTTCGCCACCGCATCGAGTAGCTGCATCGTGTAGTCGTGCTGCGGGTGCTGAAGGACCTGCCTGGTAGGGCCTTCCTCGACCACTCGTCCGTGGTTGAGCACAAGAATCTGGTCGGTGATCACGCGCGCGCTGAGCAGGTCATGGGTGATGTAGAGCAGACTGAGCCCGCGATCGCGGCGCAGTTCGGACAGCAAGGTGAGCACGCCCGCACGCAGGGAGACGTCCAGCATCGAGACGGGCTCGTCGGCGACGATCAGCCCGGGGTCGCACGCGAGCGCGCGGGCGATGAGTACGCGCTGCCGCTGGCCGCCCGACAGCTGGTGCGGCAGCTTGACGGCGAACTGGCTGGCAGGCGTGAGGCCGACGATCTCCAGCAGTTCCCGCGCTCGATCCCTGGCCTGGCTGGCGGACATCGCCAGGAAGTTCTGGCATGGGCGCATCACCGTGTACTCGGCGGTGTGCAGCGGGTTGAGCGCACCATAAGGGTCCTGGAAGACCATCTGCACCTGGCGGTGAATCCTGCGCAGTCCGCCCGCGCGCAGCCGGCCGATCGACACGTCGCCGAACGTGATCGTGCCGGCGGTCGGCCGTTCGGAGCCGGTGATCATGCTGGCCAGCGTGCTCTTGCCGCTGCCGCTGGCTCCGACCAGCCCGATGGCCGCGCCCGGCTCGATCGTGAACGAGACGTCGTCCACCGCCGTCACCGTCCTGCGGCCCTCGCCGCGGGCGCGGTAAACCTTCGAGACGCGGCTGAGCGTCAGCGCCGGGACGCCGCGTACCGGTACGGCCTGCCCGGCCTGGCCGTTCGTCGCGCTGCCGAGGTCAGCGGGCACTGCCGACCTCCTCTCCGATGGTTGCCGCCCGGGCCCGGACATGACACGCGGCCCGGCCCCGCCCCAGCGGTGACAGCGGGGGATCCTGCGCGCGGCAGATGTCCTCGGCGAGCGGGCACCGGGGCGCGAACGAGCATCCGGCCTGCGGCAGCGACAGGTCCGGGGGGTATCCGGGTATCCCGCCAAGCTCGACCACATCGGCCCGCGGGTCGGCGTAGCAGTCAAGCAGTGCTTCGGTGTAGGGGTGGTGCAGCCCTCGCACCAGCGCGCTCGCTGGCTGGTCCTCGACGATCCGGCCCGCGTACATGACCATCACCCGGTCGGTTGCCTCCAGCACGACGCCGAGATCGTGGCTGATCAGGACGGCGGTAAAGCCGCGGTCCCGCTGCAGGTCCTTGATCGTCTGAATTACTGCCTGCTGCACGATGACGTCCAGGGCTGTCGTCGGTTCATCGAAGACGATCATTCGCGGCTCGAGCGCGAGCGCCAGCGCGATCGAGACGCGCTGCCGCATGCCGCCGGACAGCTCATGCGGATACCGGCCCAGCACGTCAGGCTCGAGGCGGACCGCCGCGAGCAGCCCGGCCGCGCGCAGCCTGATGGCGTGCGCGCCGACGTCTTCGCCGCGCCAGGCATGGGCCTTCAGCACGTCGCCGAACTGGTGCCCGATGGTACGGACCGGGTTCAGCGCGTTCATGCCGCTTTGCAGGACGAGAGCGAATCCGTTCCGCCGCCGCCGCCGCAGCTGCTCGCCATGCAGGCTGGCTATGTCGACGCCGTCAAAGGCGATCACGCCGCTTTCGAGCCGGGCCGGCGGGCGTAGCATCCGGGTCAGCGCGTGACCGAGCGTGGTCTTGCCGCTGCCGGACTCGCCGACAAGCCCGACGAACTCGCCCTGCTCCAGCGCGAGATCGACGTCGCGGACGGCCCAGATCCGCTGGCCCCTGGCCGGCTCGTAGGCGACATTGACGCCGCGGCACTCCAGCAGGGCCATCTACTTCTCCCGTAGCCTGGGGTTGGAGAGCGCGTCCACGCCGAAGTTGATCAGGGTCAGCGACACCATCAGCAGGACAATCGCCAGACCCGGCGCGAAGACCATCAGCCATTGCCCGGTGAGCAGGGCGTTCTGCTGCTGCGCGTAGTAGAGGATGGTGCCCCAGCTGACCGTGTCCGGATTGCCGAGGCCGAGGAACTCCAGGCTCGCCTCGGCCAGCACGGCTGCCGTGGCCGCGGAAAAGAAGCTGGCCGCTACCAGCGAGGTCATGTTGGGCAGGATTTCCCTGAACACGACCCGGACGAGCCGCTCGCCGGAGAACACCGCCGACGTCACGAACTCGCGGGTACGCAGGGTCGAGGTCTGGCTGCGTATCACCCGGGCGCCCGTGGCCCAGCTAGTGAACGCCACCACCAGCACGATCGTCCAGACCGACCGGCCCTGCAGGTAAGCGGCCAGGATGATCATCAACGGCAGCGCCGGGACCACGAGGGCGAGGTTGGTGACGAAGCCGAGCACCTCGTCGACGATGCCGGGCCGGTAGCCCGCGATCAGGCCCAGCGTGACCGCCACGAATGTCGCCACCGCGCCGGCCCCGAGGCCCACGACCAGCGAGACCCGTGCGCCGTAGACCAGCTGCGAGAACACGTCCTGCCCGTTCCCGGTCGTGCCGAACCAGTTGACGCCGGTCGGGCCGCTGTAAGGCGTGAACGAGGTCGCGGTCGGGGAGTGCGGCGCCAGCAGCGGGGCGAACACCGCCACAACGATGATCAGGCCCAGCACGATCAGGCCCGCGCGCGCCTTGCCGTTGCTCCACAGCGTGCGCAGGGCCCGGCCGAGGAAGCGCAGCGGCCCGGGAACCGCCTGCAGTCCGGCGCCTGAGGGGATCTGCGCGGCCTTGCCAGGAGACTCCGGCGGAGGCATTGCCGTGATGATGGTCATGCGAGGCTCCGTTGCCTGCGGCGGCGTCTGGCGCTCATGTGCGCACCCGCGGATCGAGACGGACGTACAGCAGGTCCACGATGAAGATCGCCACCAGCATGCTGAGAGTGAAGACCAGGAGCAGCGCCTGCATCAGCGGGAAATCGTGGTTCGTGACGGCGATGAACAGCAGGCCGCCCACGCCCGGGTAGCTGAACACGCCCTCGACCAGGACAGCCCCGCCGACCACCGCGCCGAGCGACAGCCCGAAGGCGGTGACGTTGGGCAGCAGCGCGTTGCGGGCCGCGTACCGCAGCGCGACCGTCCGGTCGCGCAGGCCATTGGCTTCCGCGAACGTCACGAAGTCCTCGCCCAGAGTGTTGATCATGTTGTTGCGCATGCCGAAAACCCAGCCCGACATTGTGGTGATGACCAGCGTCAGCGCGGGCAGGACGCTGTGCCGGAGCGCGTCGGCCAGGAATGACAGGCTCAGGTTCGGCGATGCGCCAGGACTGAAACCGCCCTTGATCGGGAACCAGCCGTACCGGAACGCGAGCAGGTAGAGCAGCAGCAGCCCGAGCCAGAACGGCGGGAACGCGCCGAAGAAGGTGGCCCCGATCGTGATCGACGAGTCCGCGGCCCGCCCGCGGTGCCAGCCTGCGTAAACGCCCAGCAGGGTGCCGATGATGAACGCGACGATCGTAGTCGCGCCGATCAGGATCAGCGTCCACGGCAGCGCCTTGCCGATCGTCTGCGCGACTGTCTGGCTAGGAAACGAGTACGAGGTGCCGAACCTGAGGGTCGCGATGTTCCGCAGGTACTCCAGGTACTGGGTGAGCAGGCCCGAGTGCGGTACGCCGAGCTGAATCTCGATGGCATTCCGCTCGGCGTTGGTGATCGGCACGCCGGCCGACGCGAGCTTTCCTAGCGCCGCGTCGACCGGCGAGCCGGGCATCAGCCTCGGCAGGATGAAGTTGAGCGTGATGGCCGCCCACAGCGTGAGGACGAACAGCACGACCTTGCGAAGGACGTACCTCATCCCGTGCTCCCGCCAGCCGACCCCGGCTCAAGTGGCACCGTCAGGCCTTTCGCAGATGCGTGACCACGGTCAGGAGCGCGTTGTTGTAGTTCGTCGGCAGCGTGTACGGGTCACTGGCCGACGGCCAGCCGGTGAAGTGCTTGGTGGAGAACAGGCCCCAGCTGCCGCCGTAGTACAGCAGCACGATCGGGACGGTGTTGTACATCATCAGCTCGAGCTTGTCGGTGGCCTGCTGCTGCGTCGCCGTGCTCGTGGACGACGCCAGCGTCGCCAGCGCCTGATTCACGGCCGGGCTCTTGAACCGCTCGAAGTTATTCGCCGTCGGCGTGTTGATGGGAGCGGCATAGGTGCTGTTCAGCGCGTTGTTGAAGTCCGTGTACGGGCTGCCGGTCCCGCCGAAGCCGCCGATCGCGGCGTCGAAGGTGCCTGCCTGGATCTCCTGCGAGTACTGCGCGTACTGCGGCAGGTCGAGGGTCACCGTGATGCCGTCGGCGGTGAGTTCGTTCTTGACCTCCGTCGCCGCCGCCACCCAGTCGCTGAAGGAGTTCGGCAGCACGATCGTCAGGCTGGCCTTCGTGCCGTTCGAACTGGTGAGATTGCCGCCCCGCATGGTGTACCCGGCCTTGGCGAACGCGGCCAGTGCGGCCGGCTTGCTCTGGCTGACCTGGCCCTGGTCCGGCAGGCTCGGGTCCAGCCACTTGGACAGGTTCGGCAGGATCAGCCCGGACAGGCTGGCCTGGGCCATGTAGCCGTTGACCGCCTTCTGAGCGATCGCGGTGCGGTTCAGCGCCAGCGAGAGCCCGCGGCGGAAGTCGACGCTGGTGAACGGCGCCTTGGTCAGGTTCAGGTACAGGCCGATGGTGCCGCCGGGCGGGAACCAGTACTGATTGTGTGCAGGGTCGCGATCTACATAGGTCTTCTTGACATCGGGGAGGAAGGTGTAGGACCAGTCGAACTGGCCGCTGCTCACCGCGAGCTGGTTCGTGCTCTGATTGCTCGCCTCGGCCGGGAATACCACGGTCGAAGGCGCGATCTTCGAGGCGTTCCAGTACAGCTTGTTCTTGGCCAAGGTGTACTGCGTGGGCGCGAACTTGCTGAGCACGAACGGCCCGGTGCCAACCGGATGGGTGTTCGTGAACTTGACCGGATCGGCAATCTTGGACCAGACGTGCTGCGGCACGATGGGGGTCTGCGCGATTATGCCGGCGAACGGCACGTTGGGCGCCTTGAACCTGATCGTCACGTCATTGCCCGAAGCGCTGACGCCGGAGATCTGCGACCAGACGCCGTTGCCGTCCAGCCCCGGGTTCTTCTTCAGCAGGTTGAAGGTAAAGACCACGTCCGCGGGCGTGAAGGGCGTCCCGTCACTCCATTTCACGCCCTGGCGGATCGTGTAGACCAGCGTCGTCGGGTTGGTGAACTGGTAGCCGGTGGCCAGGAACGGCGTGTAGCTGCCATTGACCGGGCTGGGGATCTCGAGCGGCTCGTAGATCAGGTAGGTGCCGTGCAGTTCGGTAGCGGGCTGGAGCGGGTTGAAGTTCTCCGTCAGCGTCGGGGTGCCGGCATCACCCTGAATAGTGAGCGTCCCCCCGGTGCTCGCGGTGGTGCCTGAGCCTGAGCTGGATGCGCACGCGCTGGCGCCGGCGGCCAGCAGCGCGACAATGGCCGCGGCTGCGGCGGCTGACTTCATCTTAGGGGGGCGTCTCATCCTGGTTCTCCTCATCTGTGCCGGGCCTAGGCGACCCCGGCGGTCAAGCGAATCCGGGTCACTCCCGGCATGGGCAGGTCGAAGTCGAAGCGGGCGGTGCCCCGGTCGGGCCGAACATCCGGCAGCCGCTCCTCATGCAGCTCGTCGCTGGCGCGCAGGCGCGCCCAGAGCTCCTCGTCTGGCCAGGTCACCTCGGCTGGGCAGTGTGCGACGACATTCGAGTGATGCTCGTCGACCCTGGCCAGCCGCGCCTGGTATGTGGTTTCGGTGAGCCCGCTGATGGTCAGCTCGATATGCCTGTTCAGGCGCGGGTCGCCGGTCATGAGGGCGGCATTGATCGTGCCGTTCCACGCCAGCACGTCGACGGTGCCGTCGGCATGCCGGGTAGGCCAGGCCTGGACGAGCACGCCGGCGCCATCCCCGTCGGCCTGGGTTTCGAGCACCTCGTCGCCGAGATGCGCCGCCAGGTGCACCGCCCAGTACCGGGGCTTGCGCAGGTTGCCGACGGTGAGCAGGCCGAAGCCGTTGTGGAACAGCCGCTGCGGCCGGCCCAGTTCCTCGAAATGGTCGCTGACCACCCAGTACGCGACGGCGTCCAGCCGCCCCTGCGCGCTGTGAAATCCGCTCAGCACGAACGGCGCGCCCAGCACGCTGTCGTGCACCGGGCCGAAGTGGGTCGAGCCGGCGCCCCACTCGGTCCACCAGATCGGGGTTCCGCCGAGGCCGTGCCGACGCAGTGCGGGCCGGGCGTCGACCGGCAGGTTCCCGTAGGTATGGGTGGAAACGAAGTCCAGCTCCACTCCGCCCCGCTCAGCGTGCTCGGCAAGGGACTCAATCCACTCCCCGGCGGCGGTCGCCGGCCCGCCGACCCGCAGCCGCCGGTCCACCGACTTGATCGCCCGTGCCGACTCGTCGTAGAGCCGCAGGTACTCCGCGCGCGTGCCGGGCCAGAACACGACCAGGTTCGGCTCGTTCCATACCTCGAACGCCCAGCTGGCCACCTCGTCGATGCCATACCGCCCGACGAGGTGCGAGGCGAGCGCGGCGACGAGCTGCCGCCATTCGCCCCAGTCCGCGGGTGGCGAGATGATCCCGCGGTAGGTGAAGACCGTCTGCCCGGGGTCGCGGGCGAGCGCGACGGGCATGAAGGAGAGCTCTACGACCGGGCGCAGCCCGAGCCCGAGCAGCTGATCGTAGATCGCGTCGATCGCGGCGAAATCGAATCGCAGGGCACCGTCGCGGTCCCTGTGCACGACCGCGTTGTCGTCGTGCAGGATTGCATGAGCTCGCACCATCGTGGTGCCGAGATCGGCACGGGCCAGGCGCAGGGCCGCGGCGAACTCTGCGGCGACCGTGGCATCGTGCCCGTCCGGGCCAAGGCGCAGCTGCGACAGGCGCTCGGCGCCAACCATCCACCAGACCCGGTCGAGGTGCCCGCATACCGCTGAGCTGTCAACGCTGACCCGGACCGCCCCTGGCTCGCCGCCCGCCGTCCGGGACACGACGGCTTCAGACCAGGACCGGACCGGGGAATCCGTCCCGGCCACGGCGCCGATCCGGTAGCTGTAGTCCGCTCCGTCGGCGATTCCGGTGTCCGCGAATGGCGGCCCGACCACCGCAGGGACGTCGCTGCCGCCGTGCCGCAGTACCTGCGGCTCGCCGCCATCAGCGCCGGTGCGCTCGATGAGGTAGCCGGCGGCGCCGGGCACCTGGTCCCAGCTCAGCCGGACGTGGCCCGCCCCTGGCGCGGCGGTTACCCCGGACGGGGCCGGCAGGACCGGACCGCCGTTGGCTCCGGTCGCGTCGCTGAGCCGCTGATAGATCCGCTGCTCCCAGCCGGCGCGCACGGCCTCGTCTTGTTCTCTCATGCGCCACTCCCGGAACCGTCGGCCGCCCGGCCATGGCAGCCGCAGCTTCGGCGGACCACGAGCTTGGTCGGCAGGACGAGGGAGTTCCGCGGCTCGGCCGGGTCGGAGATCCGGCTGAGGAGCATCCGCACGGACTGCTCGCCGAGCTCGCGCATCGGCTGGCGGACAGTTGTCAGGGCAGGCCGCCCGTGCCGGGCGGCGGCGATATCGTCGAACCCCGTTACGGCTACATCGCCGGGAACGCGCAGCCGGGCGGCCCGCAGCGCGATCAGGGTTCCGATCGCCATCTCGTCGTTGCCGCAGACGATCGCCTGCGGCCGGCGTCCTTCTTCTAGCATTCGCTGCACCGCCTGCCTGCCGCCCGCCTCGGTGAACTCGCCGGTGGCAGCAGGCGCATCCGGGGCAGCGAGGCCGGCCTGCAGGAGCGCCTCGCGGAACCCGGCGAAGCGCTCATCGGAGTCGGGCGAGGATGCCGGCCCGGCCAGGAATGCCAGGTCCGTGCAGGCATGGACGGCGATCAGGTGCGCGGTAACCTCCCGGCACCCGCCCCGGTTCTCCGTGCCGACGAAATCGTGGCCGCTGCTGACGAAGGGCCGCGCCAGCATGACTATCGGCACGCTGCGCGAGATCGCGGCGATGTCCTCATCAGAGAGGCTGCGCGCCATCACCACCAAGCCGTCGACCTTGCCGGCTACCGAGAATGCGAGCTCGCGGCCCGAGGCGCTCTGGGTCGCCGCTATCAGGACCGCGTCACCGACGGCCGTCGCCGCGCGCTCCGCGCCGCGGATGACCTGATCCACGTAGAGCGGGGATTCCTCCTCCGCGTCCCCGGAAAGACCGAGATCCGGAAACAGCAGGCCGACTATTCCGGCTCGTCGCGATGCCAGGCCGCGGGCCGGCCCGCTCGGTACCCATCCCAGCTCGGCAGCGGAGGTGAGGACCCGGTCGCGGGTCGCCGCTGAGAAGCCCTTGCCATCGGCCATGACTCTCGACACCGTCGCCGTCGACACGCCGCTGCGCTGTGCCACCTCGTAGATCGTTGACCGGTCTGTCACTCTGCGACCCCATTGGCGTAGCTGCGTAAGCGGTTGCCCCGGTTAAGCGCTTACTCTGGTTAAGCGCTTACTCTGGTTAACCGCTTACGTAATCACCGCTATGCGGCCATGTCAAGACCCGGATTAGTCAGACCGGCCCCCAGGGCGCCTGCAAGTTCGGTGATTTACGGGGGTGGTTTGCTCCGGGTTTGATGGCTGGTCGTGTTCGCGCTGGTCACGGGGTTGCTTTCTGGTCGGGGTGTGCGGTGCTGGCTGTCGGGGGCGCGGCGGCGGGGTTTCAGGTCACGGCGGGGTTGCTGTTGGGCGTCAGGGGGGTCGTGAGGCCCAGGAGGAGCAGCGGGAGCTGGCAGGGATCTGAGGTGCCCCGACGGCAAACCCCGCACAACCCACCGCATCACCAGCGTCACCGCCCACGTCAGCGCGGAACACCACCAGCCCGCGACACGCCGACGGAAATCCGTGACAACCGCTACCGGACCTTAACTCCCCGACATTGCGGCTAGCCGGCCATCCGTTATCTCTCGTCGAAGCAGTTACCTGCCGCTCCGCGTGACGCCAGCGTACGGCGGGACCGGGAAGCCGGGCACGCAACAGCAGTGGCATTTCAGGTGCCGGTTCTCCGCCAGGTGTCCGTTGTGCAGGCGTCGCGCCCGAAAGGCCACCTCGGACAGCCAATGAGGCTGAGTTCGACGCGCAGCCGCTCTGGCTTGACGGCGGGACGCTCGCGAATGGCATGGGTAGTGACCCCCAGCCCGATACCGGCATACTCGTCGACAGCGGGCGCATCGCCAGGGCCGGCGGCAGCCGCCCCCGCGATGCCATGGTCCTGGACTGCCGCGGCCTTGTCCTCGCTCCTGGCCTGATCGACGCGCACGTTCACCTCGCCTGCAGCCCGTTCGATCCCAGCCTGCGCTACGACATCTCGGTCGCCGGGATGGCAGCGGATATGTTCATCAATTGCCAGCAGACAGTGGAAGCGGGCTTCACGACCGTGCGCGACACCGGGGGCATCGACCGGGGTCTGGCCGATGTGGTCAGCTCCGGGAAAATGCCCGGTCCCCGGATCCTGCAGTGCGGCCCGGTACACAGCCAGACCGGCGGCCCGATGATTGCCCTGGAGTCGGCGACACGCATCAACGCCGGCATCATCGGCCTCGGTGACGAGATCGGCACGGCGTTCGACCTGATCAGCGCGTTCCAGCCATACTTGCAGGTCACCGTCAGCTATACCCCGGATCAGGCGCCGAACTGGCTGACCCTGCGCAATCGGGACCTGGTGCCAGCCGATGAGCCGGCACCGCCCAGCATGATCGCGGCGGTAGCTGCCGATGCCGAGACGGCCGGCTGGACCCAGGAGGAGCACGACGAGTACATACGGCTGATCCACAGCGGCCGCGCGGCGCAGTTCCTTGCGTTCCTCGAAGACGAGCTCAGGCCGGTCATCGAGGACCGCTACCGAGTCCTCGACGGGGCCACCGGGCTGTTCGGCTACTCATACGGCGGGCTCTTCACCCTGTACGCGTTGCTCCGGCAGAGCCCCATGTTCCGCCGGTACGGTGCCGGCAGCCCCGGGGTCCTGAGCGCCGAAAGCCAGATCTTCATCCTGGAGCGGCAGATAGCCGAGCGCCGTGCCGCTTTCGACGACGTTCAGCTGCACATGACGGTCAACGAGCTGGAGATCGTCGGGCGCTCCCATATCTATCGCGACCTCGGCATCCAGTTCGCGCGCCTGATAGATACGCTCTACCTCAGCGGTCACCAGGGGCTGGATTTCTCTGCCAGTATCCTGCCGAGCGATTCTCATATGACTGGCTTCACACAATCATTTCTGAGCTACATCCGAAGCTGCTACGGCGCGAGCGTGCCCAAAAACGGCGGGTTCTGACGGCCTACGCGTAGCAAGGGGCATGTGCGAAGTCCGCCCCGCGACCGATGCCAGCCCGTCAAAAAGCCTGGTGGTCGCGGCGTAGGCAAGCGCTCGCGTAGGGCATGCGGAGCCGAGCAGCGCCGTTAACGGGCTCTACGTCCAGCCAGGTGCGAGCTGAGCGTTATGGGCGCCGGCGGATGAGGCTGCCTGCGTTGTGGCTGGTCAGTCGGTACCGGACTCCATCGCGGCGTGATCGAGGACCTCGTCGTCGCCGGGGACCTTTCCGCGGGAGGCGATCGCCTCGGCCCCGCCCTCGGGCATCGCGCCGATCAGCCCCGCCAGGGCCGCCTGCGCGGCGCCGGTCAGCGCCGGGTGCGGGCTGCCGACCATGCCGAGTCCGGCGTACTGCTCGAGCTTGGCGCGGGAGTCGGCGATGTCGAGGTTGCGCATAGTCAGCTGGCCGATGCGGTCGACCGGCCCGAAGGCAGAGTCCTCGGTCCGTTCCATGGAGAGCTTGTCCGGGTGGTAGCTGAACGCCGGCCCGGAAGTGCCCAGGACGGAGTAGTCCTCACCGCGCCGCAGTCGCAGGGTCACCTCGCCGGTGACGGCCGTCCCGACCCAGCGCTGCAGCGACTCGCGCACCATCAGCGCCTGCGGGTCCAGCCAGCGGCCTTCGTACAGCAGCCTGCCGAGCCGCCGTCCCTCGCTGTGGTAACTGGCGAGGGTGTCCTCGTTGTGGATCGCGTTGACCAGCCGCTCGTACGACGCGTGCAGCAGCGCCATTCCCGGTGCCTCGTAGATGCCGCGGCTTTTGGCCTCGATGATCCGGTTCTCAATCTGGTCCGACATGCCCATGCCGTGCCGGCCGCCGATGGCATTGGCCTCCAGCACCAGGTCGACGGCGGAGGCGAACTCCTTGCCGTTGACTGTCACCGGCCGTCCCCGCTCGAAGCCGATCGTGACGTCCTCGGCGGCTATCTCGATGGCGGGGTCCCAGAACCGCACGCCCATGATCGGCTCGACGATCTCGATGCCCGCGTCGAGATGCTCAAGCGCCTTGGCCTCGTGGGTCGCGCCCCAGATGTTCGCGTCGGTCGAGTATGCCTTCTCGGCGCTGTCCCGGTAGGGCAGGCCGCGGGCGAGCAGCCACTCCGACATCTCCCGGCGACCGCCGAGCTCGCCGACGAAGGCAGCGTCCAGCCACGGCTTGTAGATCCGCAAAGAGGGGTTGGCCAGCAGGCCGTAACGGTAGAACCGCTCGATGTCGTTGCCCTTGAAGGTGGAGCCGTCCCCCCAGATCTGCACGTCATCCGCGAGCATCGCGCGCACCAGCAGGGTGCCCGTGACGGCCCGCCCGAGCGGGGTGGTGTTGAAGTAGACGCGGCCACCGGACCGGATATGGAACGCCCCGCAGGCCACGGCGGCGAGCCCCTCCTCCACCAGGGCCGCCCGGCAGTCGACCAGCCGGGCGGCCTCCGCCCCGTACGCCGCGGCGCGCCCGGGCACCGAGGCGATGTCGGGCTCGTCGTACTGGCCGATGTCGGCGGTGTAGGTGCACGGCACTGCACCCTTCTCGCGCATCCACGCGACCGCTACCGAGGTATCGAGGCCGCCGGAGAAGGCGATCCCGACACGTTCGCCGACAGGCAGGGAGGTGAGCACCTTGGACACGAGTGAAATTATATGCACACCGATGCATGGTCATGCGAAGACATCGGGCCGCGGCGCCGACTCCGAATCCGGCAACGGCCGCTGTGCTGGGTGTGAGGCGACGGCGAGCAGGAACCCGCCGGGTGAGGCGGCCTGTGGCGGGCCGGGCCTGGCAGCCTGGCGGTGACCTCGGCCAGGTAGGACTCGAGTTGCTCCGTGGCCGGCCGGGGCCGGGCTGCCGCCCCGGGCATCATGATGTCGCCGGCCTTGGCGCGGGCTCCAGGAGGGCGGTGACGGCAGCGGAGAACTCCCTCCAGGTACCCCGCTCAGATTCCAGGGCACGCCGGCCGGCCGGGGTCAGCTCGTAGAGGCGGCGCCGTCGGCCGCCAGCCTCCGACCAGGCTGTCCGCACCAGGCCGGCCCGTTCCAGGCGGTGCAGGGCCGGGTAGATGGTGTGCTGGACAACAGAAGCACCTAGCTAGACGCCGGGGGGCAGGAATGGCGTTCGCGGAACGGACGGCTGAGACCACCTTGGGAAGGCCTGCTGGCGAGCAGTAACGGCATGATTCCGCGGAACGAGCGGGGCGCTCGACGTGCTGGCGGTCACCTGGGCGTGGCGCACCGACCGCCCAGGCGGGAAGAACTGGCCGCGGGCCGCGCAGTCCTCGTGCTTCGCCATGGCCCTGGCACTGCGCCTGGGCGAACGCTAGGCAGCGCCCCAGCAGCCGACGGGCACGCCCGGTCATCGACCGGATCTTTCACTTTGCCGAGGCCAGGGAGGCCTACCGCTACTTCCGGCAGGGACATCCCTTCGGCAAGGTGGTAATAACCGTCCGGTAATACCCTGTAGGGTTCCATAACCCCGTCACGGCCTTTGAGATGTAGTTTCGTGGCCGGCCGACAGTGGTCATGCTGCCCGCTGGTACTCGTTGATCAGTCCGCCCGGGACCCGCCGCCGCCGCCGGATTCTCGCCGCCGCAAGGTCGGTGATCGCGGCCATGGCGATGTCGTCGCTGTCGGGCGGTCGCAGGTTCCTGGCCCGGTGCGGGCGATGCCGGTTGTAATGTGCGGCGTACTCGTCCAGGGCCGCGCGCAGGTGCCGCGGCCCGGCGACCGGCATCCGGTCGGTGACCTCAGCCCGGACGGTGCGCACCCAGCGCTCGGCATGAGCGTCGCTCTTGGGCTGCGCGGTGGGATCTTCACCACCTCGATCCCGGCAGCCGGCAGCACCGCGCCGAACCCGTCGGTGAACTGGCCGGCCCGGTCGCGGACCAGGAACCGGAACCGGGCGGCCCGCTCCCCCAGGTCCATCAGCAGGTTCCGGGCCTGCTGCACGGTCCACGCCCCGTCCGGGTGGGCGGTCACGCCCAGGACAGGACCGTACCCGCTTCGGTGGACACACGGCTTAGCTGCCGCCTGGCCGTGCGGGTGAGCACGATCCTGCGGCTCACTAATCGTCTCGTTTTCCGAGCCGTTCCCGCATCAGGCTCGCCATCTCATCTTCGCCGGTCACGTCGCCTTCGCCGTTACGGGTAACCGTAATCCGCTCATGAGTCGCTACCGCTTCGTCCACCAGGGCGGAGAACCGTGTCTTGGCGGCTGCCAGGCTCATCGTCTTCATGGTCATAATTATCGCGCGTCTTCCTTGTTCAATGCCTGCCTCCTAGGCCACTGAGCTGGATTCTCTGCCAGGGTGCTAGACGCAGGTGAGGCGTTGCTGGAGCACGGCTCGCTCTGCCGGGTTGGCGGTCAGTTCGAGGGCACGGCGATCCGCGACGCGGGCCTGGCCGGGATGGCCTAGCTCACGCAGCAGCATGTCGTACAGCACGATCTGCTCCCAGTCGGTGTCCTCCCAGCGCTCGGCCTCGGCGTTGTTGACGCGGGCGATCGCCGGAGACCGGCCAATCCAGTCGGCTGAATGTGTCATCCTCACCGGATGGGAGGAAAGGGCAAGAACCGCAAGAAGAAGAGTGCGCAGTCAGCGCGGCAGGCCGTACAGCGGCGGGCAGTCCAGCAGCGCACAGCCGAACGTCGCGTGCGGGATCTCCGCGTCCGGTTGCTCACGGCCAGGGACGCCAGCGCTGCCGCCGGCCGGCTCATGGACACGTTCGCCGATCGCGACCGGGTGTCTTGTGCCTACGACGCGGAAGCGACGGTCAGCTCGGTGGCAGGCCGCATGGCGCAGGCCGGGTTCGCCGGTGACCGGCTCCGTGACGCGTGCCTGGACATCTGCGACGCGCTGGCCGCCAGCAGCTCTCCGCTTGCCGTCGGGATCCTGCGTGCGTTCGCGGTCGCAGGCCCGGATTCCGCTGTCCGGGACCATGCGAGGACCCTCGCTGACGCGACCGGGCGTACCGCAGCGGCCTGGGCGGCCGAACTGGGCCAGGCGATCCCCGGCAAGTGCTGGGTGACGACCGACCAGTTCCGGGAGTCCACCGTGCTCCTGTGCGAGTTCAGCTACCCGACCAGGGGAAACCGGCATGCCGTAATAGCGCGGCTCGACACGATCTGGCATGACGCGGTGTCCTCACTGGCCGCCCCCTTCCTGGAAGAGGAGGGCAGCCTGGATGCCGGAGGCGCAATGGGACTGGCGCGCAGGCTGGGCGCTGATCTCCGCGAGATCCCGTCGGCTGAGGCCGCCGGGCTGCTGCGGACGGGGCTCGACGCGTTCGCGCAGCACGGCCCGGCGCCGTGGGTGGAGCGTGACTCCGAGGACTACCGCACCACGCTCGGGCTCGCGGTCCTGGCTGATCAGCGCGCACGGGAACTGGCCGCCGCGGCCGAAAGCGCGGGCCAGGCGACGGAAGCACCCTCCGGGACCACCGCCGACCGCTGGCCGCCCGGGGAACGCGAGCGCCTGGTCGCAGAGTTCTACCGCTCGCCAGAGGGCCGGGCACTCACCGGCGTGGTCGCCCGGTTCCTGCCGCGGGATCTCGTCGCATTCTGCGCGGACTACCTCGGCCGGGACCCGCTGCGGCCCGGGCCGCTCCTCTTCCGGCGGCTCCTCCGGGACGTACTGCCGATGCGACTGGTCCTGCCGGCCAGGCTCGCGGGCGACATGGCACCCGTGATCCGGGCGTGGGCGGCCTGGACCGCCGACCGCGCCAACCTGCCGAAGCGCCTGCGCCGTCGTCTCCTGTCGGAACTGGACGGCGAGCTGCGCGAGTTTCCCGCGGTGCTCGCCGCCGCGAGCCAGCAGCCGCATAACCGGTACTTCCAAGACCTGCCCGACGACGTCATCTCCGACGACACCCGATGCCAGCAGGCATTGCAACGGCGGCACCTCGCCGTCCCGCTTTACCACGACCGGGCGGAGGGCACCGGAACCCTCGACGCGGCCGAGCCGTCGGGACGCGCCAAGATCACCGAACTGTGGCTGGCCGGACGCGGGATCCCACGAGACGAGCAGGAGTCCTACCAGGCTGTCGTCGAGGAACTGTGGGCAGGCGAGCCGCCGCAAGTGACGGAGCAGGCGAGCCGCATGGCGGCCGACGGGCTGAGCCGCGACGCGATCCTGGACAAGCTCGTCCAGGACCGCCAGCTGCGCCCCGCAGGGCGCTGTCCGCCAATCTTGTCATCGGGTTCCGTCGAAGGCGTCGATCTCGAGCGCGGCGAGCGCGTGATCGGATTGGGTCATGTCAGCACATCTCGGAGGGAACGGGCGAACGCGCCGGACGTCGCCGGGTCGCGCACGGCGATCCGCGGCCAGTCCGGGCCAAGCCCAGGGAAGGCGTCGTGAGCGGCCGACAGCCGCGGCGGCCAGCGCGACCGCCGCGGCGCCGCCCAGCACGGTCCACATCGTGACCGCCGGGTGAGCCACCACGAGACCATTCGGACGAAAAATTCTCTGCGCGTGCCGAAGCCGGGTCGCAGTGGGCGCTGTCGGAACTGCACACCCGCATCGGGGCCGGAGACCTGGAAGGGGCGCGTGCCGCTGCGGAGTCGCTCGCGCCGTTCTGGAACAAGATCGGATCGCGGGCGGGACTGCTGGGTACCGCGCTGCACGTGGCGGCGGGCTGGCGGCGGGGCTCCGGAAGTGGCGCGGCTGCTGCTCGCCGAAGCCTGGGGCTGGATACGCGACCAACTGCGGCTGTGGACCACCACCGCGCGGGCCGGGAGCCGCCGAGCAGCGTGGCGTGCGCGGTGACGATATTGACTGCATCTGGGGTAAACGCGCCGGTGAGAACCTGCAGGATCTCGCTAGTGGCATCATCACCAAGCTCGGCCTCCAGAAGCGCGACAAGGTCACCGAACGTCCGGATGAGCTGGTCATTGGTCGGGGCGACGCCCCGGATACGGACCGCCCCCTCATCACCGGCCGGGATGGCGTCACGGCGCAGCCGGGCCGCCACCTGAGCGATCAGAATGACAGCAGTTCCTCCTGGCAGAATTCCGCCAGCGTCCAGTAAAACGGGCTGACCGCGCGGTCCCTGGCCACCACGTCCGGCGTGCCCGCAGGATCTCCCCGGCGAGGCGGCGCGAACACCCTGACGTTGCCGAACGGCGCCGCGGGCAGCCCCAGTGCCGCATGGCGCGCCTCCTGGTCGACAGTGAGCCTGCTATTCGCATAGTCCAGCAGCAGATCCTCGCCCTTAACACTGAAGATCAGCATCCTCGTGTTGTGCGCCTCACCCGCCAGCACACCGCGGCTGGTGATCGAGTGCAGCGAAAACATCGCGAACGACGTCTTGGTAGCGATCCCCGAGACCCCGGAGATCGACACATGCGCGCCCCTGGTGCCATCAATGAACTCGAAATTCGCGAACACGGGCTGGCCATCGCGGCCGAACCCGACCGGCACCCGCGAGGCATCCATTTCGTCGAAATACAGCGCCGGATCATGCTGCGCGCCCACCGCGCGGCTGACCCGCGCGCCCGGCAGCGGAGGCACGTAAACCTCCGGCTCCACGCGGGTGACGGTAACCTCCGCGACCTCGCACACCTCCGCTGGAAGGGCCCCCTGATCGATCAGGAAAACATCCGAGGCGAACCTCGCGCCCTCATGGACTGCCTCGATGTTCGTCACCACGCCCGCAGTCCGCACACCGACTTGGCCCGGCAGCTGCTGCTGAGCGACGACCACGTCATCAAGCTGAACGCACTGACCAGGAGCCAGGCTCACGGAGAACTGAAGCGGCGTCGCCGGCACCGTCCCCACCACCAGCCCCAACGCATCAGCGCTAGCCCCGTTACCGGTCGGCGGCGGCAAATTGATAAAGCAACCTCTGGATGCGAGCGGACACCAGTGCCTGCACTCGCCATTTGCCCGTCGGCCGGATCGCCGCGCAGGCTGCGCGATCTTTCCCCTTCTCTTCGCGCGGGCGGGCCACGCTTGCAGCCTGCCCAGCAGGGCGTGTGGCTGCTGGACAGATCTGGTACCATATTGTTCAGTTGCGGGAGGTGCGTGATGTCCGTCGCGAGCGAGTACGAACACGCCGAGCAAGTTGCCTCTGACGTTGCGCTCTTGCAAGAGATGGCCGCAGGCAGGCTGGACGAGCACCGGGTCCAGCAGGCCGCCGAGATCCTCCTCAAGCACAAGCGCGACGAGCTGCCCAGCGTGTCGGTTGCTGTCGCTGCCCGCCTGCTCCGGGTATCACGCACTACTGTCGAGGCATGGCGGCAGTCCGGGATCCTTGGCTCGGCTGCCTCGCGGCGCCGTCGTCATGAGGTCACTACTGACAGCCTCGTCCGCCTGCAGGCACTCCTGAACCAGCTACGCCAGCTGGGCAAGGACCGCGAGCTCCGCGACTATGTCTGGTGGTCTGCCCAGGACAGCGCCGACTACGCCGACAGCAAGCTCGCCGAATCACTGCGGCAGCTGCGATCCGGCGAGCTAGGCCAGGAGTACGCCCCCTCGGACGAAGAGGTCGCCCAGGCCCGCCGCGAACTCCAGGACGCTCCCCACCACGACCGCCGGGCCGGTGAGAAGCGCTGACCATCACCACCATTCCCACCCAGCTGGCACGCCAGCAGATCGACGCCCTGCGCGGGAAAGCGAAAGCCTCCTTCATCGTCGCCGTCGACGACATACGACGGCGCGGATGTGCCGCCGCAGGAGTCCGCCTGACCGGCCTGGGACTGTCGGCCATCTGCCGACTGAGCCTCTACGGAGAATGGCGACTGCTGACAGTGTTCGAGGCAGCCGACCGATGCATCCTGCTGCTCGTCGCCGAGCACACCCGCACGTCCAATCCCTACAAGCTCCTGTACGACGCCTTAGGCATCGAAGAACCCGAGCAGCCGCGCACCAAGCCGACCTGCTGTGACCCCGAAGGCCAGCCGCCTGTCGACGCTGACCTTGCCGCCCAGACGGAGAACGGACTGCGGCAGCTTGCCCAGGGAACCAGGTCCGCTGCCAAGACTCGCAGCAAGCGCCGGTGAGCTGCGACCCCGCTCCGCCCCAGACAGACCCTGCAGGCGAACGGGGTCGGCTGGCGTTCGCTGCGCCATGGCGGTCCTTCGGAGGCGGATCGCCTGGCGAGAAGCAAATGTCGGTAGCTGACGATATTACGGAGAGGTGCCCGTACGCGAAACGTCAGCAGCCTGATCCCAGCTGCCTGGGAACTCCTTGATCAAATCAGCCGGGCTGCCGCAGCAGCTCGGGCCTGACGGCCAGCATAATGCGCCTGGCCAATTGAGTCATATCGATTATGTAGTGACGCCGAAGGGCTGGATCTCCGCCGGACTGTCGTACGCACCGCTTACCGTCTAACTGAACAGCGGACAGAAGGGCCTAGGTCGTGAGCGACATGCTTGCCGAGCTCGCACGAGTCCGCGGCGCATTCAGCGAGCCCACCTTGGGGCTGCTCGCCCGCAAGTGGACGGCGAATCCGGCCGGGGCGTGGCCGGATTCACTCCGCGCAGCTACATGTATCTTGCCCTGGCCCTCGCGGCCCTGGTGGAGGCCGGCCGGCAGGTCCTGCTGTCCCAGCTGATCGCGGACATACGGGGAGCCGCCACAGAGGCCGCTATCGCGGTCGGAGATGACCTAGTCGAGCTGCGAGCCCTGTCGGCGGCATTAAGGCACCTTGTAGGGCTCGGGGTTCTTGAGGAGACCGAAGGCACCGTCGCTGCGCTGGGTCACGGCGGCTCAGGCGAGGCCCTGATCACCGTCGACACGGAACTGCTAGGCCTCATGATGACGCGGACGCGGGCCGGAGCACCCAGGCAGCACGGTGCTCCCACGCGGGAGCCTGGTGTCATCGGCCTGTCCGCCGGCGTGGGCGCCCGGCGCCGCATAGTCGAAGACCCGGTCGTCCTGTATGCGGACATGCCCGCAGCGGAGGCAGAATACCTGCGCCAC
>Ga0307375_10000721_pt1 | contig 39671 bp, 22 predicted proteins | sample TR1MG_FD_202531 | JGI IMG/M metagenome (GOLD analysis project Ga0307375, IMG submission 202531) | Soil microbial communities from Risofladan, Vaasa, Finland - TR-1 | ecosystem: Environmental > Terrestrial > Soil > Coastal area > Acid sulfate soil | place: Finland: Risofladan, Vaasa | collected... | reverse complement strand
CTGCCAGGCTGGCCAGCACGCAAACCATCGCTACGATCAGGAGTATTCTTCGTCTCATAAAATTGCTCCAGGTTTTCCCTGAAAATCGTGCCCGAGAAGTTTCGCCCGCAGGTCCAAACCAGCACACTTGAATCCCCGCACTGATTTGGCACCGAACATCATACGCCGTCCCACCCCTCCGCGCACCCACATTGCCACAGCCTTTTGTGAGGTATCGGCGCGTGGAAAGGTTTCCATGGGTGGCCATCGATAACGGCACCATCCGACACTCCATACACCCACGGCATCTTCTACTGCACGGTCAATTTGAACGGATAGGAATGCGTAATCGCTGAAGTTCCTGTCCCATACGTTGCGGTGATGGTGAGCGTATAGGTTCCCGTCGGAGTGCCAGGATCTTTAGTACCTCCGCTCGGTGCGGATGGACTACTTGAGCTGCCTCCGCCTCCGCCGCACGACGTCATACTCAGTGCGAGCGCCACGACGAAAAGGCAAATCCATAGAAGTTTGCGCCTGCGTTTCATCCGCGAGAACCCGGCCAGCATACCGGCAAAAGGAAGCATCGCGAAGACGAATGGATTCTCCCACGCGCTGTGATTCCATCCCACCTGGGGAGCCGTTGTCGTGATTTTCAGTGAAGGAGTCGAATTGATCTGTGCGGGCGAGTCGATGGTGCAGGTTGCCTCGCTGGGTGCCCCTGTGCAACTGAGGTCCACCGGGCCTATTAAGCCCGAAATAGGCTGAATAGTAGGGTAGCTAAGCCAGTGATCCCCCTGCTTCAGGGTGATGTCGTTGAGCCCCGTGATCGTGAAATCAGGATTTGAGATCAAAAGGTTGAAGACCTTGGAAGTCGCATCCGCGTATGTCGGATCGCCTGTGTAACTTAACTTCAACGGATGCGTGCCGGTCGCCATCGCTGCCGTCGCAGTGTTGAAATACGTGGTCATGCTCCACTGCGATCCCCCTCCTGATACCTGGTACGTGGCCAGCACAGTAGAGTCGTCGTACAGGGTCGCCGTCCCATTCAAGGACGGGCCAAGTTGCATCGCACTGACAAACAGGTACAAATTGCTGCCGGAACCAGGTTTTTGCGTGTTCGGACCGTTGATCTGCAATCCCACCGTCCCTTTGCTGACTACATTGATCGTGGACCAGGGATTCGCCGAGTTGGGGAGGTAATTGGTGTCGCCTGAATACTGTGCGCCGATGTTGTGTGCTCCAGTGGGCAACGTTCCAATATCGAGAGTCACGTTCGAACCTGTGTATGACAGGGCCGAACCGATCGCGGCGTTATTATCGGTGAACTGGATGGTGCCGCTTGCGGGAGGCCCAAAAACAGTTGGCACGTTCGCGTTACAAGGGACGGACGTTCCGGCCACTACATCGTGCCCCAGGTTATTGCAAAAGAGGATGACCGAGGGCTTCCCCTGCGTGAAGGTCAGCGGCCACTGCGTTGTCGACGCATAGTAGCTATCGTCTCCGCTGTAATTCACGTTGAGCTGGTAAGTGCCCACTCCTGGCGGTGACCATCCCTCTACCAGCGGCGCGGCGCCATTGTTCAACGTCTCCTGGGTCAGGGTCTTCCCGCCATATGTGAGGTTTACCGTTCCGGTTGGCGTCCCGTTGCCCGACTGCGCTGCCACCGTCACCGTCGTACCGGTGAATTCTCCCAATGCGAGTGTTTTCGACGGAGGATCCATTGTGACGTTTACACCTTCCAGTGTCACGTTGATCGGAATGGCGGTTGAAACACTGCTGCCGTAAATGCCGTCTCCTGTGTACCTCAGGTATAAATTGCCGCTTCCCCCGGGAGCCTTCGTCGTGGATCCTGTCGCCACCCCGTTCGCCAGCACCGCGCTTCCCAGCTCCGTCGTAGTGTTGTTCTGCACTTCGTATGCGTCCACAACACCGCTCGGAGTACCCGAACTCGTACTCACGGTCGCCGTGAAGTTCAAGGCGGAACCGTGCACGAAACTGGTTGGAGTCGCACTCGCAGTAATCGAGCTCGGCAGGAAACTCACGTTGCTCCAATTGTTCACCAGCGCGTTTGCATCAACTGAGCCCCATCCGGTCGCAAGGTCGTATCCTAGACCCGCGGCATAACCGCTGAGCACTCCGTTCGAGCATCCGGTTCCGGACGAGCATGGTACCGCGTTCGTTCCGGTGGTGATGTCGTGGAAGATACCAGCCGTCTGTGCCAGCGGGTAGAAATGAAAGTTCGGATTGCCCTGTCGTCCTCCCGCGCTTTGGTCCACCAGGGCCATAATGCCGGCGAAGGCTGGTGACGAAACCGACGTTCCATAAACCTGGTATAACTCCAGCTGCCCATTCGAATCCGCCATTGAGCAACTGCTCATGGCGCAAACCAGGTACGGCACATGCCCTGCCGCGCTGAGCGACACATCCGGCAGGTAGCGGTGGTGTTGGCCAGTCGCTCCAGGGTCCGAGGTAGGAACTCCCGCACCGGACTGCCATACAGGTGTCGCGTATATCGAACTCACGCCTCCTGATCCGGCATGAATGCTCGTCGAACTGCTGTCGTTCCAGGTCGTCTCTGGAATGTAGCTCAAGGCCGATGCTTTGGTCGCATCGTTGGTCGCACTCCAGTAAACGGACGGCGTGGGAGCATCATTGAGTGCCGTGCCGCCGACTGCGACATTATCTGGCGTCGACGCCAAGCCGCTAACCGCCAATCCGTGCGTGGAGGGCGACTTCACCGTGGGATCATCGCAGCCCGCCGAACCGCTATCGCCCGCCGATACGAACACCGAGATTCCCTGGGCTGCCGCCTGTTGCCACAGCATTTGGTAGAACGTATCCGCCGATTGCTCCGCTTCGCAAAATCCATAACTGACGCTGAGAATCCCGGCCAGGTTGTGGTCCACCACGTATTGCGCCGAGAGGTCCACGCCATCGCTGGCATTGGTACTCTTCGTCGCAACGTAGTAGATCTTGGCGTTCTTCGCGACCGCACCCGCCCACTCAATATCGAGTGACGCTTCCACCACGTCTCCGGTCGACCCGACTCCCGGATCGCCGCCGTTGACAATCATCGTCCAATCCTCGGGAGGCATCCCAAAGATGTTTCTAAATGACGACGGGTCAGAGCCATACAAGCCGCTGCGTCCCACCACTGCGATTGACTGACCGGTGCCATCCACCCCTTTCTTCCAAAGCGGCGCCACGTTATAGATGGTCGCGAAGTCGCCCGGTCCGAGCGCATTGCCACCGCTCGCCAAGTTGAACTGTGGCGTTGCGTCTGCGCCTCGCCTGATCGCCACCGGGGCTCGCTTCAGGATCTGAACCGAAGCCCGGTGCGGGTAATTATTCAGAGACGCGAAACCGCGGATAACCGGCGCAAACGCGACCGGGATCGTGGGTGCCTTGGAGTTGGCGATAAACGCCGTGCCATTAGCGCTGAACTTGTGGATTTCAGTATGGAAGGCCTGCTCGACCTGCGTTGCCGTTCCGCTGAATTCGATGGAGCGGCGTCCTTTTCCAACCACGATGTCGTGAAATCCCTGCTGGCTTAGCCAGTTCGTGATCGTCTGTAGGTCGGCCACGCTGGCGCCGAACTTCTCCCCGAACTGTTCTGGAGTAAGCCACTGGTGATACTTCGGTGAGTTCGGGTCCTGCTGTTCGATCAGTAGTTGCTGCAGTGCGGTTTCTTGTTCAGGAGTTCCCCGTAACAGGAGATTGATGCGGTCCATTGGAAGATCGGGAGCGACTTCTCCGCGGTCAAATTGGCGTCGCGCCAAATAATGAACTTGTCCCGCCAGAGTCACCGTCTCGCTGTTGTCGATGCTTGTGGTGATACGGCGGACAGCACCGGCTTCTGCTTGTGGAAATGCAAATTTGCCAAATCCGCTAACTAGAACGAAGAAGATAATCAGCGACGCAGTCTTGCCCTTGGAATAAACCACATTTGCTCCCGCTACGAACGTTCGTGAATCATCCCGAAGGCAACTGCAGGTGTCAATCGAAAAAGCAGTGAATAGCGCTGAATTATGTCCGAATACCCTGCCTGTAAATTTGTATAAGCGGCTATAGATTGCGCGTGTTCCTTATCGTCGCAAATCCGAACGCCCTGTGTCTCATATCTGCCAGCGGTTGGCAGATGTGGGTTTGTCGAGAGGCGACCGTCCCATTCACGCCTCTTTTGCCTGACTGCGGATTTGCCTTTGCTTTTGTCTTTAGTTTTTATACTTTTTCGAAACTCGAAACTTGCAACTCGAAACTATTCCGTTACACTTTCTCAAAACTTGAAACTGCCTTCCAGAGTTGCTGGTCGATTCACTACATCTCGGGAGTATTGAAATGTCTGACTGGACGCGAAGAGACTTCATCAAGATTGGTGCAGCAACCACCGGTTCCGCGATGTTGCCCGGCGCCACCAACCGTTTGCTGGCGGCGGAGGTCCCGGCATCCTCGCAACCCGTCGCCCACACCTCTGGCGCGGCGGAAGTCGCTGGCCCGCGCGAACGCCTGCTGATGGATTTCGGCTGGCGATTTCATCTTGGCAACGCCAACAATCCTGAAAAAGATTTCGGTTACGGCAGCCGCTCCGAGTTCTCCAAGACCAACGATCTCTTCGCTCCCTCGCAGTCTGATTTCGACGACAGCCAATGGCGCGCGCTCGACCTCCCGCACGACTGGGCCGTCGAACTGCCCTTCGTGGAAGACACGGAACTGACTCGTCATGGCTCCAAGCCACTCGGCCGCAACTATCCTGAAACCAGCGTCGGCTGGTATCGCCGCGTCTTCCAGCTTCCCGCCTCTGACGCCGGCAAGCGCATCTCGCTTGAGTTCGACGGAGTGTTTCGCAACGCCATGGTTGCGCTCAATGGTGATTTTCTGGGCTGCAACCTGAGCGGCTATGCGCCCTTCAGTTATGACATCACCGACTTCGTCAACTTCGGCGGACCCAACGTGCTGATCGTGCGCGTGGACGCGACCGAACAGGAGGGCTGGTTCTATGAAGGCGCCGGCATCTATCGTCATGTCTGGCTGGTAAAGACTGCGCCGTTGCATGTGCCGCAGTGGGGCGTGCAGGTTACAACTTCCGTTCGGCCTTCCGTCGCCGAGGTCACCGTCATCTCGCAGATCGCAAACGACCACGACGATGCCTCGCCCTGCCAGGTGGAGACGGTCATTCTCGACCCTGATGGCAAGGCAGTGGCTCGGCAAACTACTTCGCTCGATCCCATCAACGCCCACGACGAAGCACCATGCCGACAGAAGCTCTCCGTGCCGGACGCGCAACTTTGGTCGCTCGATAAGCCCGTCCTCTATCGCGCCGTTGTCACCGTCTCCAATGCCGCCGGAGTCTCCGATCGCTACGAGCAGTCCTTCGGAATCCGGACGATTCGCTTTGACGCCAACCATGGCTTCTTCCTCAACGGCGAACCGGTAAAGCTGAAGGGTACCTGCAACCATCAGGATCATGCCGGACTCGGCTCGGCGCTGCCTGATCGCATCCAGTTCTATCGCATTGAGAAGCTCAAGGAGATGGGCTCGAACGCCTATCGCACTTCGCACAATCCGCCGACGCCGGAGCTCCTCGATGCCTGCGACCGCCTCGGCATGCTGGTCATGGATGAAACGCGCATGTTCTCTTCCTCGGACGAAGGTCTCAGCCAGTTCAGCCGCCTGATCCGTCGCGACCGCAATCATCCCTGCGTCGTCATCTGGTCCATCGGCAACGAAGAACCGGCCCAGGGAACTCCGCGCGGTGCGAACATCGCGAAGGCGATGAAGAGGCTTGCGCGACGTCTCGATCCCACGCGACTGGTCACCGAAGCCATGAATAACTCCTGGGGACTGGGGCTCTCCAGTGTTGTCGACGTGCAGGGATTCAACTACGGCAAGGCCGAGAAGATCGATGCCTATCACCAGAAGTTTCCTTCACAGCCGAGTGTGGGAACCGAGGTGGCCAGCACCGTCTCCACGCGCGGCATCTATGCCAACGACGCCGAACTCGGCTACGTCAGCTCTTACGATCTCTACGCGCCGCCGTGGGCCACCACCGCCGAAGACTGGTGGCGCACCTATGATGAGCGGCCGTTTCTCTCGGGCGGCTTCGTCTGGACCGGCTTCGACTATCGTGGCGAGCCCACTCCCTACGGCTGGCCATGCATCAGTTCGCACTTCGGCTTGATGGACACCTGCGGCTTCCCCAAGGACAACTACTATTATTACCTCGCGTGGTGGCGCGACCGCCCCATGCTGCACCTCTTTCCCCACTGGAACTGGGCGGGACGCGAAGGCCAGCCCATACACGTCTGGTGCTACTCCAACCTTGAGCGTGTCGAGTTGTTCCTCAACAACCGCAGCCTCGGCGCGCAGGACGTGCCGCACAACGGCCACCTCGAATGGCAGGTGCCCTACGCTCCGGGCGTCATCGAGGCCCGAGCCTACAAGGGTGGACGCGTAGTGCTCACCGAGCGCCGCGAAACCACCGGCGCCCCGGCGCGCATCGTGTTGCGGCCAGACCGTGCGCGAATCTCTGCCGATGGCGAAGATGTCTCGGTCGTCGCCGTGCAGGTCGTCGACGCGCAGGGAAGACTCGTCCCTTACGCCAGCAACGAAATCGCGTTTCACATCGTCGGCGGCACCGGCAGCCTCAACGCCTCGCGCCACGGCGGCGGAGGCCGCATCAGCGATGCCGAGCAGCCCGTGGGCCCGCCCCTCGGAGTGCTCAGCGCCTGCGGCAACATCATCGGCGTCGGCAACGGGGACCCCAGCAGTCACGAGGCGGATAAGAGCAACATCCGGCGCGCATTCAATGGACTATGTGTCGTATTTGTCCAAGCCACAAAACAGCCGGGTGAGGTGCACCTGCTGGCTCGCTCGTCAGGACTCGACGAAGCGACCGTGACGATCATCTCTCAATCGGCAACACCACGACCCGCTGTGTGAGTAATAATCGTTAACTGGAAATAAACTCAGGTTTTCCGCGCAAGTTGCCTTTGTTGTTGCCCTTGCAGTTGCAGTTGCTGTTGCTGTTGCAGTTGCAGTTGCCTTTGATCTTGCTGTTGCAGTTGCAGTTGCCTTTGATCTTGCTGTTGCAGTTGCAGTTGCCTTTACCTAGTAGCTAGTAGCTAGCAGCTAGCAGCTTCTTTCCTCACATCATCCCCGACTTGTACACCAGCCACCACGTCAGCACCAGCGACACCATTGTCCATGCCGCCCCCCAGCCGAACGACATGAAGTACGACAACGCGCTCACCAGACCCCAGAGCAACCAGAAAACTTTCTTCCTGAACTTATCGTCCAACCCTTCACCTCGCCCGCAGTGTACCCATATATGTGAATGCTTTATTCTTGAAACTCGAAACTTCTTCCTCTGTGTCTCTGTGCCTCTGTGGTGAATCCCCCGCTTCTCGTGACTCGCGACTATCTCTCAATTCACCAGGTGCGGATTCTCTTCTTCCGCCTCGGCCACCACACCTTCCGGCAGTTCGCCGCCGTTGTACTCTGCCAGCCGGTTCTTCCACTTCAGAAACTCTGTGATCCTCTGCGGTTCGATTCTGATCTCCACCCGCCGCAGACTTGCCAGCAACAAGTTCATCTCGTTCATAAATCCTTCCGGCTGTCGCAGGTTCTTCTTCGACTTCTTCGCCATCGCGACCTTGCGTCCGTGGAACTCCAGCAGCCCCCATCCCTCCGGCAACTCTTCCACGCGGATTATCCCTCGCGGCGCCAGGTAATAGCGCTCGCACCCCAGCGCGATCGTGCCGTTCACGCGCCACGGTTTCCCACGCTCCGCCAGGAAATCCGCGCGGCTGATTTTGCACTCCACCATCACCGAGTGGTTCCTGCCTTTCCACCCGATCGCGTCCGGCATCTCGCCGCTCGAGCAACCCTGTTCCGAGAGCACGATCCCACAGCGATATTCTCGCCGCAGCCACTCCACTCCAGCCTGCACCAGTTGCGCGTGCGTCATCCTTGCTCCCTCATCTCTTTCTTATCGCATTCTTCCCGGAATCTCCAGTATCGCAAGTGACACATCCATCGTTTCCCGCATGGCACGAACGTACCGCACCTTGCCCTCCGGCCAAAAATGCCGAAGTGAGGCGCCTTTCCGGAGGTCGCCTTTGTCAAGAGGCAACCCCATGCCGGATCCACCACCGCCCGGTATCCATTTGTGCAATAGGAAAATGTACTCGGAAGTAACTGATTACTACTTGATACTGGTAGCCCGCTCGAAGCGGTCCTGGCACGCATCGGCACTCGTCAGCATCGGCCCATACTCCGGACGCGTCCGGAACCGCCTTAACACTGGGTCTTCTCGCAGTGCCTCCGCCGCGCAATAATTCTGCTGAATCGCGCTGTGCATCAGCCGCGACGCAATATCCATCTGCCCGCACCACGCCAGCATCGACCCCTGCAAATATCTAAATTCCGGATCCCGCTGCGCCAATAATTGCGGCTCATACTGCAGTGATAGCACGTTCAGCTCCGACGCTGGCCTCTGATCAAGGCACGCTTGCCACAACCGTCCGAACCACACGTCGTTCGCGGTCATATCGTGCGCCGCGTTCTGCGCATCCTGCAAATCGCCGGCGCGTAACAGCAATGCGGGCTTCATGTTTCGATACCAATCGCTGCCCGCATCCAGATCCAGGTACTCCGTCGCACGTTCGTCCTCACCCATCTCGAAAAATCCGAACGCGCACGAACGCAACGTGTAATTGCCCGGATCGAGTTTCCGCGCAGTATCGCACTCCTTCGACGACTGCTGCAGCAGACCCGCGTAACGCAACACATACGCCATCGTGAAGTGAGCTTCCGCGTTGTCTGGACGCCTCTTCAGCAAAGTCTTCGCGCTGTTGTATGCCTCGGTTAGTTCTCCGCGTTCCACCTGGTTGCGGATAAGGTGTGCCGCTGCCTGAATGAAGTTTGGGTCAAGCGTGACTGCGCGCTCGTAAGCTGCACCGGCTCTTTCGAACGCTTGCTCCCCTCCACCCGCATATTGTGAATCGTAGTAGTATCGCAAGCCCAATGCATCCCATGCAGGAGCGTAGCTCGGATCAAGTCCCACCGACCTCTCCAGCATCGCAATCGCTTGCTTATTTGGCTCCGGATCATGCGGCAGTGCCGCGCTGCGCAGGTAGAGATCGTATGCTTCCGGATTTTTCGGACGCGTACTCTCCTCGAATCCATTGCCTTTGCCCGCAATCAGCGGCAGCAATCCCAGTCGGAGCACGACCGCCAATTGTTTTTGCATCGCGATCATGTCTTGCGCCGGCATGATCATAGCGTTCTGCCATAGCACGCGGTTCGACGGCACATCAATTGCGGAGATGGTGATTGTCAGTTTGCCATCGCGATAGAGGTACGTGCCGGTCACCACCGTTCCAACTTTCAATTCCTTTCCGACTTTCTGTGGATCGGAATTGCTTGCGTAGCGACCGCTCACATTGATGGGCCGAACTTCCAATGTCGGGGCGTAGGTCAGAATCGTTGTCACCTCTTCCGCCAGCGCCAGCCGCAGGTAATCGTGTCCGATGTCCGTTGGATCCATTGATTGAAAGGGCAGCACGGCGATGCTGGGACGCTTCGGCCCGAAGAACGGACTGTGCCGGTACCACCACAATCCCAGCACAATAACCAGCATCAGTAGCACCCCTGTCGTCACTGACAGTAGCGCGATGCTTCTCGTTCCTGCGCGGCGGAATGCTCGTGTCTTTCGACTCAACGGCGCGGGCGTCAGAATTCCAAGCGTCTCACCGGAATCAAACACTCGCTTCAGATGAACAAGGTCTGCCTTCAGTTCCGAGCAGTTCTGGTACCGCCTCAGTCGGTCCTTTTCGAGTGCACGGCCTACTATTGCTTCAAACTCTTCTGGAATTTCCGGACTGTACGAATGCGGAGAAATTGGCCGCTTATCCAGTACCGCCGAAAGCGTGTGCAATGAATTCTGGTCGCCGAATGGACGGTGTCCGGTTGCCATCTCATACATCACCACGCCGAGTGAAAACAGGTCTGCCCTGCCGTCGAGTTCTTCGTTTCGTATCTGTTCGGGAGACATGTACGCCGAAGTACCCGCGATCGACCCTGTCACCGTGATTGGTTCATCACCGGTTCCGTGGCGAGTCCTTTGCGGAACTGCAATCGTTTCGTGGGCGATGCGAGGCGCGGCAATTAGTTTCGCCAGGCCGAAGTCGAGAATCTTCGCCTGTCCGCGATCATTAACAAAGATATTTCCCGGCTTTATGTCGCGGTGGACGATGCCCTGCACGTGCGCCGTGTAGAGCGCGTCCGCGATCTGAATGCCGATGTCCACGATTTCTTCCGCCGGCATGGGACCGCGCTTGAGCCGTGTCGCCAGGCTCTCGCCCTCGAGCAATTCCATCACGATGTAAGGAACGCCTTTGTACTCCGCAATGTCGTGGATGGTGCAGATGTTCGGATGATTCAGCGACGACGCGGCGCGTGCCTCGCGACGGAATCGTTCAAGGATGTGAACATCGTGGGTAAGATCTTCTGGCAGGAACTTCAGCGCAACCTTGCGCCCGAGTCGAGTGTCTTCGGCTTCGTACACTACACCCATGCCGCCGCGACCGAGCAGCCTCAAGACGCGATAGTGCGAGATGGTCTCGCCGACCACGGCTCCCCTCGGGCGAATGGTAGCAGAACGCCGCCCATTGCGTTACAAGTGAAATGCACGGACGTGCTTCACTGGCGGCTATGTTGATCCCTTTCAGTCCTTTCCGGGAAACGAATGGCCGCCGGCAAATCGGCGGCCACGTCATAGTCAGGAAAGATTTCTACCGCTTCGGCCGATACATATCCGTCGACGTCCCGTAGAACACCTCGGCTGCTTCCATGATCGTTTCGGAAAGCGTCGGGTGCGGATGAATCGTGTGGGCAATGTCGTAAGCCGTCGCACCCATCTCGATGGCGTGCACAATCTCGGCGATCATGTCTCCCGCACCGGGTCCGACAATTGCGCCGCCGAGAATGCGTTCTGTTTTCTTGTCAATGAGCAGCTTCGTCATGCCGTCGGTACGGTCCAGGGCCACGGCGCGTCCGCTGGCGCCCCACGGGAATTTCGCAACTTCCACTTCGATTCCCTTGCTCTCTGCCTCGGCCTGCGTCAGACCTGCCCAGGCAATCTCAGGATCGGTAAAAATGACGGCCGGAATCGCGTATGGCTCGAACGCGACTTTGTGCCCGGCAATATGCTCCACCGCTGTGCGGCCTTCGTGCGATGACTTGTGCGCCAACATCGGATCGCCAGTCACGTCGCCAATTGCGTAGATCGAGGGATCGTCCGTCTGGAGTTGCTTGTTGACCGAGATGAATCCGCGCTCGTTCACCTTGACCTTTGTGTTCTCCAGCCCAGGAATCTTCGAGTTCGGACGTCGCCCCACGGACACCAGCACGCGGTCGTAACTCTTCTCCACTGTCTTGCCGTCAGGCATCTTGAATGTGACCTTCACGCTCTTCACATCATCCTTCAGTGCCGTCACCGTCGTGTTGAGCATGATCTCGCCAAAGAGTTTGCTGACGCGCTTTTGCAGCGGCACCACCAGATCGCGGTCCGCTCCCGGCAGAAGTCCTGGAGTCATTTCCACTACATCCACTTTGCTGCCTAACGTGGCATAGACGGTGCCAAGTTCCAACCCGATGTAGCCTCCGCCAACCACCAGCAACGACTTCGGCACTTCAGGCATTTCCAGTGCGCCGGTGGAATCCCAGATGCGCGGCGACTGCGTAGCCAGCGGGCCCGGTCGCGCAGGACTCGATCCGGTGGCGATGATGATCTTGTCGAAGCTCAGCTTCTCCTTGCCACCCGCCGTCTTCTCCACTTCCAAGGTCGTCGAGTTCACGAAGCTCGCCTTGCCCTGAATGTACGTCACCTTACGCTGCTTCGAAAGCTGCCCTAGTCCGCCCGTGAGTTTTGTAACCACGCCCTCTTTGAAGCCGCGAAGTTTCGCCAGGTCAATTTTCGGATCGCCAAACTCGACGCCCCAGTTCGCGGCGTGTTTCGATTCATTGATCAGTGCAGCCACGTGCAGCAGTGCCTTGGACGGAATGCATCCGCGATAGAGGCACACACCGCCTGGATTTTTTTCCATGTCGATCAGCGTGACCTGCATACCAAGGTCCGCGGCCAGGAATGCCGCTGCGTAACCGCCCGGACCACCGCCAATGATTGCAACCTTCACATTCGTATTTGCCATTTCTCTCGCTCTCGTGCGCAGTGCGCGTGCGTGATAGTTTCAAATTTTCCAGTCCGGAACTTATCCCTGTACGGACAGCAGGAACGGCTGCTCCAGCGCCTCGACCACCCAGCGCAGGAAGCGTGCCGCATCAGCGCCGTCAACCAACCGATGATCATAACTCAGCGACAGCGGCAACATCAGCCGCGGTTCAAACTGGTTATTCACCCACTTCGGCTCGATGCTGGAACGCGACATGCCGAGAATCGCCACCTCCGGATGATTCACGATTGGGGTGAAATACGTTCCGCCTATTCCACCAAGATTCGTAATCGTGAATGTTCCGCCTTCCATATCTTCCGGCGTTATCTTCTTGTCGCGCGCTTTCTTCGAGATCGTCGTCAGTTCCGCGGCCAGTTCCACTATATTCTTGTGGTCCACGTCGCGAATTACCGGAACAAGCAGCCCGCGATCCGTGTCGACCGCCACGCCGATGTTGATGTAGCGCTTGTAGATGATCTCTTCCTTCGACATGTCGATGGAAGCGTTGAATTGCGGGAACGTCTTCAGCGCCGAGGCCACGACTTTGAGAGTGATGGCCGTCATGGTCATCTTGCCCCCGGCTAGTTCCGCCTTCGGAGCAAAGCGTTTGCGCAGTTCTTCAAGCTCAGTAACGTCCGCCTTGTCGTGCTGGGTGACGTGCGGAATCGTGTTCCACGCTTCCACCAGGTGCTCGGCAGTCTTGCGACGCACCGAGCGCATCGACACGGCTTCGATCGCTCCCCACTTGGAAAAGTCCGGCAGCTTCGGAGCTGTACGCGCCACACCTATGGCCTGCGCGGCCATGGCTGTGGCGGCGCCAGTGACAATCGCCTTCGCATAGCTCTTTACATCCGTTTCGCTGATGCGTCCGCCTGGACCGGTGCCCTTCACTTCGAAGATATCGACACCAATTTCACGAGCAAGTCTCCGCACGGAAGGAGACGCAGGCACAGGAGCCCTGTGCTCCTCACCCGCATTCTTGACCAATTGTGGAGGAATCACTTCCTGCTGCGATACCGGCGCAGCATCCGGGGGAAACGCTTCATGCTCGCTCTTGCCTTCCACCTGACGCGCCGACTCGTATGCCTGGCGTGCAAGCTGCGAACTGCTGGCTTCCTCCTCTGCCGCTGGAGTGGCCGATGCGGCGGCTTTAGGTGTACTCGCCGCAACTGCTCCCGCCTCGAGCGTGAAGATGACTTCGCCGACCTTGATCTTCTGTCCTTGCCTGGCCATTACTTCTCGAACGACACCGCTGACGGTCGAGGGAACTTCCACGACTGCCTTGTCGGTCTCGAGTTCCAGCACAGACTGGTTTTCGACCACGGGCTTCCCTGGTTCCACAAGCACGCGAACGACATCGCCGGCTTCAATATTCTCGCCAAGCTCCGGCAGCCGGAACTCTGCGACGGAGTTCTTGCCGGCGGATTGCGCGGCGACTGTCGCGGGTGCCGGGGCTTGTGCCGGTTTTTCGACTTTTGCAGGTTCCGGTTTTTTCGCTTCGGGTGTCGGAGATTCTTTTGCCGCTACAGGCACGGCGTCCGTGCCTTCCACGGTGAGGATGACATCGCCAACTTTCAGCTTCTGCCCTACCTTCACCTTGATCTCCTGCACCTTGCCGCCAATGGTTGAAGGCACTTCAATGACTGCCTTGTCCGTCTCCAACTCCACGACCGGCTGTCCCTTATCGATCGTCTCACCCTGCTTGACGATCACGCGTACCAGATCGCCGGATTCGATGTTCTCTCCTAACTCCGGCAGTTTGAATTCAATGGCCACAACTTGTCCTTTCTCTGGTTAGGAAACGAACGGATCTTTTTTCTCTGGATTGATGCCGAGGTCCTTGATGGCCTTCTGCACATCGGCCGCCTTCAGCTTGCCGTCGCGCATCAGACTGGTGAGTGCAGCCAGCACGATATGCTTTGCATCGACCTCGAAAAAGTCGCGCAGTGCGGCGCGGCTTTCGCTGCGCCCGAAGCCATCGGTGCCGAGTGCGACCAGCTTTCCCGGCATCCATTGCGAAATGGATTCAGGCAGCGCCTTCACGTAGTCGGAAGCCGCGACGAACGCACCTTGTGCGTCCTTCAGCGCTTCCGCAACGTACGGCACACGCGGCTTTTCTCCCGGGTGCATCATGTTCCAGCGTTCGCAGGCGTTTCCGTCCTTGTAGAGTTCCTTGTAGCTGGTAATGCTCCACACATCGGCGGCAACGCCGTATTTCTCTTCGAGAATCTCCGCCGCCTTGATCGCTTCCAGCATCATTGCGCCGCTGCCGAACAGGTTGGCCTTCAGCTTCGGATCTTTCTTCGCTGACGCTTTGAAACGATACATGCCGCGGAGGATTCCTTCGCGACTGCCTTCCGGCATTGCGGGCATTGCCCACGGCTCGTTCATCACCGTGATGTAGTAGAAGACGTCTTGGCCTTCGACGAACATCCGGCGAATACCTTCCTGCACGATCACCGCGATTTCAAAAGCGAATGCTGGGTCGTACGCGACGAGGTTGGGCACCGGGTATGCCAACAGCTGACTGTTGCCGTCCTGGTGTTGCAGGCCTTCTCCATTTAATGTCGTGCGGCCTGCCGTTCCACCCACCATGAATCCGCGCGTGCGCTGATCGCCGGCGGCCCACACCAGGTCGCCGACGCGCTGCAATCCGAACATCGAGTAATAAATAAAAAACGGGATCGTATTGATCCCGTGATTGGCGTACGAGGTTCCCGCTGCAATGAACGAACACATCGACCCTGCTTCGGTGATGCCCTCTTCCAGGATCTGTCCGTCCTTGGCTTCCTTGTAATAAAGCAGCGTGTCCATGTCGACAGGTTCATAGAGCTGGCCGACGCTGGAATATATACCAATCTGGCGGAAGAGCGCTTCCATGCCGAAGGTGCGCGCTTCGTCAGGAATGATCGGCACAATCAGCTTGCCCACCGCCTTGTCGCGAACCAGCTTGGCCACGATGCGAACCAGCACCATCGTCGTGGAAGCCTTGCGGTCGCTTGCGCCCTCGTAGAATTCCTTGAACAACTCTTCGTCGACTGGAGCGAGCTTCTCGGCGCGAACCTTGCGCGCAGGCATGTATCCGCCGAGCTGCTTGCGACGCTCCTGCATGTACTGCATCTCGATGCTGTCATCCGCCGGACGATAGAACGGCGCGTTGTGCAGTTCCTCGTCGGGGATTGGAATGCCAAAGCGCGAGCGGAAAATCATCAACTCCTGGTCGTTGATCTTCTTCTGCTGGTGTGTGATGTTTTTACCTTCGCCACTCTCACCCAATCCGTAGCCCTTGATCGTCTTGGCAAGAACGACGGTCGGAGAACCGGTATGCTCCACGGCCGCCTTGAAAGCGGCATAGACCTTCAGCGGATCATGTCCGCCGAGCCTCATTTTCGCCAGTTGATCGTCGCTCAGGTGCTCCACCATCTTCAGCAGCCGGGGATCGGTGCCGAAGAAGTTCTTGCGGAAGTAGGCGCCGCTCTCGACGAAATACTTCTGGAACTGACCGTCGGGGATTTCGCCCATGCGCTTCACCAGCAGGCCATCGCGGTCCTTCTGTAATAGCGCGTCCCAGTCCGTGCCCCAGATGACCTTGATGACGTTCCAGCCGGCGCCGCGGAAAGCCGCTTCGAGCTCCTGAATGATCTTGCCGTTGCCGCGCACAGGGCCGTCGAGCCGCTGAAGGTTGCAGTTGATAACGAAGATGAGGTTGTCGAGATTCTCGCGCGCCGCAAGCGTTATCGCTCCCAGCGACTCCGGTTCATCCGTTTCGCCGTCGCCGAGGAACGCCCACACTTTGCCCTGCTTGCTCTTCTTCAAGCCACGGTTTTCGAGATAGCGATTGAACCGCGCCTGGTAGATCGCCTGGATCGGGCCGAGTCCCATCGACACTGTCGGGAACTCCCAGAAATTGGGCATCAGCCAGGGGTGCGGATACGACGAAAGACCATGACTCTCGCTCAGCTCGCGGCGGAAATCCTGAAGCTGCTGTTCGCTCAGGCGTCCTTCGAGAAATGCGCGGGCATAGATGCCGGGCGAAGCGTGCCCCTGGAAATAGACAATGTCGCGATCGCCGTCTTCGGTTTGCGCGCGAAAGAAATGATTGAAGCCGACTTCGTAGAGAGTCGCGGCCGAAGCGTACGTGGAAATATGTCCGCCGATACCTTCGGATCGCTTGTTGGCACGCATCACCATCGCCAGAGCGTTCCAGCGCACAAGGCTTTTGATCCGGCGTTCGAGTTCCTGACTTCCGGGAAATGGCGGCTGCTTGCTGGATGGAATTGTGTTCTGGTAGGGGGTCGTGGCCGAGAACGGCATGCGGTATCCCGACCGTGCCGTGTGCAGTTCCAACTGCTGCAAGAGCCGACCTGCTCGCTCGGGTCCGCCGGACTGCAATACATAATCCAGCGAGTCGAGCCACTCACGGGTCTCCAGGACTTCGAGACCCTGTGTCTCATTCTTATCAGAATTGTTCACTCGGTATTCCTCTTCACACAGACTCTTGCCCTTTATATTAAATCGTCCGGCCATGCATTGGGGATTAGGAACTAAGATTCTGAGCCGGAAGGGTTTGAGGGCATTCTATTGAGATAGATGAGGCAACGTGCAGAAGAGTCGCGGGAATTCGAGTTCAAATGTAATCCGTGCCAATCAATCGACGTTTTCGCGCTTCCATTTGAGCCATTTCTCGCGATGCAAGACGCCCGTTGTCCGGTGATTTGCAAGCTCGCGGGTTGCTGACAGGCCATACAGGAGGTTCCATTCGCTGGTCCCTATGATTGCGTCACCAAGTTTCCAGGGCTCGCCGCATTGGTCCAATTGGCGCCAGAAGACCGTACCCGTGTTGTCCAGGCTCATTACCAATGCCCATTGTCGTGTGACGTAATTCACAGACGCGGCGTGCAAACGCGGGACTATCATGCCAGTGCAGGGCTGCTCCGCGGTTCTGCCACAATCCTGATGTCTGCGTGGGTCAACTCTTAAGCGGAGGGGTGCCACATGTTTGAGCAGGAATTGGAACTGGAAAAAAAGGAAGGCTCTTCCTTCGGTCCACTGATTATCATCCTCCTCCTCGTCGCCATGCTTGTGGGCGGCATCGCGTGGGTCGTCTACCAAACAAGAAAAACATTGAAGCCGGCAGAAGCGTCCGCGGTCATCTCAACGATTCTCGCGAACCAGGGCCCGTCGTACGTCAAGTTTCACACCGGACACATCACGCCTGACGTCAACGAGAAGCTTGAGGATCCGCAATACCGCCTGATGGTCAAGGCCGGCATTGTCAAGATGACGAAGCCCAAGGGTGGAGTATCGGACGTCACGTTTACGCCCGACGGGGAAAAACTCATCGCATCCATTCCAGGCGTCGAAAAGACCGCAGGCTCCGGCGGAACGAGCATTTACAAGATCCCGCTGGCCACACGCTCCCTGGTCGGAATTGCCGGCATCGACAAGCTCTCGCCAACGCGCTTCAGGGTGACTTACACGTGGAAGTGGAACCCCAACCCGATGGGCGAAGACTTCAATGCGGAGGGCAGTTTTGTCAAGGGCTTCAACACCTGGGACAGGAGCACGCTCATCGATAAGTACGGGGTTGCCTTCTATCACGGGACTCCGACGAAAGTGATGGTGACCTTGCAGGAGGAAACCGCCGGCTGGAAGGTAGTAACCGAGTAGGCGGTATCGCGGAGTATCGTATTGAGGGGAGCCATGGCTCCCCTTTGCCTTTTTGGTCATTCCCGCGTTCAGAACCAGAATTTTGTACAACATCGGGATGCGACATGCCGTCGGCCTGAACTGGACGCACCTAGTTCCCCACCACTTTAGGGTGTACCAACCAGAAACACGCACATCTGCTGTATCGTCCCGTAAAGAACTGTTATCGATATGCCGATGTTTCCATTGTGAGTCTCGCGGTAGACGCCAACAATGGTATCAGTCGGCTTCAAACCCTCGCCGCAGGAGATGCAACGATGACAGAATCCCGTGACGCGCTGAACAAGCAGCAGCTAAACCTCGAACTCCGCGATGTTGCCGAGCGAGACTTTCAACTATGGTCGATCGGGCTGCTGGTGTTCGCCATTCTCGCCATCGGGTTTGTCGCCCTCATTGCGCCCAACCTTTTGTGGAAGGGCGAAACGCTTCACGTGGATGGCAGGTACCTCCCCCAGTTGTTTACCGGTTTTATCGTCCTGGTGATCCTGTTCAACGTCTACATGCTTGACCAGAAGCGGCGCCTTAGCCAGACACGCGATCAACTGCTTCGCCGGTTATTGGACGAGTCGACACATCAGACGTCACTGCTTGATCCGGTAACGCACACCTTCAGTCGGGTTTATCTAGATCAGGCCCTGCCGCGTGAGTTGTCACGCGCCACACGCCAGCAGTCGCAGCTCACGCTGCTGATGGCCGAAGTTGGCGATTATGCGGGAATCAAGCGGCGTTACGGACAGCTCGCAGGCGATCACCTGCTGATGGTTCTGGCACAGACCCTGAAGAGCACCTTGCGCGGCTCGGACATCATCTGCCGCAGCGGCGAGCCGGACTTCACTGTCATCATGCCGGAAACCAATGAGGCAACCGCCCAATTCCCCATCTCCCGTATGTTGCGCGCCATCGACAAGTGGAACGAAACCACCAAGCTGGAATACAAGCTCAAGGTACGGCTCGGGCTTTCAACGCTGAAGGACGGTTACGACAACGACCTGGTGCTGGAACGGGCGCGTAAGCGCATGGCGGAAAATATCTACGCTCCCAGCCGGTCAGGCGTCCCCATGGACGAATACCGCTCTCCAATGGTCGCAAACTCGTAGGAGCGAACCATGGCCACGGCGGGGACAGTATCTCAATTTGCGGCGGAACCGGGAGAGTTTGCAGCGCTGGCAAGCGCCGCGTCCGTCAATATCGAACCGGATGGCGACGGCAGAGAAACTCTCCCGGCCTCCCTCGACTCCACGCAATTTGACCGCAACCAGGCTGTGCTTTCGCGTCTCCACGAAGTTCGTGTGATAGCGGGACGCATTCATCGACGGTTGCCGGCGCATGTGGAACTCGAAGATCTGGTTCAGGCCGGCATGCTGGGCCTGGTCGATGCCGTGGAACGCGTCGACCCGAGTCGCAAGGTTTCTCCCGACCAATACATTCGCATTCGCGTAACGGGCGCAATCTTTGACAGTCTACGTGGCCAGGATTGGCTATCGCGCTACATGCGTACCCGCCAGCAGAATCTCAGCGCCGCCGCCGAACGCGCGCAGAGCAGGCTCGGCCGGTCGGTCACCGCAGAGGACGTCGCTGATGAACTGCACATGGATCTGGATTCGTATTTTGAGTTCGCCTCCGCAGTACGGGAGCTTCGCAAGATTGATGCGAAACCTCTGCCCGACGAGGACTTCACCCCGGATGCGGCCGAATTGCTGCCGGCGTCCGAGGATGCGCGCCCCGATTGCACTTTCTTCAAGCATGAAATGAAGGAGGTATTAGGAAAGGTTCTCGACAGTCTTCCAAGGGACGAACGTCAGGTTTTACGGCTATATTATTTTGAGGAGTGGACAATGCGCGCCATTGCGGCCCGTATACACCGGACCGAGTCTCGTGTCTCACAGATCCACGCCAAGGCGCTTCGTCACGTCGCAATGCGGCTGGAACCACATCCGCATCATCCCCGGCTTCGTCCCGGCCGCACAAGAAGGACTGCCAGACAGCAGTGAGGAGTACTCCGCATGACCTCGGTTCCGGGTCCCGGCCCCAGGGTTCTAATTGTTGACGATGAACCGTCGATGCTCGACGCGGTGAGCGATATGCTCCAGACGGTTGCCCGTTCCGTCACGACCGCCTCCAGCGTTTCCGAGGCAATTGCACTGCTTTCCACCACGCCCATCGATATCGTTTTGTCCGATCTCTACATGCCGGGAGGGGTTGGCACGCAACTTCTGCAATTCACCGCCACGCGAAATCACGATCCGGCAGTCATTATCATGTCCGGGAAGCCAGAGCTCGCCGATGCCGTCGCCAGCGTTCAGATGCGGGCGGCCGACTTCCTGATGAAGCCGTTTTCGCGGAGCGCACTGATTCAATCCGTGGAGCGCGCCTTCAAATCGGTTCAGCGGGAGCGAAGCAGCCGGTTACTGCAAGTGGACGATCACACCAAGCTGCTCACCGCAGTGGAACGCGCCAGCATAGAGGCGTTTATTGTCGCCCTGGACGCAGCCGAGCCGGACACGTGCATACACTCATTGCGCGTTCGTGAATACACGATGCACCTGGCCGAGCTGGCACACTACCCCGAAAGCGAACTTGTCCAACTGAATTACGCCGCGCTGCTGCACGACGTCGGTAAAATCGCCATCCGCGACTCGATCCTCGATAAGCCCGATCCCCTGACGGACGAAGAGCGCGACGAAATCCGGCGACATCCAATTAAAGGCGCGGAGATGCTCTGGCAGATAGACGCTCTCCGCCCATCCGCTGCAATCGTTCTCCGCCATCACGAACATTACGATGGCTCGGGCTATCCGGACGGAATCAAGGGAAAGAACATCCCGTTTGGAGCGCGGCTCTTCGCCGTGGCGGACGCCCTCGATGCGATGACCGCTGATCGTTGCTATCGCAGTTCGCTCGGTTACGCGCTGGCCAGTGCTGAAATCCAGCGCGGCAGCGGAACGCAGTTTGATCCGGAAGTCGTCGCACTCTTCGTGCAGGTTCCGGAACTCAAGTGGCTTGGACTTCGCGAACGTGCCGACAGGGCTGCGGCCCAGGGCATGACGGCGCTACTGCAACCGTTTGCAGGGTCAATCTCGAGGTTAATTGCCTTCCCTCCGCGCGAGGAACCTCCCTTCGCGGATCTCTAGCGGACACGCCCTTATCAACGGATATTTCGTCCATCAACGCGTGGTCGTAGAAGCGCCAACCAAGTCATAACGACGATCAAATTCCACTCAACCTTCCGCGGCGGTGTACCAGTTCGGTACACCGCCGAAAGAATTCATTGGACCTTTTCCGCTGCAATGGGACGGAAAGGTGTTTCACTTTGGAAATACAGCTGGACTTCTTCAAAGGTTATTCATTGCAAGAAAAACTCCGGGTTATCGCGGTTGGCGGCTGTCAGTGCCGTCGTCCGAAGCTCGGCGGAATTGGGCAGGAAGGAGTTGTGAGAGACATGACGAAACAAGGCCATCCGTCCCCCGCCCAAAGTGCGGTTTCCCAGGCGAATCCAAAGACATTCCCATCGCAGCCAGGGGCGAACCAGGCATCCACTACGCCTGCCACAAGAGACAGGCCGGAATCCTCGCAAGAAGCGACGATTTCGACCCGTCTGCTGGTCGTGGACGATGAACGCCCAATTCGCGCGGCGTGCGAGACCATCGCACAGAGCGTTGGTTACTCGACCGTTTCCGCGCAATCTGCCGATGAAGCCCTGCGCTTCCTTGGTACGCAACCGTTCGATGTTGTTCTGATGGATCTGCGGATGCCCGGCATGAGCGGATTGGAGGCGCTTGATCGCATTCGAACCTCTTATCCAGACGTGGTTGTCGTCATGATGACCGGCTACGGATCGATCGAGTCTGCGGTGGAAGCGATGAAGAAAGGGGCCTATGACTACATTACGAAGCCATTTCACGTAGAGGAATTACGACTTCTCCTCCGGCGCATCGATAAGCATCTCCAAATGACCGCTGAAAACAGGGTTCTGCGCGAGCAGATGCACTCCTCCGGTGGATTCTCACTGATGGTCGGGCGCTCTCCGGAAATGCAGAAACTGTTTCGCGTGGTTGGCCGCGCTGCCTTCAGCGCGCACCCTGTACTTATCCTTGGCGAAAGCGGAACCGGAAAAGAAGTGCTGGCTCGCTCCATTCACATCTCCGGTCCAAATCGCGAGAAACCATTCCTGCCCGTCGACTGCGGTTCGTTGATCCCATCTCTGCTGGAGAGTGAACTGTTCGGACATGTGAAAGGCGCGGTTCCCGGAACCACGACGAGCAAGGAAGGAATGCTTGCAGTCGCCGATGGCGGAACGCTGTTTCTCGACGACATCGCGGAAATGCAACTCGATTTGCAAGCAAAACTTCTGCGCGCCATCCAGGAGAAGGAGATCCGCCCGATTGGCAGCACCAAGGCGATCCCGATCAACGTGAGAATTCTTGCGGCAACCGCCCAGGACATCGATCGCGCGGTTGCCGAAGGACGCTTCCGTCAGGATTTGTACTTCCGGCTGAACGTCCTGTCGATTCGGATTCCTCCACTACGCGAACGCCGCGAAGACATTCCAGTCCTCGCAGGATATTTTCTCCAGCACGTGGGGCAACAGGATGGCCTGAGGCATGCCATTTCAGACGAGGCGCTGAAGAAGCTTCTGGAATACGAGTGGCCGGGAAACATCCGGGAACTGGAGAACTGCATTGAACGAGCGTGCTCCATGTCATCCGGAACAACGATTCGCGTCGCCGACTTGCCCGCCACAATACGTGATTGGCAGGCCGCAACCATCGATAAGCCGAAGGAAGAAGCCCTGACTCTTGCGGAAATTGAGAAGCGGGCCATCCTCGGGACAATTGAAAAAATGAACGGCGACAAGTTGAAAGCGGCACGAGCGCTGGGCATCGGACGGACGACTCTATACCGAAAGCTCAGCGAGTACGAACAAGGCGGCGAATAGATGTCACGCTCTTGGGAAAGGCGGCCAACTCCATGATTCTTCTAGTTGCGTCCTGTGAACGCCGCGGAGATTTGGCCGAGGCTCTCCGCTCGAATACCAGCCAGCAGGTGGATGTCGCGACCTCACTGAAGAAGGCGGCATCCATGCTTTCCAGCGGCCAATACACGGCGGTTGTCTGCGACGAAACACTGATCAATTCCGATCCCTTCGGTGCTGAAGCTTTTGTGGAACGCTTCTCCACGACACTCCCCATCTACGTAAACCTCGCTGTCTCTGGAATTTCTCGAATTGTCCGCGAAGTAAGGGTTGCGCTTCGCCGCTACGACACCGAACAGCAGGTTGCCATGCGCGCGGCTGAATTCTCGTTGCGCAGCGACCTCCGCAGCGCCGTGACTGCGATCCTGCTTTCGACGGATCTGGCGATTCATTCCGACAATCCCGCAGACGCGCAGCAGCACTTGCGAACCGTCTATGACTCGGCGGAAAAAATCCGTCAACGGCTGGAAACGGCGCAGTAACGGCTCTGGGTCATACCGGCAATATGCAGGGAGTCCAAAAGAGCAGTATGCAATTGGTCAGCGATTTCCGTGAAATGTTCGATTCCGCGCCGTCCATGATGTGGATTGCCGATGAGAATGGAGATTGTTTCTATTTCAACCGCTGCTGGCTCGCCTTTACGGGCAGAACTCTGGATGAAGAAGCCGGGTTTGGCTGGAGCAATGGCGTTCACCCCGACGACCTTGCCGCTTGTCTCGGGCAATACCGCGACGCCCTTGGCGACCGGCGGCAATTCCAACTTGAATACAGGCTGCGTCGTCACGACGGCGAATATCGCTGGGTGCTCGATAACGGCGCCCCCCGTGTCAGCGACGGCACATTCGCCGGTTACATCGGCTCTTGCGTCGACATCACTGAGCGCAAGACCGCCGAGATGGACGCCATCCGGGCAGCCGGAAACCTTGAAGTACGCATTGCAGACAGGACTGCCGAACTTCAGGAGTCCACGAATCGCATGCGCCGGGTTTTTGAATCTGACCTGATTGGATTGATGTTTTGCGATGCGTCCGGTCAGATCCACGACGCGAACGATGCCTTTCTCAAGATGCTTGGGCGCAGCCGCGAAGAACTGCTCAACAAGAGGCTCTCGTGGATTGCCCTGACCGCGCCCGAGTTTCGCGACGGCGACCAGCGATTTCTGCATGAACTCCTGCAGAACGGAGCTTGCCCTGCTTACGAAAAAGAATTCCTTCGGAAGGACGGCACCCGGGTCTCCGCGCTGGTGGCGGGCGCTCTTCTGGATGGAGCCGACGGCGAAATCATCGGCTACGTGCTGGATGTCTCCGAGCTTGCCAAGGCGCGGCAGGAAATCGACCGTCTCGCCCGAATTGTGGAAACCAGCGACGACGCTATCATCTCGTTGTCGCTCGACGGGCGCATCCAGAGCTGGAACAAGGGTGCAGAGCGATTGTTCGGCTATCCCTCCTCCGGCGTTATCGGTGCTCCAGAGTCCATCCTTCTTTCCCCCGGTCAGCACCAGACTTCGGTCGGCCTGCTGCGACAACGTGGCAATACCGAATCCCCTGAACACTTTGAAAGTTCACGGAAACGGCATGACGGATCGATTATCCCGGTTTCCGTCGCGCTCTCACCCATTCACGATCGCAATGGAAATCTCGCTGGCACTGCACAGATCATTCGCGATCTCACGGAAGCAAAACGCGCCAGTGAACTCGAGGAGCGTTACCGTCATGCGCAGCGGATCGAGTCCGTCGGCAGGCTCGCCGGCGGCATTGCCCACGACTTCAACAATCTGCTGATGGTAATCACCAGCTATTCCGAGTTGCTGCAGGAGCACCTTCCGCCCGAGCATCCTGACCGTCGTTACATCGCCGAGGTAATTTCCGCCGCCGAACGAGGCTCGTCGCTGACGCAGCAAATGCTTGCTTTCAGCCGTCGCCAGGTCATGTCGGCTGAAGTCATTAACCTCGACGCGATTATTCGCGAGACGCTGAAGATGTTGGGCCGGATGATTGGTGAAGATATTACCCTCGATTACTGGCCGTCGCCCGATCTCTGGAGCGTCAAGGCGGACTCCGGCCAGATCGTCCAGGTGCTGCTCAACCTCGCCGTCAACGCGCGTGACGCCATGCCGCATGGTGGCTCAGTAGTGATCAGAACCTGCAACAAAATTCTCGATACAAGCTGTCCGGTGGAGAATGCGGTGATCGCTCCCGGTCGCTACGTCGTCCTTTCCGTCGCCGATACCGGTACTGGTATTTCCGCAGAGATTCGAGACCACATCTTCGAGCCTTTCTTCACTACGAAGGAACTCGGCAAAGGCACGGGGCTGGGACTGTCCATGGTCTATGGCATTGTCCAGCAGAGTGGCGGCTATATTTCGCTGGAATCGACACCGGGTGGAGGAACGCACTTCGACCTCTATTTTCCTGCCACCGATGAAGTGGTCGTGCAAGCTCCCTCGATGATCGAGCCTGCATCCGCCAAGAGCGGCAACACAATCCTGCTGGTGGAGGATGAGAGCGCGCTCCGGGCTTCCATCGCGGATTTTCTCTCCGAACATGGATTCACCATCTTGCAGGCCAGTGATGGGCTGGACGCACTGCGAGTAGCAGACTCTCATACGGGACTGATCAGTGTGGTATTGACCGACGTTGTAATGCCGCGATTGAATGGCAAGGAACTGGTAGACCGGCTTTCTGCCAAGCGTCCCGATATCAAGGTTCTCTACATGTCCGGCTACGCGGACGAGCGCGTGGGGCGCCACGCACTGTTGGAAAATGGAGCGGCCTTCCTGCAAAAGCCATTCACGTTTTCCAAGCTGCTTGCCAAGTTGCGCGAGCTGGTCACGATCTAGGCCGTCTTCACGGACACTAGCGCGCCACATACAACAGCCATCCAACGCCAACGATTAACGTGGCTAGTGTCACCGGCACGCCGACTTGGAGGTATTCCCAAAAACTGATCGGGGCTTCGTCGCGCGCTTTCTCTACAACGATGATGTTTGCCACCGATCCAGTGATCGTCAAATTTCCCGCCAGTGTGCTCGTAAGCGCCAGCAACATCCACGAGCGTTGCGGATCCGCCATCTGAGGAATAATTCCCTTGAGCAGCATCACCGCGGGTACGTTGCTTACCACGTTCGAGAGCAGCGTTACGGCGCCCGTAAGAACGAACGGATCATGCAGGTTTCCGTGTTGTGCCACCGCAAGCAACTTGCCTGCAATGCCGGCTCGCTCCGCTCCGCCAAGGATGAGGAACAGCCCCATAAACAACACAAGCAACGACCAATCTATTTCCTCGAAGATGCGTTGCCGGTCGATGTCCGGCCCCAACAACATGAGCGCTCCTCCGAGCGCCGCTACAAGTGCCGGCGAATATCCCGCAAAAAATCCTGCGATGACCAGGGCCATCACTCCGAGCGGCCACGCCAGATGCGTCTCCTGACGCTGTGGTTTCTGTACGGGATTCGCGGCAGCGTTTGTATAGCCTTTGTAATTCCGCTCCGTATACCAGTGCAGGATCGCCCAGTCGAGCAGTAACCCTATGACCGCCACTGGGCCAAGGTGTGCCAGAAAGCGAACGTAGCGAATACCGGACAACGATCCAATCAATATGTTCTGCGGGTTCCCGGTGATTGTCGCCACGCTTCCTATGTTTGAGGCGGTCGCGAGAGCGAGCAACATCGGAACTGCGGGCCGCTTCAACTGACGACTCAACCGCAGCACCAGCGGAGCCATGAAGAGGCACACAACGTCGTTGACCAGGAAGGCGGAAAGAACTCCGCTGGCGAAAATGATGCCGGGCAACAGGTGCGGCGGATCGATCCGCTCAGCAATCATGTCGGCGACTCGATCAAAAAAACCACCGAGATGCAGCCCCGCCACGATCAGCATCATTGAGAACAAGAGAACGATCGTGGCGAAATCAATGGCGCCGAGCGCGCTTCGCCGGTCCAGCACTCCAAAGACAAACATCAACACGGCCGCGATCAGGGCAACCGCCGTGCGATCCAGTTTCGTCCCCGGCAACCGCCCAAACGCGAAAACGGCATAACTCACCGCGAACAATATCCACGCTGCCGTCAGGCTGACATTCGCCATGGTTAAGGCCGTCAGTACCATCCCTTACTCCGTGCTCGCCCGTGCAAATAGAATCGTGATCCACGTGACCGTAAAGACCAGCGCGACGCACGCCGGCCATCCGCCCCACTTCCAGAAGAACGCGGGCACCACCGCGCCAAGGCTACCTCCCGCATAGTAGAACGTCAGATACAATCCCGCCGCTGCCGAGCGGGCGCGTCCAGCAACCCTCCCCATCTGGGATGTCGCCGTCGCCTGGAGAACAAATTTGCCGGACGAAAACAGCGCCAGTCCGATGATGATCCCCGGCAGAGACGAGAGGAGCGTCAGCCCCAAACCGATACTGCTCAAGCATGCAGCCAGCGTTGCGGTCTTCAGAAATCCGACGCGATCAAGATAGCGCCCGGCAACCGGCGTGATCACAAGTCCCAGCAGGTAGACGAAGAAAATGCTGCCGAGTTCCGCGGTGTTCAGATGGTAAGGAGCGGCCGCCAAATGAAAATTGACATATGTGAATTCAGCTACCAGCGCGAACAGCAGACTGCTGCCCATGCCAAACGTCGCCAGCAGCCTGGTGTTTCGCAGATGACCGAAGAAGTGCCCTACCGACTCACGCACGTGGGAGGACGCCACGAACTTTTCGGCAGGAGGAAGCCACCTCCACACGCCAAACCCGCCCAGCAGGTTCAGCATCCCAAGCACGACAAACGCAGTGCGCCAATTCCAGTGGGTCGTAATGATGCCGGGAATCAGCCGTCCGAGAAAGCCGCCGAAGACGGTTCCCGCCACGTACGCCGCCATCGCCGCTCCCACGCCGCGTCCGGCCCACTCTTCATTGATGTAGGCCATGGTGACGGCAATAATGCCGGGAATGAAAAGGCCTTGCAGAAATCTCCAGAAGATAAGGGCGTGGAGACTTCCGGATGTGGCGGCGAGAAATGTGGGAATCGAAAGCCCGAAGAGTGCTGGTACGATAATTCGCTTGCGCCCGATCCCTTCCGCGAAAAGCCCGACAAACGGCGCTGCAATTGCCACTGCGAGGATCGTGGCGCTTACGGTGAGGCTTACTTCAAGTTCACTCGCGTGATAGATGCCTTTAAGGAATGGCAGTAGTGCTTGCGTTGTGTAGACATCGACAAAGGTCGTCGTGCCGGCGAGCATGAGCGCCAGAACGCCTCGATCAACTTGCCAACTCCTGGCTGGCGTTGACTCCTCGATGAGAAATGGCTCCATGCTGTTCGGCTTCTGCTGGCTCCTGTCCTTTATAATCCATGTTCAGCGACACTTTCGTCCAATCAGAACAACACTCACTCCACCGGAACCTCGCGCCATGCCTGCAACAACGGAAAGTACAATCCACACCGCACCGGTCGAGCATCAAAGAGACTCATTGCTCTGGCGTAGCGCCACAAATCTTGGCGGTACTTGTCCTCTTGCGCTTTCAAAAATTCTTCCAGCCGACTGCTCCCAGGGTCGCTCGTTTTGTAATCGATAACCCAGCGATCGCCATTTCCATCGACAAACGTACGATCTACTTTCATGCGTTGTACGCGTCCATCCAGCACAACTGTCAGATCAAGCTCGCAGTCGGACTCCGCGTGCTGCTCCAGCAGCCACCGCCCTTGCACATCCGTCACCGTGTTGAGCAGAGCCTTCCTCACTTGCGCGGACGCTTCGTCAAGCGACTGCGAGGCAAGGCCGGTGTTGGCAAGAGCCGTTCGGATAGCCCCAGCGGAATCCTCTATTCGCTCACGAGTCCAGTGTTCCAGCCCCTCGCGCGCAATCCTTTCCAAGAACGCGTGCGTCACCGTTCCGACGCGCCGCAGTTTCTGTCCAACCCACTCGAATGTGTGTGGAGTTGTATTCGCCATATCTACCGGCGCCACCGCGTTCCACTCCAGCGGCGTGGGAGCATCGGGCAATGTCCATTCCACCGGCAACGACCGCAGCAGCCGCGCGCTGTTTACCTGCGGATTCTCCGAACTCTCCGGCTCGCCTTGTGGGGCAAACTGCTCGCGGATGCCCGCTACATTCCACAGCATGTCGAGCAGAGTGCCCTTACCCGGTCTGTCAGTTTTCGGCAGGGTTGCCAACAGGTGCAGCTGTTTCTTAGCACGCGTCGCAGCCACGTAAAGCAGCCGCTTACTCTCCTCGTAGGTTCTGTCATCCGCAAGTTGATGCAGGTACTTCTGGATGGTCCCCAACTTTTCTTCTCCGCGAGCCGTCACACTCTCCATTGGGGCCAACAATAGCTCGTCCTTACCCTCCAGCACCTGCTCTCGCCAATAGAGCAGTTGCCGCTCATCTCGCTGGGGACTGCGCCCAAGTCCCGGCACAATTACCGTGTCCCACTCCAGTCCCTTCGCGTTATGGATTGTCATGATTTCAACGCGAAGCTGCGGCGAAGTATCCGGCGGAGCGTAGAGTTCCTCCATCTTGCGCGTCAAGAGATCCACGTCCGCGACCAATCCGCCGACTTCCAGTTGCTGAATCAACGCGAGGTAAGCTTCAGCATCCCGCAAATTCGCACTCGATTCCCCGTCCCGCAGAACCGCCGGACCTCCCAGCGACACCCACGTGCGCTCCACTAACGCGCGCAATGGAATCCGTCCGCGATCTTGCAATGCACCTTCGAGCACCGCGCGAACCCTTTGAACCCGCTGTTGGCCTTCACCGCTCAAACTACCGATACGCTCGCTCAAGAGTTTCCACACCGTGCTTGCTTCGTCATCACGACAGAGATGACAGAGGTCCGCCAGGGAAAGCCCGCACCACGGAGCCCGCAACACCGCCAGCCATGATGTGCGATCCGCGAGATTCACCAGCGCTCTCGTCAATGCGTCCAAGTCGCGAACGACCTGACGTTCCGGCAACGAATCAATCTTCACTGCGCGAAATGGAACTCGACTCTCGCGCAGGGCCTTTACGATATGCGCCAAGTGTGACCGCGCTCGCACCAGCACAGCAATCCGCTGCTCTGTGTCCTCTTGTAGCGCTCCTTTGATTAATTCCGTTACGCGCTGCGCTTCCGATTCGTAGTCTTGCGGTGCAAAGCCGTGCATCGCGACGGCTGCGCACTCGGCGGCCTCCTTCACCGCCTCGCACGGCGCGTACTTCACGGCGCCAGTCAACTCATTGTCTCCGTTGAGGATGTGCGGAAAAGTCGCATTGAACCACTCAACCAGTCCTGCCTCTGAACGGAAATTCGACGTCAGGCGCATCGCATCGAGTGCGACATCGAATCGGCGATTCTCCCATGTCCGCTTGAACTGCGTGACCTCTGCGGCGCGGAATCCATAGATCGACTGCATCGGGTCGCCAACGAGAAACAGCGACGTCCCCTCGGAACTCCATGAGCCAATCAGGCTCTGCAGAAATTCGATCTGCGATATCGATGTGTCCTGGAATTCGTCGACAAGGATATGCTGGATTTTCGCGCCCAGCGCCAGTCCCAGATCCGTTGGTGAATCCTTTGGCCCAAGCGCCTCACGTGCGGCTTGCGCCACCTCGATGAAATCCACCTTCGACTCTTCGGCACACACAATCTTCAGATTGGCCACTGACACTGGCAGCGCAAGCAGCAATGCGCGGATGAATGCCCACTGTTGATCGGTGTATCGAGAGGGTGGCAGCACGTCCAACCTGCGCAGCAATTCGCAGAGACGCGCAGCGCCCTCAGCCTCGCCAAGTACCTCAAAGAACGCCTTGCACTCGTCGCGATAGCTCGCAAGTTCTTTGGGAAAGCCGAATTTCACATTGAACGCTTTGCGAATGCTCTTTCCATCTCCAATCACAACGAAGTTGCGCAACGCACTCCATGCAGCCAGATCCTCCACTTCCGTTCCGGGCAACGCGACAATTCCCTTCAGCCTCGCGAGTTGATCGCCGGCGTCGACGTGGTCGCCCGCGAAGGATGCGTACTGGAGAATTTTGTCGACCGCCTCGGCACCGCAAAGCGCGAGCACGTCCCTGTGTACTTGACGAAGTTCGTGACGCACGGAGTCCGCCAGGGCCTCCTCGAGCTTCAGCCGCAATTCGTCGAGTTCTGATTCTTCCAGCGCATCTGACCTGCCAAGAATCCGCATCCACTGGTCCCGCCGACCCAGCATCTTCGTGAACAGATCGCGCGCCGTCGTCACGCGGTTGTCAAGGTCGAGCAGCAATCGCGCTATCGCATCGGCGATGGGCTTATGATCACTGCCCAGCAGCGTGATCGTTCGCGCAGCTGCCTCTTCATAAAGTGGGGTTGGATCGTCGGTGACTTCCAGTTGCCTTGCCATCGACGCCAGCACCGGCATCTGCCGCGCCAGTGCATCGCAGAAGGAATCCACGGTGCGCACTTGCAGGCGCGATGGATTTTCCAGCAGCTTCCAGCCATGCTGCGCGTCGCGCTGCAACACTTCCGCCGCAACTCTGCGCCGTTCGTAATCGTGAGCCTTGTAGCGTTGTTCTTCTTCCGGCATCAGCGGTCGCGACGCTTCTTCCAGTGCTTTCAGGATGCGATTTCGCATCTCGCTCGCTGCCTTGCGCGTAAATGTAATCGCCAGCACCGACTCAGGTTCTTCCAGGGGAGCCTCGGCCAGCACACGCAGAAAGCGCAGCATCAGCAGTTCGGTCTTGCCTGAACCGGCCGGCGCCTGCACGATAAACGACCGCGATGGATCAGTGACAATGTGCCGCACGTTCGCGTCGGAAATGTCGACGGGCAGTTGATATTCACTGCTCATCGTCCACCTCCTCATCTTCGGGAACGCCCTGCTCCGCTATGCGGCATAACGCCTGCAAGTGGCACAGGGCGCACGTCGAATTGCGTCCGCTCTTCGGCGGCCTCTTCGGATCGACCACGGCGTTTCCGGCCAGGAAATCTCCCGCAAGCCTCTCCATCTCGGGAACCCAGGTCGCACGCCGCTCCGCAAATTCGCGGGAGTTATCCCTGCCGCTCCCCAGAATTTCCTTGCGTGTGGCGTACCCTTTCAACGCGCAATCGCCGCGATTCACCACTGCGAACGCAACTCCAGCAACCTCTTTGCCTTGTGCTTCGAGCGCGCTAACGTATATGGGAAGTTGCGGACTTTCCGGCCGCGGGGTCTTCCATCCTCCCGGGCTGTAAGTGGTTGTGCCGGTTTTGTAGTCCAGCACGACAAGCGCGCCATCGTCGAGGCGATCGAATCGGTCGATTCTTCCGTTCAACTTCAGACCCGCAATTTCCCACTCGATCTTCTGCTGATGCTCGATCACAGCGAACGGCTCGCGACGTCGCTCGACATCCAGCCATTCCTGCGTAAGCGCAATCAATCGAGTCCGCTCCAACTCTCTCAAGCGATGCGTCCACGGATCGTCATCGGATGGAAAGACTTCGCGCAACGCTTTCTCGACGGCTGCTCGAACGATCAGTCCAATGTGCTCTTCGCCGCCCGGCGGATTCTGAAGCGTGAACAAATCGCGCAATTCGCGCCAGACATTCTCCAGGACTCGCTCCACGATGTTGCCGCGTAGTGTAGGCTTCAGCCCGGGTTCCGGATGCTCCGGCTTCGTTGCTCCCAGTCGTAACTCTGCAAACGCGCGAAATGGGCACTTTGACTGCAACTCCAGAAGCCTCGTACCGCTGTGCATCAAGTTCTCCGGAGCAATCGGCGGAGCAACATTGTCTTGTCTCTCCTCTAATTTGCTTCCTTCCTGCAATTCTGCCCATCGCGGAACGTCTGCCTGCGCAATTTGATCCGAATCGATCTTCGGGACATTGATCAGTAGCGGCGACGGGCGCAGTTCACGATCCTGTTCGCGTTGCGGAGAACTGAAGATCACTTCCGGAGAGCTTTGCGCCAACCGCGCAAACACAGTGTGCGAAAAATCCATTTGCGCTTCGCACGAGCTTTCGGGAACGCCTGCCGCGCGCTGCAATGCGACTGGCAGGAATGGATTCGGCCGCTTTCTTGCGGGCCACACTTCGTCGGTGGTTCCGCACACCCACAGGTGATCGAACCGAGAACCGGCCGCCTCCATCTCGCCCATCACCTGCACAGGTGCGCCAATGTTTTCCGGCTTGAAGATCGTCGCGCTGGCCTGCTTCAGAAGCTCTGCAACAGCAATTGCGAACGGCACATGCGGAACCACCGCGTCCAGCGACGCCAGTGTCGCCAGCAGGTCATTCCATTTTTCGCATGTCTGGTATTCGGCGCTGTTGAGGCGCCGGTCGCCTCCTTTCTCCTGAGGCCAACGAACCGATGCCAGGATATTCTGCATCCGGTCTGCCCATGTGCTCATGGATGCCCTCAGCGGGTTCGCACGCATACTTTCCATCAACGCCTGCAACCGTGTGCGAATCGTTCCGCCGCTTGCCCTTCCTTCTTTCGTGTCCAGGAGAGCAAGGGCGTCATTGATCGTGCCCCCTTCGCGGACCTTCCCCGCAAGCCAATGTGCGAGTCGCGCTCCCTCATCCGTTCCCCCTCCCTCGCCCCACGCATATGGCGAACGCAATAACTCCGCAAGCTCTACGAACCGAACTTCGCCGGCAGCGAGTTTCAGTGTGAGCAACGCAGCGCGCACAATTCCGTAATCCGACAGCGGACTTCCCAGGGAAATATCGAACACTCGCGGTCCTTCCACGCCTCCGAAAAATTCTGGATGCAACGTCGACAGGAACATTTGCTCCGCTTCGGCCCGTATCTGCCCGAGGCCGGGCACAACTATTCCGACTCGAGCCACAGGATTCTGTACAAGCATTGCGCGCGCCCATGATGCTGCTCTCCGCAGTTCATCCGCGCAGTCGTCCAGCGTCACGTGACGGCCGCTGGCCCAATCCGCATCGCGCTGTGCGCCGAATTCCTCGACCTGCACGCCACGCGACGTCAGCCACTGCCACAGTTCTCGCTCCTGGGGTGTGACGTGGTCGAAACCCCAGAACGCCAGGCGCTTTGGCTGCAATTCCGGTGATTGCTCCCACACTTCTCTTATCTCGTCCGGAGCCGTGACCGCATCAATCCACTTACGTTGCGCGAGTTGCCGTTCGTAGTTCTCCGCCCAACCCACGAACTCGCGACCTTCCGGGATTACACGGAACTCTCCGGCGCTGAACGGAATGCGATAACTGTGAACGAGCTCCCACGCCTCCATCGCCTCAGAAGCAACTCCGGCCGGTTGCAGCAAGCCGCGAGCGCTGCCACTCAACTCAAGCGTGAGTTCCCACATTTTTCGCTGTTGCGCCGTCGAGAGCAGGACTTTCCCGGTGGCCCCCGCTAACTGTGCGTCGCTCCATGCACGACTGATCCATGCATCCTGCGGCAGCACGTCCGGAGTTCTCCACGCGTGCTGCTTGTCGCGAAGATGCCTGGCGCACTCAGCCAGCACGGCGCGGGCTGCACGCGTGTTCGCCGTCACTACCGTGGCGCCGTCCATCGCCGCCGCGACGGTGGCTTGGAATTGTGATTCGTAATCAGTCAGCATAAAGACCACTTGAACCTGGACATCCATTGATACACGAGTCGCCTTGTATCATACCGAGGATCGGCATCTTGAAAAGAAGAAAGCCCAGTCGGAATCCCGGCTGGGCCTGTGTCCCAAAAACAGAAGCGCGCGATCAGCCAAGAACCATCCCGCTACATTCGCCAAATCCGATTCTTGCCGCGCCTGTTTTCTCGCAGAATCCGCGAATCACGACCTCGTCGCCGTCCTCCAGGAACCGGCGCTGCTCGCCCGACGGGAGTTGGATCGGCTCGCTCCCTTTCCACGTAATTTCAAGCAGGCATCCGCGCGCATCTTTCGAATTGCCCGACACCGTGCCACTCGCCAGCAGGTCACCGGGTTGGAGATTGCAGCCGTTGCTCGCGTGATGCGATATCAACTGCGCAATGGTCCAGTACATGTCGCGAAAGCTTCCGCGACTTAACCGATGCGCCGCCAGCCGCTGGTCGCGCATCGCTCGCGTTGACAGATAGACCTCGAGCGTGACGTCCACTCCGCCATAGCGTTCATTCTCGTCGCTCGCCAGGTATGGCAATGGAGCCGGATCGCCTCCACTACGCGCGAACGCCGGAATTCTATAAGGAGCCAGCGCCTCCAGAGTCACTACCCACGGAGAAACCGTGGTTGAGAAGTTCTTGGCAAGAAATGGCCCGAGCGGTTGATATTCCCACGCTTGCACGTCACGTGCTGACCAGTCGTTGACCAGGCATAGCCCGAATGCGTGCTGCTCCGCATTGCCAATGGCAATCGTGGCGCCGAGCTCGTTGCCGGTGCCAACGTAGACTCCAACTTCGAGTTCGTAGTCAAAACGCTTCGTCGGTCCAAACACCGGGACATCGCTGCCATCGGGCTTCGTCTGCCCGCTCGGACGTTTCACCGGCGTTCCGCTCGCAACTATCGACGATGCGCGGCCGTGGTAACCAATCGGCACCCATTTGTAGTTCGGCAGCAGCGGGCTATCCGGACGAAACATGCTGCCTACGTTCGTTGCATGGAAGATCGATGCGTAGAAGTCCGTGTAGTCACCGATCGCGGCTGGAACCATCATGCGGACTGACGACATCGCAACCAGGTGTTTTGCGACATCCCTTGCGCGCGGGAAATCGTTGCGCAGGATATGGAAGATGCTGCGTCGCAGCGCCGACCAGCGCTGCCAGCCAAGGCCCATCAGTTCGTTCAGGTTCTCATCCTGGCACGCCTCCAGGGTCGCCTCGTCGACGCCATCCAGAAGATTGGCTTCCGCACACGCGCACAGGTTCAACACCTGGTCGCCAATCGCAACGCCGATACACGCGCGGTCTTTGCCGCAGTGGAACACACCATACGGGAGATTCTGGATTGGAAAATCGCTTCCGCCTGCATTGGCCGATTCTACCCACGAGCGCGCGTTCGGCTCATGCGTTTCGTTAATGGAATAGATCATAAGATTCTCAAATCTCGCAGGTCGCTGATTGGTTCTTCAAAGGAACACGATCCGAAGGAAATGGCAAAGCGTTCCCGGGCTGCCTGTAACTGCGCCGTCTCCAACGAGTATCCATTCCATCGCACAACCGGATCGTCGAATTGGAAGTGCTGCGGATTCTGATCTTCCAGCAGCGACGTGAGTTCGCTCGTGCCCGCACCATGCAACGCGAACGCCGCGGCAAGAAAAACATTCAGGAAACCGTGCATCACTCCCACCGGAGCATTCGGCTCGTAGGTAAGCGGTTTCGTACAACGCACAGGATGATGCAGGCCCGCCGTAGCCTTGAATGGAACTCCGATCCTTGCGCACTCGGCGATGAAGCGCGCCACCGTGGAGGGCGACGGAAACAGCTCTGGCGTCACTCCCCCGGTGCGAATTTTCGCTCGCACTCCCGCCGTGCGCAGTACCGGCAGTAAATCAAAAGCATTAGCCGGAGAAACCTCGAAATAGGAGGTGATGCTCCGTGGAATAGCGGAATGGATGTGACGAATGTCTTGTTCGTTCGCGACCTTCACTTCAAGTGCATCGACGCAGGCTCGCCCCGCATTGCGATCATTGAACTCCACGATGGCGGCAGCGTCCGCTGCGGCATCTGCGCTCACCAGAGCGCTCAGTCGCCAAGGCTGTGGAATCTCCGTGAAAGCAGCTTGTGCCTTTTCGAACTCGCCGAAGCGGGAAACCGGCACGACAAATCGCGCCAGTGCCCACGCATCCGTGCCGGCAAGGTAGCCGCCGAAGTTTCGCACGGCTCGCTCCATGTCGAGTGCGGCCGGAGGAAAAAGACCGGCGTAGTCCACGAGTTCGAAGAGAAGCATGCGCAGGGATGTTGGGATTGCATCCCGTTGTGCTTCCGTCGCAGTGGTCACTGGGTAGCTTAACCTTTCGTCTTGAAATTCTTCTTGAGTCCTTGCCAGCACTCAAAATAGTCGTGCTGCAATTCCGCGGTATCCATCGCGTACTTCGTGGGACGGCAGACAAAGCGCGTCTCGAACATGAATGCCAGCGTATCTCCGAGGTACTGTGGCTTCAGTTCCATTGTCGAAGCCTTCTCGTAGGTCGCCGCGTCCGGTCCATGGCCGGACATGCAATTGTGCAGACTCGCGCCCCCGGGCAGGAACCCTTCAGCCTTTGCGTCGTACTCGCCGTGAATCAGTCCCATGAACTCGTTCATGAAGTTGCGGTGGAACCACGGCGGACGGAAGGTGTGCTCAGTCACCATCCATCTCGGTGGAAATACCACGAAGTCGCAGTTCGCGGTTCCCGGAATTTCCGACGGTGATGTGAGCACCGTATAGATTGACGGGTCTGGATGATCGAAGCTCACCGAGTTGATGCAGTTGAAGTTCGCCAGGTCGTATTTGTAGGGAGCGTAATTGCCGTGCCATGCCACCACGTCAAGCGGCGAGTGATTGTATTCCGCTTCCCACAATCCGCCGAGAAATTTCGTAACAACTCTGAAGTCTCCGTCGCGGTCTTCATATGACGCATGCGGCGTCAGGAAGTCGCGCGAATTGGCCAATCCATTTGCGCCGATCGGGCCAAGGTCGGGCAGTCGAAAGAGGCCGCCAAAGTTTTCGCAGATGTATCCACGCGCCTGCGATTCCAGCAGTTCGACGCGGAACTTGATGCCTCTCTGAATAACGCAGATCTCACCAGGCTTCAGGCCGATGCGCCCAAATTCGGTATGCACCACCAGGGAGCCAAGCTGCGGAACGATCAGCAGTTCCCCGTCGGCGTCGTAGAAGCAGCGATTTTCCATGCTGCGGTTCGCCACATAAATATGGATGGCGACCCCAGAGTGCATGGCGCAGTCTCCGTTCCCCGCGATTGTGATGAGGCCATCGACAAAATCCGTCGGCGCCGTTGGAACCGGAATCGGGTTCCAGCGCAATTGGTTCGGCGGTGTTGGAACTTCGACGAATGGCGTGCTGCGCAACAATCGGCTGTCGAGCGGCCGGTAGGGCTTGTGCGTAACCGAAGGCCGGATACGATAGGCCCACGTGCGCCGGTTGGAGACGCGCGGCGCGGTGAACGGTGTGCCGCTGAGTTGCTCCGCATAGAGTCCAAGCGGCGCCTGTTGCGGCGAATTCTGTCCAGCGGGCAGCGCGCCTGCCACTGCTTCGCTGGCAAACTCGTTGCCGAATCCAGAGTGATACTGCAACTGCTCCGGTGAATTTCCTGGCTTGTTCGTAGCCATCAAATTGTCCTCGCTGCCTTGCAGTTACAGGTTTCCCCGGCGGGCCTGTTCCAGTTCAAGCGCTTCGAACAGCGCCTTGAAGTTCCCTTTGCCGAAGCCCCGGCTTCCCTTGCGCTGAATGATTTCGAAGAACACGGTGGGACGGTCCTGCACCGGCTTCGAAAAGATTTGCAGCAGATAACCTTCCTGATCCTTGTCCACCAGGATGCCAAGCCGCCTGATCTCTTCCATCGGTTCTTCCAGTTCTCCGATGCGATCGGTGAGCAGATCGTAGTAGGAATCTGGCACGCGCAGGAATTCCACGCCGTTCTGCTGTAAGCGGTCCACCGTGTAGAGCACGTCTTTAACCTGGAGCGCTACGTGCTGCACTCCCGGCCCGCCGTACGCTTCCAGGTACTCGTCGATCTGGCTCTTGCGCCGCGCAGGAGCCGGTTCGTTGATCGGAAATTTCACAGAATAGGAATCGTCGCTCATCACGATCGACATCAGCGCGCTGTACTCGGTCGAAATGTCCTTGTCATCAAACGTGATGTAGCGGTGGAAACCGAACACCGTGCTGTAGAAGTCGGCCCAGTGATTCATCTTGCCGAGTTCCACGTTGCCCACCATGTGGTCTACGCGAAGAATGCCGGCGTCCTTGCCCTTCACGTCCTGTGCGACAAATCCTGGAAGAAACGGCCCCTTGTAATCCTTGTACGAGAGGAGCGAATGAATCGTGTCGCCGTACGTGTGGATGGCGGCGTGACGCACTGTTCCGTGCTCATCGGTCATGTCATGCGGTTCCACGCATGGTTTTGCTCCGCGGCGAACCGCCTCGTTGAACGCGAAATCCGCGTCGGCCACTTCCAGCGCAATGTCACGAACGCCGTCACCGTGCTTCTTCAGGTGCTCGGCGGCAAAATCGTCCGGCTGTAGTGGAGAGGTCAGTACGAAATTCGTTTTGTTCTGCACGAGCGCGTACGAGGTTTGATTGCGGACTCCCGTCTCAAGCCCCTTGTAGGCGACCTGGGAAAAGCCAAATCCGTTGCGATAGTAGAAAGCGGCTTGTTTCGCGTTGCCCACCAGGAATTCAACGTGGTGGACTCTCTTTAGTTTAAGAGGGTTCTCCATGGACCATCACTCCCCGCAAATGTTCATACTCTGGTTGTTCGTATGCATTAAAACGGGCCAAGTGGGCCGGCTTGCCCGGATCGACGATTGGGTTTGTTGAGCCAAGCATAACACTTAAGCGATTGAACGAAAAAGCACTACTTATAACACCTTCTGGCCGTATGCAACCCAAACGTTCTAGTGTCTAATCTGACAACTCTTCCAGGTTTCCCATCGGGGATGGTGGGATTTAAAAGCAGTTCGACAACGAAAGGTGAGCGTCGAATGAAGCAGATTCTCGCAACACTGCTGTTCGTAGTGGTGTCTTTTGCGCTGGCGACCGCGCAGATTGCAAAACAATCCGACCATATGGTCCCAACTGGAAAAGGCTGGGCGGAGTCGCATGACAATGCGCCGGCGCGATCGACCGGAACGGCAACTACCGGTCCGAATGGCATCAACTATCACGGTGGTCCGCTGCTCAACAGCACCGGCGGAACCA
>Ga0307375_10000720_pt1 | contig 39707 bp, 40 predicted proteins | sample TR1MG_FD_202531 | JGI IMG/M metagenome (GOLD analysis project Ga0307375, IMG submission 202531) | Soil microbial communities from Risofladan, Vaasa, Finland - TR-1 | ecosystem: Environmental > Terrestrial > Soil > Coastal area > Acid sulfate soil | place: Finland: Risofladan, Vaasa | collected... | reverse complement strand
CTATTTTACTGTCCAGTTTGCCGTGGAATCAGTGTCCAGTTTGCCGTGGAATCAGTGTCCAGTTTGCCGTGGAATCAGTGTCCAGTTTGCCGTGGAATGGCTGTCCAGTTTGCTCCGGAATTCGCACTCAGCAGGTCTGCGGCATTTGCTTGCACGCCATCGGCCAATAGTTTGCGCAACAGTGCTTCGGCGTCCTTGGTTTCACTTGTGCCTTCGCCAAGCTGGCCCAGGATCAGCGGCAGTTCTGTTTGCTTGTTGAGCTTGAGGCCCTGCTCGTTGACATCGCGGTTCATATGGATCGCAAGGTTGGGCAGCCGCAGCAGTGGCCGCTCGAAGCGCAGCAAACGCGTAGTCTGAGTTGCCCCCGTGCGCAACACGACACGCCCGGCCAGGCTCAGGTCGCGGTCGGTGAAGGTGGCCAGTATCGGCCCGCCATAGACTTCCACCGCCAGGCGCGCGAGTCCGTCGCCGGCCAGCGCCGCCTTGGGCTTGACCCTGAAGCCGGGCGAATCGGTATGGGCACCGACGATGCGAAAGCCGGCTTCCGCGATCGGCTGGCTGCCCTGCACGAAGGCGATCATCGACGCGCCGCCGCGCACCACGTAATAGCGCCCGCCCGCCGCGAGTTGCCAGCGCGCATTCTCTTCAAGCCGGGTGTAACCCTGCGCCAACAGCCGCGCCTCGACACTCGCCACGGCGTGCCAGGGGCTGGGGCTGGCGTCGATGAAGCCAAGTAGATCATGGGCCAGTTCAAGGGCGGCGGTGCGGTCGGATGCTGATTTGGTCATGGTGGGTAACAGTGAGTGTTGATGTGGGTGAAGTATACAAGAGGAGCTGAGAGGTAGGAGCGGGCCATGCCCGCTCCTACGGGAGTCGGAATTTTGGCGGCGTAGCACGGTTTATTGACAAAAGAACGTTCGTTCTCTACGATGCGGATGCCGTTCAGTACGTGGGTGATTTTGCAGAATGACGCAAAGGGAAATGGCAATGTCAGAAAAGAAGATTATCGCGTCTGTTGAGCAAATCGAATCGCGGATATTTGTTATCCGTGGGCACTGCGAGAGGGTGGAGCCTTAGGCTCCGGGTACCCGTCGGCGTCCCCCTTGCGGGGAGAAGGTCATGCTCAGTATGCACTTGGCTGAGCTGTATGAAGTTGAGCCACGAGCTCTGGTTCAGGCAGTCAAACGCAATATTGAACGCTTCCCGGAAGACTTTATGTTTCAATTAGGCCCCGAAGAGTTTGCCAACTTGAAATCACAAATTGTGATTTCAAGTTGGGGTGGAATTAGGGCAGCGCCCTATGCCTTTACCGAACAGGGTGTATCGATGCTTTCCAGCGTCCTGCGTAGCGACCGTGCCATTCAGGTAAACATCGAAATCATGCGTACCTTTGTACGATTGAGGCAGATTCTGGCATCCAACGCTGAACTTTCGCGCAAACTGGCCACCCTCGAAAAGAAATACGACATCCAGTTCAAGGCAGTTTTCGATGCTATCCGCCAACTCATGACTCCGCTGGAACCCAAGCAGAATCGCCCCATCGGCTTCGCGCCGTGGAAAGAGAAATGATGCTGGAATAATGAGGGGCGCGACTTTCATTCCATGCCGTCCTTCGAAAACGCACATGCCGGCATGTTAAAATCGCGCACTATGAAAAAGATACCCCATCCCGATTCCCTGCAGCGTTTCCTGTTTGAACAATCCAATGTGCGCGGTGAGCTGGTGCATCTCGATGATGCCTGGCGCGAGGTGTTGAAGCGGCACGACTATCCCCCGGCCCTGCGCGCGGTGATGGGCGAGTTGATGGCGGGGGCCGTGTTGCTGGCGGCGACGCTGAAGCTGAAAGGTTCGCTGATCTTGCAGATACAGGGGCTGGGGCCGGTGACGCTGCTGGTGGTGGAGTGCGACGGCGAGTTGAATGTGCGCGCCACGGCGAAGTGGCAGGGCGAGCTGGAGGGGATCGGTTTTGCGCAGATGGTGGGTGACGGGCGTTTCGTCATCACGCTTGATCCGCGCGATGGCGGGCAGACTTATCAGGGTATCGTCGAGGTGGATGGCGACAGCGTGGCCGGGGTGTTGCAGAACTACATGCAACGCTCGGAACAACTGGCGACGCGCCTGTGGCTGGTGGCGGATGAGCAGGGCGCGGCGGGGATGTTGTTGCAGAAGATGCCGGGCGATGGCGGCCATGCCGTTGCCGAACAGGATGAAGACCGGGATGCCGACATGTGGCAGCGCGTGACGATACTGACCGATACGCTGCAGCGCGAGGAGCTGCTCGGCCTGCCTGCGGAGGTGTTGATACGCAGGCTGTATGGCGAGGAGGATGTGCGCCTGTTCGATACCCAGCATGTGGCGTTCAGGTGTTCGTGCTCGCGCGAGCGGGTGGCACGCATGCTGAAGATGCTCGGGCGGGACGAGGTGCAGTCGGTGCTGGACGAGCAGGGCAGGGCCGAGGTGATCTGCGAATTCTGCAACCGCCATTATCACTTCGACAAGGTGGATGCGGAGCAGGTGTTCGCTTCAGAGGTGGTGCTGGACGGCAGTCCCTCGGTGCATTGAGCCGGGGTAACATATTGTGAGCCCGCAGTTCCCGCGGGCGCTGCACAAATCGCAAAGCAGGCTGTCGGGATGCGGCGGCACCCGTCGTCTGTTCAGGCGCCTTTATATCAGGCGGTGTTATTCCAGATCGGCAGGCTTGGCGCGCATCTTGGCGGCGATGTAGTCGCGCTGGGAGATGTGAAGCAGGCTGGCCATCTTGCGCATTAAATGATTTTCATCGGCGCTGATTTTCTTGTCGGCATAGGCAACCTGCCACATGTATTCGATGATGCGTATCTTTTCGGATCGGTCCAGTTCCCGGTTGATCAGTGACGTAAACTGATGAAGATCATTGGCGGCCTTTACCGTTCGTTTTCCCCGTTCTGATAGTTGTGCCACTTCCGCATCCTGCAGCTGAAACCGTTCCTTGAGGATTTTCAGTATCGTCGCCTGCTCTTCAGCGGTGCTCTCGGAATCCGCGCTCATGACTTCGATCAGCAACACCGCGGTGGCCAGTTGCAGGGTGTTTTCAGGATGAGTCTCGACGCTCGCGGGAGCGATGATAGAGGATAGAAAATCATTGAGTTTGTTCAGCATGGGTCGGGTTTCATTTGTGTCATGATGGTACGCTGCTACACGGGCGGCGCTAAATAGCGGGTCTGCGCGCTAATAATGCGGCGGCCTTTCGTTTGCGGTCCTGCTCACATTACCGGCTTCCTCCATGGATTCCATGTGTCTCACCAATGATTCGCAAATCGCTTCAAGGCGCGCCAGCTTTTGTTGCTGCTGATAGACCGTCTTGTTCAGTTCCTCGATCAGGTCTTCCTGGAAGGTGATTTTTGCTTCGATGTTTTCGATACGTTCTTCGTTCATGAGGCGATCCTGAAAGTTCGGCAACAGGCCATGTGGTGAGGACATTCTAACGCGGGATCGGTTTCAAAAGGCGGCCTGACGTATATCTTGACTGATACGTGGTAATGTTATCCGGCGCTTGATTAACAGCGCTGTTAATCGTACTATACAACGCACTGTCAATAACCCCATGTAGGGATAAGCCATGTCCAACCTGACTGCCAATGATCTGAAAACAAAAGGTGTCGCCGCCATTGAAGCTGTGCTGGCTGAGCGGCCTGAAGCGATCGTCTCGGTGCGCGGCAAAGCGCGTTTTGTGGTGATGGAAATTGCCCAATATCATTACCTCCGCGAATGTGAACTGGAAGCCGCGCTGGCCGAAACGCATGCCGACATCAAGGCCGGTCGTTTTGTGAAAGAATCGGCAGTGGCGCACGTCAAGCGGGTCAAGAAATCTCCGGCATGAGCAGTAACCCGTCATGCCTTTCCAACTGATTTTTACCGAGCAATACAACAAACGCGCCGCGCGTTTTCTCAAGCGCCATCCCGGGCTGGAAAATCAATACCTGAAGACACTGCAGCTTCTGGAGATGAACCCGCAGCATCCCTCGCTGCGTTTGCATCCTTTGAGCGGCAGACTGCTGGGGCTGCATTCGGTTTCCATCAATCTTTCTTACCGCATCACATTGGAACTCTTGATCCATGATCAGGAGATCATCCCGATCAATGTGGGCGATCATGATGTGGTGTATTGAAGATTGTGTAATCGGATGTCCGGCAATTTATTGAACCGCGCTTCGCGCTCAATTAAAATCCCCGCAAGCTTTGCTACCACAATGTTATTTTATGTTAAGAGAGAGACCTTCACATGCAAATCGACCCGTCCCAACACGCCGCCCCCGACAACTACAAGCTGCTGACCAACCTGGTGGTGCCGCGCCCGATCGCCTGGGTCACCAGCCAGAATGCCGATGGCGTGGTCAATCTCGCGCCGTTCAGTTTTTTCAACGCGGTCAGCGGCAACCCGATCTACCTGGTCGTCAGCGTCGGGGTGAATGACGCGGGGGAGATGAAGGACACTGCCAGGAATATCCTGGCCAGCGGCGAATTCGTGGTGAATATGGTGACCGAGGAATTGTTCGACGCGATGAATATTTCGGCGGCGGATTTTCCCGAAGGCGAGAGCGAACTGGCTGCGGCCAATCTGCACGCCGCGCCTTCCGTCAAGATCAAGCCGCCCCGATTGGCGGAGGCGCAGGCCAGCATGGAGTGCAAGCTGCACAGCTCGCAATTGCTGGGCAAAAACACACTGATCATCGGCGAGGTGGTGATGTTCCATGTGGCCGACCATCTGATGGGCCCGCGCATGCATGTGAATAATTTTGCACCGATCGGCCGGTTGGGTTCGCCCTCGGTTTATTGCCGCTCCACCGACCGCTTCGACGTGGCGCGGATCAGCTATGCGGAGTGGACCAGGAACAAGGGGTAACCGGATTGCAATAGCCCGGTGATGTGTAACACATTGTTATTTCCGTCATCTAAAGGTTGTAGACAGCGTTATTGGGCTCATGGCAGTTGATAGGCAATTGCCAATAAGCAGTAATTCGGGAGACTACATCATGAATCGCACGACGCGCACTACCATTTTGATTTCTGCTGCCCTGTTGTTCGGCGGCATGGCTGCCAGCAGCTACGCTGACGAGGGACAATTCGACAAGACCCACCCACGCCGCGAGGAAGTAAACAACCGTATCCACAATCAGGACAAGCGCATCCACCGCGAAGTCAAGGAAGGCGATATGACCAAGGCAAAAGCCGCCAGACTGCACCGCAAGGATCGCCATATCCGCAAGGAAGAGCGCGCGATGGCGTCGAAGCATGGCGGCCACATCACCAAGGCGGAAAAGCGCAAATTGAACCGGCAGGAAAATAACGTCAGCAAAAAGATCGGGTCGTAACACAACAACGCTGGCCGGAACCCCGCTTGAGTGCGCGTGAATGTTGCACGCGGATAGCGCCCGGGTTCCGGTTCACGTCCATGCTGTTCTGATGCTACTGAATTCCATGGCTCACCCAGCGCGGTTTGCGCGCTGAAGAATAAGAAATTTAAATCGGGCGCGAATCTGCCGGCATCCCGAACGAGTTTGAAGATACATTCCTGTTAATCCCCCCATTTCCGCTGTTCCCCCCAAGTTTCCTGCGCAAGGTTACAATCCGCACCGCATCTTTTGCAGTTAACTCCGCCAGGAACAGGGAATGAACGCAATAAAGTACGCGCTGCTCGGGCTGTACGGCCTGATCGGCATGCTGATCTCGATTTTCGGGCCGTTCCGGATGCCCTTTGCCGAGTCCCTGGCCAAGCAACATTACCGCTATGCGTTCGGTGCTGTGCTGATTGCCCTGATGATCGTCCCGCTCGCGGTCATCGTGTTCATGTTCTCGTTCAATGCGAACCATTTCAAGACGCAGATCATCCAGTATGTGAAGAACCATACCCAGCGCGAGCTGGTGTTGCAGGGCGACATCAAGGTGACGTTCTTTCCCAAGCTGGGCCTGGACACCGGCAAGATGCTGCTGAGCCAGCGCAACAGCGCGAGCGAATTCGCTTCGGTCAACGATGCCCGGCTGTACATCGCGTGGCTGCCGCTGCTGAAAAAGCGGCTGGTGTTCGATCATGTCGAAATCGACGGCGCGCGCGTCAACCTGACACGCTTCAAGGACGGCACGACCAATTACGACGACCTGCAGATCCGCGACGAAAAGCTGGCGCCGTTTACGTTCGATATCGACGGCATCCGCGTCACCAATTCTTCGGTCAATTGGCAGGACGAGATGAAATGGCAACGGGTCGCGTTGCAGGATGTGGAGATCGAAACCGGCCGGTTGGCCGACTCCGTGCCGGGCAAGCTGAAGGCGAGTTTTCATCTCAGTTCGGAAGCGGTGCACAGCGATTCGGTGGTCGATCTGAAAAGCCGCTTCTATTACGACCGCAAGGCGGGGCATTACGAGTTTGCCGATATCGCGGGCACACTCGGCGGCACGGCGGGCGGATTCAGCAAGATCGCCATGAATTTCAAGGGCGGCCTGAACATCTATCCAACCCGGCAATTGCTGCTGGCCGAAAACGTTGCTGTTTCGGCAACCGGCAATTACGGGCAGCGCAGCATAGACGCGAAGCTTGAGCTGCCCAAGCTGCAATCCGCGAAGGGGGTGCTGAGCGGCAGCGACCTCGCGCTCGATGCGACGGTGTCGCAGTTCGACGAGAAATGGACCACCGCGCTACAGGTTCCGGCATTCGCTTCCGCCAGCGGCGTTTTAAGCACGGCGCAGGTCAGCGCCGATGTCGCGTTCAACGGTGCGGGGCGCACTTTGCAGGGCAAGCTCACCAGCCCGGCCAGCCTAGATTATTCATCCGCACCCAAGCTGCAACTCAGCGCGATCGCGCTGAACCTGACGGCCATTGATCCGATGCTGTCGGCCGGGCTGGCGGGGATCGCAACCGGCAGCCTGCAGGCGGATCTTGCCGAACGCAACGCCAACATTGACTTCAAGGCAAAGATTAACGACAGCGCGATCAGCGGCAAGCTGGCGCTGCTGGATTTCAGCCACCCCGCCTACACGTTCGATTTGTCTGTCGACCGCCTGCCGCTGGAACGCTATATCTCGGCGGACTGGATCAAACGCTACCAGAATGATGCGACGCTGATCGACCTCGGCTTCCTCAAGGATTCGCAGATGCAGGGCACGCTGCATGCAGGCGAGATCAGCACGGCGAAATTTCGCGCCAGCGGGCTGACAGCGAACATCAAGATCGAGCAATCCGTATTGACCATAGCGCCGCTGACCGCCAGGATGTATGGCGGCGCGCTGACCGGGAGCATCAGCGCGACCGCGCAGGGCACACCGCAAATTTCGATCAAGCAGAACCTGGTTAGTTTTCAGATGAAGGCGCTGCTTTCCAATACCGCCAACGCCGGAAAACTGGAGGGCAGGGGCGACCTGGTACTGGACCTCGGCGCGGAAGGCGGCAGCATCGGCGCGCTGCGGAAGTCGCTGAACGGCACCGTCTCGCTCGCGCTGTCGCGCGGTTCGCTGGAGGGTATCGATATGCGCACCGCGCTGGTCAGCGGCAACGACGATCTGGGCACCACCAATGCGTCGCGCGTGCATGAAACCCGGCTCAGCGAAAGCACCAATTTTTCCAATCTTGATGCGGTGTTCAACATCGCGGACGGCAGCGCCCGCGGCAACAGTTTCGATTTGCGATCGCCGCTGTTCCGCATCGCCGGCGATGGAGATTATTCGCCCGACTCCGGTCTCATCGATTACCGGCTCGCCGCCACGGTCAGTTCAACGCTGAAGCGGCGCAGTGCCGGAAAGTTGGCCGAACTGAGGGGTGTCACCGTGCCGGTCAGGGTGAGCGGGCCGTGGGCCGCGCCGGACATCGCGTTGAATTTTGCGGCGGCCAGCGGCGAGATTGTGACCAAACGCATCGAGGCCAGGATTGCGGCCGAGCAGGCGGCGAAGACCGCATCCGAGCGTGCGGCCAAGGTGGCAGCCGAGCTTGTACAAGCAAAAGAAGCCGCAGCGGCCGCCAAGAAGCCGGCAAAAAAACGCCCGGTCAAAAAGAAACCGGCCAGGCTTATAAAGAAAAAAGTGACGGCACCCGGTTAACCCGAAATTCCCAGTCGGTCCTTATTCCACGCTGCCGAAAGACGGGTCGCTGGAATGGGGCGGTAGCGGCAAACCGGCGATACGGCTGGCCTGACTTACCGGCCCGCCGGGGAACAGCTCGTAAAGGACGCCGCGCCCGTGCCCATCGGTGAATTTTTCTTCCAGGTCGCCCGTGATCTCGCGTGCGCTTTTGGCGTCGCCGTGCGCGCGATAGCGTTCGCGCAGGAAGTTGATGATCGCCCAATGTTCATCGGTGAGAACAATCCCTTCGGCTTCCGCCAGTTGCTTTGCCCGCAGCGGCGACCAATGCGCCAGGCCGAACATGTTGCCTTCCGGATCGTTAGGGTTGTTGGTGGCTTTGTTGATGTCCAGCATGATAGGTTCCTCCTTTTGCGTTAGTCACCCAAGTTCGATGCGTGACGGCAACAAAAGTTTTCGGATATTTTCAGGCTGCGTCCCGGGATGGCGGTAACTATGTAATTAATAAGCGCTTGGCTGCGAGCGGGCGGGCGGAATTCGCTGCGACAGCCAGTGGAAACCTGACCAAATCTCTGGGACAATGCACGCCGACACCAAGGAGGGATGTATGGACAGCGTCGATCTTTCTGTACTGAAAATCCTGCGCGAATGGCAGGCCGGGGACCAGCCGATGTGGCTGGTGACGGTGGTGGAAACGTTCGGCTCCAGCCCGCGTCCGCCCGGCGCGATGTTCGCGTTGCGCGGCGACGGCCAGGCGGTGGGCTCGGTGTCGGGCGGCTGCATCGAGGATGATCTGGTGCTGCGCGCCAAGCGCGGCGAATTGCCGGTCGATCGCTGCGAAGTGCTCACCTTCGGCGTCAGCAAGGAAGAAGCGCAACGATTCAGGCTGCCGTGCGGCGGCGTGATACGCGTGGTCGTTGAGCCTATTCATATCCGCGGGACTGGGCATATCCGCCAGATTGGGCACATCCGGGAAGCGGCACAAAAACGGGATTGGGTGGAGCAGGTGCTGCAACTGGTTCAATCACACCGGCTGGTCAGGCGCACACTGCATTTCGATTCGTTGCGGGTCGAGCTGGACGACGCCCGCCGTTCAGACAACCTTTCCTTCGACGCTACAACCTTGGTCACGGTGCACGGCCCGCGCTGGCGCTTGCTGATCATAGGAGCCGGACAGACCTCCGCCTATCTGGCGCGCATGGCCCAGGCGCTGGATTACCAGGTGTTCGTCTGCGATCCGCGCGCGGAGATGCGCGCAACCTGGGATGTGCCCGACACTGCGCTGATGGACGGGATGCCGGACGATGCGGTGCTGGCACTGCAGGCCGACAACTCGACCGCGATCATCGCGCTGAGCCACGATCCCAAGCTGGACGACATGGCGCTGCTGGAGGCGCTGAAATCGCCGGCGTTTTATGTAGGTGCGCTCGGCTCCCGGGCAAACAATGCCAAGCGCCGCGAGCGGCTCGCGCTGTTCGATCTCACTGCCGGGGAAATCGCCCGGCTGCACGGCCCGGTGGGCTTGCACATCGGCAGCCGCACGCCGCCGGAAATTGCGGTGTCCATACTCGCGCATTTGATTCAGGTCCGAAATCAAGTGGCCGGCCATGACCAGCCGGACAAATCTGCGGTTGCCCTTCAACCCGGCAACCAAGCTCTTTCCATCAATCAAGCTCGATCCAACACGCAGGAGATATGCTCATGATCACGCTAACCATCAACGGAACCAAGACAGAAGTCGATACCGACCCGGGTACGCCATTGTTATGGGTGCTGCGCGACACGCTGCAATTGACCGGCACCAAGTACGGCTGCGGCATCGCGCAGTGCGGCGCATGCACCGTGCATCTGGACGGCCGCGCGGTGCGCTCGTGCGTGACGCCGGTGTCGATGGCCAACGGCAAACAGGTCACCACGATCGAGGGGCTGGCCGACACAGCGCTGGGCAAAACGGTGCAAGCCGCGTGGCAGGAAGTGGACGTGCCGCAATGCGGATACTGCCAGTCCGGACAGATCATGTCGGCCACTGCGCTGCTGATGGCGAATCCGCATCCCAGCGAAGCGCAGATCAGCGACGCGATGGACGGCAACCTGTGCCGTTGCGGCACTTACAACCGCATCCGCTCGGCGATACAGATGGCCGCGGAACAGGCCGCCAAGAAAGGAGGTGCCGCATGAAAACCCGGATCGATACAAATATGAATAATGCGGTTGCCCGGAATCCGGATGTGTCGAATCCGTCGCGCCGCAAGTTCATCAAGGACTCCGCCGCACTGGCGGGCGGCCTGGTGATCGGCTTTTACCTGCCGGGCAAAGGCGGCCGTGCCTGGGCGGCCGATGCGCCGCCCAAACAGGGCCAGCCTGTCAAACAAACCTGGCCGCCCAACGCGTTCATCCGCATTGCGCCCGACGACAGCATCACCATCGTGGTGAATAAGTCGGAGATGGGGCAGGGTGTCTACACCTCGCTGCCGATGCTGATCGCCGAGGAACTGGAAGCCGACTGGAGCCGCATCAGCGTGGTGTCGGCCCCGGTGGCCGCGGTGTACAACCGCCCGGGTATGGGCATGCAGATGACCGGCGGCAGCTCCAGCGTCCCGTCGTCGTGGGAACAACTCAGGCGCGTCGGCGCCAGCGGCAGGATCATGCTGATTAGCGCCGCGGCGCAGCAATGGGGTGTGCCGGAAGGCGAATGCCATGCCGAGAACAGCCGGGTGATTCATGCCAAGAGCGGCAAGACGGCAAGCTACGGCATGCTCGCCGATGCGGCGAACAAGTTGCCGCTGCCGGAGCATGTGGTACTGAAGTCGCCCGGGGATTTCAAGATTATCGGCAAGCCGACCAGGCGCCTTGATACACCGGCCAAGATCAACGGCACCGCGCAGTTCGGTCTGGATGTTTATCTGCCCGGCATGCTGACGGTGCTGATCGCGCGCAGCCCGGTGTTCGGCGGCAAGGTGAAACACTTCGATGCGACCGAGGCGCGCAAGGTGGCAGGCGTGCAGGGCGTCTACCAGGTGCCGACCGGAATTGCGGTCGCCGCATCCGGCTTCTGGCCCGCGAAGACAGCGCGTGACCTGCTGACGATTGAGTGGGATGAAGGGCCGGGCGCGGGGCTGTCCACGCCGAAAATGCTCGCCGAATATTTCGACCTTGCAAAAACGCCGGGTGCGGTTGCGCGCAGGGATGGCGATCCGGTAAAGGGCATCAAGGAAGCGCACAAGACCGTTAGCGCCGAGTATGAAGTGCCCTATCTCGCGCATGCCGCGATGGAGCCGCTCAATGTGGTGGTGGACCTCAAGCCCGAACACTGCATGATCTGGACCGGCACGCAGATGCAGACCATGGATTGCAATATGGCGGCCAAGACTGCCGGGCTTAAACCGGAGCAGGTGGAAATCCATACCACTTTCCTCGGCGGCGGCTTTGGCCGTCGCGCCAATCCGCACTCTGATTTCGTGATCGAGGCGGTGCAGGCGGCAGTGGCAATCAAACAGCCGATCAAGGTGGTGTGGACACGCGAGGACGATACGCAGGGCGGCTATTACCGCCCGATGTGGGCGGACCGCATCGAGGCGGGCATCGCAAAGAACGGCAAGCCGGTGGCGTGGGCACACACCATCGTCGGCCAGTCCATCGTTGCCGGCACGCTGTTCGCGGGCTTTATCGTGCACAACGGCATCGACGCCACCTCGGTGGAGGGCGCGGCCGATGTGCCCTATATGATCCCGAATTTTCAGGTCGATCTGCACACCACCGGCAACCAGGTGCCGGTGCAGTGGTGGCGCTCGGTCGGCCATTCGCATACCGCGTTCGTGGTCGAAACGATGATCGACGAACTTGCGCATCTCGCGAAAAAGGATCCGGTGGCGTACCGGCTGGAATTGCTGCCCGCGGATTCGCGTTACCGCGGTGTGCTGCAACTGGCCGCGGAAAAAGCCGGCTGGGGCAGGAAGAAATTGCCGGCCGGCCATGCCTACGGTGTTGCGGTGCACAAGGCGTTTGACAGCTATGTGGCCGAGGTCGCCGAGGTGTCGCTGGAAAAAGGCAAGATCCGCGTGCATAACGTGGTCGCCGCGGTCGATTGCGGCCAGATGATCAATCCTGACGGGGTGCAGCAGCAGATCGAAAGCGCGATCGTCTACGGACTCTCCGCCGCGTTGCACGGTGCGATCACGCTGGACAAGGGCCGCGTGATGCAATCCAATTTCAACGATTATCCGCCGTTGCGCTATGCCGAGATGCCGCGGATCGAGGTGCATTTCGTCGCCAGCCACGAGGCACCCAGCGGCATCGGCGAACCGGGCTTGCCGCCGATCGCGCCGGCGGTGGCCAATGCGGTGTTCAAGCTGACCGGCAAGCGCATGCGGCGCATGCCGTTCGACCGGGAAACGCTTGTCTGACCCGGCTGGTCCGAACGACATCGCCGCAATCGTGCTGGCGGCCGGCGAGTCGCGCCGCTTTGGTTCGGACAAGCTGCTGCATCCGCTGACCTTGCGTGGCGTGACGATGCCGCTCGCCGCGCACAGCCTGCTGCCATGGCTGGAGACGTTCGGGCAGATCACGGTAGTCGTCAGAGCCGGTGCCGAATCATTCTGCAGCGCCATTGAAACTGCACTGGGCAAAACCGCGCTGGGCGGGGTCAAATCGGCGTCGATACGCTGGGTGGAATGTCTGGGTGCCGCGCAGGGAATGGCTGCGAGCCTGGTGTGCGGTGTGCGCGCAAACCGGGATGCCGCCGGCTGGCTGATCGGGCTGGCGGACATGCCCTCGCTACCGAACGCGGCGATCACCGGCGTGCGCGACGCGCTGTCGGCCGGTGCCATCCTGGCCGCGCCCTCGCGCTCCGGCAGGCGCGGTCATCCGGTCGGGTTTGCTTCCCGTTACTACGATCAATTAATCGACCTGAAGGGCGACAACGGTGCCCGGCGTTTGCTGGAGCGCGATCAGGCCAGCGTGGTCGAGATAAAGGTCGACGATGCCGGTATCCTTGCCGACATCGACAGTCCGGGCGACCTGCGACGACTTTGATGTTTTTGTCGCAGTCGCTCAAGGGATATTCTTGCCGCACTCGTCAACTGGGCAATCCCCGCCGCGCTGAACAGCATCTGTCCGGCAAAACCGGTGCGCGACCCGGATTGTTCTGAGATACTCGGACAATCGAAACACTAAATCCGGCTTGCCAAACATGAAGCTCATCGACCCAAGAACAACCTACGTCCTGAAAAATCCCGTGGATTTCGCGGTGCGGGTTCTGCAGGGCTTCCGGGCTAACCAGGGTCTGTTGCTCGCCGGCGCGGTTGCCTACTATGCCTTGCTATCGATTGTGCCGCTGCTGATCCTGATGGTGATCGCATTGTCGCAATTCATCGACCAGAGCGTGTTGCTGGCGACGTTGAACACGGCGCTGGAGTATGTAGCCCCGGGCGAAGGAAAGACGGTTGTTGCGGAGCTGAAGACATTCCTCGATCACCGCGAGGTGATCGGCTGGGTGTTGTTCATCACGATGCTGTTTTTCAGCTCGCTCGGATTCAAGGTGCTGGAGAGTGCGATCTCGGTGATCTTTTTGCACCGGGTGCAAAAGCGCAAGCGGCACATCCTGGTTTCCCTGCTGCTGTTGCCCCTCGGTTACATTTTTTTCATCGGCGCCGTGCTGTTCGTGGGTACATTCGTGATCGTCGACCTGAAGGCGATAGGCGGCGAGCATATCTTTATCTTGGGTCATATCTGGTCGCTTGGCGGCATGTCGCGCTGGCTGATCTACGTTGCCGGCGTGGTCGGGGAGATACTGCTCATTTCCGCGATCTACTATTTCATGCCGGTGGGCAGGCTGACAATGCATCACGCACTGATAGGCGGTGTCACGGCTGGGCTGTTGTGGGAAATCATCCGGTCGGGGATGGGCTGGTATTTTGGCACGCTGTCGCAAGTGAGCGTGGTATACGGCTCGTTGACCACGGCCATCATCGTGCTGCTCAGCATGGAAGTGGCCGCCACGCTGCTGTTGCTGGGCGCACAGGTGATCGCGGAATACGAACGCATCGGGACCGGTGCCGAACAGGCGGCTGTTTAGGTGAACGATCAGTATCTGGAACTGCTGGTCACCCGCGAGATGCCTTACGGCAAATACAAGGGCCGCTTGATCGCCGATCTGCCCGGCAACTATCTGAACTGGTTCGCGCGCAAGGGTTTTCCGGCTGGCGAACTCGGGCAATTGTTGGCGCTGATGCAGGAGCTGGATCACAACGGCTTGTCTTCCCTGCTCGACCCGTTGCGCAGGCGCTGAATCATCTCCTCCGCCGGGCCGGCAAGTTTAAGCCTGTGCTGCAATGGATCAATTCCTTGCCAAGTGCGTTGCCGCACAGATAGTCGGGCAAAACCCATTGACAATGTCACCATCGAAGCGTGCCGGATATCGTTATCCGTTCAGTATAGTGCCCTGCCGCTTTTATAGTGAGGACCAACAGGATGTGTTTATCGAAGCACCACGAGTATTGCAAGGCGGCGGCCCGCGCCGGTCTGCATTATGTCACCGATGATTTGGCCGGCATCACCCGTCGCCGTGCCGGCAAGGGTTGGAGCTACCGCGATGCGGAAGGCGCGCGCATCGCCGATTCGGCCACGCGCAAGCGGCTCAACGCGCTGGCAATCCCGCCGGCGTGGACCGATGTCTGGATCTGCCCCGATCCCGACGGGCACATCCAGGTGACCGCACGCGATGCGCGCGGTCGCAAGCAGTATCAGTATCATCCCTCGTACCGCGCGGCACGCGATCAAACCAAGTTTAGTCATATGTTCGCGTTCAGCGAGATCCTGCCGATGGTGCGCGAGCGCGTGGAACGCGATCTGCGCGCCCGCAAACAGTCCCGGCGTCAGCTGCTCGCCTCGGTGGTGTGGCTGCTGGACAAGACGTTGATCCGCGTCGGCAACGACGAATATACCCGCGCGAATCACTCTTATGGATTGACGACGTTGCGCAGCAAGCATGTGCGGGTCAAAGGGACGTTGCTGAGTTTCAGTTTCCGCGGCAAGAGCGGGGTAGAGCGCCTGGTGGCGATAGACGACTTGCGGCTCGCACGTATCGTGCAGCAATGCCAGAAACTGCACGGGCAGGAAATATTTCAGTATCTCGATGCGTTCGGCAAGCACAAGCCGATCGAAGCCGGTGATGTGAACGAATATCTGCGCATGGTCAGCGGCCGCAATATCACGGCCAAGGATTTCCGCACCTGGGGCGGTACCATGGCGGCGGCGGTGGCGTTGCGGACGATGGGGCCGGCGAGCAGCCGCAGCGAGGCGGATGGCAACATACTGCATGCGCTCGACGCAGCGGCGGAACGGCTCGGGAACTCGCGCTCCGTGTGCCGAAAGTATTACGTGCATCCCGCTCTGCTGAGTGCCTATCACCTGGGTCATACGGCGCCGCATTCAAAAGTGCCGGAAACGCACAATGCCCGGCATGAGATGTCGCATGCCTCGCTGCGCCGGGATGAGCTGGTGATTCTGGATTTTCTCCACGCGTCGGCCGTTTAGCGCTGAAGATTTTTGTAGGAACGGGCCATGCCCGCGAACATAATGATGATCGCGGGCAGCACCCGCAAGGGGTGCGCCGTGGTTGTAAGGGGCTAGAACCCCAACAACACACGCAGCAGGGCCCGCTCCTACAAATCCGGATCACAGCGCCAGCCCAGGTAAAAGCAAGTGAACTCAAAAGCATAGCTCAAAGCGGATGTGCGTTCCGGTCAGAGGCGTATAATGTTGACCAAGACGCTTGGGGAAGCCTATTCCCGAATATTATGAAGAGATTAGAAAATTGACGACGATTAGTTTTACAGATTTAAAGTTGGCCCCGGAAATCCTCAAGGCGCTGACCGAGTCCGGTTACACCAATCCCACCCCTGTACAGGCCCAGGCCATCCCGTTGGTGCTGGAAGGCAGCGACCTGATGGCAGGCGCGCAAACCGGTACCGGCAAGACCGCCGCATTCGTTTTGCCGATGCTGCAGAAACTGCTGCCGCATGCCAGTTCCAGCACTTCACCCGCTCGCCACGCGGTGCGCGCACTGATCCTGGTGCCGACACGGGAACTGGCGATCCAGGTGGAAGAGAGTGTGAAGGCCTATGCGAAGCATTGCCAGCTGCGTTCGCTGGTGGTGTTCGGCGGGGTGGATATCAGGACACAGACGCCAACCCTGAAGCGCGGTGTGGAAATTCTGGTTGCCACGCCGGGACGATTGCTGGATCACATCGAGATGAAGTCGGTGCAATTGGGCCAGGTGCAGATGCTGGTGCTGGACGAGGCGGACCGCATGCTGGACATGGGTTTCATGCCGGACCTGAAGCGCATCCTGGCGTTATTGCCGAAACAGCGCCAGAACCTGATGTTCTCTGCCACATTCTCGAACGAGATCAAAAAACTGTCGGCGGAATTCCTGAATAACCCCAAGCTGATCGAGGTCGCGCGCAGCAATGCCACCGCCGAGAACGTCACGCAAAAAGTCTATCTGGTCGAACAGGCGGACAAGCATGTGCTGCTTGCGCAGCTGTTGCGCGGCGGCGATGCGTCGCAGGTACTGGTATTCACCAAGACCAAGCTGACTGCCGGCCGCCTCGCCAAACAACTGCAGAAGGAAGGTGTTGCCGCGGATGCGATCCATGGCGACAAGACCCAGCTGGAACGCATGCAGGCACTGGAGGCTTTCAAGAATGGATCCGTCACCGTGCTGATCGGCACCGATGTCGCCGCGCGCGGACTGGATATCGACCAGTTGCCGATGGTGATCAACTACGAGATACCCAGCGCCCCGGAAGACTATGTGCACCGCATCGGCCGCACCGGCCGCGCGGGTGCTTTCGGCAAGGCGATCTCGCTGGTGTCGCCGGAAGAAGAAAAATACCTGAAGGAAATCGAGAAGCTGATCAAGAAAGAGATCGAAAAAGAAACGGCGGTCGTGCCGCACGCTGCGCGCAGCAGGACACCGCGCGCCGAACATGCGGAACGCAGTCACACACCGCGCGGCGAACATGCTGAGCGCAGCCATGCTCCGCGGGCTGAACATTCGGCAGAACGCAGCCACGCGCGCCCGGCCGCACCGAAGAAAGCCCATGATCCCTGGTTCGACAAGCCCTACGAGCCGAGCAGCGGCCCGATACCCGCCAAACAGCCGGAACAGCCGGCCAATAAGCCGAAGAAGCCGGTCGCGGCGATTTTCCAGCGCAGGCAAAGCTAAATTCATTTTAGCGGACCCGACCCTGCGCAAGGGCCTGCGCTACCGTATCACCCTCACCCGATTGCGTTCGATTGCCATGAAATACCGGCTTTCAAGGCAACGCATTTGTCGACCTGAATTGCATTTTTGTATGGTAGATTGAGCGCGCGCCAGTTTCGCGCAATGCTTCTGTTCTGGCCGGAAAATGGTTTTATCCCCCGATCGAAACACTTATATGGAGCGGCATATCATGATTTTTTCCGAAGCAACCTGCAAGGTTCGGACACCCCGCATTCTCGGCATCATGCGCATCGTGGTCGGTTTTCTCTTTTTGCAGCATGGCACGTCCAAGCTTTTGGGCTTTCCGCACAATACGATGTTCGACGGCCTGCAACTGGTCTCGTTGATCGGTCTGGCCGGGACACTCGAGCTGGTCGGCGGTTCGCTGGTTTTGCTCGGACTGTTTACGCGGCCGGTGGCGTTCATCCTGTCGGGTGAGATGGCGGTGGCCTATTTCATGGTACATGTGGCAGGTGTACGGGACGTGCTCCTGCCCATCATGAATCATGGCGAACCGGCGGTGTTGTATTGTTTCGTGTTTCTGTATCTTTCAGTGGCGGGGTCGGGTGCTTTCGGTCTGGATGCGATGCGCAAGAAGGGCTGAGCCTGTTAGCAGTCAGCGAAAATTCCTTAACAGTTGTAGGAGCGGGCCATGCCCGCGATCAAATTATGTTTCGCGGGCATGGCCCGCTCCTACATAATAAATCTCAGGACGAGCAGCTGACCTCAATCTGCCGCGCCCAATCCGGCGGTGCGGCAGCATAGCTCTCCATTTCAGGCTGTTCGTCGAACGGTTTGCCCAGCAAGATCAGCAGCCGGTCGATTTCGCTATAGTCGCGATGCTTCTCAGCCTTTTCAATTGCGTTTTGCGCCAGAAAATTGCGCAGGATGTATTTCGGGTTTACCGCGTCCATGCGCGCCTTGCGTTCGCTGTCGCTGCCGGGTTGCTGTTGCAATCGCGCGCGATAGGTTGCGGCCCAGGCATCGAATGCCGCGCGGTCGATGAACCGGTCGCGCAACGTGTCGTTGGCCGCATCTGCTGACGTATCGAAATTTCCCAGGCTGCGAAACAGGTTGGTGTAATCGACCTGGCCGGCGTGCATGATCTGCAGCAGCGAGCCGATCAGCTCGATATCATCGTCGAGGATTATTTCCAGCCCCAGTTTTGCGCCCATCAATTCCGCGTAGTGTTGGTGATACGCCGGGGCATAAGCATCGAGCACCGCATGGGCCTGTTCTTTGGCTATCAGCGGCGACAGGGCCTGAGCCAGACAGGCGAGATTCCACAGTCCGATCTGCGGCTGCTGATCGTAAGCGTAGCGCCCGCGCGGATCGGAATGGTTGCAGATGTAGCCGGGGTCGTAATTTTCCATGAAGCCGAACGGGCCGTAATCGATAGTCAACCCGAGTATCGACATGTTGTCGGTGTTCATCACCCCATGCGAGAAACCGACCGCTTGCCACTGGGCCATCAGTCTGGCGGTGCGCTGGGTGACGTCATGCAAAAACAGTTGGTACTTGTCCGCAACATCAGAGAGATGCGGGTAGTGCCGGGCGATAACGTAATCGGCGAGTGCGGCGATCTCCTGTTGCTGGCCGCGGGAGAAGAACACCTCGAACGAGCCGAAGCGCACATGCGAAGGGGCGAGGCGGGTGAGCACCGCGGCGGACTCGATGCGCTCGCGATACACTTCCTCATCGCTGCCGACGATGCACAGCGCACGGCTGGTGGGTATGCCCAGTCCGTGCATGGCTTCCGAGCACAGGTATTCGCGGATGCTGGAGCGCAGCACGGCGCGGCCATCACCCTGGCGCGAATAGGGCGTGATGCCTGCGCCTTTGAGCTGCACATCCCAGAGTTCTCCGTCACGGTTCCTGATTTCGCCGAGCAGGATTGCGCGGCCGTCGCCCAGTTGCGGTACGAAGTGGCCAAACTGGTGCCCGGCGTACAGCATGGACAGCGGTTCTGCACCCGGGAGCAGGCGATTGCCGGTGAAGTGCTCGGCGAAATCGGCGCGCGATATTTCCGCGCTGTCCAGATCGATCAGGCCGGCGGCATTCGCATTGAAGCTGACCAGATAGGGATCGGGCAGCGGAGTGGGATGCAGACGGCTGTGAAAGCTGTCCGGCAGACGCGCAAAGGTGTTGTCGAAATTCAGTTGTTCTAGTTTGTTCATCGGAAATGACGCAGCGCCCCGCGAAGGAGGCGCTGCCGGATATTTATTGCGGGGTCGTGGATCAGACGCAGCCGGTCGGTTTGGGCAGGCCGCCGTATTTGGTGATGGGTTTCATCGGGCCGGTCATCCACAATTCGAATACCTCTTTCTGGTCCTGCTCGATGTATTTGGCGAATTTGCGGATCGGCGGTACGGAGCCGAACTCTTCGTAGAATTCGCGGGCTTTGATGATTTGCGCCCATTTCTCGTCGTTCAATTCGTAGCTGTCGGCTTCGGCCATGGCCTTGGCGATTTCAGGGGTCCAATCGTCCATGCTTTCCAGATAACCGTCGCCATCGCGTTTTGGAATTTCCATTTGCAGCACTCCTTATATTAATGATGAATGGGTCTATGATAGTTAACCCGAGTTAATTGGTCAAGTAATGCTTTGCAGCGTAGGCGCGGTTACAATATTCCCGGATGCAGGCTATTAACTCGCCACAGCAAGCAGTTTTTATAAAGGAAATCATGCATATAAAATTGATATGGACTGGCGCGCTGATTTTGCTGGCGGGGTGCTCCGGGGTGCCGAAAGGACTGCAACCGGTAGTCGGCTTCGATGCGGAAAAATATCTGGGACACTGGAACGAGATCGCGCGGCTCGATCACCGTTTCGAGCGGGGCCTCACCGATGTGACGGCAGATTACCGCAAGCTGCCGGACGGCCGCATCGGGGTGATCAACCGCGGTTTCGATCCTGAGAAAAACCAGTGGAAAGAGGCGAGGGGCGTGGCGCGCTTTCAGGGGAAACACGATGCGGGCAGCCTTGAGGTGTCGTTCTTCGGGCCGTTTTACGGTGCATACAACGTGCTGGTGCTCGATCCTCAATATCGTTACGCGCTGGTGGCCGGGCCGAACCGGAATTATTTATGGATACTCGCGCGCAGTCCGCAGCTCGATCCGGAGACGCTGGCCGCACTGGTCGAGCGCGCCAAGGGTTGGGGCTTTGCAACCGGCAAGCTGATCTATGTCGAGCATAAACACACACCCATCATGGTCGATTGAGATAACGAACAAAACGCCGCGCAATTTTTATCGTATCAGCCCCAGTATGCCGAGGATGATCAAATATGCCGCGACGATATAGTTCAGCAACTTGGGCATCATCAGAATAAGCACGCCGGCGATCAGGGAAACCAGCGGTTCCAACGTTAAATGGAGATTCATGGCCGTATCCTTTTATGTACACAGAAGGTGAAACTTGACGAGAATATCCATTGTGGTTGAATAGCTCTGTGCGCTGCCGAACAGAGCAGGCATTCAATGTAATGGCTACTTTAGAACAGGGTGCGGCGAGAATCGCAAGGCTGATGCAAAGCGGAAGAGATGGAATGCCGCTTGCGCGCCCGATAGCGTTGGACTATCACATCAGCCAGCGTTTTTTCATCAACAAGTAGGAAAGAAAAAACATCAGCGATCCCAGCAGAAACAGATAGATCCAGTCGAAGGTCATGCCCGCCATTCTGCCGTCTTCCAGTAGTATCGATTGTAGCGGCCCGTACAGCTGGTATGAAGGCAGGAAAGGCGCAACAGCCGACAGTTTTTGTGAGACATCGGTCATCGCAGAGGGAAGCAGAAGAGGCAGATAGAAGATTACGCCCAGCGTTCGTGCGCTTGCCTGGTTGCGGCAGAGAAAACCCAGAAAAATACCGAAAGCGCTGAAACAATAGCTGCCGATGGCGATAAACGCGGCATATTTGAAGATATGTGCCGTGCCGAACTGACCAAGCAGATGAAGAAACAAGACAGCCGTGATGATCAGGATCATGCCCAGCATCAACTTGGCAATCAGCCATTGGATTTCGTGTATCGGTGTCTGGAGCAGGGCAATGAGCAGCTTTTTTTCCTTTTCCTCGGCTACTTGCGCCGGGAGAATAATGAAAGCAATGAGCAGGACCAGCATCAGGATCCAGGTAGGCAGGGTTTCTTTCTGGACGCCACCCTGGTAGATCGATTTGATATCGGTGATCCAGTCGGGAGAGGATTTTTCCGCCGCTTTTTGCAAAGCGGAGAAACTCTGCACGATTGCGATGGTATGCAGCGATTCCTTTTTCAAAACCAGCAGTGCAAGGTTGCCGGACAGCTTGCCGTCGTTGGTTAACAAACCGTCCAGCCGGTGTTCTTTCAGCAGTTGCACACCTGCCTGTTCGGTCGGCACCCAGGTCACGGCAAAGATTTTATCGGCTGCCTTGAGGCTGCCGGTGATCTCGGCCGAATAGGTAAAATTTTGTACCAGGCCGATTTTGATTTTCTCGGCTTGCTGGCCGGCCCCGTCTACCAGACGCAGGGAAAGAAATACGAAAAACGGAATAAACAGAATCAGAAAGAACGTCTTGTTCCTTAATGCGATGGCCAGATCGTTTAATATCAGGATCAGAATATTTCTCATCACGCGTACAGCTTTTCATGGATTTCGGAATTGAAATATTCCCGGGGCGGCCCGTCGAAAATCAGGCTGCCCTGGTGCAGCACCATGATGCGCGTCGCGAGATTTTTTATTTCTTCGGGCCGATGGGAAGTAAAAATGATGGTTTTTCCGGCATCATGCATCGCGTTCATCAGCCGGTATATCTCACGTGTCATCTCGAAGTCCAGCCCCGATGTGGGCTCGTCCAGCAGCAGCACCGGCGGATCCGCCAACAGTGCGCGCCCGATGTTTACCCGTTGTTTTAAACCCTTGGACAGCGCCTGCACCCTGCTTTTTCGGAACGGCAGCAGAGCGAACTCGCCCAGTATTTCTTCGACACGCATGACGGAGGTGCGGGACAGCGCAGCGAACAGTTTTAGATTGTATTCAACGGAGAAGAAGTCGAATAGATTGGGCTCCTCGGGAATAAACCCGACTTTCCTGACCACCGCCGCCCGGTTTCCCAGATCGGTACCGTCTATCACGACCGTGCCGCCGTCCGGAACAATCCAGTTCGCCAGTATTTTCAGGAGAGTGGATTTCCCGGCGCCGTTATGGCCGACGATTGCGATCAACTCGCCTTTGCTGACTTCAAAGCTGATCGGCGCAAGCCCCCGTTTTTGATCATAGAGCTTGGCAAGATTCCGAATTTCGAGCTGCATAAGTTAACGCGTTATCTATAAAAGTGAAGTACCAAGCGTAACAGAACCAGACTTTGCAGTCTGATGCGCGTTTTTCGTTCACCGATTCTGGCGGGTTAGTGGCGAACACCGGACTGCGGCGAACGACCTCCCGAATCAGGGTTCCCTTGCATGGCGGGTGCACCAATTTACCGGGATTGCCGTGCGCCTTACAATAGAATGAGCACGAGAACGATGATCAGCAGCAGTTCAATCATGATTATCTCCTTGGTATTCGGGTGTTTTAATGAAAGCCGCCGGGTTGAACTAGTCTGCATGATATCTGCGATGCAGACTGCTTTGCTCAACACCTGACTTTTTCACATTATGCCTATCTGAGTATAAGGATAATGAGAATGATAACCAGCAATAGTCCAAGCATGATTCCTCCTTGATGTGATGGCGACCTGATGAAAGTCCCCGGGTTAAAATTTTGATTTACTGCATGCATCAGATGTACAGTCTGTACTTTTCAATGCTTCGCCTCCGTGCGTTAGCGCACACAGCATCAAAATATATGGATGGACTGCAATAAACGGTTTGGGATACGTGTTGCACAGCCAATGTTTTCCGTTCGGTCATGTGCACAATCAGCCGGGAGAATACCCCAAAAAAATCTGCTGTGCGATTTTGGCTGCTTTGATATATGTTCAATACCGAGTTGCGGTTCCCTGAGTCAATCCAAAAGTTGAGCGTTAAATGACAACAACCAAAGTTTTATTCGTTTGCATGGGCAATATCTGCCGGTCTCCAACTGCGGAGGCGGTGTTCCGCCACTATGTCGAAAGTGCCGGCATGTCGGAGGATATTTTCATCGATTCGGCAGGGACGCATGATTATCACATCGGAGACAAGCCCGATGCGCGGGCGCAGCACGCGGCGCGGCAGCGCGGCTATGACATGAGTGAATTGCGCGGCCGGCAGGTGGAGGAGGATGATTTCCGGCATTTCGATTACGTGCTGGCGATGGATACGGCCAACCTCGCTATCCTGCAACGCATCACTCCGCCGGACAGCGATACCAGGGCACGGCTGTTCCTCGAATATGCACGGCATCACCGCGAGCGCGAAGTCCCCGATCCGTATTACGGCGGCGCGGACGGCTTCGAGCACGTGCTGGACATGGTGGAGGACGCGGCGCAGGGACTGCTCGAGGAAATACGTCGGAAACATCTCGTGACGTAGGACGTTTTACAGGAGCGGGCCATGCCCGCGGTTGTCTTGATGTTCGCGGGCATGGCCCGCTCCTGCAATAAAAAAGCCGCACGATTTTCATCGTGAGGCTTTTATTTTGCGAACCGCGATCAGCCCTGCGGGGGCGTATGCTGGGTCTCGATCTGCACCAGCGGTTCGTTCTCGACATACACTTCATGCTGGCGTGTGCGGCGGCGCGGTGCGTGTCTTTCCAAAGCAGCGGCGGGGAACTCCGGCATGGTCTCCAGCTTGATCGGATCAGTCTCGATCTGGATCAGTCCCGACGCTGGGGCAGGGGCCTTAACCTGTGGCTGGGTTGCAACCTGCGCCGGCGATACGGTGGCGGGCAAGTTTTCCGCAATCACTGCCAGCGGTGCCGGTTCTATCACCGCTGGAAGACCGGGCGTGTAGTTTGTAGGCACCGCGATGTATTCACTGGGCCTGACATAGCCGTCCGGGTAGGCGACGTATTCCGTTGGCCCTGTGTTGCTTGACGCGGGGCTGGCCGAAGCGGAATCCATCTGTGCGAAGGATTGTTGAGCAGAAACAAATTCGCCATTTACCGGCGATGTTGCGCCGTTTTGCGCCGCATTTTCGCGCTGTTCGCGTTCCTTGCGACCACCGCGGCGTCCGCGGCGGCGTCCGCCTTCACGCGGCGGGCTGGCAGCATCGCTTTGCTCCGGTGTGGCAACTTGGCTTTCCAGCACCGGTTTTTCTACTGCTACCGCACTGACTGCCGGTGCTTTGTCGCGTTGTGGCGAGCCTTCACGCGGTGGGCGTGGCGCTCTGGGTTGACGCGGTTCCTGCGCTTTGGCATCGGCTTGTGCCGGCTTTTGGCCGTTGCGCGGTTCGTTGCGTTCACGGTTGCCTTCGCTGCGATCGCCACGCGGACCACGGTCGCGACGCTTGTTGGCGCCTTCGGGACGCTCGCCGCGCTCCGGACGCTTTGCGTTGCGCGGCCGGCTTGGCATCGGCTTGGCTGCGGCGGGCTGCTCTTCCTCACTCAGTGATTTGAACCACGCAACGATTTTGCCTAACAGTGAAGGCTGGGCTGCCTCCGCTTTCATCGGTGCGGCCTTCATCGGTGTGACACCCTGAACCACAGCTTGCGCCCGTGTGGCTTTTTGCAGTTCCTGCGCGGTGGTCAGCGGCTTTTCTTCGCTGGGTTTTTCCACCATTTTATAGCTGGCCTGCAACATATCGCTGCTCATGTCGTCCTGGCGCAGGCGATTGATGCTGTAGTTGGGTGTTTCCATATGCGGGTTGGGTATCAGCGTAATGCCGACTTTCAGGCGCGACTCGATGCGGTGGATATCGGAGCGCTTTTCGTTCAACAGGAACGTCGCGACATCAACCGGAACCTGCACATGTATCACCGCACTGCTTTCCTTCATCGCCTCTTCCTGGATGATGCGCAGGATGTGCAATGCGGAAGACTCGATGCCGCGAATGTGGCCGATGCCGCTGCACCGCGGGCAGGGCATGTAGTTGCTTTCACTCAGGCTGGGCTGCAAACGCTGGCGTGACAATTCCAGCAGGCCAAAGCGCGAGATCTTGGCAGTCTGTACACGGGCGCGGTCGTAATGCAGCGAATCGCGCAACCTGTCCTCGACTTCGCGCTGGTTGCGGTTGCTTTCCATGTCGATGAAATCGATCACGATCAGACCGCCCAGGTCGCGCAAGCGCAGCTGGCGGGCGATTTCTTCTGCCGCTTCCAGGTTGGTGTTGAACGCGGTGGTTTCGATGTCCGAGCCTTTGGTGGCGCGCGCGGAGTTGATGTCGATCGCGGTCAGCGCTTCGGTATGGTCGATCACGATCACGCCGCCCGAAGGCAGACGCACTTCGCGGGCGTGGGCGGATTCGATCTGGTGCTCGATCTGGAAACGCGAGAACAACGGCACGTCGTCCACATAGCGCTTGATGCGGTTCACGTTGCCAGGCATTACCGTGCTCATGAACGCCAGCGCCTGCTGGTAGACTTCCTCGGTGTCGATCAGGATTTCGCTGATCTCGGGATTGAAGTAGTCGCGGATGGCGCGTACCACCAGGCTGCTTTCCAGGTAGATCAGGGATGGTGCTTTTTCAGATTCGGCCGCGCCTTCGATCGCGTCCCACAATTGCTTGAGGTAATCCAGATCCCATTGCAGCTCTTCGGTATTGCGGCCGATTCCGGCGGTGCGCGCGATGATGCTCATGCCCTGCGGCACGTCGACCTGCGACAGTACCTGGCGCAACTCGTCGCGTTCTTCACCCTCGATGCGGCGCGATACCCCGCCGCCGCTCGGATTGTTCGGCATCAGCACGATGTAACGGCCGGCCAGACTGATATAGGTGGTTAATGCAGCACCCTTGTTGCCGCGCTCGTCCTTTTCCACCTGCACCAGCAATTCCTGGCCTTCGCGCAAGGCTTCCTTGATCGAGGGTCTGCTGCCGCTGCCGGGTTGGAAATACTGGGGGGCGACTTCCTTGAAGGGCAGGAAACCGTGCCGGTTGCCGCCGTATTCGACGAAACAGGCTTCGAGGCTGGGCTCGAGGCGGGTGATGACGGCTTTGTAGATGTTGCTCTTGCGTTGTTCTTTGCCGGCGGTTTCAATGTCGAGGTCGATGAGTTTCTGACCGTCAACAATGGCGACACGGAGTTCTTCCGGTTGTGTCGCATTAAATAACATGCGTTTCATTTTATTGTCTCCCGCGCTCTGACACGGGCGAGACCAGGCTAAACGCGGTTAGGCGTCCCAGATGAGCAAACAGTGAGCAATCGTGCAAACAGTCTTGTAAAGTGCAATCGGTTGGTCAATTCAGTTCTCTATAGGTTAGCTGGTCAAAAAATTCGTTCTTTGGAACTTCTGTATCGGTGGTTGCAGGTGCATCGCTGCATTTGCTACGCCGACCGGTGCAAAAGTCCCTTAGGGGGTGCGTAGCCCCGAATCAATATTGCCGGGGCTGCAACACGTAAAATCCACAGGTGCTTTGAGCGCGTAAATCTATTACTATCACTGCTGGTTCCGGTGAGCGATATTAACCGGGCTGCGGCTGGACGGGTGGCGGTGTATACACCGTCGCTTGTGCCAAATCTTCTTTGGCGGCCAGTTTTCATGGCGAAGGATAAAAGTTATATCCCTAAACTTACCCAATCCAAAACGCGCGAGCGGCGAAGTATAAGCAAAATGAATGGTTTAAGCAAAGACTCTGTCACTTTTCTGACAATCGACGAAAGTGGCGAGGCACAGCGCATCGACAACTTCCTGTTCAAGCATCTCAAGGGCGTGCCGAAAAGCCACGTTTATCGCATCCTGCGCGGCGAAGTCCGGGTGAACAAGAAGCGTATTGACCAGACCTACCGGCTGAAGCTGGGCGACCTGCTGCGCATCCCGCCGATCCGCGTGGCGGAAAAGCACGAAGTCGAACAGCCCCACATCCCGGCGGTGGAGTTTCCGGTCATTTACGAGGATGACGCGCTGGTGGTGGTGAACAAACCGTCCGGCGTGGCGGTGCACGGCGGCAGCGGGGTCAGCTTCGGCGTGATCGAGCAGATGCGCCGGGCACGCCCGCAGGCCAAGTTCCTCGAGTTGGTGCACAGGTTGGACCGCGAGACTTCCGGGGTGCTGCTGCTGGCAAAAAAGCGTTCCGCGCTGACCGCGATGCACGAGATCATGCGCGAGGGAAACAGCGACAAGCGTTATTTCGCGCTGGTGCTGGGGCAGTGGAAGAACGTCAAGCAGCACGTCAAATTGCCGCTGCACAAATTTGACACCCCGCAGGGCGAGAAGCGCGTGATGGTCAGGGAAGACGGGCAGGCCTCGCACACCGTCTTCACGCTGCAAAAAAGCTGGGCAGCACAAAATGACCAGCCCGGATTCAGTCTTTTGGAGGCGCAACTCAAGACCGGACGCACCCACCAGATCCGCGTGCATCTATCTCATTTGGGCTTTCCGATCGCCGGCGACGACAAGTACGGCGACTTCGCGCGCAACAAGGTGTTGATGAAGGGGGGGCTTAAGCGCATGTTTTTGCATGCCTACAGCATCGCGTTCGCGCATCCGCTGACGGGAGAACCCATGCTGATCACCGCGCCGTTGGCGAAGGAACTGGAGAGTTTTATCGCCAGGCTGGATGCACAGGGAAGCTAGACCCTTTTGTTCATGTAAAGACGCGATTTGTCTGACCGCTTTGTGGTTCCTGCGCCATGAATACTTATATCGGGCTACCCGTATAAGAATATAATTTGCCGATTGCTTATAAACCTGAAGAGTTCATCGCAATATGGCTCAGGCACATCACATCATCATTGTCGGCGGCGGGGCGGCCGGCCTTGAACTGGCAACCAGGCTGGGCAAAAAGCTGGGCAGGAAAAAACTTGCCGAGATCACCCTGATCGATTCCAGCCGTACCCATATCTGGAAGCCGCTGTTGCACGAGATTGCGGCGGGAACCCTGGATTCATCCGAGGATGAGCTGGAATATCTGGCGCAAGCACAATGGAATCATTTTCGCTACCGTTTGGGTCGCGTGATCGGTCTGGATCGCGAGCGCAAGGAGGTGCTGCTTGCGCCCACCTTGAGCGAGGAGGGAGAGGAGATCATTCCGGAACGCCGTTTCAGCTACGACACACTGGTATTTGCCGTCGGCAGCCTGAGCAATGATTTCGGCATTCCGGGCGTGCAGGAGAATTGCTTCTTTCTCGACAGCACCGGCCAGGCCGAGCGTTTCCAGAAAAATCTGCTCAACAGCATGCTCAGGGCGCACACCCAGGGCAAGCCGTTCAAACAGGGACAATTGGACGTGGCGATCGTGGGCGCGGGCGCAACCGGGGTGGAGCTTGCCGCCCAGCTCCACCATGTCACCCGTCTTGTTTCCGCTTACGGGCTGGATACGATAGATCCGGCGGAAGACATCAAGCTGCACGTGATCGAGGCCGGGCCGCATATTCTGCCGGCGCTGCCGCGGCGACTTTCGGATGCGGCGCTGCATGAGTTGGCCCTGCTTGGCGTAACCGTGCACCTCAACCAGCGTGTCGTGGAAGTCAACGCGCAAGGCATCGTTTCTGCGTCGGGCGTGACCATTCCGGCTGCGATCAAGGTCTGGGCAGCCGGCATCAAGGCGCCGGAGTTCCTGAAAAACATCGCCGGACTGGAAACCAACCGCATCAACCAGCTGGTGGTGAAACGCAATCTGCAGTGCACGCGCGACGAAAATATTTTCGCCATCGGGGACTGTGCAGCCTGCCCGATGGATGAACTGGGGAACAATGTTCCGCCGCGCGCCCAGGCAGCCCATCAACAGGCGTCGACTTTGTCCGGGACGCTGGTGCGCCGCCTCAGGGGCAAGCCGCCGCTGGATTACACTTACCGGGACTTCGGCTCGCTGGTCGCGATGGGCCATTACAGTACCGTAGGCAGCCTGATGGGGGGTCTCGCGGGTTCCATGATGGTGTCGGGTTTTATCGCCCGTTTTGTTTACCTCATGCTGTACAAGATGCATCAGGCTGCGCTGTATGGATGGCCGCGCGCATTGCTGATCAGTTTGCTGCATTTCCTGCGCAAGGGCATCGATCCGCAGGTGAAACTGCACTAAGCCTGAATCCGCAATCAAGCCACAGAGGGGTAGAAAATCCCATCTTTTTTCAGCATCACCTGACGGGTGAAATCATTATTTACCACAACCATTTGTTTCTCCCCTGTGATCTCTGTGTGCTCTGTGGCTAGCTTGATTTCGCGGTTTAGGCAAACCGTCCCCGACTGGAATACCGGCAGTTTTATTCCCGCGACAGAATCAGTTGGTCTTGTCCAGCCTGACTGCGAGTGTTCCCGAACGGATATGCAAATCCCGCTGCGGGAACGGAATTTCGATGTTGCGTTTCCTCAACTCGTCCTCGATAGCCCACAGGAATGTTGCCTGGGTTTTTCCCGGTGACGTGATCGTGCTCGGTCCCACCCATACCACCAGTTCGAAATTCAGGCTGCTGTCGCCGAATCCGACCAGCCACACGTCGGGTTCGCGGCCCGGTTCGTGAACGGTGCCGGTGATGCCGGCCGCGGCAGCGACGCCCGCTTCCCTGATCAGTTCCTTGTCGGTGCCGTAGGCGACGCCGAACGGGACATGAATGCGCCGCACCCGTTCTCCGAGAGTCCAATTGACGACCCGGCCGGTGATGAATTCGGAATTGGGCACGATGATGTCGATCAGGTCGGAAGTCGTGACACGCGTATAGCGCAAATTGATTTCGGTGACTTTCCCCATTACCCCGGACTGCAGGTCCACGAAGTCGTCAACCTTCACGATTTCCTCGATCAGGATAATGATGCCGGACACGAAATTGCTGATGATGTTCTGCAGGCCAAATCCGACGCCGACGCCGATTGCTCCCCCGATCACGGCAAAACTGGCCATGTCGAAACCGATGTAGTTGAGTCCGACCACAAACCCGATTATCCAGATCGCATAGCGGCTCATGCGGCTCAGCGCATACCAGCCCGGGGTCATCGCATGGTGCTTTTCGCGTCCCAGCCGGGCGATAACTGTTTCGATCATTACGCCGATACGCCAGACCACCGTCAGTATGAATAGCAGGCCGATCACCCGGACCAGGTTGATTTGTGTGTCGGCGATTGAGAACCACGGCACGAGGGCCGCATCTTTCAGCTTGTGATACATCTCCAGCAATACACTCATGCTTGATACCCCGGGTTCGGACTTCAGTTGGACATTCTACACAGCCGGGCGATACTATAATTCGGGCATTCGGATGCGAACAGTGAAATCAGGAGGGATTATGTCAGACAAGGCACTCAGGTACATCATCGCGCTGGCAATCGCGATGCTGCTGATCTATCAGATCGGTACCTTGATTTCCGGTATTTTTGGGATGGTATGGGGCACGGTCGCGGCCATAGTGGTAGCGGCGGTTTCATTTTTTTCGGCACGCCTGGCCAAAGCCGCTGGGAAGAGTTCCCTGTGGTTCCTGTTCCCGACTATCGTGCTCATTCTCGTCCCGATTGCCCTGAAGATATGGCGTGGCATCACCCAGGATCAAACCTGGCTGGATATGCTGGTCAGGTTGGCCCCGTTCACGGTCGGCTTCGGTGCACCGATCATTTTGCTGCTGGTCGCCTATTACGAGTTGCGCAAGCGCGACATCAGGAGCTGACAAGGTATTCAGGCGGTTGCCTGAACAATACTGGTCAGACCGGTTTGGGTTGCGTGATCCGTGCGCCGAGCATCGCACCCACCGTGACCGCGCCCAGTCCCGCCAGCGTGTATAAGGACAGCGGCTCATTCAGGATAGGAACCGCGGCAAGCGCCGCCAGACCGGGCACGATGGCCATCAGCAGGGTCACGGTCTGGGCACCGAGGCTGCGAACGGCAAAGGTGTAGAGCAGCATCGCGACAAAAACCACCAGTACGCCCTGATAGATTGCCTGGATTGCAATTTCGGTAACGGGTGCCCGATCCAGTGTGCTGGGCAGGAACCACCACCACACCGGCAAATACAGGATTGCGCTGCCCAGCGTGGTGCTGACTGCGGCGGTCAGCGGCGGCACCGGGTAGCGCCGCAGCAGCAGTGTGAATACGGCCCAGATCGAAGAGCCGCAAAGAAACAGCAGGTCACCGAACAATTGCAGGCCGGTCATGTGTGACCCGTGGGAAAAAGTGTCGGCAGCGGTGAATGTGATCCCGATAAAAACCAGGACAAGTGCGATCATTTGCGACTGTGACGGCTTGTGCCGCTGCCACAGCCAGGCAATCACCGCGGTGGTAAATGGCAACGCGCCGGGCAGCAGTATGGCTGCGTGAGCGGCAGGCGCAAGGCGAAAGGCGGCATACACGGTGACCGCATATCCGACTCCACCGAACAGCGAGAACAGCAGGATTACTTTCAGCGGCGGCAAGGTTACGCGCGGCAGAAAGAACAGCGCGATAAACGCACCGACGCCGAAGCGCAGCGCGGTTACATCCCAGCCGGTCAATACGCCCTTGCCACCGTAGCGGCTGACCAGTATGAAACCGGTCCAGATACAAATGGCAAGAAATGCCGCGATCAATCCGGCACGGGTTGAATGGGGTTCGCTCATCAGGATTTGAGTGATAATTTAATCGGGGCAGGCAAATGTTTGGGGTGGTTCAAATAAACCGCGGCTTTCTCGCGGTCATGATATAGCTGTTTGGCCATCTTGCGGAAGTTGATCGCTATCCGGTGCTGTCCCCCAATTGAAAGCGGGGCTCGTCAACTTGCCTCGAGATCCAGCGTGACTTGGTCGGTGATCATCGGCCAGAAACTGGTGTTGGCAAAACGTTGCTGGGCCGGGTGATTCAGAAAAACCGTGATGGCGGATTTGCTGGCCAGTCTGATAGACAGGCAGAAACGGTATTCGCCGTCGGGTTGGATGGATCGGCTGGAACTGATGCTGCGCACGCCGGGGATTGCTTCCAAGGATTTTTTCCCCTCGCGGAAAATCGAGGCGACCTCGCTGTCTGATACTGCAGCAGGAACATTGTAGAAAACCACATGTTCCACTTCATGCCATGGTTGGCATTGTGCCAACACTTCGGCCGCCCTTCCGCTGCTGCCCCACAGGTGAATGCAATGTTCCACCTCCTGGCGAACGACATCGCGGACGCCGGTCAACAGTGCGCCATGACTTCCCTTCGGGTCGGCAGTGATATTTTCCCTGATGCGGCGGTTAGCCAGGTCGGCAAGTGCGGTGTAGTAATTGATCTTGGCAACGCCGTTGGCGATAAGCCGGCGGAATTGGTCGTCAGTCAGTCCGGTTCCGCCGTGTATGACCAGCGGCACCGGGGTTGCCTCCCTGATTTTTGCCAATCTGGCGTAGTCCAGTTTTGGCAAACCTTTCATCCTGCCATGCACGGTGCCGATGGAGACTGCCAGGCAGTCCACATTTGTGCGTTCGACGAATCCGGCAGCTTCGGCGGCAGAGGTATAGGCCAGTTCACCCGGATGATTTTTTGCATTCTCGCCCTCGATGCCGGGCACGTAACCGAGTTCCCCTTCGACTGTGACGCCGCAAGCATGTGCCATCGCGACGATGTCTCGGGTTTGCCACAGATTGTCCGAGAACGGCAATGCAGAAGTGTCCACCATCACCCCGTTGCAGCCGGCACGGATGGCGCGCTCGGCAGCGGCGAGGTTGGTTCCGTGGTCAAAATTGATGGCCACCGGCACGCTGGCCTGCTGTGCGGCTGCCTTGACAGCAGGCATCAGAATCTCGAAATTCTGGTTCTCAAAATGCGATTCGATAAGATTGAGCACCACCGGTGCGCGGCAGTTTTCCGCTGCCTGCATGACTCCCTCGAGAAAATGCAGGTTAGCCACGCCGAATGCGCCAACAGCGTAGTTATGACGGTATGCGTGGACTATCATGTCGGACAGATGGACGAGTGGCATGGTTACCCCTTATTTCGCCTTCGATTGTGCGCTATTGAATTTTTCCAGCGCCTGATCAGCGGTCTGGTCGTAGCGCGCACGTTCGTTTTTCGCCGCGGCTTCAAGCGCATCGTTGATCGCCGGGAATTTCAACGCGAGGATGCGGGCTGCCAGCATGCCCGCGTTCTTTGCCCCGTCCACGGCGACCGTGGCAACGGGCACGCCCGGCGGCATCTGTACCGTGGAGAGCAGGGCATCCAGACCCGACATCACGCCGCCCGAAAGCGGCAGGCCGATCACCGGCAGTCGGGTATGGCCGGCAATGACTCCCGCCAGGTGGGCGGCCACGCCGGCACAACCGATCAACACCTGCACGCCTTCCCGGTGCGCTCGATCGAGATAGGCCATCACCTTGTCGGGGGTGCGATGAGCGGAGGCCACCACGATTTCACTGGCTATACCCAATTCGGTAAGTGTGTCGCGCACCTTGACCACGGTGGGCAGATCGTTCGGGCTGCCGGTCAGGATTCCGACCAATACTTTATTGGCATACTGCGGGCTGGTTTTGTTGTTATCGGTGGACTCGTTCATGCTGACCCTTTCATTGTTGTACAGGTAGTTTTTGATTTCATTGTGTGACTCCTCAAAACAGTTCAAAGCAGGGATAATTGCCGCAACCCCATCCAGAATCGGGAGTGAGCATGGAAATATCCTGTTACCGTGACCAAGAATTGGCATGCGAGCCGCGTTATCTGCCGGCCTCTACCTACAATCTGGCGCATACCCTGCTTGCCCGCAGCCCCAATCACTGCCTGTTCGTCCCGATCCGTTCCATGCAGTACATGGCGATCATCGATGCCGAGGAAATCATCTTCATCGATGGCGAGCGCAAATGCTGGGTGGATATAGCCTGGTGCCGTTTTCATCCCCAGGCCCGCAGTTCGCTGGAAGAACCGGTAAGTTATGATGCATGTTTCTACCAGCCCGGTTCTGCACAGAAGATGAACCGGTTGCAAGCCGAGTTCGCCCGCTCACTGCAGGAATTTGCCGCCAGAAACAGCATCAACGGCAAAGCTCGGGTGATCAAATTTCCCGCGCCCGAACTGAAATAACATTACGCTAGTTAATCGTCATCACCCAGTTCCGGATCCCACCCATTCGCTTTTGCATATCTAATCGCATCCTGATAAATTTTTGCATGGCGCTTTTTCAATTCATCCGGTAACAGGCTGGGCAAGTTGGCGTACTTTTCCCATTCGGCACAAATTTTATCGTAGAGATTCTGCATTTTTCCGTTATCCCAGCCGGTGCAGTCCTCGGTGTCGGGAATCAGACCGAACACCCAGCCATCTTTTACCATTTGCCCAAAATGCGTCATACCGCAGTTTTCATCGTTTTTCAGGCCTGCATATTTAAGTTGCATTTTTTAATACCTCATTAATCCAGCATAGTGCAGTGGCAAGTTCTGGTTATCACCGCGTCAATCCGGCATACAACAGGGGGAGTTTCTCCGGTAAACGTGCAATTTGATCCACAATCATAAAATTTTTCGCACCGAAGATTCTTGAAACATATTGATCGGCGCGAGGATCAAGTGTCATGCAGAAAGTTGAAATTCCCTTTCTGGCTGCATCTTCCACTGCCTTCTTGGTATCGTAGCGCAGATACTGCGGATCGCGCACATCAACGTCTGCGGGTTCGCCGTCTGTAATGACCATCAGCAGCTTCCTGCTGGTTTTTTGGTTATTAAGATAATGTGTGGCGTGGCGAATGGCAGCACCCATTCGAGTAGAGAGCTGGCCTGTCATCCCGGCCAGTCTCGATTTTGGCAACTCGTTGTACGGTTGCTCGAAATCCTTGAAGCGATAGTATTCCACGTCGTGCCGCCCGTCGGAACAGAAGCCGTGAATGGCAAAGGGATCGCCGATTTGGTTGATCGCGTCGGACAGTAACACACATGCCTGGCGGGTCAGATCCAGCACGGATTGATCCTGCCCCAGCACTTTTTCATTGGTGGATTCGGACAAGTCCAGCAAAACCATTACCGAAATATCACGCACCTTGCGTACCGAGCGCATCATGATGCGCGGGTCAGGCCGAATGCCCATGCGGAAATCGATCATGCTGCTGATCGCGGCATTGATGTCGATTTCATCGCCGTCTTCCAGCTTGCGTATACGCTGTACGCCCTGCGGTTGCATCGCATCCAGCAGAAATTTCAGGCGCGAGGCAATCTGCTTGTTGTCCGCCGTAATTTGGTCGATTATCTGCAAATCGCCTGACTTGGACCTTTTTTCCAGCACCGTAGCCCAGGCCGGGCGTTCCAGCTGAATCTGATAATCCCACTCCGCGTAATGGAAGGGTTCGGACATGGGCTCTTTGCCCTCGGATTCGTTGTAGCTGACCCCGTTGTCTTCATAGGGAAATAATTCTTCCGACATGACCCAGATTTCTTGCGCATCATCACCGGCAGTTTCGCAATCTATTTCATTGATGAATTCCATTACCGATACGTTCTTGCGCACCTGCTTGACTGTCTCAAAGCCTGCCGACTGGGATTTGTTGAAATCGAATTCCTCAAACTCCCAGAAATAGCGGTTGTCATCGCGGTAGGGTGCGCTCAGCAAATCGGTGCGCGGATTGTAGGCAATGCGCTTTTGCAACAGTTCATGCGCCAATGTCACACCGATTTCCCAGGAAATGGTGTTGTCCGTCATGCGTTCTGCTGCCTGTGCAAACAAGCTGCGGCCATGGGCTATCCACGGGTCATCGTCCTGAAAATCGCTGTCCAGCAAAGCCCGCGCCAAGCGGTTCAGGTAATCGCCTGCCGTTTCAGCCTGTCCGGCCTGGACGGTATGCAGCCTGGCCCATATCTGCTTGAGCCCGGGGAAAGCATGTATTGACAAGGATTCTACACGCGCATCCTCAATGACGCTGATCACCGCCATCTGCAGGGGGTTAAGCGTCTCGGCAGAGATCGGCACCCTGGTATACACCAGATGCGCGGCACAATGTGCCGCCGTGGCCCGATACAACTCCAGGCCGGGCACACCTTCATAATCATCAAACGCATCCGGCAAATGCAGAAAATAATCTTCTATAAATGGCTTGTAACCTTCACGTGCCTCAAAGTCGCCGCTGGTGGGCCGCATAAAGAAATCACGCGCCCACAATGCGCGCAAGTACATATTGATACGCCTTTGCACATCCACGAACAGCGTGCCTTTGCGTTCTTTCTGCAGCATAGCCAGCGACTCTTTCGACTTTAGGCTAAAGTAACTGATCTGCTCCTCGAAGTTGGTGCGGTGCGCGTGCGCACCCCAGGTCGCCCAGCGCCGCAAACCACCCAGCGTCAGTTGTCCCAGCAACACCTCGATATTTTCCATCATGGGCCGCAATCCGCGCGGAACCTGGTTAAGCAGGGTATTGACCAGTTGCAGATAAGAGCCAAACAAGGTCGCATCGCCCAAGCGTTTGGCCGCGGTTGGCGCCGAGGCGATAATGGCCTGCAGCACCGCGCCACTGGTTTTTGAGGCCAGCGCCATCACGGTGTCCAACAGATCCACAACCGAGTCTTCACCGATTTCTTTGGCAATGCTGGGCGCACTTTCTATATAGGTTATAACCAACTCGCTCCCTCGACCCAGACTTTTGAGTGAACGCGCGCCCTGCACGTAATTTTCCAATCCCTGTGCACCGAACACGCGTGTAGCTTCGTACCAGGATGACTGCAAAATCTCGGCAGCATGCGAACCCAAGTCCTCGAGCAACTCGGTATGATGTTCCAAGGAGAGTGTCATATTATTTTCCCAGATGTTAGGTGTGATTTGTCCTGAATCAGAAATATGTCGACACTGCAGCATCCAGTGCATCGCGCATGTCCGGATCATCTGTAATCGGCCTCACCAGCGCTACACGGCAAGCTGCTTTGGACTCAACCCCTTTGGCAATAAGATTGCCCGCATATATCAGCATACGCGTGGAAATGCCTTCATCCAGGCCGTGGCCCTTTAGATTGCGTGCACGCTCGGCTATCGACACCAGCTTGCTTGCAATTTCCGCGTTGATCTTGCTTTCATGCGTGACGATTTCCGTTTCCACATCATGGGCCGGATAGTTGAAATCCAGTGCGCCAAAACGCTGTTTGGTTGATTGTTTCAAATCCTTCATCAGGCTTTGATAGCCCGGGTTATACGAGATAACCAATTGGAAATCGGGGTGCGCATTGATGAGTTCGCCCTTTTTTTCCAGCGGCAACACGCGGCGGTTATCGGTCAGCGGATGGATTACGACCGTCGTATCCTGGCGCGCCTCCACGACTTCGTCCAGGTAGCAAATGGCACCTTCGCGTGCAGCGATGGCCAAAGGGCCGTCCTGCCAGCGCGTACCCTGCGCATCCAGCAGGAAACGTCCCACCAGATCCGATGCGGTCATGTCTTCGTTGCACGCAACCGTGATGAGTGGTCTTTTCAGTTTCCACGCCATATATTCTACAAAACGCGTTTTCCCGCAACCGGTAGGACCTTTAAGCATCATCGGCATACGTACCGAGTAAGCCGCTTCATAAAGATCGACTTCATCAGCAACCGTGCGGTAGTAAGGTTCTTTTTCGATTTTGTATTGCTTGATCATATCGTTCATATCGGTTTCCTTTTGTGAGTTTCCGTAAAAAATCCCCGCCACCTTGCGGCAACGGGGATTCAATTCTACCCGGATGCCCGTTTGCGCTTAAACAGTCTTGCCGCGGAAAATTACCATGTTCGTGCCCTGTGATTGCTTGTAGTTGTCATAAGCAAGCAGGCGAATGTGGTTGTTGGGATTGGCTTTGCGGCAAGCTTCAGCTTCTTTCATAACAACCTCAACATCGGTTTCACCAAACATAGGCAGCTTCCACATGTACCAGTAGTTGTCCATCAGGTGCTCGGGTTCTGTGTGCTCCAAACCAGGGTTCCAGCCTTTTTTAACGATGTATTCAATTTGCTTCTTGATCTGCTCGGTGGTCATCTGTGGCAGATAGGAAAACGTTTCGAATTTACGGCTGGCCGGATCACTTACGCGTGATTTGTAATCTTGCATTTCACTCATGGCTATATTCCTTTAAATAAAATTTAATTAAGACCGGGCGCACATAACATGCGCCCCCAGTCAATTGCAACGGAGGACCAGGCTTACTTGTGGGCTACGTCCAGCTTGTCCACTGTATCGAATTCAAACTTGATTTCTTTCCAAGTTTCCATCGCGATTTTCAGCTCCGGGCTGCTGGCTGCTGCTTTAGTCAGAATATCCTTGCCTTCTTTTTCCAGTTCACGGCCTGAGTTACGTGCTTCTACGCAAGCTTCCAGTGCCACGCGGTTAGCTGCTGCACCCGCTGCGTTACCCCATGGGTGACCCAGTGTACCGCCACCAAACTGCAAGCAAGCATCGTCGCCGAAGATGTTAACCAGCGCTGGCATGTGCCAAACGTGAATACCACCGGATGCAACCGGGAACACGCCTGGCATTGAACCCCAATCCTGGTCAAAGAAGATACCGCGAGCGCGGTCTTCCTTGATGAAGCTGTCACGCATCAAGTCAACAAAACCCAATGTTGGCGCGCGGTCACCTTCAAGTTTACCTACAACAGTACCGGAGTGCAGGTGGTCACCACCTGACAGACGCAGCGCTTTAGCCAAGACTCGGAAGTGAATACCATGGTGCGGGTTACGGTCAATAACACCGTGCATAGCGCGGTGGATGTGCAACAGCATACCGTTGTCACGACACCAGTTAGCCAGACCTGTGTTGGCGCAGAAACCGCCAGTCAGGTAGTCATGCATAATGATCGGCGCGCCGATTTCTTTTGCGTATTCAGCACGCTTGTACATTTCTTCGGGTGTTGGAGCAGTTACGTTCAGGTAGTGACCTTTACGCTCGCCAGTTTCACGTTCTGCCTTCAGTGTCGCTTCCTGAACGAAGTCAAAACGGGCACGCCAGCGCATAAATGGTTGGCTGTTGATGTTTTCGTCGTCCTTGGTCAGATCCAGACCGCCGCGCAAACATTCGTAAACAGCGCGACCGTAGTTCTTTGCAGACAGACCCAGCTTGGGTTTGATGGTGCAGCCCAGCAATGGACGGCCATACTTGTTCAGGATGTCGCGTTCCATCGTAATACCCTGTGGCGGACCACCGCAGGTTTTAACGTAAGCGATCGGGAAACGTACGTCTTCCAGACGTAATGCACGCAGCGCCTTGAAACCAAACACGTTACCCACCAGTGAAGTGAATACGTTAACAACTGAACCTTCTTCGAACAGGTCGATTGGGTATGCTACGAATGCGTAAAAACAGGTATCGTCGCCGGGTACGTCTTCGATGCGATATGCGCGACCCTTGTAGTGATCAAGGTCGGTCAGCAAATCTGTCCAAACTGTGGTCCAGGTACCGGTTGAAGATTCGGCTGCAACAGCTGCTGCGATTTCTTCACGTGATACACCTGCTTGAGGGGTGATTTTGAAGCAAGCCAGAATATCGGTAT
>Ga0307375_10000717_pt1 | contig 39749 bp, 58 predicted proteins | sample TR1MG_FD_202531 | JGI IMG/M metagenome (GOLD analysis project Ga0307375, IMG submission 202531) | Soil microbial communities from Risofladan, Vaasa, Finland - TR-1 | ecosystem: Environmental > Terrestrial > Soil > Coastal area > Acid sulfate soil | place: Finland: Risofladan, Vaasa | collected... | reverse complement strand
CCGCAGATGGCTGTGATTGTCACCTCGTATGGAAAGTCATTATAAGGCTCCGAGTAACTCATCGGGAGGACATAACCCCTGAAATAAAGGGTGCTCCCATAATAAATTGATACCCTGACTTCCAGGTCTTCAAGTGTATAAAAATCAACATATTGAAATGAAGATGTTGCCATTACCCTTAGCGTGGCCTTTGTGCCCCGGACCGGATTTTCAAAAAGGTCATCAGCATTTGCAAGGGGCTCATAGGTAGCGGGATCACCTGATGCGGTCATGGCTGTCTCGCCACTGCCTCCGTCCCATTCAAAGTCCCACTTCCAAATAAGCCCTGCCTTGTCTGCAAATTCACAACGATATTTCGTTCCCCATGCCATCAGGTATCCTGGTTTATTTCATTTGCATATCTGCGATTGCTCCAGTAAATATCTCTTCCGACAAGCTTGCCCTCGATTATGATTTTAATATTCTGGGAAGCCATTGCAGCCGAATATCCTCCTCCTGCAGCTCCCGTGGCTACAGATTTCCCACCTCCGGAGAGGAGCCCCTTAATGGCCCCGGCTGCTACCAGCATAGCTGCTCCTGCAGCGATAGCTAAGACCGGGTTCATTGTTGCCAGTGACTTTACAAATGCCTCCATACCCAGCCCCATGGTTATCAGGAGTTTGCCAAATTGGGAGAGGAAATTTGCAAGGCCCATTAATAAGTTTTTTCCTATATCTTTCACATTGCCTCCTGCCAGGGCTTCTCCCAGGGCCTCGACGACCTGGGCACCCAGGTCTATGGCCATATCCCTGGCAGCGGTGAGGACCTCCTCCATCTTTGTCATTTCCCTTTCAAGGACAATATTGGCCTCCTGTATCCCTCCAATGCCAAATAGCGTTTTTGATCCTTTCGTCTTTCCCTTGGCAGTATATATGCTGGTAAGTTCTTCATGAGCTCCTGCAGCACTTGGTATTTTCAATTGCCCTGTGGGTACTGTGAATGGTTTTTCCCTTGTTATAATATCTCCTGCGGATCCCGGAGGGGGCTTATAGGCAAGGTGTTTGTCAATCTCCAGGATTTGTTTATCAAGATCATCCAATTCCTTGATTATACCGATTATATCCCTTCTCCTTTCTCTGGCCTCCTTATTGTATTTTGCCAATCCCTCAAGAGCATCATTCTCTGCCTGCAGTTCCTGTCCTTTCAGCTCTAATATATCCTTTTCTGTCTCGAGCCGTGTCTTCTCAGCCATGAGCTGCTCTTTGGTCATCGCTTCAAAGGGACTGGTACGCTTCTCGTTGATTTTTTCGATTGTTGTCTTTAATGTATGTAGCAGTTTCTGGAAGGTTTCATTCTGAACTATGGCCTTCCCTATGGTCTCCATCATATCGCCCCATGCGTTCTTAAGCTGTGTGAGAGCTCCCAATCCTACCAATGCTGCAGCCTGGGCCTGGCCTCCTACCTGTTCATTCAATCCCGCGATGGCTGACTCAAGACGTTTTGAGCTCCCGACGGCTCCCTCGATTGTTATTCCATACCTGGAGAGTGCATTTGTCGATGATCCCACGGATTTGGCTACCATATCTGCAGCCGTGACAACATTGCCCTCAAATTTGGCCTGGGCCAGGTCCTGAACCAGGGGCAGAAGCCTCTTTATTGCTATTTCATCCTGACCGAGCAACATAGCCAGCCTGGCAGCTGCTTCAATCGTTGCTTCGTCACCGAAGAGAGTAATCTTCTGTAATTCCGAGGCTTGTTTGATAATTGATTTCTGTATGTCTTCTCTACCCTTCAGGGCTATCAGCAGGGATTGCTCTGCCTTTGCCTGGACGTCAAAAAGCTCGGTTACTTTCTTTGCGAATTTTATCAGTATTCCCACAGAAAAGGCTGCAGCGATGAAACCTCCTATCTTGGATGCCCAGCCTCCTACGGATGACTTTGTCTTTTTCAGCGTCCCATCCAGGTGGGTGCTGTCACCCTTGATCTTTACTATTAAATTACTTAACCATCCCATCTCTTAGTTTTTCAAATATCTTCAGATCTTTTTCAGTAACCTTCGGTATTTTCTCTTTTTCCTTTTTTACTATCTGCTCATCAATGCTCAACTTCATTATATCAGTCTTCTTTCGTGGCTTGCACTCTTCTTTGAAAAATGGAGCCCATTGTATTATGGTCCAGATTATCTCCCTGGCCATCAATGCCGAATTTCTCTCCCAGTTTCGCCAGTATCCTCTTGTCGCCTCATTAAATTCATCAACCGTTGCATGGAGGTATCTATCCCTTGACCATCCCAGCTCTCCAAATGCGAAAGAACGGACCTCCTTAAAGGTCAGCCTGGTCTTTTGGCTGCCCCTTTTTTTTTAACAGAAGCTTTCGTTATCTCTCCGAAAAGAGTGGTTATCATTATAAGTAATTCTTTCTGAGAGGATTGGCTCAGATATTCCTTCCATACGGCAGCTTCCTTAATGGTATATTTTGGTTTCTTATAACGATCCTTGCAGGCCATAATATAGCCCTGGTATAAAAGCTGCAGAGTAAAATCGTGATTATTCTTTTTGATTGCTTCCGCTATCTGCCAGAACTCTATGGAGAGGGCCCTGCATATCGCTTCCAGCGTCCCCAGGTTGAGGATAATCGGCACTTCCTTCTCATAAAAGCCGAATGCTAATATTCTCTTAAAGGCTAACTTCATACTTTGAAAATATAAATTGGTGAGGTCGTCCAGCTGGCAGCACCGGTGTTGTATAGCATAGCGACGACTGTCTCCGATGCTGTCGCTGTTAATGTAATTATATTAAGTCCCGGAGCCAATGCTTCTACGTTGGTTTTAAAGTCATCGCCTAACTTAAACAATCCGATACTGGGAACCTGATCGGAGATAAGCCTGAGAAAAGTTACCACCTTAAAGACATCGCCATCAGTGATTGCAAATGTATTGCTTCTTACATCAGCTTCGCCGGCCAGATTTATTGCATCAGTGATAGTCGTTCCTGAATGAGAAAAAGTATCATAATCCGTACTTGTACCATCGGGGTCTGTCAGTAGATTCGCATATTTCCCTGCCGGCAGCGATGCCAATACATATAATTCTCCCTTGACTTTCAGACTTCCCGCTAATGTCATGGCTCCTTCCGCAGGGGATCCTATCTTCAACGAGGACATATCTACCTCCCCTACCATCGGATAGTCCAGTCCCAGTATCTCTAACAGCATAGATTCCCTGTTGATAATGTAATCCATGAGATCCTTTGCGCCCATGACTGCCGGAGTGTCTGAAAGTTTTCCTGTTGAAAACAAAGCATCAAAGTCAATCCCTGCACTTAGCATTCCGTTAATATGCCTTGCCCATCCTGCTGACTCTTTATTTGTGGCATCCGGGAGGTCCTGCTCTACCGAAATAGATAAGCCCTTCTGCATTGCCACCAGTACGCCCTCAGAATAGAGCAGTAAACTTGTACCGTTTATTGCACTCATCTTTTTATTTATTAATTATTACGCTACAAACACTGCCAGTGGTGCATTCCCCACTATTGATCCCGAGAAAGTCATCGGTCCTTCCATCGGTGCATCAATCTTTATGTTCTTGAATGTCCCCAGCCCCGACCATCCGGGAGTCGCTGTACCCATGATCGCCGGAATAAAGGCCATCGTGGTGTCTGCACTCCGGGCTATGATTGCTGCCAGTATCTCTGTAGGGGTTACTTCTGTGGCTATCGTGCCGACATCAAATACTCCATCAAAGTCTATTGACCAGTCACGAATGCCGTCAATGTGTTTCGCCCATCCCGCTGATTCCTTTGTCGTGCAATCCGGTAAATCTACATTTACATTCAGTGATGCATTTTTACAGTGGAATAGCCTCTCTGTTGCTGCCATAGCTCCCGGAGTTGCTCCGGAGAAAGCTGCATAAAGTGTCCCATTAATTGCTGCCATTTTATTGATTTTTAAGTTATTACTCTATTATAAATTCGTATATATCGATAAGCCGTAGCTTTGTTATTCCATTATCTGCAAGTTCAGCCCCTTCGTTAGACCCTCCTGCCCTGAAAACCACCAGGGTATGATCGTCTCCGATGGAGAATGTCGCTCCTTTTGTTGCCTTTAATAATCCACGCACCACACCCCTTATTTTCCTGACCAGCTTCATGTCGGCCCTTTGCTTGCTTTCATCAACGACTTCCACCTGGACGGTCCCTTCATATATGAAGTTATCCTTTGTCCCGTTTTCAGTATGGATGACATTGTGTACATGCACATAAACCGATTCCGGGGTTTTTGGGATACTCTTATAAACCGGGTATGTAACCTCGGAATATGTCACGTTCCCGTCCAGTACTGTGAAAATTCCCGCTATCAGGTCGTCGCTTATGTCTGTATGTGCCGTGCTCATTTACTGAATTTCTTTATCACCTTATTTATTTCCTGCTGTATCCGGTCCTTCAGCTTCTCTTTTTGCTGAAGGGCAGCATATCCCAGGAATGAATCACCGCTAAAGTTTTTTGTCCCGTATTCAATACATGGGGCATATTCCACGTTGGTCCCTATCACTGCTTCATCGGCAGCGATCTTCTGCCCCAGGGATCCGTCAAAGGAGGCTCCTGATTTTGTTTTATAATTAAAGCTTTGCCCTTCCTTTGTCTCTGCATGGATGGATGAAAAAAGCCGGCCGGTAATAATATGGCCATCAGCTTTGAGCTTCTTTTTGGCACCAGTCTCAATTACCAGGGCCGTCCGGTCCACACCTCGCTTGATAGCTTTATCGATCTCCTTGTTAAAAGCTGTCAGTCCTGATGCCAGCTGAGCCCCTCCCTCTATTTTTGCACTTATCATCCTTTTGTCGCTGCAATTATTTTAACTATCGTCCTGAAACTTCTGTCTGAAGTAAATGTCGGAGGCCGGACCGGGTATAATGTCTTGCTTCCATAGGTTATCTTCAGGTTGTTTCCGAAGCTCTTATCCCAGGTCTGGATCTCATATACCTCCCGGTCCACGAGCTCTTCGCTCTTCAGGTACCTGGTTCCGTCGATCTGCCTGACCGCTGCCCTGACCGTTTCGCCTGCAGACCATATCTCGGCGACATCACCTGCAGTTACCGAGGTGGTGCATTCCTTGATGGTTATGGTGGTATTGAGCAGTCCCGTTCTCATAGTCCTGTATTGGTGTCTAAGGTTTCGATAAGTCTCAGGGTGTCATACGGGAGCCTGGAGAGTGATATCTCTCCACCGTCCTCCCGGTTGTTGAACATCGATGAGACTATCCGTTTTATGCATTCATTGGCCGTCGCATTGCCTTCCCCGGCCTGGAATGTCACCTCCACATAGAAGGGTTCCGCTGTGGCTCCCACCCGTATGGTCCCGAAGGTTGAATCAGGTTTCACAGATACCGTCCTGAGCCCTTTTTGCTGGAAGGTCATCGATTCCCCGCATACGGTCATAGTTATTGCCGGATCCGAGAGGACCGGAGCGACTGGCAATTCATACCATCCCTCCGGGTCCCGGTCCCCTTTTTCAAAATAAGCTTTGTATGACTTCGATACACAGGAGGTTCCTGTGCGGTTCTCCATCCACTGCCTGGCTACCCGGATCATGTTCTGGATGTCCTCATCCTGGTCCGTTTCCGTATAGCCCATGAAACGCTTGGCCTGGGCTACAGATACAGGCTCGGTTATCAAAGTTGTCACAACGGCGAGGTCCATGTCTCCTTATTTTGTATCCCTTTTATCGGCATCCTTGTCCTCTTTGGCTCCGGCAATAGTGCCGAACTTATTAGCTTCCAGGAACTTGGCAGCTCTTGCTGTCACCAGCCTGGTTGATCCTTTTTTGTCCACGGTCTTGTTGCCGTGAACGTAATCCTTTGAAAATTTAAACTTTACTCTTGCCATGATTTTCGTTTTATTGGTTAGTAAAAGAGGGAGGAGGCTTTCTCCTCCCTGTTAATTGTCCTGCATTTTTACGAGTGCCCTCACTGTGTAAGTCCGATCTTAATTGCCAGCTTTGTTATTAGTGAGCATACACTCGCATCTCCTCCTGTCGCTGTAATCTTAAGGTATCGCCACATGGTTCGGGTACTTACGTTTGATAGCACTCCAGCCGGTGTCGCTGATACCAATTGAGCAGCAGGCAGCCACATAGTCGTCGGATGGAATAGAACCGTGTCAATTGTCACATAGTAACTCCCGTCGATGGATCCTGAAAGCTTTACCGTCACATGGTTCCCGGCAGCTCTGCCGATGGTCAGGACGGTATCGTATTCCAGGGCTATGGCATAATAATACGCCTGGGACTTCGCCACATCAAAAACCCAGTAAAGGGCATCGGTCCCTCCTATTGAATCCTTGAGAGTGGTTGCATCCCAATCTCCCGTATGGGTGTAATTAAATGCAGTGTAGGAAGTGATATTCGGCCTCAGTACATAGGTCGTCCCTGATGTCTGAGCCATCATAGCTGCTGTAAAAAGCAGCATAATTGCGATTGTTAAAAACTTTTTCATAATATTATTTCCTTTCTTTTAAACTGCAATTATGGCATCAACGATGTCGTTAATGGCGTCATAGACAAATGCATAAATATGGGGAGCCGGGAATTTGACGGCAGCCCTTACTGATGCGGTTATTGTCTTGAGGTCATATTCCGGGTCTGTTGAATCCTGGTCCCAGATCTTAATCTCTATTCCCCTCTTGATATAGAGGGTAACCTTTGAAAAATCGCCTACCAGCAGCGTGCCGGCAGTGATAAGGTTGCTCTGGACAATCCGTATGCCAGCTATATTGGCTCCTCCGGCTGTTGAAAATGGAGGCATGATATACTGGCCATTGTCGTCTTTTGTCATCTCCAGCTTGGCAAAGTCTGCCGGGGCCAGGAAGCATACGTTTGGAACGTAATTGTATTCCGCTATCTGGTTTGCTGCAGCCCGGATGGCATCGAAGGTATTGGCCTTCGGGATGCTGGCATCCAGCGAGGTGCTGGCATAAGCCGAGGCGGTGGTGATGATCCCGTCCAGCTGGGGTGTCGTCCCCGATCCCTGGTACACCTGATTTTCAAGAACCCGCTCCACCGAAGGGAAGAGCTCATTCTTGATCTGAGTGAGCATCTCATCCCAATCTTCCAGGGCCTCATTGGTGACCTTGATAAAGGTCCCGATCTTCTCTACCTCAGCAACTTTCATCAGGTATGTCAGGTCGCTCTGGGCATATTGACCTGCTTCTGCTACTGATGCGGTCGCATCAGTTCTGGCAGATCTCTCTACCCAGGTCACCCTGTTCGATCCGGTCATTCCTCTGCCTACGGCATCGATTATCAGGACCTGTCTGTCAGGAAGTTTTTCCACTCCGGGAGTACGCATCGGCACGATCACAGCCGTCCCCATATCACTGTCAGACAGTTCGGTATAGGTATCTATGGTCGATGCCTTCAGGATTCTCCTGGGATCTCCTTTTAATTCAAAGGAGAAGCTCCCTCCAGGGGTCAGTTCCTTACCTGTGAGCAGGGCCTTCTGCCCCTTTTCCTTGTATGTCTTCTCAAATTCTCCAAACAGCGAGACCGGCTTCCCGAATGAACGGTCCTTCATCTCAAGCTGAATGGCATCCAATTGATCGGAGAGCTTCTTGATAGAAATCTCCCCGGCATTGGCTTTATTTACGAGCTCTTCGATCTTATCCTTTGGGGCCTTCTCTTCAATGAGTGTCCTCAACTCGGTTGTGGTGTCATTGAATTTCTTGACCTCTTCCTGGATAGAATCCGTGAGAGCCTTAATTTCTTTTGGGTCCATTTTTAACTTTTTAAGATTGTTAATATTGATTCAAGTATCTGTTTTGTGTCCGGCTCCTGGATAGCGGGAGTGACCACGGGGGCCGGCTCCGGCATGACCTTGAGTGAACCTATTATCGCCTGTATTTTTGCTATCTCTGCTTCAAATTGTTCGCATGTCTCGTCGGTATATTTGCCATTTTTCAGGCCCCTGTTCAGTGCATCCATTCTCTTATTCAGGTTGGCCATAATATCGGCCATCTCTCCCTTGGCGCTGATCACCTCTGTCAGTGAGTTGGCCCCCCAGGTTACCGAGCTGTACTCCCATAGCTTCAGCTCCAGGAGCTTCCGGTACTCAAAGTTGCCGTCCCCGTCATTGACATCTTCATGCTTGATGACGTTATATCCTATCGATAGCTCAGTAATGATCTTATCAATATGCTGCTGGAGCTTGTCCTGGGAAAAGCTGTCTTTCCCGAAGACGCTTTCAAAATAAAGCCCTTTCTCGTCCTCCTTCAGGACCTTCGGTATGGCTATCGGCTGCCAGCTATCATGCTGCCATAGATGCTTGATCCGTGGCTTGGCACTCTCCACTCCCCTCTCGGCCAGTGTCTTAGCAAAGGCCCCGGCCACGACAATCTCTTTGTCGCTGTCTATATTTCCGAATATAGAAGCATAGCCTGTCACAATGCCTGTTTTCTCATCAGCATCCTTGATCTCGTAGTTACTCTTTACCTGAAATTTCATTGTGTCATATTTTATTGTTAATCAACATCATATCCCTGTGTGCATCTGCAGTTTACTATCTCTTCCGGGCTCCCTGCAGGATCGCCTGGGTATTGTAATCCTGGGGCATATTCGTAGTCCATTTCCACGGCTCCCAGCGATTCATAATACAGATGGCTATCTCTTATTCCTGCCAGTCCCGATGTCATCCATAGTTTCCTCATGTCCAGCCCTGTCTCATTGGCTCCATCAAAGCTCCCTGTATTGCTGGCCCCTATACATTCCGTCCTTGCTATGCGCTCTGCCTGATAAATGTTTATCTCGGTCAAAGTGCTAAGGAGGTCCTGCCTCATGGTCCGTTGTATCTCCGGAATACCTATCCCTCTCTCCATTCCCTCTTCCAGCAAATGATCAATAACATTATTGACCGCTATGGCCTGCCCGTCGAGTATCTCCCCTGTGATCGCTGCTGTTCGCTCCCTGGTATATCTCCGGTAGTAATCCTCCCAGTAGTCGATATTCAGGTCCTGCTTTCCGGTTACCCGTTCAATCCGTTTTATGGTATCCACAGCAAACATGGATCCCGTCTTAATCCAGATCCCGGAGATATGCTGCTCCATCGGCTCCGGCTTCATCAATAACCGCACTCTTCTCTTCAGCTCCTCTGGCTCCAGGTCGGAGGCGATATCAATAACCGGCTGCTGTAAAATAAGGAGCACTCTTTGCCCTTTTTTCCAGTATAGTTTTCTCAAAGAACTCAGCAATGCCTTGTTTAGTCCTACCCGCATTGCTTTTAATTTTTTATCCTATAGTCAGGCACCCGCAGTGCCTTCATCACCTCTTCTGTAAGTCCCATATCCGGCATGAACCCCAGCTCCTCGAGGGGCATGGTCCCGGCTGATTCATATACCCGGTCCATATTCGGATCCTTTATCTGGTCAAAGCCTACAGCTTCCCGGATCTCATTTTTTGTGAAGCTCTTCGCCAATACCATCCATGCAATCATCGAGGCCTTGTCTGTCTGCAGGGCATCCACTCCTGAATAATCCGCAGCGAGTTTCTGTCCCTCTTCTTTGAACCGGGGGGCCAGCCAGTTGGTCAGCTTGTCGAGGTATGCATCCACCGATGGCTTTATGGCATCGTTCCATAATGCTGACTTTGCCTCTTTGTAGTTTGCATATGTCCGGTCTTCGGATCCTGCCATGAGCATCGCCGGCACATTGTAAGCATCACATATCTTCCCTCCGAAGGTGTTGAGGGCCTTAAGGATGTTCATCTCCACTACTGTCATCCCGAAGTTGGTCCATTTATGGTCCTTGTTGGTGATAACCACGGATCCATGTTTGCTGGCCCCGGAATATTCCTTTTTGAACTGGCTCTTTATAGCACTGAGCAATGGTTTGCCCGCTCCCTGTACCTTACCTTCTTCTCCGAGGATTGTCAGGATCCCCATTGCCCCGTGATGCTGAAAGGTAGCGACCAGGGAATCGTAGGCTGATCCGGACCCGGTGACGCTCTTAAGGATGGGCTTAAGCCGGGACATCCCATGAAGGTGTCCTGCTCCCTGGTAGTCATAGTCGGGATTAAATTCTTTCCAATGCATAACCTGGGCAACATCGTAATCCATCACATTGCCTGACATCAGGAATTTGTAACCCTGGACCGGGTTAAGGTAAGTTCCCGTGATTATTTCCATCCATTGTGGGGGCAGCACATCAAGCCTGAGCGGGAGCCCGGCATTGAGCCCATTGTCTATTGTTTCATATGCATTATAGCATTCACCGAAGATGAGGTAAAAGGTCAGGGATGCTTCTATAAACTCGGTCCTGCTCATCCATGGATTTGGCTTATTCAGCAGCTGTATCATCCGTCCCTGTTTATTGATCTCCCCATCTCTGTCATACTGAAAAACCGGAAGCGTGGATGCCGGCTCCGTGATCTTGTTTATCACGGTGAAAACGTCGCCATTACCACTATATCCGGCCAGGTAGGTGTCCGAGCCTGTGCTCGGATAGATGGCAAGATTCGCTATCTGCCGTAACACATATTCATCCAGAGCATTGCCCTGAGTGATCCGCAGAGGAAAGATCCTGTTTGCTATGTTCTGAAGCAATCCCATGCCTTATCCCCTTATCGGTTTCTGCCTTAAGTACTTGTCAATCACTGCCTGGGCTGTCTCCTTGTTTCCCCAGGCCCATTCAGCGAAGGGTGTCAGGTCTTTGCGGATCTGGTCCTCCTTTTGCTTCTTGCTTAATCCTTTAGGTTTTGCCATATCTTTGAATTTTAATATTTCATTTCAATAATCTTAAATGGTCGCCTTACACCACTTGAAAAATATTCAGCTGTTTTTAATGCTTGTTCTATTTTATCAACTATCTTATCATTCGATGAAGAAAATAAAGAACCCAAAGCATAATCTTCTCCACAACCACAAGCAGTATAATCTTCCTCAAATTCAGCAACCTGAAAATCATTATCAATTGTAAACAGATGATCTTTATAACCTAAAATAAATGTACCCCCTGATTTGACTTCATTTGACCTCTTTAAAAATCCCCCTTCTTCAAATAATTTCTGAATAGCAGGAATAAATGCAGAGACGATATAATCATATTCTGATTCTAATTTTTTTTGTTCTCTTATTGAAAATCTTTCATCAGACATAAGTAATTGTCCCATCCTAAATGAAGTTGTAAATCCAATTATAAAGGGCGGTCTCATAAAAACTTTCGGGTCTTTATGAGTCCTGATATTATAACTTCCAACACCAGCAGAATCACCACCCATGTAGATTTTTCTGTTCTGCTTATCAATATATCCTACTATACAAGTCATCTTTAAGTTTTAAACCACAACTCCGTCTTCAATTGCCGATCCTTCCATGAGTTCTGTCACCAGCCATACCAGGGCATCCACCCGGTCCGGGGATTTCTCCCCTTCCTTCGCACTCCAGGTTGTCATCTGGTCCTCCAGTTTGGGAAGATTCCCAACATGGTGCACCCTCTTTTGTTCATAAAGGGCGACCACCGGCTCCGCTCTTGTAACCTTTCCCCTGGATGCTATCACTTTTTTATAGCTTACATTCCTATCAATATTCCGGATTACCGTTTCTATGAGGTCCCCTCCGTTATTCGCTTCTCCTATTATCCGATCTGCTTTCAGCCTATGGTACCCGTCACATGCCAATCCTGCCCATTGGTTTGGTGTGAATATCCCGGATAGGTCCTCCAGAATATAAATCTCTCCCTGTCTGTCTATCCCTCCGGCCATTATGCCTGTTTCATCGCTGTCTGGCTCGGAGGTCACTGCCGGATCGATTGCAATTCCTATGCGCATCAGGTCCGGGGCTACCTTCACCCTGGCTTGTTCAATAAGACTAATGGTCCATAATGCTCCCTCAATATCTTCCAGCACCTCTGCATTAAGTTCCTGCCTGCCGATCCTGGTTCCTTCGTATTTCTTTATGATAGTTCTGAAAAAAGCAGGGGCCAGGTTGCTGATATTCTCGTATGTGGTTCCGGAAGTAACATGAACCGAGGAGTCCTCTATCAGTTCCCTTATCATCTTTGTCGGCCTGGGAGTCGTAGTTGCTATCACCCTCGGTTGATCTCCTAACCGGAGGCCCATCATCATATTATCCCAGGTATCTTCTCCATATCGCCAGGAGGCTATTTCGTCGCACCAGGCAGCATGACATTGTGGGCCCCTTAATCGGTCCGGTTCATCGGCTGTAAATATTATGGCATGAGCTCCATTGTTCCATGTTATCCTTCGCTTGGATGGTTCATATTTCGGCATGTCCCAGGGAGGGCTCACCCGAAGGATCCCGCTCTCCCCTTCGATCATTATATCCCTGGCATCCCCGGCTGTGGCACCTATAAAATGAATAATTGGCACACTATCCTTCCATATCCGCATGGTCTCAGCTCCGGTCCTGGTCTTGCCCCAGCCTCTTCCAGTCTTAATAAGCCAGACGGTCCAGTCTCCAATGGGGACAAGCTGGGAAGGCCTTGCATTCAAGGTCCACCGATACTTGATCGCCTGCATCAAATCAGCCAGCTCCGCTTTTGTCTCCGGCTTTAATGAGGCGAGTGACTCTGTCGATAAGTTCAGCATCAGAAAGAGTGTTAAAAGAATTGCCCGCATTGGTGTGGTCTATATGTGATTGATCCTTCCAATTATGATTGTTTATCAAAACGAATTTTGTCATGGATGCATTAAGCTTGTCTGCTGTGCCGTATTTCTTCAGCTTTATCTCCTGTATTTTCTTTGCCTTGTTAACGAGTTTTAAGAACGTCGTAAATTTTGTACACAAATAAGCTATCAACTCTTCATAATATCCCTTTTCAATAACCAAAAATTCATCCCAGAAAATATGTGATGCCTCTTCTTTCTGCCAGAGTATCAACTCATTACCGAGTTCAATAGCCCTTTCTTCCGTCCATGTCTCTTCCGGTTGGTAATCTGAAGTGAATGGTTTGGGATTATCTTCTGGCTTAATATTTCCTTTCCCTCCTGGCATATTACTGTAGTGTTACTTTTTAAGAACTCATCCCCCTATAGTCCCCCCTTCTCATTAAAATCTGTCTTAAAAGAGACTATCCCATCAAAATAATTTTTATAAAACTCATAAATCTCCCGGCCTATGGTTATGCATCCATTCTCTGCCCTGGGATTGGTGTTTATATTCGCTGATGTCTCAATTCCGAAAGCAAAGCGAGGACCTATTCCGGCATAAATCTTTGTGTGGTTTCTGAATACCGCTATCCTTCCACACTGGTATTTATCATATACCTCTTTGAGTTTCTTCCATTCCATTTTGTAGCTTCGCGGGAATATCTCTCCGAGGTAGGCATCGAGCTTCTTTATTTTGCCCTTTTCGAGCCACTCTTCAAATTGCATGATGTCGTCTGCAGCCATGCACCAGGTTGAAAAAAGGCAGTAATCAAGGTCCTGTTGTCTGAGGACCACTTTCAGGTAGCTGAGGCTATCTACGTCCCCGGCTGTTATGCAATGGTAGCTGAATCCTTCCTGAAATTGAAATCCGAGGACGTCCAGGATCTGGGTTTCTGAAAATGCCCGACGATAGACTGTTTTTGTCTCCCTCATGAGGCACTCGGTGCTCCTGCGGTGAGGCTGCTGGACCAGGGGCTTGTTCTCCAGGTCTATAACCTCCTCTTTGTCGAGGCCGAAGTCCATATCAAAGTCAAAATCTCCCATTTTTCTATTAACGCCCATTTTTATTTAGACTCATTAAAAATAAGCCCGGCTGTATTTTTCTTATTACTTCATTGCCAGTTTGTTGCTTGATTTTCTTTTTTGTCAAGTCTAAAAGTAAATACAACACTATTTTTTCCGAAAAAACAAATAAAGCTCTGAACCGTTTTGGGGGCGGTTATCAACTGCCATTGTTTATAAAGGCGGGGTTATCAACAAAAAGCCCCGATATTATCGGGGCCGGGGCTGGGATGTCTTATCTGGGTTTTAGTTGTTCAAATCCGCTTTCAATAGTTAGCTGTAATACAATAGTACATCCCAATATTAATAACGAAATGTCCTTGACTATCATAAAACAGATAAAAAGCAATATTGCTATACCTTTTTGTAGTGCTGTTCTTTCATAGTTATTTGTCTTTAATGTTTTCAATCCAGTATTGGTAGAGATTAGGAAGTGTTCGCCATTTCCCATATATAAATACTTCGGATTTTTCCCATTCATATTTATATTGATTGAGATTACGATTCATCCACCAAATAAACTCTTCCGGATACATCCCTTTAAATAGCTCAGAGATTTCTTTAGCAATAGATTTTTTTACTTTCGATGGTACATTTACCATTGATTCAGATGCCATATTTAATATTTCAAATATTTTCTCTTCCATTGTCTTTATCTATTTATAGGTTAATATCTATTTACTTTTTACTTGGTATGGATGTTTGCCTTGCTTCCATAATCTTTTACTAATTCTATCGTCATCACATGCCGGATTATCTTCTCTTGAACAATATTGTTGTGAGAAATATTCTGGCCAAAACTCATTACCACAGTGCTTACATTTTTTCCCATGTACGTGATTTCTCCAATAAGTTTCTGCATCAAACATTCTCTTTACTTTTTACTTGGTATCAATCCATTCCGGTTGTTATTGAAATGTAACAAATACATCATCACCATATTTAACTTCATATAGTTTTTGCATTGGCTGATTTCTAAATCCAAATGAAGTATCATCAGGATAATTTTTAATAAGTTTCTTTAATTCGCCGATAGTCGTTGCAATACCTAATGAGCGTATTCGAGGATTTGATTCACTCGGTTGCTCTCCCCAAATTAAATCAGCATGCTCCTTTATAATAAATTCTGTAATCTTTTCACAATCATCGAGAGATAGATTTAATTCATTGTGGAATTTTAAATAAACACCTGCTGAAATCTTTTTTAAAATAATTTCTATGTTCGTTATCTCTGGTTGCTGGAATTGAGAGGCAAATTCATCTGATATATAAAGTTTCTTAACAAAACCTGCCGCATCGTCATAATTGAACCTTATTTCTCCGTATGCTTTTCTTAAATACATATCAAATGATTCAAGTATTCCCATTAATATTTCTTCCGCAGTCCTTACCTCTGATTCCTTTTCGGTGAGTTCGGATGCAATAGATTCAATATCAGAAGCTCTGATTATTTTCTCTCTATATAGATTACTTTTATTGTGAGTGTTTTTAACAAGATATTTTTTCAGCACTTCAATTATCTCTTCTTTTTTCATATCTCTGTTATTTAAAATTACTCATCATCATCATCATCAAAACTATCAAAGCAACAATCGTCATCTGCCATTCTTTGCATGTCATCATCATAATCACGACTGTCAACAGATACAATACTGCCACAGACAAGACATCTTAACTGTACAGTCTGATCATCTCTACCCCATTCTTTAATTCCTAATGAGTGCCCGTTTTTACATTCATCTGCTATTTTCATCTCTCTGTTATTTACTGGTTAATTGGTTGAATCTTACAAGTAATTCACCTACAAGCAAATCATAATCTTCATCAGGCCTTGCAGGGATATGTCGCATAGGCACTCCATCATTCCGAGTTAAGTTATCCCGGTTATACATTGAGTCAGTTAGCTTATCAACCTTTTCGATTAATTCCTTATCTGTCAATGTGCATAATCTAAAATTTACTATTGCGTTCATAGCTTATTTATCCTTTAAGTATTTAAAATTTTCAGATAGCCACTTTTCTGCTTTTTTGATATATTCTTCCATTGTTTCATTATGAAACTCCATCATTCTATACCACCGTTCACTACCCTCACCAGCTTTTGATAAAGTACAGACTATTGATGCCCATATATTAGCGGGGATTGCTTGCTGAAATACAATCTCATCACCCTGATCACCTTTAAACTTTGTTATCAGAACTACCCCGTCTTTAAGCCTATCCCAATAAAGATTATCTTCACTATGAAATCCCATCCTATCAAATGTTTTCATGCTTCAGAATTTAATGTTACTATTTCAAATTTTGCTCCATAGCTCTTATCCATAAATATATTAGCTTCCGGTTCAGAAAATTTCCTTTTAGAATATTGCATCTTAATATAGTTTCTGGCACTATCAACTGATGTAAATATCCTATTACGCAATGGTCGTCCAGAATGAAGGATTATACAATGATCAATAGTCTTGCTTTCATCTTTCTGTGCTTTCAGGGATAAAGATTTGTATCGATTTAAAATACCATTCTTTGTTTCTCTAACAGTTAATCTTAATACCTCAGATAATGATTGTTTATCTTGTGCAGCCAACCATATTTCATCAGGCATAATCCCAGGCAATTCAGGTTCATCATTAATTATTTTCTCAATCATCTCATCCGTTATCGGTTGCTGGAATTGAGCCTCTTTATCGGAAAGCTCGGAAATTAATTCAATAAGCGTGTTATATATCGCTACTGTCATCCTGCCTTCTTCTACTTCTGTTTTAAGATAGAATTTTAACTTTTTAATAATTACATCTTTTTTCATAGCTCAGTTTTTATAGTTTATTTCTTCCAAATTTTCTCGTGCCAATAGTTGAAAAGACCACCATGTGTTGTATATTTTTGAGCATAGAAATAAAATCCATTTACCCAAAGTATCTTACCAAAGGATAGGCGTTCGTCCTTCCATTCATTAAATTCCTCCATCATCCCAGCAAGTTCGGAAGCACAATCGGTTTTGCCATTAATAGTACATAACATAATTGGATCATCTTTGCCTAACTTAATTTTCTCGTTTATTATTTTCAAAATTGCGTCTTTCATAATTATTCTCCTTTGGGTTTTTCAATTTGTCTTTCTTTCATTAGTATATCAATTACTTCCAGAACATCTTTTAAGCAAGTATTATTCCAGACAGTATCAAAATCTAAACTTGGGAAAAAGCAATACTGTCTCCATGCGCCATACCATTCTATTGTAGCAATTTCATGTCCTGATGATCTATTACATACGTAAACGGTGTTTGTTTTTCTACCAAATGACTTCTGTGAGTCAAAGGTTAAATACTTTGTTTCTTTAATTGTTTTCATATCATAGTTTATTAGTTAGTATTATTGTCCTTTTTCGTGATAGCATCTAAAAGCATCAATATTCCGATCGAGATAATTATGCAAATGATCGCTCCGGTCCAGTTGCCGGGCAGGGTGTTCTCTACCCATTCCATGTATTTATAAGCCAGATACTCCATTATTGTAAAGGTTGATTAATCCCTGGGAGTCGTTTATCCAGTTGTATTTGTTATAAACTGCCCTAATCCCCATATCCCCTATATCCAGGAGATCCCTGTTTTCGTCTATTCGTCTGATCCAGTCTGCCAGATCTCTTGCATTTCCAGCCTCGTAAACATATCCGGCCCCGTTGTTTTTTACGATTCTCGCTACCGAGGGGCAGTCGGATGCCAGGATGGGGATCCCGGTTGCCATGTATTGGAATAGCTTGTGTGGCGAGCTGGCATCATTATTCTCGTTTCTGAGGTGTGGAATTATCCCGATGTGGTGCTCCCTCATCATCCTGAATATCGTATCAAAGGACTGCTGCCCGACAAAACGGACCATTATTGCCGGCTGCCTTGGTAATGTGGAGGCTTGCCTTTGCAGTTCTTTTTTGTAGCTTCCCTCCCCGGCAATGGTCAGCCAGGCGATTATGTCATGTTTGTTATAAAGGATCCGGATCGCTTCAATAACTGTCTGCAGGCCCCGGTGCTTATTGATGGCCCCAGCATAGAATATTTTCAGTATCCCATCCCTGAATGGTTTTTTATCTTCCATATTTGGGATTCGCAAAAGGTCTGGGGTGTTCTGAATGATCCATGCCACTCTGTGATATTCTCCCCTTATTCTGAGAGATGACTCCTTGCAAGTGACAATAATCCTGTCAGCGGTCAGGATATAGTCCCTCTCAAACCTCCTCCAGGCTTTGTCGCTGTGCAGGATCCTGCCCAGTGGTTTCTTTGTGTGCGTGGCATCCCTGAGCAGGGCTGGGTAGTTCTCATGGAGATCCAATATGAAGGGGATCTTCTTTGCCCTGGATGTCTCATATCCCAGCCTTGCCAGCGGGAGGTCATGGATGTGGATGGCATCAAATTCCTGCCCTTTTATCAATTCCCGGACTCGCTTTCTCCACCAGTTTTCGTACATAGGAAGCCAGGGATGGGCTATGAAGCTCTTCCGGATCAGCTCCGGCATTGTCTCAGTCCCTGAAATTAATCTGATCATATGCCCGGATCTTTCAAGTGCCCGGATCTCATTCTCCACCCGGAGATCTCCGGGATAATTGTTTTCAAGTAGCATTAAGATTTTCATGTCAAAAGCCTTTTAAGGTTTCTTTTCTGGTCTATAACTGTAAACTTTTTAAGTTCATCAATAAGTTCTAATATCTTTTCTTTTGAAGGTTCGGGTAAATTATTGTTCCCGGAATCAGCACCGATATTAACCTGTATTGGTTTGCACATCCAAATCATATCAACCAATGGGGCTAAATCAAAATCCATAATAGGTTCAATGGTTACATATTTTTTAAATCCCTCTATATGAAACATTGCATCAGCTCTCATTTCAGGAATGGGCGATAATCCCATTTGATGATAACGCCTATTAGATTCTATTGTCGTACATAAACGAGTCCTTCGCCCGTCTGGAAAGTAATTAATAAATTCCATAAAGCGCCGTGGATTTTTGCTCTGAAATAAATATCGGTTGCCAGTAAAAAAATCGCATTTTTTAAGAGTATCTGTAATCCAAATACTGGAAATTTCATCAGCAAATATATCACAACTCGATCCGACAAAAATAAAATTGCCAGTGCCTATATTAACTCTAAGTTCCTCCTCGTCAAAATGAACTGGCTTCTGTTTGCCCCATCGCTTCATATAACAGTAAGTACAATTATGCGGACATTCACCTTTTATTGGATTCCATGTATGTGTTATCCAACTATACATATTGCCTTTTGATTCCCTTAGCACTTCATTATTTTTTTAATTATTTCCTTCAATTTCCCGGCCTCCTCCTCCCAGCTGTGCTGTCCATATTCGTCTTCGGCAAGTGAGATGTTCACCTCATAGCCCAGATGCCTGATGTTATGATAGGAGCTGGCTCCATAGCCCCAGGGCTTTCCTGAGAAATCTTTTATAAAGCCATGCCTTAAAAGGAGCATGTATGTCTCATAATTCACTTGGGAGCTGTAATATACCGGAGGATCCATTGCCCTGGAATCCCTCCGGATCCCGTCATGGCCGTGATAGATCACTCTTTTCCCCTGGTCCACAATCCTGGCACAAACCACCACCTGGCTGATCTGTGAATATATCCTGATCCATAGTCCGGTGAGCCATTTGTGGGGCCGTCTCTCCCTTGTTATGCTGTCTCTTAGGTCCAGGAGCACTTTCCTGCCGAGCTTCTGTAATATCCAGGCCGGGATGAATAGGGCCTCCGGGGGGGCTGTGAAAATATAGAGGTCCCTCTTCATGAAAAGCGCCGGCAATGTGGCCAGTACTCCCCATATTATTGCCGGGATCCGGTACCCGAAACGGAGGACCTTCCGCTCCAGCGACGGCATAGTTTCGTCTTTTTTGTCCCGCAGAGGCCTCCAGCAAGTCAAAACATCAAAGTCCATATGCCCACCAAAGCCTAACCATCTCAGGGCTCCGGGGCTCAGGTAAGGGTGCCAGTAATATGTTATCAGGAGGGTTTTCATAGATTGCTATATTGTTCTATTGCTTTAAATATCTCATAGACAACATACGGATTAACCGAGTTACCTAATGCTTTTATTCTGTCCATCCTATTGGGAACCCTTGCATTACTTCTGCAAAGTTCGGATGCAACTTCAATCCAGTTTTTTTCCCACCAGTCATTTCCCGTAGGTCTGTGGTAAAATTTATCTGTTTTCCTTTTCTGTTTTTTCCCATATATGCTGTTTTCCCGTCCGATGCTTGTAATGTTTTTATTGAACTGTACTTCGGTCTTTTGCTGCTGTGGTATTGTGCCTGAATTATGTCCTGCATTGTCGCTGTTGAGTTTGTTAGGGTTGGGATTGCTCTTTGTATTTGACTTGATAATCCCAAACTGCTTGTTGATCCGTTCTTGTATTTCCTTCGTGCTGTGCCGTTCTTTGTTATTACTATCTCCGTTTCGTCTTTGCACCACCTTTCTGTTGCCGTTAAAGTGAGCAATGATCCATACCCTGTCCCTTTTGTCCCATGCTCCGATGCTCGCAGATGGAATAATAAACGGCTGGACGGCATAGCCTTCACTTTCCAGCGCAATACAAATATCTTCGATTGCCAGTTTGATGATTCCAGGAACATTTTCACCAACGACCCAAGGTGGACGTATCGCCCGTATAACTCGAAACATTTCCGGCCAGAGCCAGCGAGGATCTGATTTGCCTCTTTGCTTCCCGGCAACAGAGAACCCCTGGCATGGAAACCCGCCTGTGAGAATGTCAATAAGTCCTCTATATTTTGTCCCGTCAAATTCTTTAATGTCTCCATATCTTTTTACATTTGGAAAATTCTTCTCTAAACCTTTTATACAGAATTTATCGTTTTCAACCTGAAAAACATTCTCCCATCCCATCCATTGTGCAGCCAAGTCAAACCCCCCGATACCTGAAAATAGCGAACCATGTCTCATAGATCCCAGTGCTGTGGGTGAATTATTACTTGGTATCTTTTCCCTGCTATCCATTTTTTCGCGGTATCTTCAAATGGTTTGCACCACCTTCCTCCGTTATCTGTCAGGTAATCATCAAAGGGTATGTGGTAGGCTTCATATTCCAGTCCGAAATCCTCAAGTTTAAAGCCTCCGAATTGGAGCCCACTCCAGAGCCAGCCTGGACTCCGCAGTCCCCAGATGTTATAATTCATAAACCTGAACTCCCGACATAGCCGGTCTCCATGTGCTGCCGTTCCCTTTATTATCAGACCGTGGGATCTCAATTCATCGAGGGGCCTTATTATGTGTGGTCTTATAGACACGTCCAGGGAGCGGTACCAGGATGCCAGGGCGTTGTTATGCCATCCTATCTCATGGCCGAGGTCCTGAATATACCGTAGTGCCTCAAAACACTCCTTACTTTTCCAGTATTTCGCTGTATTGAGGGCAAAATAAGTGCTTCTGCAGAGGGCGATATCGCCATGCTGAAACATGGCCCGGTTGAGGTCGTTATCTATCCCTGCCTCCACTTCTGCCATGCGTACTGCCCGGTCAAGGTCGTCGTCTATGTCATGACGGAGCAGGATCCCGATTTCACTGTGCGGTGATCCAAGTGGGATGATCCCGAATCTTCCCTTCCAATAATGGAGGATCTCTTTGTACCTCACGGCCGTAAACTCCGGGTTCTGGTGTTTTTTAAATATCATAGATTTAATTTTAAAATCCCATTGACTGCTTCAGGATCATAATTAGTCCACAGACATTCTCTTGTAATATGTTTCCCCATATTGCTTCTTTTTGCCAAATCCATTGATTTACACATCTTTGAGAAAATCTCATCATACAATAGAGAATTATATCCTGAGATTGCAACAAAACATTTAGCTTCACTAATTTTTTCTGCTAAACGAATATGAAAATTATTGTCCTGTTCATAGCGATATCTCTTCCTTTTTGACTTTCTTAGACTTAATAAATAAGGCGGATCGAAATACACAATATTGCCCTTATGGTTTACTCTATCGAACAGATCAAATGCATTGCGATTCTCTATCTGAAATTGGCGAAGTCTGGCAACAATCTTTGCAAGTCGCTTTAATTTTAAATTCCAATTATCGACATGGTAATAATTAGTCTCGTGCAAAACCCATTCAAAGCCAGCGCCATAATGATTGTTCTGTGATCCATTGCCACCATAACCTAACTGGCATTTAACAAAGTATCTTCTGGCTCTTTCAATATCGGGCAACTGAACTCCGTTAATACTATCGGTAATTATTCTATTTAATTCCTCTCTGGAAAACGGCGTAAAATAAAGGACACGAATAAATTCATCATAATGATCCCTGAGCACATTGAACAAGTTTATAATTTCATTATTGATATCATTCACAGTAACAAGGGGATATTTGACATTAAGAGCAATATTTGCACTTCCGCACATGATATCAATAAAATGATAATTGCCTGCAGGAAATTTACTGATCAACCATTTAAGATGTGGATATTTTCCTCCAAAATATGATACGAGATTTAGATGCTTTTGCATTGCCCCTCCCTTTCCGCGTAAATCAAATAATATCTGGGTGTTATCCATCTCAGTATGGACCGGATCCCGATCTGGAATGTCGGCCCGGTATGCTTCTCCCTGGCTATGATCTTCCATCCTGCTTTCTCCAGGAGCCAGTCCATCTGCCATTGTTCAAATTCGTGAAAATGTCGGCCTGCCGGATTGTCTGGATGCCTGAAGGCCGGAGCAAACCATAATCTCAAGGGTACTGAAGCCAAAAGTTTTTTAGTTTTCAATGCCCTGAGTAATAAAAGCGGATTCATAAGGTGTTCAATGATTTCAAAGGCTGTTGTCACGTCGGCATCCATAAGTTGATATGGCATTTCCAAATCAAAGTCCTCCCCAATGGTATTAAAAACCTTGTAGCCATTTTCTTTCATAAAGATGCTAAGGCCATTAATTGTGCCGAGATCAAATACCACTTTCCCTTGCGGGATATGTCTCTTCATAAAGACCAGGGTGAACTGGTACCGTCTCCAGCTCCATCGGTCCCTGGCAAAGTCATGCCTGTGGATGGGTAGTTTGTTCATGTTTTAAAATTGTATCTGTTGTTGTAACTTATGGTTCTCAAATCTCTTGACCGCTGCACCGTAGTAATCTTTGTCAATTTCACATCCTACAAATTCAGCTATCCCAAAGTCGTAACAGGCAATAGCGGATGAACCGGAACCTAAATGAGTGTCTATAATTTTATCGGAAGGCTTGGCATAGTTCTTTAAAAGCCATTTGTAAAGATTTATAGGCTTATGGGTGGGGTGTATTCTCTCTTCATTTAATTTTTTATTGCCCTGTTGGGTTGTCGGCTCTTTGAGTGATTTCGCTTGGCACATCCCCGCCCAAAGATATTTGAACACAACCTCATTATCTATTAAACTACAATAAGCATACTCGTATCTATTAAAACTCATACCTTCGGGAACTAATTTATCCCATTTAATCCTGCCCCCACCCTTATTCCTGATTAAATGAGTCACGTAATTTATGCCCCAAATAATTTGATGGCGACTTATTCGGAATAACTCATCAAAATATTCCTGTGTCGGTGGCGTCTTGTCCCAATCACCGTGTTTATATCTAAGTTTTTTAACTCTTAATATTGAGCCGTTCTTTTGTTTGCATGGGCGATTTTCTTCTTGTGTATATGCCATTTGTGCCACGTCTATCCCATACGGAGGGTCAACAATAGCCAGATCAAAGTATTTGTCAGGATATTCTGCCATCTTAATCATGCAATCTATATTGAAAAGTTTTGTCATGGTTTCTTGGTTTTATATCTCGGTGATATATGCTGGTCGTTATCAAAGATGAAGTTTATAATCGCCTGGTTAATGGCTCCCCTGCCTCCGAGTTCATGGAGGAGTTCTGGCAGGGATCTGATAAAATAGTATTGTTTATATCTTCTTTGCCATCTATGAGGGAGCTCCTGCTGGTCAATAATGCAGGCCCCGGACAATCCTTCACAAAGCTTATTTTTCCCCTGTCCTTCAGGTAAAAGGAAAAAATCAAATTCCTTATATCCCGGTATTTTGATCTCTCGCGCCATCGGTTCCCAGCAATGCTGCCTCTTCAGCCCCTTTTCTCTGGCAAGGAAAAACCGGTAGCTTATCTTCTCGTAATATTCATATATGCTATTCCCCTGTTCCATAGTACTGCCTGTATTGATCGACAACTTCTTTTGTCTCGGTTGCTTCTTTTATACCATGCATTACCGTTGCATGATCCCTACCTATCTCCATGCCTATTTTGGCAAGTGATATTTTCTTTCCAAATACATCCCTGGCTCTTCTGAAGTAAATAAAACGAGCATCCACAATCTCTCTTTTCCGGGTTTTCCGCTTCATGCTCTCTATCGGTACTTTTGTTCTGTAGCTTACATCCTGGAGGATGTCATTCAATGAGCAAAGGAATATTCCCGGCGGTTCGTTATTGAATATCTTCACATAGGTCACCGGGATATCGCTTTTTATAGCTTGTTCTGCCATCTCTCTCATTTTATCACTCATCCCAAAGTCAATAAACAGATAAGCCGTCTCGCAAAGTCCGAGCATTGTTTTTGTGAATTTGTCCGGATCCACGTTCATATAACTGCCATAAACATCCTTTGAAAGCGGGAAATGTCCGGAGTTCATTACATGCTTCATACATTCTGCCAGGTATTTGTCCCTGTTAATGGTTCCGCATGTCACGGGTATTATGACGAGGGCCGGGTTCATATCAGTCGTTTTTAATATTGTACTTTGCAATGTCGTTAACATGGATCCAAACATCAGTGGGCAAACCATTTAACTTGACTTTCTTGTAAGAGTCCCAAAATGATTTTACACCCCCGGCCTTATCAAGTTTTTCAAGCATCTGATCCCATGTAAAAGTTTTATAAGATGGTATGCTTTCTTTATTCTTAACAATTTCTGTATTATTTGATGCCCAGGTCGCAAGGCGCTTGCTTATTTCAAAAGTTGGTTTCAGTTCCCATAGCATTTTAGTTTTGCTTCTGTTCTTTTCAGTCCAGTAATTGCAAAACTTATTAAGCATTGCTTCCGGGTATTTATCTAAAAATTCAAATACTTCACTCTTGAATTTATCTTCTCGTTTTAGTATTATTGATTCACTATTATTATTATCTTTATCTTTATTATTATCTTTATCTTTATTATTATCTTTATCTTTATAGCTTGGCTTTTGCTTCTGTTTTGCTTTGGGTTTGCTTAAGCTTTGCTTTCCACCCTTCCGTCCCGCTTCCTGTCTGGCTTTGCGTAATTCAGATAATTGGTCAAATTGTTCATCAAGGAAGGAAATTGTCAAAAATTCATTTCCATTTTTATACTTAATAATTTCAGCCTCAATCAATGTTTTTATCTCTGTTAAAGCATTGCTAAAGCGTTTCTCAAGCATTGCTTTAGTTATACTACAATCCTTAAACCAGTAATAAGCGCAGATGTCAGAAAATACTCCTTTTGTTTTATAGTCCTCAAGGCTAATATCACCCTCCAGCCATTCAAAAGCTGTAAATCTGAAATAGGGGAGTTCTTTACTCATAATTTTAGCCTCCATGTATGATTGTTTTCGCCATATTCTCCCTTACGCATCTCCCGGGTTTTGACCAGATATTTCAGGTCTGTCAGGGAGGTTATTGCTCTCCGTATGCTGGTATGAGGTACGGGCCGGTAGCCCCTGGCAAACCATATATTTTTTATCTCAAATGGTGTAAATGATTGGTCCGGGTGACTCTGGAATATCTTCAGGATCTCAGCGTTCTGAAATCCGGCCCGGAGCTTCCGCTGCCTCACCTCCTGCTCCGTGAGATCGGTCGTCGGGAAGTAAATGTCAAGTTGGGAGCTCATTTTGGGTAAATGTTTCGCTGAAAAATGACTATCCCAGGCTTTTGTAATTCAGGAATTTTTAATATCCCGGTTGGCTTTGCAGCTTTTTCCAGTTCATCAATTCTTATTATGATTGTTTGTATGGTTTTGAATGAAGGGATATCATCACCCATTTCCTTAATTGCTTTGCCCTGAATATCAAGCATTTTGTAAAGCTCCATAATCTGGTTTCCCCTGGCATCGTCTTTTTTCTTTAGTCCCTCGATTTGAGAATAAAACTCTTCATTAATATAGATGGAATTAGATTGGTTAATTTTGACCATTTCCTTAAAATCATTTTCCATAAATCTGATTTTCTCTCTTAGTTCATCGAGTTCTGCCTGGTTGATCACCAGCTTCACGCTCTTCCCCTGCTTCTCTTTTTTCTCCGGTTTTGATGGATCTGTTTTTAGTTCTTTCCTGTCAGGTGGAAATTCCGGCGGGACGGGGGTATCTTTTTGCTCCGTCTTTTTGTCGGCTTTCTCTTTCGGCTGATATACTTCTGCATCTTCCACAATCTTATATTCACTAAGTTTGCATTTGCTGTTATGCCAGAATGTAAGGCGATACCAAGCTTCTTTTGACATGCTGTCCCATAATTTCGGGTTCTTTGCCATGCTTATATAGCCGGGATTCAGTCCTAAATATTCCGCTGCCTGTCGAGTTGTTAAATCTTCCCTGTTGATAGCATCAATTAGATGCTCGCTAAGGGTTTTCATTTCTTCTGTTTTCATTTCTTCTGTGGGTTTTTAATTAGTTTTATAATGTCTTTATATGCTATCCACACCCGGCTGTGTGGCCTGCCGATATCATCTTTTCGCCATTCTACCAGTCCGTCCCGCATAGCTCTCTCAAGGCGGACCCGGCCCACGAGCTTGGATGCTTTGTTCTGCGAGATCCAGGGGCTTATATCCTTTGCCTTAATGCCGAGCTCGGTCAGTGTCCGGGTGATTGCTTGATCAACTATATCCTGTATCTCGGAGCGTTCTATGGTTATGAGGTCGCTCATGCCTGCTCTCCTGCTTCCTTTCCTATTATCTTCTCTATGCGTACATTATTGAGGTCCTTTACCACGCCCACCATTTTGATGTTTATGGTATCGAGGTTTTTGACATCTTTCAGCTCGCTGTTGATCCTCTCCAGGAGGTCCACCGCATCTTCATAAATTGTTCTTTGTGTATTTGTCATAACTTAGTTCATTGATCCTGTTAATAAATCTCTTGATACCTCTTTCTCCCTTGCATATTTAGCCCGGAGCTTCCTGGCCTCCTTGATCAGCGGATGGCTGACCAACACTTGCATGTGTAGCCTGAGTTTCAGGTTTTTGAGTTGAAGCCTCCTGAGCTCTTTCAGCAGTTCTGTGATCAACTGTTTCTGGCCCTCCATTATTTTGTCTTTTACTTCCTGTTCTGTCATGGCAATTGTCTGCTTTTAAGGTTGTTAATGTATTTCTCGGTATGGTGATGGTAGTAATATTCAAATGAATCAAAGCCTTCATTGTTCTGCTCCCATAGCTTATAAAGGTGAACCCTTATTCTCCAGCTCTGGCTCTTTCGGCTGTCGTCCAGCTCAAGCTTTGTCTTGTCTATCTCGTCCAGCTCTCTCTTCAGGTATTCATCCGGTTTAAAGGCGATAAATCCTGGCATCTGCAGGCTTGCCTGAATCCTTGTCACTGTCTCCGGGTCTGGTTCCTGTGTGTCAAATGTCAGCCTCAGCGATTTGTCTGCCAGGGATCGGTAGCCTGCTATTTGTCCCTGTATTGTGAATACTTTCATATTGCTGTTCGGTTTAGGTCTATTTTCAGTCCCCTGTCTGCTATATGTACGCTCTTCCCGGTGAGCTCCCGGATATCTTTGATGTATTGCTTCTGGTCCGAGTTACCCTGGGAAAGATGGAGGAGGACGATATTGTTAACTTTTCGCAGGTCGTTGGCCTGCAGGAAATCCTTTACTGTCTGCAGCTCCATATGGGAATAAATCACCCGGTTCCGGACCAGGAGGGGGATGTATCCCTGGCTGGTATTTTTGTCCAGGATGTCCAGGGAATAATTGCATTCCATGAGGATATTGTTCAATCCTTTGAAGGTAAAAGGGCAGTAATGGGTGTCTGTCAAAAAGCAAATGAGGCCGGATTCATAATGATGTATCAAGTATCCGAAATTGGCGACATCATGGGCCAGCAGAAAAGGCTTGATCCAGAATGGCCCCACGACAATCTGCTCTTTCTCCTTCAGCTCTTTTATGTTATAATATTGCTTCTCTTTGAATAACTGCTGCCTGGTCTCCACTCCCATATAAAGGCTCATCCCTGTTTTTTGATATTCCGATGCATGCCTTGCATGGTCATTATGGCTGTGGCTGATCAGGCATCCGGCTACCATGTTAATCCGGAAATTGAGGGCTTTCTTTAGATCCAAGAGCTTAATTCCTGCCTCGATCACCAGGGCTTCCCCTGATGAATCGAGCAGGATATATCCGTTTCCAGAGCTGCTGGATCCCAGAACGATCAGTTTCATGGTTTAAAATCCCGGTAGTTTTTCTGATCCCTTTTTCTCCGATCCGGTTTCGTCGGGTATTACTTCAGCAGGCTCTGGATCCCTGTTTTCGCCCTGCTTCTCTTCTGCCGGCTTGTTATCTTCGCCATTTTTCACTTCTGTAGCTATGGTGTCGATGGTTATTTCTTCTTTGTTGGCATGTTTCTGAATCTTCTCCCTGGCTATGGAGACATGATCCACCTCTTCTCCCTCTTCGAAAAGGGCCGAGTCATCGGAGCTGGAAATAAATAGCTTGCAGGCCCTACTGATGACTGTTTTTATTGCCATCTGGTCTGGGAAGTTCTTGTGTGCCGGGCTGGCTCCCTTTGTAGCTCCCTGTTGCCAGGACTGCCGTATCTGGGCCATGGTCATCACCTCAACGTATGGAGCCCTCTCCTTATCCTCAAATAATACTGTGGCATAGGCTCCCTTGATCTTATTCACATCCACATTATCCAGTTCCTGGATATGCTTAACGACTTTCTTATATCCCCTCTCGTCGATAGAATATCCGAACTCGTCGCCTTCATAGATCACGGTTCCCACGACTTCAAGGATCCCTCCATATCGTTTCGCCAGTGCCAGTGTGCCATGGTATTCCCTTTGCATCAGAAGTTTGTCCCCGTAAGCGATAAAATCGCATTGCTTTTTCACGGGGTTCAGTCCCTGGATGACCATATTAAAGAGGGCATTTGCTATGCTGTCTCTGGTACAAACCTGAAGGACGGGGGCCTGGTTCTTATCCTTTGTCTCCAGAAGGATAAGCCATGCGCTCTTGACAGCGTTTTCTGCGACATATCCCGGTGGCAGCCGAATGTCCTTGTTTGCTACGAAGGTCTGCACCCTCAGCAGGACGCTGTCTGCTATGGTTTTCTGAATGTTAGCGATTGCCTGGGATTGCTGTGCTGCCTCCCCTGGCTTCTTCGTTGATTTCTGTTTTTCTGTCATGGTAATGTATTTTAATTGATGGATACTTTAAGTTCTTTATCCCTGGTCACAAACAGTTTTATCATCTGCGAGTCGGTCTCCAGGATCTCGTTTGCTGCCTCGGCATTGTCTATGAAAATAGGAGCCTGGATGTCAAAATGCCCGGAAAGTGTCTTTATGATGTCAATCCCTGCATTAATTTTTGCAGCATGGTTGGCATCCGGGAAGGGCACTCCACTAATCAGGGCCTCGCATGTCTCCTCCATCCCTCCGTTGATAAGCGGTCTGAAAAGTTTGAATCTCACCACATTGAAAAGGCCGTTAACCTTGTCCTCTATCATTTCTGCCCTGGCCCTGATGAAGGTTTCGCATGTAAATTCCGACCTCTCCAACTCAGCTATCTGCTTTGCCAGATCCCTCTGTCTTAGATTCAAATCCCGGAGCCTTTCCCGTAATCCTTCATTGTTTTCCCGAATTGTTAATATCTTTTTCAGCTCATCGAGCCTTGTTGATATCTCAGCTTTCTCAGTCTGGAGTGCTGAATTTTCCTTCTCCTTTACAGGGGTGAGGGATTTCTCCAGCTCCAGCATCTCAGCCTGGAGTCCAGGTATGGATGGATCCGTTTCTATGGCTGTTGGTTCGGGTATCTTTACCTTGCTTAATTGTCCGGTGAGTATCTCTTTCTCAGATTCTTTATTCTCTGAGGATGCCTTTATTTTCTGCAGCCGGTCATCTATCTTTTGGATCTCTGCCTTGTTTTGCTTTCCCGTCTCTGATATTCTCTCCAGGCTTTGAGCCTTATTTTCATTATATAAAGAGGTGAGTTCTGCTTTCTGTACCTCTACATCTTTTTCTGGGAGTTTCCTATTACAGGCCGGGCAGTTGAACTGATCATCTTTAAAGAAGATTTGTTTTTCGTTTATGAGGCCCCACTCATTCCTTAACTTATCATTATCCTGCAGGAACTCTTTTTTCCTCTTTTCAATCTGGGATTCCTCATATTTCAGGTCCTGTATTTCCCTTTCTATAATTCCGATATCGGCTTTTAATCTGTTTTGCCTGCTTCTGGCATCATTGATCGCCTTGGTAGTGGTTTCACTTGCCTGGTATTCAAGGGTGGATATCTGTTGCTTCAGTTCCAGGATCCGGGCCTGCTTTTTAAGATCCTCCATGTTTTTCTTCTCAGCTCTTTTGGATGCCGAGGCTATCAGGGTATCAATCTCCTTAAGCCTTGTATCTGATTTCTGGATTTCGGCCTCGATCTGTTTGTAATCCGGGTCCGGGATGATCCCCTTGTTCACTTCGTCGGTCCTGGGAGCTATCTCTGAAAGTTGATTATTAAGTTTACTCTTTCTGAAAGCCAGCTCTTTGCGATATTCATCTATGGTTTTCCCGTTGGGGATCTCCATAAGATTCATAAGTTCCGGATGTGCATCAGCAATCTCTTTGCTATCAATATTCCCGGTGATCCTGAAAAGTATTTCCCTGCGCTCATTCCAGTTCATCATCTGGTTGAAATAGAACGGATTCGTCAGGAGCTTGAAAAGCCTTTCTGAAACTATCCCGTCCACCTTTGCCTGGTACTCACCTTGCTTATGCGGTACTCCGTTGACGAAGTAAAGGGTTTCATGCCCGGAGAACTCCTGGGCCTCTTCCCCTCTTTTCTTTACCCACTTCTCCCGGTAGATCCTCTCGAGGGTGGTCTCTATGTTATCAATTAAAAGGGTGGCATTAACGGAATAATCCACCCGGTGGATCGGTTCGTTATTCTGGTCCAGGGATTTGATGCTGAAATCCTTCCTGTCTTCTATGTCCTTGCCAAAAAGTAACCAGAGAAAGGCATTGAATATCCTTGTTTTTCCTGTGGCGTTGGAGCCGGATATTGTTGTCTGGCTTCCGAATTTGAATGTTTTGTCCTTCTCCCCCATGAAATTATGAAGAGAGAGGCTCATTAACTCGATTTTCATTGTCTGTGATTTTGGTTATGCTTGTCTGTGATGGATTACTACTATGGAGGACCTTCATGTCGAGGTCAAAACAAATCCCGGCCATATATGCTGTGTCGTGTGGCTTTTCGCAGTGACGGCAGTAATATTTACGTTTTCTGTTCATGTGGCCAGCGCTAAATGGAGATCAAATACATTCTCGTATCTTCTGGCCCTGGCCGATCTCACAGTCCTTGAAGCCTGTCTGGCTATTTCCTTTTGCGTATATCCCCAGGCGAGGAGCTTCGCTATGGTTTTCTCCCTGGCAGAGAGGCTGGATTCAATATGTGAGCCGGAGGCTTCCATGATTATTCGCCGTTAAATTCTATCCCGTGTCTCCGGAAGATATCCTGCAGGACGGCTCTTTCAGGTTTCTTGAGCTTACGTCTTCCGGCCCGCTTACTGATAAAGGTGGTATAATGCCATCCCATCTCTTCGCAGATCTCCAGCCTTACATCAATGAGCTTATTTGCAGGCAGGCTATAAAATGCATCTGCAAATCCTGTGTTTGTGGTATTGTTTTTTGTCATAATTAGTTTTAACTTGCATTGTTTATGGTACAATATTATAAAAGATTATCCGATTAAACAAATTTAATTGACGAATATTCATAATTTGTAGCGATTCTAAATAAGATGACTGACTCCGAAAGAATGAATAAGCTGCTCCTGGCTCTTCGTGCTGGGCCGGGAGGTATGATCCGGTCATCAGCTCCCGTATGGGCAGGATCCCCAGCGATCTCTTTTGTGTCTGCTCCTGTTTGATCTTGAACTTCCTGAACGGGAAGAGGTCCTGTTTTATCACGTCACTGTCTATGGCATGATTGAAAATGGCCCGGATGTTATTAAGATAGATCCTCCTTGTATTCACCTTGCACCCCTGTAAAAAAAGGTAGTGTTCAAAGCCCTGCAGGAAATCTACCGTTATTTCTTTAAATAAGAGGCCTTCCTTCGCGGTGTGCCTTTTGAGGTGTGTCAGCATGACCTGGTAGCTTTCCGCATAGGAGAGGCGTTTCTCTGCCTCCAGACGGGCTATTCTCTCCCTGGCATAAACTATGAAGTCGGCCCCGGAGTCTCCATGGCCCCTTAATTTGTTGATAAGTGTGTTGATATCTATAAATATAACTTCCGGACCCAGGTCTTCTATTATGGTGTTATATTGTACCAGAAGCCTGTAAATCGCCTTGTTCAATGTGGTATAACCCGGGTAGGAGGGCCTGATCCTGCCGTCCGCTCCCATAAATTTCGGTTCAATTGACCAGGGGGTTTTGATATAAGACACTTTCCTGCCTTGACAAATACGAATATATATCGTACATTTATGGTCAATTTTGATCTTTGACTTACGAATGACTGGTTTCAGAGATGCCATAAAGGTCGTGCAATGGTACAAACAATTAAGGCAAATATAAACAAATTATGATATATGTGATTTGTTTTTTAAAAGAGCTAATCGGCGCAATAAGGGCAGGAGAACGGCAATAATTAAGGGATATAAAAAACCCTATGCGGGTTGCATGGGGTGCAAGGGGTCGTCTGTTCGAGTCAGATCACCCCGACATAGAAAAGACGGGGGGTTGCGAGTTTCGCAGATTCCCGTTATTTATTAATGGTCGTGCAATGGTACTGCTTTCAGGGCAAAAAAAGCCCCGGTGAACCACCCCGGGGCTACCCTGATCCTAACCTAAAACTTAAACCATGAAATAAACCTATTTGGTTCGTTTTCTTTCCGGGACGATATAACGGCTATATGTTATTCGACTGTCAGGGTTGGCCGATATTATGTTTTGAAAATATTCCTTCTTTTTAGTCCATTTAAGAGGCCAGAATCCTTTCCGGTCCCAATAGACGACCTGGATCAAGCTGTCACGGGAGAATGCTCTTATATTTGCTTCCTGTCCCTGTTTTATGATGTCTATGTCAAACCAGCGGGATCGGTATTCCAGTTTTTCTATGCGCACCGTGTCTCTGATCACCGTATCCCTGAAAAAGGTATTTATGTTATTCTCGGTCTCTGTGGCGACGGTGCTGAATCCTTCCATCTTCCGCAGCCTGATATCCATGTCCTTCAGGGTTTTCATGAGCTCCCCGTCGTAATATTCCCGGAGCTCTTCTTTATCCAGTTCCAGCTGCCGGATCTTCACTCCCCGGAGCGAGTCTGCAATGATGATCTGCTCCAGCCCTGTATTAAGGACCTCGTAGTTATTATGGTACCGGTCTCTTTCTGACTGGGCCCTGGTCAGCTTCATGGCAAGGATGGCGACTGTGAAGATACCCGCTGCCAGCAAAATGGCCAGTATCTTTGCCGAAGTGATCTTTCCTATAAATGTTTTAATTCCCATTAGCATCCTTCACTTTCTTTTTAAGAATATTATAAACAACCAGCCCTCCTCCGTAACCGAGGAAGAAAGCGAATAATTGCAATACAGCCCTGGCTTTAAGCCATGCCGGTATCCATGCAATCTGTGAGAAATCAATAGCCGGGGTTTTGTCGAGAAAAACCAGGGCCATGCCAAAGTCCACGACAAAAGATAAAACCAGTTCCGGCCAGTTATCCTTGAACCAGAAGCCGATTTTAAAGCCTATTGTCTTCTTGCTCCTGTTTATGTATTTATATAAAAAGTATGCAAGCGTTCCGAGGAAAAACAAAATCCATGCTTTCATAATATTTCGTCTATTTTAGTGAATAAATAAATAGCAATTCCGATCCCGATAACATACCACCAGTCTTTGAAAAACTGGCCGATCAATTTCAGGGCCTTTTTAATCTTAAAAAGTCTGTATGTATTTGAGAATTTCATTGCCTAATGAATATCTTCGTATGTTTTATTGAGCTCCCTGTAACCGAGTAATCCGAAATCGGCAGCCTGAACAGGATAGGCCCTTATACCTATCATATTATTCTGATTGCCCCCAAGAGTGAATACCTGCGTCTTGTCCCTGCTGAACCCGGCAAAAAGCCCTACATGCCCCTTCCATCCATCCTTCTTCTCCCGCCAGAACACTACAACATGACCTATCTTCGGCTCCGTTACCGGTAAACCAACCTTCATCCAGCTCCGTGCATCAAGCTTGCCGGTGTATTCCAATCTACAACGCTTAGCCATGATGTTTATGGTAAGCGAACACCAGGCCGTCTCATCATCCTGGATCTCCGCGTAGCCCATCTCCTTAAACCAGGCTACAATGACCGGATTATCAACGGGCCCCGGAATCTCCTTTAACCCGTGATACTTCATTAACTCTAACCAATGCAATTCACGTGTTTCCATTATTTAACTTTTACTGAATCACTTAAACCCTGATCATTATACCTGACATAACCGCCCCTCGTTACTTTTGAAATGCCTTCCATATTGTCAATGCTTTCTCTTACTATTTCAGGTGTTTTAGAGTTTTTAAATCCGAAATATGCTGTAAATGCCAATCCTATTGCTGCAATAGCGACCATAGCATAAATGAATATCCATTGGCGCTTATCTCTTTTTTGGGTTGCTTTAAGTTCGGTTGCGATCAATAATCTGGCTTCAAGTTCTTTTTTACCTTTTGCTTCGCCATTTAATTGTGATTGAAATTCAAGAAGCCTTGTTATCACAACCGTATGTGAGGCAACAGCCGTGTTGAGATTGTTTATTTTTTCCTCCAATCTCGGTACTGAATCAACAAGTTTGTCAATCTGATCTTTATAAATACAGGGTTCACTCATACTGGCATAATCTTAAATTTAAGTTAATATTAAAACCAATCAAGTTCATTAAGTTCTTCCGGAGTCTTTGAATTATAAATCTCCATTGCTATTGCAATAATTTCTTCCATTTCAGATTATCTTTACTTTAATCTTCATGTTATAAGACCAATCATTATAATTATGATAATACCAAAAGTAACCATCACTATCCTTATTGCCAATACACTGCATCCTGCCGTTGCTGGAATAACCGGGCATCTTTTCAAGAAGCACTTCTTCCCATGTGACTCCTAAATCTTTACTTATTAGCACAAATTGAGTACCTGAAAAGGTTGTTGCAATTAAATTATTACCATCACGTACAAGACTCATAAATGTATTGGGTGTATAGTACAATAAAGTGTGTTTATTTATGTCTGCTATATCTGCAATAGCTACTTTATACACTCCTCTGGTTGCAAGCGGGGCATCAATGTCCGCCGCATAATAAACATACCCATTAATAACATTAAGCCCCGTGGCCTTATAGCAACTCGCATACGTAGCCTCTACTAAAATAGTCGGGGTATAAACACCCAAAGAATAAACTAATTTCACCCACTTTACTTCATAAATAGGCCCTGCTCTATCAAAATCCCCGGTACAAAAATATACAGTTGCATTTGTTTCATCCCAACAAACCGAATGAATATGCCTTACATATTCGGGATTTGTAGCATCTCCAAGTAAATTCCCTGTCGTCCCCCCATCAGTTGTACCGTCATCTTTATAAAAAGGATTCTGACCAAATTGATAAATCACAGTACAGACCTGACCATCATTAGACAATTCATAAACATTAACTGGCGCAGCCCCTCTATTTACATTAGCATAATTACCCCATATAAAAATCTCTGCCCCTGAACGATACATCTTTTTAGTTGCATCAATCAACCAATAATACGTTCCCGGATATGTGGCATTGACAGGTACGTGGATTGTATAGGGAGAAGTATCAGGTAATTGTGTAATGACTTCTACTATGGTTGTTAAAGCATCATCACTTCGGTAAATCTTATTGTAGGCAGCAAAACTAACAGTACCTGTATCCCAAAATTTTACAAAATCAACATATAAAGCATCTGTAAATGCTTTTGATGTCCATGTTGACCCTGCATTACTACTATACCACACATATCCTGAGGTAACTGCAAACATATAATCACCGTCAACACATTTTATGTTCTTAATATCATGCCCTACAATAGAATATCTAACTGACCCTGAATCATAATAATCAGGATAGTTAATGGCTGATAAAATGTATGTATCAAGTGCATATTTAATCTTTAAATCTTCTGCATTAGTCAGGTAGGCTCCAGTGATTACTGCTCCTAATTTGCGATAGGAAGGGGAAATTAATGCCCCATTATTATTATTACAACATCCCCAAAGTTTAACAGTAGGTACATTAGTAGTTGTTATGGCAGATGTATTTATTTCAACTCCATTACGAGAGACAGTTACATCATTATTGAGTTTTCTTAAAGAAATAAGCCCATCAGACGCTCCTGTATAGGCAATATTTTTAGTACTCGCCCCCATATTAATTGCATAGCGCAACTGATTATTATTTCTTAAAATCTGTAACGTCAGTTGATTTGTTCCGTCATAGCATCCAGCGATAGGAGTATTTTCAAAAATAGGCATCCAATTATATACCCCGAAATATGCACTATTTACAGAATAATTATTACCCACCTCAGACGGCTTCCAATCATATACTATATAACCATCAAAAGCATTTGTAAAAAATCCTACATTATTTTCAAGGAATGCCTTGCCCGCATCTGATAACGAAGCTACAACTGCATCGTCTTTGAGATTTTTATATCCTGAAGTCCCGGCCATCGCAAGATTAACAAGGTCAAGTTTTGCCCAAATACCCTCGGTGGTGAGATAAGCAATAAATCCGGCAATATTGAAAGTATATTGAGTTCCTGTAATGGCGGGGCTTTCCTGACTTCCGCTATAAGCAACAACAGTAATAGTATATTCTGTTCCTGCTGTTAATCCAGTTAAGGTAACTGTTTCATCACCATAGGCGGCTATTTCTGTTAGTACCCCATCAACATAAACATGAATACCATCTGCTGCTTCTGCTCCGTCTGTCCAGTCAACCTGAATGGATGTGTCAGAAATTGCAGTTGTCTCTAATCCTGACGGAGTTCGTGTCGCCCACCAGGCTGACCAGTTGAAAGCACCGGATTCCACAATACTCCCCCTCACTCCTTTTTGGGTTATCGAGCCAGCGACTCCCTTTTGTGATATGGTTCCGTAAATCCTGCCCATCAGCTTGGATCTTCCTCCTGAGTTGGTTCAATGATAAAAAGCCCTGAGCTGGGTGTATATACATGATCGCTCTCGTCCCAGATCTTCGTCTCAAAGTAATACGTCCCGACGGTATATGTCTTACTGGATTCGTTCACCAGGTCATAGGTTATGTCCAGCTCGTCAATGTTGCCGTCGATAGTGTCCAGTTCCGTCCCTTCCTCGTCATAGATATACATCTTTGCAGTGTACCCGCTGAGCGATGTTAGGTTCGTGATGGTCTCGGTGAAGGTGTCCGCATCGCCTTTTTTTATTGTTAATGTCTGTCCTGCCATGTCTGTATGTTATTTCATTCTACAATTTCTATTAGATCAATATCCCAGTGCCGGTTTTTCATGTCAAAGATTCCCTTGTTGAAAGCGAATACCCGGTTATTGCCTCCTGTCTGGTTCAGGTCATCTTCAAAGCACCCGATCACATCGACATGAGGATCCGTATCATTAACATCAAGGTCATAAACCGGGAATCCTGCGAGCATCTGTCTTGGTCTTGCCATCTGCACTCCCTGCTCTGCCCCCGTGATCTGAAGCAAAGCCTCCCCTTCAGCATTTCCCCTGGTGTGCCATGTGGCTGTTGGCTGTTCATCGAATGTCGCCTCTTTTGTTACGGCGTCACAGAGGATATCGGCTGTACCGCTGGCCCCTGTCAGGGTTACCGTGTCTATCTGAGCTACTGCTACCCTGTTTGCCTGAGTGTCTTCTTTTGATCCTGTGAGGTCTCCTGAGACATTCACGATGGTTGTATTCCCTGAGAAGGGTGTTCCTGCTACCTTGGCTTCAAAGATCACGCTATTAAGGCCGGCGGTAAGGATCACTCCGGCAGCGTCAAAGGCTGCTGCCCAGGCAGTTTCAAAGTTCGAGCATGTAGTCGCTATGTCAAAGTCAAAGGTTGCCAGCCTTGTCACTCCGTTGCATGTTATATTTGCCGTCCCCCCGGTTCCTGTTATTGTCACGGTGTCTATCTCTGTCTGTGCGGTCACATTCGCCTGGGTGTTCGCTACCGATCCGTCAAGGTCGCCTGATTTGTCGGTTATAGTAGTGGCCCCTGTGAACGCTACGCCCGGAGTGTTTGAAGTGAATATTATATCCTCCCCGTCTGAAGTGACGACCACTCCCCCTACCAGGTAAGTGGCTGCCCAATCTGTCACAAATTTGGCAGCGACCTTTGTGAGTGTTGCAAGACTTCTGGATAGGGATCCGGCAAACTGGTTCAAGATATTATCTATCCCGGTGTCGGAGACATCTCCATTAAGGTAGTCATCGGCCTTTTCGATGCCATTCAATGCATTTGTTATAATATATTCCTTTAGCATTACCTCTACCGGCTTATAAATAAGGCCGTATAATTCATTCCACTTCACGGATTCAGCGGACTGCCTTTCCCGTCTGATAAGTTTTCCTGATGCGCTCTTCTGGTATTGCCTTGCTGCAAAGGAGCTGCAATAAAATTTCATGTATTTATAGCAGTTATAAACATCCCCGTAAATCTGGGCCATAACTTTCACTTCAATATCCCCGTTCTGGGGTATGCCGACGACTTCTCTGATATATTCAAACCATCCGGCCCATCCGTCCGGGACCGTTGCTGAGCCGAGCACGTCCACGGGCAGGATGCTTATGCTGGTAGGAGTCAGCGTCCATTCTGCAGTCGTATCGTCAACTTCAGAGAGGTAATAAGCTCCGCATGTTATCTGAACTAAAATATTAGAAGCTGTCACTCCGGATCCGGAGTCATTAAACCATCCAAATTCAAAAGATAAAACAAATTTATCTATAGTGCTGTAAATTGCCAGAGTCCTTATCTGGCTTATCCCTGCCGGATCATATGGGTCCACCGTATTAATGGCGAGCCCCTGTTTTTCGTTTACGAGCAGTTCGCTGATATGGAGCATATTCAGATCAGCAGAATTGATCTTATCCCATCCGTCCATGGTATCCGTGGCTCCATCAAAATCTTCCGGGAGAAAATCCCATTTTGAGAACCAGCTCTCCTTATGTCCATAGTCCAGGGTAAGTGTCAGCTTCTTTGCCGGTGGTATTAGCATCATAGCTCCCCCATTGTGATCTCTCAGGTCTGCCGTAGCGGATGTGGAACGGAGCAATTTGGCGACTGATGATATTGAGGATCCGCTCTTTGTGGTTGCAGCGGTAAATGTCCGGTAGTAAGTTGTACCCACCATTTCTGTGGGGCGGTAAATAAAAAACTCACCTCCCCGATGCCTGATCAGAGCGTTCCATTTATTTAAAAGCTTCTCAAGCACTTCATAGCAATACATGTCAGCATCTTTGATGACATCGATCTTCTCCTGATCCAGGGGCGAGTCCCCGGTGTCGTCATCCATGTTATCTTCATAGATATTGATGATCTCCGTGAACTGTGTCGCTCCTATTTTGGCGAGTATGTCCAGCAGGATCTGGCTTTCATATTTCCTTCCGGTATAGGGAGTTCCGGCATTGTCATATTTGATGTTCTTTAAGGCTCCGAGTCCGCAGATGGCTGTGATTGTCACCTCGTATGGAAAGTCATTATAAGGCTCCGAGTAACTCATCGGGAGGACATAACCCCTGAAATAAAGGGTGCTCCCATAATAAATTGATACCCTGACTTCCAGGGGTTATGTCCTCCCGATGAGTTACTCGGAGCCTTATAATGA